>Ga0185299_10000261_pt1 | contig 158848 bp, 147 predicted proteins | sample PaiPotPPA55metaG_FD_128002 | JGI IMG/M metagenome (GOLD analysis project Ga0185299, IMG submission 128002) | Iron sulfur acid spring bacterial and archeal communities from Banff, Canada, to study Microbial Dark Matter (Phase II) - Paint Pots PPA... ...
CGCTCGGCCTTGACGGGCCGCCTCGCCAGCCAAAAGAACAACCGCTATCCGGGCAAAGGAAAACATCGGATATGAACCTACTCAACCTCAAATGACTTGACACCGACCGGCCTTCTCATGGAAGGCCTCTTCATGCACCCCAACCACCCACCGCCCGCAGCCAGAGAAACCGCTGCCATATTCGCGTTTCGCAGAAACAATCGTCTATTCATGCTCCGCCCAATCGAAAAGTAATTTTGAAGTGATACTCCACTAGTTATAAAGCCACCCATCGCCTCGCACCGAAATATCGCACCCAGAACTCACGCCACGACTTCATCTGGGTACTCGAACATGAGGTCGTCAAGCAGCCCCACCTGGCCAACAAATCCTCCAATTGGCCACCAACCATGCGAAAATGGCGCATCGGCGATCTCAATGTGCTCGATGTGTCACATCTTTAGCAAAAGACGGCATTCGCTACTCGCCATAAGTCTGGTACTGGCTCTCGCTCAAACTCCTGGGCACGCGCAGACAACCCTGCACGGTCGACTCGAAGGCCGAACATATATAGATGACAAGATTCAGGTGACGGCGCCTTCAGGGTGGACTATTGCAAGCTCTAACGGCGCAGTCTTGCACAAGGGACACTACGTCTTGCATCTGTGTAGCTACTGTTCTACAGCTTCCGGGGTTCAAGGCGGACGTTTCAGCGATATGGCAGCCCTCGTTCAACCGTGGGCCAGAAAAGTCGAACCCACGTCACCCTGCGGGCAACAAGAGTTAGGTGGCCACGCAGGCAAGCTCGACAGGCAGGACCTGTATTACGCACGACCTGCCGGAAACGCACCGGCTGCCGGGAGTGAATCAGAGATATGCGTCATTCCGAAGACACACAAGACGCTCTGGTACGGCTCCTTCTTCGCTCAGCGATGCACATCTTCACAACAGGACACCTACGGCTGCCCGGGATACTTCCTGCAGCAGTCATTGCTGGCTGGGAAAGCAGCTAATATGCAAGATCCTGTCGAAGATGAAATGGCATTCGGACTGACCTATGAGACGAAGAACGTGGATACGCTCCCAGAGAAGGGTGACCGGCATCTGGCCGAGATACTTCGCGAAGCCGATGTCATCGTAGCTTCGGTGACCTATCGTTAACCGGCTCGGCCGTAGACCCCATTTTCCCTAACATTCACACTCCTTAAACCTCCCACAAAAACTCCCTGTATCCTCTATAAGGATTACAAAGTAGAAGTGAGAGGTTCATGAGCGAAGGTCGTTGGGTTCTATTGATTGCGAGTGAAGTAGGTGGCACGGACTCCGTATCGGACCGCGCCATGGAGCGATTAGTCGAGGCGATTCGTCTCGAAGGCTACGAAGTTGTCCGAACATCCACGCCGGAGGACGGCTTGTCGCTAGTGACATCCGACCCGTCGTACAGCACAATCCTTCTGGATTGGGACCTCGAGGGCGAGAACCAGTTCGCCGAAGGAGCCGCGCTGGCCATCCTTCGCGCCGTCCGCCGCCGCAACAAAAAAATTCCCATCTTCCTCATCGCCGACCGCACCCTCGTCAGCGAACTCCCGCTCGAAGTGGTCAAGCAGGTCCACGAGTACATCCACCTCTTCGGCGACACCCCCGCCTTCATCGCCAACCGCGTCGACTTCGCCGTCGAGCGCTATCACGAGCAGCTCCTCCCACCCTACTTCCGCGAACTCAAAAAATATAACGACCAGGGCGCCTACTCCTGGGACGCCCCCGGCCACATGGGCGGCGTAGCATTCTTAAAACACCCCGTCGGCATGGAGTTCCACAAGTTCTTCGGCGAAAACATCATGCGCTCGGACCTCGGCATCTCCACCTCGCCTCTCGGTTCCTGGCTTGACCACCTCGGGCCTCCCGGAGAATCCGAGCGAAACGCTGCCCGCATCTTCGGCGCCGACTGGACCTTCTACGTCCTCAGTGGCTCCTCGAGCTCCAACCAGATCGTAGGCCACGGCGTCATCGCACAGGACGACATCGTCCTCGCCGACGCCAACTGCCACAAGTCCATCTGCCACTCCCTCACCGTCACCGGCGCGCGCCCTGTCTACATGAAACCCACGCGCAACGGCTACGGCATGATCGGCCTCGTACCCCTCAAGCGCTTCTCGCCTGAGTTTATCCGCGGCATCATCGACAAAAGTCCCCTCACCACCGGCGTCGCGAATCAAAACCCCACCTACGCTGTAGTCACCAACTCCACCTATGACGGCCTCTGTTACGACGTCAACAAAGTCGTCACCGAACTCGCCAAATCCGTCCCGCGCATCCACTTCGACGAGGCATGGTACGCCTACGCCAAATTCCACGAGATCTACCAGGGCCGCTTCGCCATGGGCGTCCCCGACGACACGCCGGACCGCCCCACCATCTTTGCCGTGCAGTCCACACACAAGATGCTCGCTGCTTTCTCCATGGCCTCGATGATTCACGTCAAGCTCAGCCCCCGCGCTCCGCTCGACTACGACCAGTTCAACGAGTCCTTCATGATGCACGGGACGACGTCGCCCTTCTATCCGCTCATCGCGTCCCTCGACGTAGCAGCCGCCATGATGGACGAACCCGCCGGCCCCACGCTGATGAGCGAAACCCTCCAGGACGCCATCAGCTTCCGCAAAGCCATGTCGTCCATCGGCCACCGCCTCCGCGCCGCCGAACAAGGTTGGTTCTTCCGCCTCTACCAACCCGAGTACGTCTTCGACCCCTTCGACGGCCAGACCCACCTGCTCGAAGAGGCCGCCGACGGTCTGCTCACCAACCGCTCCAGCGCCTGGACCCTCAAGGTTGGCGAAGAGTGGCACGGCTACCAGGACGAGGACATCGCCGACGGCTACTGCATGCTCGACCCCACCAAGGTCACCATCCTCACCCCCGGCGTCAACGCCCAGGGCGTCGTCAGCGACTGGGGCATTCCTGCAGCTATCATCACAGAGTTCCTCGACGGCCGCCGCGTCGAGATCGCCCGCACCGGCGACTACACCGTCCTCGTCCTCTTCTCCGTCGGCACCTCCAAAGGCAAGTGGGGTGCGCTCCTCGAAAACCTCTTCGAGTTCAAACGCCTCTACGACTCGGAAGCCTCACTCGAAGAGGCGCTCCCCGAACTCGTCTCGAAATTCCCAGCGCGTTATCGCAATGTCACCCTCAAGGAGCTCTCCGACGAGATGCACGCCGCGATGATCCAGCTGAATCTATCAGGTCTGGTCAACGACGCCTGCGACGAAGACTTCGATCCCGTCCTCACCCCCGCGCAAACGTACCAAAAACTATTACGTCACGAGACCGAAAAAATCCGCTTCAACGAGATGGCCGGCCGCATCGCCGCCGTCATGCTGGTTCCCTACCCTCCCGGCATCCCCATGTCCATGCCCGGCGAACGTCTCGGCAGCGCCGAGAGCCCGGTCATCAAGCTCATCCTCGCCGTGGAGGAGTTCGGCAAGCGCTTCCCCGGCTTCGAGCGCGAGGTTCACGGCATCGAGGTCGACGCTGAGGGCAACTACTGGATGCGCGCCGTCATCGAGACCAGCGACAAAAAGAAAGGCGGCAACGGCAACGGTAAACAGCGCCCACCCAACGCAGCCCCTCCGGTCAAGAAGAGAAAGCGCGCCGCACAGGCCACCACTCCCGAAGTGCCGCCAACCGGCCTCTCCACGCAGAGGTAAGCGCGACAAAGATCGTCGTTCGGATGCTATACTACCCTTCGGATTGCTCACCGCAACTCACGCCAGCCAGCGTCGAGACAACGCGGAGGTGGCGAAATTGGCAGACGCACTAGCTTGAGGTGCTAGCGCCGCAAGGCATAGGGGTTCAAGTCCCCTCCTCCGCACCAATCCAAATAATCAATCACTTGCGAGAAGGCCAGCCCTAACCGGCTGGCTTTCTTTTTGGCCACTGTCACCATTGCGTTCCCTCTTTTAAAAAACACAGCCTCTAACCGGTGGTCGGACGGCAGTTGTAACCAGCTGCGAGAAGGACAACTACGGCCGCCACAACTGTATCCCCGGAAGTGGCATTCTTTCGGGTGCGCTATGGGATCGGGCCGTGACTTCCCTGCCCAACCGAGAAGGTTGGGCGCGGGTTAGGACCTGGCCTGACTCACCCACGCGATCTTCGATTCTGTTTTGGCCGGTGGCGGGTAGAGTTGCCCCGACGCACGACGCGGCTAGTAGGAAATTCGCTTTCATAAGGATGACCTTTCTGATTTCTAATTCGCGGTGTAGCGGTCTGATGGGATTCGTTCAAGGCTTCGTTCAAGGCTTAAGGTACTGGCCGTTCTCGACAGGCGGAACTAACAAAACTAGTAGGAATCGCCTCAAAAGAATTCCAATATGACCAAACGGTGATGAGAACGGTTTGGATCACGTGACTTGCGGCGTTGAGTTGTCGCCACCGACAGCAACGGAACGATATCGCGTTGCGGCCATGTCAGGTGCGGCGGGTGGATACGACGATATTTAATCATGGGTGAGTCCGGTCCTGTTCTTTGTCGTAGTCTGCAGCACATAAGGTATCAACAAGTGGACTTCATCTGGCGTTAGAGTGTTCTTCCACGCCGGCATCGCCGAACCTGGGATGCCATCATTCACAACGGTCCAGGTGCGGGCCTGCGATGGCTGGCAAACGTGGAAATTCACGGGCGACGGCTTCAGCGCTCCTGCGGATGGTCCATCACCCCGCCCTCCTGCTCCGTGACAACTGACGCAGTTGGCGGAGTAGATACGGCCTGCAGCCGCAAACTCCGCAGCGGTCATTGATTGGCTGGTAACAGGTGCCTGAATGGACTGCACATAACTCGCGACATCCTCGAGGTCGGCCTTATCCAACTGCCGCCAGGCGGGTATCGCAGAACCAGACACACCGTCCCAAAGCACCGTAGCAAGATGCGCGTCAGAGAAATGTTCGAGGTGAAAATCGATGACTCGCGGGCGCAGGCAGAACAATCGGAATCTCGCCGTCACCTGGTCGTTCATCAGATGGCGCACGCGTTCGCCCTTGTTCCGCAGTGACTCCCAACACGGAAAGGAGTTTCCCAGACACCATCTGCGCAACAACCGGGATGGAAGATCCTCCCTGCGTCAGAACGGTATCGAGTGTCCCTTCCGCCGCAACGCTTTCCAACGTCTGCATGCCCAGCGTCGCTCTCGCCATGTTCCCCAATGACATATGCGTGCACGTTGTCCAAAGCCACCCCATAGTGCTCGGCAAGGCGCCTGCGGAAACGAGAAGTATCGAGAGATGTGCCCGAACCGATAACGCGGTTCGACGGAAGACCGGACCACTTCCAAGCGGCATAGGTCAGCACGTCAACCGGATTCGATGCGATCAGCAATATCCCGTGCGGGTTGTAGCGCACGACCTTCAGAACGAGGCCCTTCAATATCGCCGCAGTCTCATTCAAGCTGTCTAGTCGCGACCTCTCGCCCGACTGACTAACACCGGCTGTAATAATGATCACGTCCGCCGAGCGACAATCGTCGAACTGGCCGGCAACGACTCTGGTTGTGTAGAGAAAACACTTCGGCATCTCGCAGATCCTGAACGTGACCGTTGGCTCGGCGCTCATCCCTATTAATCAATACAATTTCTGCTGCTGTTCCGGAGAGCAAAAGCGCATAGGCTGTGGTCGAAACTACAAAGCCTGTTCCCACGATCGCAACTCGAGGAATCCGCGTCTGTTCGTGATTCTGATTGTTAAATCAGATTGATTAACGTCGAAAACTGACATCCCGGTTCAACCTCCACGTGGAACTTCAATCTGCGCAGTCCATTGGCTGGTACGGCAAAGCCAGAACCTCCTTCGCCTTGGTTGATCCCCGCAATGTCAGCCCAGATTTATCCCGATGGCTGCGTTCTCCGATGGTGAGCCGATCCAATACTCATAACGCGCAGCCACTTCAAAAAGCTTCTGCATCGCCTCCGATGTCGGGGCTGACGGCGGGGCGTTGCGGTCAAGAGGCTCCGCCAACTCCCGGAAGAAGCAGTAAAGTTGTCGTTGACTCACCGAAACCATCCTTACCAGCGTCGAGTCTGGGTTACGAAGCGCGTGTTTGACCCCTCCCGCGATCGTTACGACTTCACCGGCGCTAGCTGTCTGCCATCCTGAAGATATTCCGTCGTCTTGATAGACGTCCATCGCTCCGTCAAGCACGTAGAATATTTCCGCGTCGTTGTGGCTGTGCAGTGGGATGACAGCCCGTGGCGGTAATCCGGCGCGCATCACGCTCAGATCTCCCCCGTTCTGGTCAGGTGTTGATACAAACTGCAGCAAAATTCCTACCACCGTAAACATGGGTTCGTCCGTTGTTTTGATAACTGGGTTGAAAAGTCCTTTTTGTGAGGTATGCATTCGATATCCTTCCAACTGTAAAGATGTCCCAAAGACCCGGGCCGGTTTTTCTCTCTGGTTGATAGAGCTATTCAGGAACCTGGTCGGCGATTTGCTCACATCGGACAGCCGTTGGGTCCAATGCGTCGCCGTAACTCCGTCTCATGAGAGCCTCGCCACGACGCTATCTTTCCCGTCGTTTCGAAGGGGAGCTGCCGGTGTCATAAACATAGCTACAAAACCTAGCATTGTTACAACCCTGATGTAGTGTGCCGGGCTGAACCGGTCGGCGCGAGCGAGCCACGAAACGACTAACGGAGCGTGCCATTCATAGGCAAAGCGCACGGCGACACGGCTTCCCTCGAACGCCCAAAGCTCTTTGATCAGCCGATAGTCCAGTTCTTTCGCCCATTTGCGTCTGAGAAACGCGACGATTTCTTGCCTTCCGTTCACAAATTCCGAGCGATTTCTCCAGCGTGAATCAACTGTGTAAGCCAGGGCCACCTTTTCCGGATCACGAGAGTTCCAGGCATCTTCTGCCAGTCGAACCTTCTCAATAGCCGTTTCGCGAGTAAATGGCGGCAACGGAGGACGTTGATTTGTGGCTTTGGCGACGGACATCGGATCTCTCCTTTTGTAGTTCCATTTTCTATGGCCGTCTCATGATGTGCACATGCGCGTATGGCGATCCTGACCACATGATATAGGCGGCGGTCGGCTGTGCGTTGGCGGCAGTCCGGTGGCTTTCGGAAGCAGGGGTCTCCGCCTTATCGGGATGACGGGCGAACAGGATCATGAACTGCATTTTGAGTACTCCTCAGCATCTGCTGTCGCTTCTCCTTTTGGTGAGTCCTTCGTGCTTATCGTAACTTTTGAACCGCTTTGTGGTACGGAAGCTCCTTACTCCTTCAGCTCAAAAGCTTTGCGCAAAATCTTTCTGGCGCGTAACAAACGAGACTTAGTTGCGGCAACAGAGATGCCTGCGAGCTCGGCGACTTCCTTTACCGAACGATCGTTGAATTGACGAATCTCAACCACATTTCTCAGAGTCGGATGTAGACGGCAGATCGCCCGCCTTAAGTGTTCTACTCTTTCGTGCCGGGCATAGAGTTCTTCAACGTTCTTCGTCTGATCTGCAATCTCCCAATGCCACCCGGTATCTCCATCGATGATCTCCATAGAAGTCTCAGAGCGAGCACGTTTTCTTCGAAGAATCATAAGCGACGAATTGATCGCAATGCGCGTGAGCCAAGTCGAGAATTTTGCCCTGCCATCGAAAGTGTCCAAATACATATAGGCTTTCATCCACGCATCCTGGATTGCGTCTTCTGCATCGTCTCGGTTTCCCGTGATCCGATAGGCCACATTGAATGCTGTCTTTGAGTGCCGCGTCCATAGCTCCACGAAGGTAGGATGATCCCCTAACTTAGCCGCCGCAACGAGGGCTTCATCCGTTGCAGCGGGAGCAACTAATTTCATGTTCGCCAGAAGCTCGTCCTGTTGTCTTTGTGAATTCACTTGGGCCATCACACTCCTCTTTCTCAACAGCTCAAAGCAAAGCATTAGGGTAGCTTCGGCGATCCTACGGCGTCTGCGCACCTGTTCTTTGGCGGCCCGCGCAGAAGCGTAAGTTATGGCAGGCCTTGCATGATTACTAGTGCAAGCCGAATGCCATTCGTAAGTGCCTGAAAAGGCATCGAAGTAGGCTGATCTGCTCTCGGGGATTTTCGCGGAATTCGTGGAATTCGTGTTTCCAGAGATCATGCGCGCAGAGTTGGAGCATACGCATCAATGCAGGAAGCACAGCTACGTGGAGCAAGATGAGGACATTCAAAGATATATCTCTTATGGCCCACGATTCGAACTTCATCGTGTACCTTCAGCTAATCCGACTTCGCAAGAGCACGACTCCGAAATACCACTACAAATGGCCGCTTTTTAGTTTATGCAACGGCGATTTCTCACGACTTGTTCTGGACAACAAAGAGGAGCACACCTACGACTAGACCCAAAATGCCGGCATCCACTTTTCCCGTTAGCTATCTCATAACATCAATCACTGAATAGGTCAGACTAGCGAGATGGAAATGAGAAGACTTTATACGGATGATGCGAAAGCCTACCGGAACCTGAGGGGCTGAAGCTATTCAGATGGAGACGTGGCTGTCGGCATTCAGTGACTAGCGTAAGACATGGTCCAAACAGTCTTATCGCCCTTGTGGTATTCATTGCCTTCCCACGGGCTGCCGCAGATGTGCAGATACGCGTAGGGGGTTCCCGCGAACATCACCCAAGCGCCTTTGTCGCGAACTGTGGTCGGAAGCCCATTTGCTGCGGCATCGAAAGGCCACGTGATCATCCAGTGTGGTCCTATGGGAATAGCGGGACTCGTTTTATCCCCAGGATTGGTGTTGCTTCTCTGTGTGGCGCCGCACAGCATGTAAATCGTTCCGGGCGCCGTGTTCGTCGGCATTGGCTTTCCTTGTATGGCATCCATCATCCATTGGGTGCCCATTGGGTTCATGCACATCGGTGGGTCGCCGATTTTGTTTTCGTTTCCGGGTGTGCACACCCACTCGTTGGTTCCTTTGACTAGAACGGTCATGGTGCCATCGGCAGCCATCTCGGCAACCGTCGCGTCTTTGGTCACTTGTTCAGGGCCGGAGAGGCGCGCTCTCGTAATTCTTGGATCTTCCCCCTTATCAGTCATATATTGGCCTCCTTGAGTTGGGTTGTTGGACACTGTATCTTTCTCTCCGGTCTCATCCGCAGTGGAGAGTCCGGACAGAGCCACAGTTTGGCCGGAACTGTTACTCAGTAAAGCTGCAGCAGCTATCGTAGTTGCGAGAAACTCTCTTCGGGTTTTCATCGATGCTCCTTTCTCCAGTCAGCGATCTTCGTGAGCTGGACGGTTTATAACTGTTCGACTAGTCGGATAGCTTCACTCTTGCCTTTAGCCAGAGTTTCCGCTTCTCTGTCGCCCCATGTATTTTCAATAACAATGCTATGGGTCTCTTCTACGCCGATAAAGTGAAGCCAAAAGTCTATATAACCTTTTTGATGGTCGAACAACGAGGCCGGTGTCGGTGAATGTTCCGCATAGGTCTGCCCTCTGCTGTAGATGACGACCGCATTGCGGGTCTTGAGCAAAGGTCCAAATTTACCCTCACTAAAGGTGAAGAGAAGGTTGCGCTGGCAGACGAGATCGATCAGCTGTTTCAGCTTGTACGGATAAGCGAAGTTCCACATGGGCACTCCAAACACAATCAAATCGGCAGCCTGGAAGCGAGCCGCAAGACTCTGTATCCTCCACCAAATCCCTGATTCCGCTTCGCTCATTGCTTCCTTAGCGACCCCCTTGTACTTCGCTCCGATTGCCTCGCTGTCGAACTCCGGCAAGCTCTCCTCCCAGACATTTAGTTGAGACTTCGTGAATTCGATGGATGCGATAGTGGCGGAAACCTCGAAGATGTTCTCCGGGGGCGCGTGTCTTGAAATCTCTTCTCGATGCATCGGAAAAGCGCTCATTGTTTTCCTTGAGCATGCGGGAAAGGCGGTCGAGCTGATCGATTCTCCACTCATAGGTCTTCATGACGTCCGTGGCGAAGTACGCCTTTTGTTTGTCGAAACAGAGCTCGACCAAAATCTTCTCCCGCCCTTGCCGGGGATGGACTTCGCGAGGTCCGGTGCCGGGGCTTCAACTGCTCCGTATGGGCCTTTCATTTGTACCTCCCTCTCATTCGTATTTCGTTCTGGCTGGACGACATGTGCGCCACACCCTCACTGCTTATCAGCTTGATGAACCGGTACAACGAGAAACCATTTATCTGCCTGATCAGCACCGGGCAAATGAATGATGTATGTGCCGTTCCACCCGCCGCGGGTGAAACCCTGGAGATCTTCTGGATGAGGAGTTACCAGCATAATGTGGGGCCCCACGTGAAACTCCCCACCGGACGCGCCCGGAACCCATTGCCCCATAAACATGTAGGAAACGCCAAGTCTCTCGATGTGCTGCGGCCGTCCGGCAAGGTCATCCTTCACCCACTGAAAGAAAACACTATCGAAACATCCCGGGTCGTCATGCTTGGAGCCAGGTGGTGGGCCCGGTAGGCAGGTCCATTCATTACTACCCTTACGGAGAACTCGAAATTCGCCGCCCTTGCTGGCCGGATAATCCACGACAGTCGCGCCGTCGGTTATGAAGTTTGGTGCGGCCCTCAATGCGTCCGCAATTTTTTCAGTGTCCGTTACAGGCAGGTGTTCAGTCGCGCTCTGAGCGCCCGCTGTGAGCGCAGCGAAAAGACAAAATACAGTTAGCTTCATTTCGACCCTCCAGAAGAATCCTTTGCGGCGTCCATCCAAACTCGTCTAAATCTTTCATGACTTTCCTCTCCTTCTTCCAATCGCTCAGTTGACCGGCACACTTTGCGCGACTCCATTTTTTGTAACCAACACCATGCGGAAGCGCGCTTTGCCTTGCATCATGCGAGCGTAAGCATCAGCAGCCTGTTCGAGAGGAGCGGTCTCAATCATCGGGCGGATATTCTCGAGGACGCTGAAGGCAAGGGTGTCCTCGCTATCAATCGGCGTACCGGTTAAGCTCCCATGGATCGAGCGTCCTCCAAAGACGAGCGGGAACGCATTCAATTGGATCGGGTCCTCTGGCACACCCACCACGATGAGCTTGCCGCGGGCTGCAAGACCGGACACAAGCGGCCCCATTGCACCACCACTTGGGGCGGTCGCGAGAATCGCTCTGGCCCCACCCATACGCCGCAGTACGGTTACGGCATCGTCCACGGCAGTATCGATGTAGACATGCGCGCCCAAATCTTTCGCAAGCTTTTCCTTGTCGCCTCCGCGCCCGATTGCGACAGTATGGAATCCCAACTGCCGTGCAAACTGGACACCCAGATGTCCGAGGCCGCCAATGCCCTGCACCGCGACCAAATCTCCGCCACGCAGGCCGGCGTTGCGTAGAGCGTTGTATGTCGTGATACCCGCGCAGAGGAGAGGAGCGGCTTCTGCGGATGTGAGTTCATCTGGAACAGAAGTGATGGCGCGTGCCTCAGCGATCATCACTTCCGCATATCCTCCATCCACGGTGACTCCCGATACCACCGGGTTCTGACAATTCACAATGTCTCCGCGTCGGCACGGTTCGCACACACCGTCTTCGCCAGCAATGAGGCCGACACCAACTCGTTGACCGACTTTCCACCGGGACACGCCTGCACCCAACGCTTCGATGCGGCCAATCACTTCATGCCCCGGAACGCGCGGCAGGGTCAGGCCCGGGTAAGTGCCCGTGACCGTGGCGGCATCGGTGTGACAGATTCCACATGCTTCCACCCGAATCCGAACCTGACCTACTCCAGGCTCAGAGACTAGCCGTTCGACTACTCGAAGCACGCCGGGTGCGGAGACTTCCACTGCTTTGTATGTGTCTTTCATTTGTGTTCTCCCATTTAGTGATCGTGGTTGTTGCGACGAGTCGAGCAACCGATGCGGGTACTGCCTCGGCAAATGCTACGGCGCATTGCGCGCCTGTTCTTTTGTCAACCCATCCACGAAGCAAAGGGGGCAATTCCTGAGTTCGATACCTTTGAGCTCGCAAACTGCAAGGAACGTGGCTGCGTTGCGATTAGCAAGTGTCACCTCTGATAGGTCGAGAGCGAGCTTGGTGGTCTCTTCTTCGATCAGCTCCTTGATGGTGTTCACACATTCGATTTCTCCCGTCCACACACACGCAACTCGACAGCATTCTCCTCACTGACGAGCCGTTCAATCCTGAAGGTCATTGGCATCGCCTCCCTGCCGAGCCTAAGTTACGGCCAGGATGCGCGTTTACCAATGCAAACAGACTGCCATTCGTAAGTGCTTGAAAAAGCGTTGAAGTAGCCTTAATTTGTTATCGGGGTTTTCGCGGAATTCGTGTTTCCCTCTCGGGGTAGACGGCTCTAGCTTAGTTTGAAGTGGCTCTTACGAATTTGCAGTTTCTTGATCTTGGAATCAAGAGTTGACGGTGGAATTCGAAGCTTGGCTGCAGCTCCGTTGCTACCGTAAACGCGGCCTCCACTTTCCGCGAGTACGGCTTCAATGATCTGCCGCTCGCGACACGAGTCGCCGTTCGCAGGTTCAGGCACGTATTGCCCAGACCGCTTCTTCGGAGAGCCTGAAGATAGCCAGGCTTCATCCACACAAAACACGTCGTCAGGACTTACGATAACCGACCTCTCGACGACGTTCTGCAACTCGCGGACGTTGCCTGGCCAATCATAAGATCTAAATAATTCGACGGTGCGCTTGTCGATCTTCGAGAAGGTCTTGCCTAGCTTTCGACCAAAACGCTGGACAAAGTATTCAAGCAACGTCAAAATATCGTCTTTCCGTTCGCGCAGCGGTGGCATTTGGATTGGGAAGACGTTTAGCCGATAAAACAGATCCGCTCGGAAGGTTCCATTTGCCATCGCGTCTTCCAAATCGCGGTTGGTAGCTGCAACCACACGGACGTCTACTCGTATGGATTGAGTGCCTCCGACCCGCTCGAATTCCCGCGCTTGCAACACTCTGAGGAGTGCAACCTGTGTTTCGGCAGGCAACTCACCAATTTCGTCAAGAAAAATAGTTCCGCCGTTCGCCAACTCAAAGCGACCTTGTCGACGTTGCAAGGCGCCGGTGAAGGCTCCTTTCTCGTGGCCGAACAACTCTGAGGCGATGAGCGAAGAAGGAAGCGAGGCGCAATTCACGGTAATAAAAGCCTGATCAGCACGCTGCGAACCCTTATGTATCGCGCGCGCAATCAGTTCCTTCCCGGTGCCTGTTTCGCCCGTAATCAATACCGTAGAGTCGGTGGGAGCGACTTTCATGATGCTGGAAAGAACCGTCTTCAAGGCGACAGAGCACCCCACGATCTCCTCAAACATGAATAACTGATCGATCTGCTCGCGCAAAGCAAAGTTCTCTTGCCGCGTTCTTTCCTCCGCCTGCTTCCGATCGTCGATGTCTGTACCGGTCGCATACCAGCGAATGACCTCTCCTCGTTCGTCCAGCAATGGGTTGTACTGGGTCAGGAACCAACGATACTGACCATCTCTGCGGCGCACTCGTCGTTCGTACTCGAATGGGATACGCCGCGAGATCGCCGCCTCGCGTTCGTCACGCAATCTCTCGGAATCCTCCGGATGAAAGACCTCAACAAAGCGTTTCGATCTCGTTTCTTCTTTCGTCAGGCCGGTGTACTCCAGTACTGCCTGATTCGCGTACTGAAAATTTCCGTCCGCCCCAATAGCAATAATAAGCTGAGGTATCGCATCGATGATTGTTCGGAGCTCAGCTTCGGATTTGGCTATTTCGTCGAAAGCCTTCGTCAGCGCCGCCTGCGATCGCTCTCCCTCGATCGCAATTACGGCTATGTGACCTGCGGCTTCGATCAGTCGGAGATCACTCTCGCTTGGGGTGCGGGGCTCTGTATAGTGCATTCCAAAGGTGCCAAGCACTTGCTGAGTTTTTGAGAGCAGCGGTTGAGCCCACGAGGCGCGCAACCCATGATTTAGAGCAGCCTCTCTATAACCAACGAATAAGGGTTCGGTCGCGATGTCGGAAACGATCACCCGCTGCTTCAGAAATGCCGCAGTACCGCACGAACCTTTGCAAGGGCCAATCAGCAGCGGACTGGTAGTCTCAACCCAACCCATGGGAACGCGACGACCGGCTGCGGGCCAAAGGCGCATGCCGTCCGGATCCATCAGCAATACCGTCGAAATGATGTTATCCGCCTGAGCATCAATCGTGTCGCATAAGTTTTCTAAGATATCTACGAGGCGAGCCCCGCTGGCGATCATTTCCACAGTCCGTTTTTCTGCGGCCAGCAGTGCCTCGGCGCGCTTACGATCCTCAATATCGGTATTAGCGCCATACCATCTGATGATGTCGCCCAAATCGTCTCGCAGCGGCTCCGCACGGAACAGGAACCATCGATATTCTCCGTCGTACCGGCGAAGGCGCGCTTCGATCTCTCCCGACTGGCCGGACGCCAGAATCGATTGCCAGTAGTCGGCGAGCCTGTTCCGATCGTCTGCATGAACCGCGGCCGTCCACCCCCAGTTACGCGCCTCCTCAATAGAGATTCCGGCATAGTCCAACCAGCGCCGATTGAAGAACTCAGCCGAACCGTCGGGGTGGGCGGACCAGGCGAGCGTCGGAATCGTGTCGATGATCGACCGAAGCTGATCCTCCGGCGTCTTCACTGAACTCCCCACCAAGATGCCCTGACCAAAGACCGATCGCGACGGGACTGCCGCAAGCGAGACAGATGATCTCTCTTCCGGAATTTGTTGAGTCCGAGTTTGCATCGTTTACTCCTGGATTGAGAAGCACTAGCCTAATTTTTCGAAGGCTGCTCTACGGTCGATCACGAACACATCGGTATCGGCCCTCGTCGGCTGCAGCTTCAGCCAAAGCTGCTCCTTCATTGCATTATAAAATTTCGGCGGCGCAGACGCGTCCTCCTGTGAATCGCCAAGCTCGCCCCCGCACGAAAGTTGTCAGGCGTGGTTTGTGGTTGCTACTGGCCGGTCAAAACCTTTTTCAATTTTCCATGTCATCCGCGGACTCCAGACTTCCCACAATGTTCTTCAAAGCGATACTGGCTTCCTTCGTCTGAATTCTTCCCTGCTTATGCTGACGAAGGTAGAGGTGTTCCAGGCTTCTGAAAACCTCAGAAACCACAGCGCTGGACCTATGATTTTTGCAGGTTCTATGCGCTACGGAGGAATGCTGCGGAAAAGGGAGCTGAACAGGCAGACAGGGGCTTTCGCAGTGGAAGACCGACAAAGTGGACTCCGCTTCGATCGCCGGTAGGACGAGTTGCACATAAGAAAGGAATTAGCCCTTATTGTTTCTTTCCGTAAAGGCACCCGCCATAACGGCTGCCGGGGCAATCCGAGCCCAGATTCTGTAATTGTGAGCCGCCGTATGCACCGCCCCACAGGCTTAGCATCCGAAACACCTTGCCTGGCATTGGTCCGAAGCGAGACAATTCTCTGATGGTTCTTGGCCAACCAATTCGTATCCTGACTGTCGAGGATCACCCGGTCTTCCGTGCAGGATTGACCACAATCATTGGGTCAGAGCCAGACATGCTTCTGGTTGGACTGGCGGCCAATGCAGCGGAGGCCATCACAGAGTTCCGTCGTCATCGTCCCGACATCACCCTGATGGACCTTCGGCTTCCTGGCACGAATGGGACGGATACGCTCATAACCATTCGAGGAGAATATCCAGACGCTCGAATCATTATGCTGACGACTTCGGACGGCGATGGCGATATCCAGCGGGCAATTCGGGCGGGAGCTCGGGGTTACATTCTTAAGAGCATGCCGCAGCAAGATTTGCTGGAGGTGGTGCGTTTGGTCCATGCGGGCCGTCGGCATGTTCCAATGGAGGTGGCAGCCCGACTCGCCGAGCATCTGGGCGAGGAAGATCTTACGACTCGGGAGATGGAGGTGCTCCGGCTCATTCGGGATGGCTATCGCAACAAGCAAATTGCCGATCACCTAGTGATCGCGGAGACCACCGTCAGTTTCCACATTAAGAACCTGGTGGGTAAGCTGGGGGCCAACGACAGAACGCATGCGGTAACCATTGCGCTCCGGCGCGGCTTGCTGGACATCTGATCCAGTCATCTTAACCTCCTCATCCCTCGTGGTGCCCCAGATGGGGATCTGTGGGTCGACTATTTAAGTGGCGGCGCAAGTTTTCTGAACGACGGACGAGGCACCAGTTATTCCGAACGCGAGGGCCATCCAGTCAATAGAGTCGCCCTTTGCTCAGAACTGCGATGGGACAATATGAGCCGTCGTCGAACAGATTCGCGCGCGCGGACAATCCAAATGGATTGAATTACCCAAGTCTGAGCTCCACAGGACCTGTAATTAACTACAGGTCTTTGACTGGAGATATTTCAGTTTCCCCCACAAGAAAATCCCCACTATCATCAAAGGCTTGGTTGCTCTTCCGGATTCTCTTTGAGAGTTCTCGTGGATCGGTTGACTTTTGGCGGCTTCCGCTCATGGATAATCTTTCGTTTCCAACCAGGTTGAGCATGATGAATACGGAGAGAATGTGCGTCTCCCAGTTGTCTTTCGGCTGCTTCCTGCTGGTTCTATTCCTGGCAAGTGCAATGTTTGCACTGAACCCGGACAGACACATCTCCCAGTATGGTCACACCGCGTGGAGAATACAGGACGGATTTTTTGGTGGCAGGGTACGGGCCATTACCCAGACCACAGATGGGTACATTTGGGTAGGAACCGAAGCCGGACTTTTCAGATTCGACGGGGTCCGGTTTGCTTCATGGAGTTCGCAGGAAGTGGAACAGCTGCCTTCCACCTCTATCACTGCTCTGCTGGGCGCACGAGACGGAAGCCTCTGGATCGGTACGGATGCCGGTCTGGTCCACCAGATAAACCACCACTTGATCACCTATCTAAAGGGGGAGGGGTACATCTCATCCATCCTTCAAGATGTGAACGGGGAAATCTGGATCGCGCGTGATCGACCTGGCGATAACACCCAGCCACTTTGCCAGGTCATCGGTATAGGAGTTCGTTGTTACGGGAACGAGGACGGAGTGCCTGCGTTCGGCGCAGGACCTCTAGCGCAGGACGCTTCGAGCAATCTTTGGATCGGCGGAGATACAACACTCCTCAGATGGCGACCGGGGTCATCTCAGACTTATAGGCCTAATGCATTGAAATCCAATGCGGGAGTGGATGGGGTGGATGCCTTGTCAGTCGCAGCAGATGGCTCTCTCTGGGTTGGAATGGCTCTCACCGGCCGCGGTCTGGGGTTGCAGCATCTGGTCGATGGCGGGCTGAAATCATTTGTCGCACCGAAATTGAATGGTGAGACCCTGGAAGTCCTGGCGCTGCTGGAAGATCACCAGAAGAGCCTCTGGGTCGGGACCAGCAACCAGGGTATCTACAGAATTCACGGTGCTGACGTCGATCATTATCGAACGAGAGACGGTTTGTCGAGTGACTTCGTAGACACGTTTTATGAGGACCGTGAAGGCAACCTCTGGGTGGCCACGGCGAAAGGCCTCGATTGCTTCCGTGAGCTTCCGGTGATTACCTTTACCACGCGCGACGGACTTAGCGCGGACGCAGTCGATTCGGTTCTGGCATCGCGGGATGGCACCATCTGGATTGGAAATGCCAGCAAGCTAGATGTCCTTGGTCCGGATGGCGTGCCTTCTCAGGCCGGGAATGCTTTGCAAGGACATCAAGTTACGTCTCTTTTCGAAGACCGCGCCGGTCGATTGTGGGCCGGAATCGACAACACACTAACGATCTATCAGGGGAAAAGGTTCAGGCAGATCAAAAGACAGGACGGCAGCCCAGTCGGAGTCGTGATGGGAATGACTGAAGATTCGGAGAACAACATATGGGTTGAGACCATGGGGCCGCCAGGGACGCTTATTCGCATTCAGGACCAGAAAGTCCGAGAAGCGTTCCCAGCGCCGCAGATGCCATTAGCCCGCAAAATTGCGGCCGATCCGCAAAGCGGGATCTGGTTGGGCCTTTTGAATGGCGATCTGGCTCGTTATCGGTCTGGCAAGACAGAGATCTTCGCGTTCACGCACCACCCTGGTTCTCGGGTTAACGAGCTCATCGCAGCTTCCGATGGGTCCATATTAGGAGCGACTGCATTCGGAGTTGTCGGATGGAAAAACGGAAGACGACAGATCCTCACTGCCCGCAACGGCCTGCCTTGCGACAGCATCCACGCACTCATTTCAGACGATCAAGGCGACCTGTGGCTTTACGCACAGTGTGGTCTCATCGATATCGCAGATGCCGAGCTGCAACGATGGTGGGAGCGACCTGAAAGCAGGCTGAAGCTGAGAGTTTTCGACGTGTCGGACGGAATGCAGCCGGGGCGCGGTCACTTTAATACGAGCGCAAGAACTCCCGACGGGCGATTGTGGTTTGCCAACGGCAGTGTGCTGCAAATGATCGATCCAGATCATATGGCAGGGAACACTCTAGCGCCGCCAGTACATATCGAGGCTATCGTCGCAGATCGAAAGAGCTACTTGCCGCAGGAAGGGCTTAGTCTTCCTCCGCTAACCCGCGATCTTGAGATTGACTACACTGCACTCAGCTTTGTTGTGCCGCAAAAGGCCCTGTTTCGTTACATGCTTGAAGGCCACGACGCAGACTGGCAGGAACCCGGAACGCGGCGCCAAGCTTTTTATAACAATCTCCGTCCAGGCCACTATCGCTTCCGCGTGATCGCGTGTAATAACAACGGCGTCTGGAACGCGGTAGGTGCAACACTGAATTTCAGCGTCGCGCCTGCCTGGTATCAGACATATTGGTGTCGTTTTCTATCGGTATTCTCCGCTCTGTTCGTCGCGTGGTTCCTATATCAGCTGCGGCTACGTCAGATGGCAGCATTCATGAGCGCCCGCTTCGACGACCGTCTTGCGGAACGCACTCGAATGGCTAGAGAACTTCATGACGCATTCCTTCAGACTGTCCAAGGTAGCAAGTTGGTTGCAGATCATGCACTGAAAAGGTCCAGCGACCCCGTTCAAATGCATCGGGCCCTGGAACAGCTGTCCGAGTGGCTGGCTCGAGCAATACAGGAGGGACGAGCGGCACTGAACTCGCTGCGTACCTCAACCACACAGAGAAACGATCTTGCTGATGCTTTGCAGAGGGCAACGGAGAATGGCTTTGTCCCGGGATCAATGACGGTCAAGTTTTCTGTGCTCGGTGATGCCAGGGAGATGCATCCAGTCGTCCGCGATGAGGTTTATCGCATCGGGTATGAAGCGATACGCAATGCCTGCCTGCACTCTTCGGCCACCCAATTAGCGATCGAGCTCAGATATTCGCGGGAGCTTACGCTGCGTGTCAGTGACAACGGCATAGGTATCGACCCGGCGATTACAGATAAGGGGAAGGACGGGCACTTCGGGCTGCAGGGAATGCGGGAGCGGGCGGATCGTGTCGGCGGCAAACTGACACTGGTGACTTCAACCTCCGGAACCGAAATTAAGCTGGTCGTCCCCGGAGGCGTTATATTCCGGACCAGCAGTTCCCTTCGGCAGGCGCTGTTTGCAAAGATGAGAAATCTATTTCGATTGAAGGGCCCTGACTCCAATCTCGACTGATCCGCTGAATTGTTGGGGGCTTAGGGTCGTGAAATCATCGTGCTTCCGCTAAGATTCATCCTCCCTTCACTTTCCCAGTTTTTGAGGAGCCGCAGCAGGATCAGCCGCTCCTCTTTCGAGAGGACGCTACGCCTCCACCATCGCCAGAGGCGAACTTAGACCGCTGCGCCGGAAGCGTTAGACGCCATGGCAGCTTCGTATGGCGGCGCTTGCTCGCTCTCCAATCACCACGGAAGGTGCCATAGTGTTGCCAGTGGTAATACGAGGAAGCACCGAGCACGCCTTTTATTGGCGATGGCGATGTGTTCATATGCAATCACCCAAGAGTAGAGCGCGCGCCTCAGCCACTCAAATAGAGTGAGCCTGCGATGACGATGATGGAGTTACCGGTGGCTTGGGCGTCTTAAGAGCATCCGCGATGGAGACATGCGTGGAGGTTGGGGTGTCGATAGCGTCGGACGCTGCTTTGAGATCGTCCAGCGAGGCTGCACGTGGATTGTTCACGGCTACAAGATGAACGCGATCGGTGAGGCGGGTAAAGAGTGGGAATAGTACCTCCGCCATCTCCTGAATGGACTTGTCGCGGAGCGCTCCAAAGATGAGGTGGCGCGGTGCGACGTTGTCGCTGCTGAAGAGCGACGAAAGATAGGAGCGAAGCGTCCAAATACCGGCGGGGTTGTGGGCGACGTCGAGGAGAATGCGCGTATTGTTATCGCCCAAAATGGATTCGAGACGTGCTGGCCAATGGGTCTGACGGATGCCCTGTTCGATGGAGCTCTGAGTAATTCTTGTGAAGTGCTGGTTCTTCTGAAGCTCATTTGCAGCGGCGAGGGCCAAGGCCACGTTGCGACGCTGATGTTCGCCGGGAAGAGGCGAGTTTACATCAAGGCAACGACCGGCAAAGATAATCGTGTATTGATTGCGCGTGTCTTGAAAGAGGTCGCTACGGGGAGGGATGTAATCGGCTGCATTAATGCGACGGACGTCGAGGCTAATGGCGACATTATCGATGGAGTTGTTGGCAGCGGGATGTTGGGGCAGAGTCACCAAAATGCCTTTAGGGCGGAGAATCCCTGCCTTTTCGCGGGCAATCTCGGGGATAGTGCTGCCGAGCCATTCCATGTGATCGAGGGCGATGTCTGTAATGACGGAGACAAGAGGGCTGGACGATGTTGGTGGCATCAAGGCGCCCGCCAAGGCCAACTTCGAGAACGGCTACTTCGACCTGCTGGTCGGCAAAGTGGAGGAGGGCGAGAGCTGTCACAACCTTAAAGAGTGAGGGTGAATGCGGAAGAGCGCCCTTGCGAACAAGCTCGGTGGCCGCATCATCGACCTGAACATAGAGGCGAGCGAAGGCATCGTCACCGATGGAGCGGAGGCGATTGCCTGGGACATCCTGTGCCGACGTTTGGACACGTTCATTGATGCGAGAAAGATGCGGTGAAGTATAAAGGCCTCTCTTGTAGTCGGAGACATCGAGAATGCTGGCAAGGGTGGCGGCGGTGGAGACTTTGCCGTTGGTGCCGGCGATCAGAATAGAAGAAAACTTAAGCTGCGAGTCCCCGAGCGCACCAGCCAGAATACGCATATGGTTAAGGTCAAACTCACGGGGTGAAGTTTCACCAGGGCGTGGTGCGAGTTCATATCTGCGGGCGTATAAGTGATCGACAGTGTCTTGGTATCTCATAAGTGTATGGTGCATCTCCCGAAGCACGATAGCGGCAGCAGCTCACATTACTTCATAAGATCAAGTTGGGTTAGCACAGTATTGATTGCCTCTAAAAGGGGCAATGTCATTAGAGCAGTGACTACGGTTCTATCTGTCGAGACGGAGAGTTTCGCTTCAGTGGCACGAATCACCCCATCGATCTTTCTGCAAACATTACGACCAGTCACCACTGTATGAACGTTGGCTATCTGCGTTATGTTGCAGGACGCCGCTGCATTGACCAGATAGCTGCCCAATCCCACCAGAGCTCGGTTTTTCCCTTCCAGATTCAAGGGGACTGGCGCAATTTCGAAACCGCGTTGAATTCTCGAATCCGTATCATCATCTGTACCGCTCTGCGCCTGTACACGTGGAGACTTCAGTGACATTCCGGCAGTGATGATCGCGACGATCGCTGTGACGATTACCACCGATCTGAAAGGTCGACTTCCCCTCATTGGAGCACAGACCGGCAATCCCCCTCTCGTTCTGTGTTGCGGGTCATCTCGAAGATCGCCGATTAGTCAGATTGTGCTCACGGATGATCTGCGACAGAGGAGTGTGACTCGCTATTCGTCACCGTGGAAGAAGTAGTAGTCGGCGGTGTACGGCACGAGCGTTTGCTTACCCACATCGCTTAGGATCGAGCAACCGGTGTTGGGGGCAGATCCTCCTTGGGTGTTCAAACGTTGGATGAACGTGGTTTTGGTCAAGAAGCTACCGCCAGCTGGTCCTGCTTCCGTCCCGATTGACTGCAATAAGAGGCAGGGGATGGCGCCACTATTCGGGCAACTCTGGTCGGAGCCAGCGGGAATCGATTGCAGCGCTTTTCCCCACACCTTGCTGCTGTCGAAGGAACTCTGCCAGCTTGCGCTGCCGAACGGGAGCGGGTTTGGGGCGAACTGGTTAGGGTTGGTATCGGGGCTAAGGAAGTGTGTGACTACCCCCACGTACCGGTCAAAGACATTAACAAAAAGGGTAGCTTCGGGGCGAGCGGCGTTGACGGTCCAGGAAGCGGTCGAAGCGCCTGCGCTCGTGGGAAGGCAAACATAACCTTGAGTCCCCACCGCTTGACCCAACAAAAATGCAGAGTTTCCCGCTGGCGGCGTAAGCGCGCTAGGAGTGGTTGGAGGCGTGATTTTCTGCGCCCCTGCCTGCGTGACCATGCCGAATGCCCATCCGAGCACGAGAATGGCTGCGAACAGGCTACGAATTCGCGTAATCTTTCTAGTCAGACGACTAAGGTTGACGCTCATTTGTTCTCCAGTTCTCTGGTTATTTTTCCGGTTGAGGTTGTTGGGACACACAGATTGCCCGAAGACTGTTCGCCGTATTATTGCGTCCAGATCAAAGGGCCCGGCTGACGAGTCGTTCAATCTTGAAGGTCATTGGCATCGCTCTCCGTGCCGAAGCGTACGTTACGGCCAGGATGCACTTTTACGAATGCAAGCCGAATGCCATTTGTAAGTGCTTGAGAGGGCGTCGAAGTAGACTGATTCGTCATCGGGGCTTTCGCGGCATTTCGTGGAATTCGTGGAATTCGTGTTCCCATCCGCGGGTAGACGGCTTAGCAGAGTTTGAAGACTCTTATGAATTTCCAGTTTTTTGATCTTGGAATTAAGAGTTGTCAGTGAAGTGATTGCTTCCGTACCGGGGTAAAACGGGGCTAGGCAGATACCGTCGTACCAACTCATAAGAAGAGATTCCTCCGCTTAGCAAGGCAATCTTCTCATCTATGTCTGTCTAAAAGGCAGCGGTCCGACAACCGCACATGGTTTTCTGACACTTTTACGGTAAGAAATTGTACGTGCCAAAGCCTCAACATAGAGGCTTGTACCGATGCTCCAGCCACTGGTAGCACGATTGTTGATAATGTAATGGACAAGGTTGGATACGTCGCCCTGAACTCCCGTAGTGATGGAACCACTAAAAGAATCTGAGTTGAGTGCGAATTTTTCAGAACGAGTGACTCAGAATCAGCAGAGGCTGGCTGAGAATATCTTGAGCGCATACGACTTTGTCATCTGCGGAGCCGGCAGTTCCGGTTCAGTCGTAGCTCGACGACTTGCGGAGAATGCCAACTTGAAGGTGCTGCTGCTGGAAGCAGGAAGAACTGATGATCTGCCCTCCTGCACAGATCCCAACCTCTGGCCGTCGACCCTCAAATCAGATCTCGCCTGGCAGTTTGAAACACAGCCAGAAAAGCATCTTCAAGGGCGCACCCTCCCATACCCAATGGGCAAGGTCCTTGGTGGAGGTTCCAGCATCAACGCCTGCGTATGGGCCGTCGGTCACAAGAATGACTGGGACTTCTTCGCAGAATGTACAGAGGATCCGGCATGGAGTCACGAAGCCATCCGCAAGCTATATCACGAGATCGAGGACTGGCGCGGAGACGCAGATACTAAATACCGCGGCTGCAATGGTCGAGTTTATGTAGCACCGAATCCCAACACACCTCTAGCGGCCCCCTTTCTCGAAGCAGCAGAGGTGGCCGGACTTCCACGGTTCGACACTCAGAATGGTCCTTTGATGGAATCGGACGGCGGCTGCTCCTTAGCCGAATTGAATGTCCAGGAGGGAAGGCGCCAGTCTATCTTCCGCTCCTATACCTACAAACCTTCTGGCACCAGAGTTGTACGGCAAAGATGGGTAACGATGACATGTCGGTAGTCGGCGGCGACTTATTGGTACATGGAGTGCAGGGACTTCGAATCGCCGACGCTTCGGTGCTTCCTCGTATCACCACTGGCAACACTATGGCACCTTCCGTGGTAATTGGAGAGCGAGCAAGCGCCGCCATACGAAGCTGCCATGGCGTCTAACGCTTCCGGCGCAGCGGTCTAAGCTCGCCTCTGGCGACGGTCTGACAGGGTGAGGCGTAGCGGCCGAGCATGTTGATGTGTTTGAAGCTGAGCGGTGACAGGCGAACAACATCGTCGGCAAGGTCAGAAGGTCAGGCGAACTCCTTCGCATCCAACCCTCAAGAGCGGCGACGAAGTAGAACAGAAGATGAGAGAACGCCAGCGCGATTGAGTTTGTCGCGCCGTATTCGATCGCGCCATTGTTCTTTAGGCGTCTTTCGTGCCGGATAGAAATCACGAGAGTACCGATCCGAAATAACAGAGCCAATACAAAAAACACTATCAATACGACAGGCATTCCTGAATCCCTCTCAACCAGCCGCTGCCGCCAGCAACGCCTCGACCTTCGAATCCAGATCTTGGGCAATCTTGAGAGCTTCGTGGCTTCCGTACGTAGCGAGAAAACTGGCCATCCTGTCGTACGACAAATGAACCCCATCCTCGCGCTCGTCGATGAGAACTGTCACTGGCGCGTACGAGCCAGCGTCTGGCACATGCTCCACCATTGAGCTCATGATGATGGGATTGCCCACAATCAAACGCAGACTCCGCCAACCTTCTGTTCCAATCCGCTTGTGCAGGAACGCACCAAGGTCCATACGCATAAACTCCATCAATTCCGAGGGACCGATCGCTTCACGGACGATCTCTTCCATTTCTGGGAACGTTTTCGCCGCACCGATATTCGTGCGAAACGACCGCATATCGGGATGCCCGACAGCCGCGTCGATCGCGGCTACGACCTCGTGGAATCTCTTGGAAGAAGTTACGCTGAATCGCTGAACCTTGACTTCTTTCGTTGCCATCCTGCATCTCCCTCTAAGTCAGTCTAGGCCGTAAGACCCAGTTGGGTAGTAATCGGTGGGAGCAAAGGGCCAATGCGGCACCCCCGCTCTTTCGTAAATCCACTTTGACGCTTGTGCGCTCCAGGATCCGGCCTCTCATTTCAAGCCCTAGAGAACACCGCCTGAACCACCGAGTTGTCAGAAACTCGAACCGCTTTCCAGCGTTCCAGCCCCCATGGGCCTCGATTGCCAAGTTCGCGAGGTCCGGTGTGGAGAATTCCACTGCTTTGCAGGTGTCTTCAGACACTCATTTGTGTTCTCCAATTTGCATGTGTCTCTGATTTGAAGGTCATTGGCATCGCCTCCCGCCGAGAGGTATGTCCTGGCCCTGATACGATTGTGGATGCAAATCGAATGCCAACCATAAGTGCTTGAAAAGCAGGCGAAATCAGGCTGATTTGTTATCCGAGTTTTTCGCGGAATTCGTGGGGTTCGTGGAAATATTGTGTTTCTTACGGAATTGCAATTCTTGATCTTGGTCATGAAGAGTCGACGGAGGAGTGATTCGCATGAGGCAATGGCAAGAACCCCTTCGGATGCGTTCCATTCTCGCGAATCAGCTCCGGCGTCTCCTTTGACAACTCGGCCCACGTCACACCTTGCGGTAGCTTGACCCGCACCCCTTCCTGCACCGGCTTTGCGCGATCCATCACCACGCCGCTCGCTGGATCGTCGCTCAAACCATACCGCTCTTCCAATAGATCAATCTGTTAGATCAATCTGTCGCTTCATGATCCCATCTTTGGCAGCGACCATACGACCATGAACCGTGACGAAACTCTCCCTATCATCCACTGGCGCGTAGCTGTTCTTGACGGGTTGCACATCCTGGCCTGCAGCAGAAACTACGTTGCCGCCCAGAAAATATGCACCACGATACCGGCACTCACCAGGCCGGCTGCTTTCACTACTGCTGCATAGTCTCCATGGTCCCTCACTTCCAGAAATAAGCAGAACAAAACATGGGAACAGAATAGTTACGAATCGTTGTCATATCGCCTCTTTGTCGACCCATCCACGAAGAAAAGGGGGGCAATTTCTGAGTTCGATACCTTGGAGCTCACAAACTGCGAGAAACGTGGCTCCGTCGCGACCAGCAAGCGTCACCTCTGAAAGATCGAGTACGATTTTGGCGTTTTCCGCTTCGATCAGTTCCTTGAGCGTGTTCAAACATGCGATATCCACCCGTCCACAGACACGGAACACGATGGGATTGTCCTCGCTTACGAGTCGATCGATCCTGAAGGTCATTGGCATCGCTCTCTAAGTTACTGCCAGGACGCGCGTTTACCAATGCAAGCCAATTGCCGTTCGTAAATGCTTGAAAAGGCCTCGAATTAGGCTGACTCGTTATTGGGGTTTTCGCGGAATTCGCGGAAATCGTGTTTCCATCTATGGATAGGCGGCTCTAATTTAGTAGAGTTTGAAGTGGCTCTTACGGAGAGGAGAATGAGGAAAGGCTCTTGCGCCACAAAGCTTCGCATGCGAAGGCAGCTATACTCTTGAGTACTCAGTCTTTGATGCCATACCATACCACACACAAAGTACATTGGTTTGCCGCAAGTGCGGCGCTCGGCTATTACAAAGATGAACTCAACTCCGCTGCGGCCCTGCGAAGCTGTGGGACAAAGATTGCTTCCGTCTGGTAGGCCTTAAGGTCGCTGCAATAAGTACTCGCATTCAGACTTGCCACAACCTTGCCGCTTCGCAAATGAATTGGTACGGCCACGGAGCGGAATCCGAGCGCATACTCTTGATCGCATGAGGCGAAGCCGCGGCGCCGGATTAATCGCAACTTGATGCGAAGCCGCCCGACAGTTTTGGTCGTACGGCCGGTGAAGGGTGTGACCACGACACTACGAAGATAGCTCTCCAAAGAAACTGGGGGCAGTGATGCAATTAGCAGGCGGCCCATGGCTGTGCAGTATGCGGAAAGCGGAGTATCGAGATATTTTTCTGTGCCCGTCAAAGGATCTGTCGGTGTCCGCGCGATACAGATGGTCTTATCAGCTTCGAGAGTTGTCACGGAGTAACAGACGCGTTGACTTCTCTGGATAGAACTCAAAATGGGCTGGGCCGCCCTTGCAAGTTCTTCTCGTAGCCCATTGGTATAGATGGTATGAACGAATGTTGAAAGCCTAGCCTTGGCGGCATAACCCTGTCCATCAACCTCTCTCGCATATCCGAGTCGGGATAGCGTGTACAGGCATCGTCTGACAGCCGCGCGGCTGAGGCCTGTTACGGTGCTTAGTTTTGCGATCGTCGGGCAATCCATTTCCGAACCAAATGCCTCAAGAACAACTAAACCCTTGGCTAAAGAAAGCATGAACTCAGGGTCGCCAGAGAACCGTTCGAGATCCATAGCCTTGTTTCTGGGGCCGTCAGTCACAATCGGTGAAATCACTCTCATCTCCTACTTGGCCCGAAGATCGCTACCGGGGGCGTTGTTTAAGCTGAAAGATTTATGTCGGCTTTCTAGCTATCCTCGCCAAGTTGATCCGCAAATGCCATTGAAGGGCATTAATGTTCCCTTCGATGTTCCCGAGCGATCATTCCTTTGGTGTGTAACACGATCATCACTACCGCACATCCACCGAGTCCGCTGAGCCCGACACTAACGAGCAAAGCGCATATCCAACCGAACGTGGGAGCGTGGGGCATGGAGAAGTAAAGGAACAATACGGCTCCTAAGATGGTGCCAAGAACGGTGCCACCCGTAGCCAGGAAGAGCAGCAGCATATCCGCCGTTCTGGCAGCTTGGTCCAGGTCCGGAGTATCTGTAACCAAGCTGGTAAATCTCACCAACGCCGGTTCGCCTAAATGAGTGGCCTCGGTACCATCTTTTGCGTCATCGATCACATTCGCCCCCTATGTACTTTGCTGAACATCGGCTTTCATGTATTTCGTCTCTGCTATCTACCAAGGCAAGCCGAATTTAGTAAATGCTTGAAAATCTGTCGCAGTGAGCTGATTCGTCATCAGGGTTTTCGCGGAAATCGTGTTTCCCTCTGCCGTGTCCGGTGGGGATTTCTATGTTTCATCTGCATCACCTATCGAAAGAAGAGCAACCAGAGCAAATAAACGTTTCATATGTACCGGTAGCCTGTAACCGTGCTTTCCTATCGCTTAGGCTGAAGATGCCCAATCCCCAACTGACATCTTCAGTTACGAAGTATCAGAGCGGGCCAGTTGGTAATAGGGGAAATTCCAGGGCTCCATGCCAAAGAGGATGCTGATCGGCTGGCTCACGACGATCGCTTCCCCGTCCTTCTGGCTGAGCGGCTCGGTGGGAGGAAGGCTTCGGCGTTTTCGGCGTAGTAGCTGAGGATATCGGCACTGAGTTGGGTTTCGCCGACAGCTTCTAGGTAGACCTTGCCCATTTCGAGGGTGATGAGCTTTGAGAACTCGTCGCTGCGCTCCCGCATGATCTCGGCCGCGCGGTTGACGATTGCGGCACGCTGCACATAGCTTAGGCGGCGCCAGTTACCGTACGCCTTCTGCGCAGTGGCAAGCGCGGTTTCCACTTCTACCGCGGTGTGTTCTGGGAAAGTTGCCAACTGCTCGCCGATTGCTGGATTGATCGTTGCGTATGCCATGTTGCTCTCCTCCAATCGCGATGCGCTTTAGTGTGTTCAGGCGGCCTTGATGCCTTGTACGATTTCAAACATCTGCTTTCCGATATCCGTCGAAAAATCAGGCGACAGCTTTGTGCCGATAGAGACGACTGAGGTGGTGATTGCGCCAGCAGATTCCATTTGGCGAAGAACCGCCTGCTCAGTTCGGGCGGAGGGACTGCCGCAAGCGTCGACAGCGACAATAACTTCGTAACCAAGGGCAAGGGCGTCGAGAACCGTATTGAGCACGACGGCTTCCATCATGAATCCGGCGACGATGAGCACTTTGCGGTCGGAGCGTGCGATCGCTTCCGTTGTGGCGGCGTCCCCAAAGAGGCTTGCAGTTGCACGCAGCATCTCGGGAGCGAAGCCGCCGATGCCCCTCAACTCGGCGATGACCTGTGGAGGGTTGTTCCCGTCAGGAACCACGCTAATGATGGTGGGCAGCGAGAAAAGCTTCGCCAATTGAAGCAGAGCGCGGGCAGCACTTGATAGTGCTCGCGCTGGTGTTGTTTCACTATGCTTGACGATGTCCTCCTGGAGATCGCAGAACAGCACTTGCGCGGTTTCACTAGACAACTGATCCCATGCAAAAGTTTTATCCGACATGCCGATCCTCCTGGTTGGGGGGGAGTGGCTTGGCGACAAGCCACTTGTCGCAATACTTCGCTAACTGCGGAATCGATCTTTCGTTGCCGGCGAAGGCAACGTAGCCATCTGGCCGCACCAGCAGGATTGAGAAAGAACTGCCGAAGAGATGTCTAAAGGCATCGTCATCGTTCTGCACAGCGGCGATCTGGTGCCCGTGCATGAGGTAGTGCCAGGACCGAAGGGTGCCGTTGATCTCGGCATGGGTTTTGGATGGGTCCCCGATGTTGCTGTAAAAAAGGGTAAAGGCGGAAGGGTCCAGCAGTTGAAAGAGAGTCGATGGCTTTGGCTGCTGATCTGCTGAACCCTCCACGTTGAGCAGGGTCACTGGAAGGTCAGGGATGCGGTCACCGGCCTTTAGAGTGCCGGGACTGCCATGATTTTCAGACAGCGGGCTTTCGCGATAGTTCAGACTAAGCTGACTCATACGCTCGGTACTGTTGTGCTGGACGAAATCCGTGCCTACAAACCAGGGAGCCAGGTGGTTGAAAACCGAGCGAAAGACCGGGTTCTCCGCGCCGATCGAGTGGGTTAGTCCTTCCGTCTTGGTAAGGACATTCTGAATAACCGGAATCCGATCCGAGGAGTACGTATCCAGGAGATCATCTTTCGCCTGACCCTTCAGGACCATTGCCAGCTTCCAGCAAAGGTTGATCATGTCCTGGATTCCGGTGTTCATTCCCTGAGCGCCCGCCGGGCTGTGGATGTGAGCCGAATCGCCCCCAAGGAAGATGCGCCCGTTTCTCAGGTGGTGGATCTTGCGGCTATTGATGTGAAACCAGGAACTCCAACTCATGTCGTGGAACTTGACCGGGATCGGTGACCGCTGATCGTAGAGTTGCTGAAGTTCTTCAATAGACGGCTCCGTGTCCTTTGAGGGCTTGCTGATGGGATTGCTTGCGATGAGGCGATAGCGTTTGTTGCCCATCGGGAACATGCCGAGAAAGCCATGTTCGGACGAGAAAACATGAAGGTCGGAATCCGGCAGGTCGCCGTCGATGTAGAAGTCGCCCAAAGCGTATTGCTCGTCCAAAGATTTACCTTCGAACGGCAGACCTAGCGTTTCTCTAACAGTGCTGTGCGCGCCTTCCGCGGAGATCAGATAGGAGCAATCAACGCTTTCCAGAGATCCATCACTGCACCGTAGTATCGCGGTGAGGTGATCGCTATGCTCCGTCTTGGAGAAACTAATCATGCTTGTCTTCCACTCGATCTTGATGGACTTTCTCTCCAGGGCATCGCGGAGCGTCTTTTCTGTTTCTGCCTGCGAGATGAAAAGGATGTACTTATACTTACTGTCGATGGTCTTGAACTCAAGGCGGAAGACTCGCTTCCCGCCCCCATACGCGCTTACGGCGATCCCCTGATTTCCACGTTCGACCAACTGCGAGCTCATGCCGCGCTGCTCAAACAGTTCGAGGGTGCGCGCTTGTACTCCTACTGCGCGAGACGTGGTTGCCGGCTTAGAGGTCTTCTCCACCAGCCGAACCGGAATGCCGAAACGGGCTAGCTCCATCGCCGCGGTCATACCGGTGGGTCCCGCTCCTACAATCAATACTGGCTTTACTTCGCTCATTTCTAAGTCTCCTCTCTTCAAGTGCAGTGCAGGTCGATTAGTCGTTCAGCCAGGGATCACGCTCATCCGGTTTGAGATCCCGGCCGTGCGTTTCGAGGGTGTATAGACGAATACGATTTCCGTCAGGATCTTCTACTACGATCAACCACGCTTGTATGGCGACAAGGATCGGCGCGGACGGAAGTTGGAGGTAAACCGGCTGCTTCTGAAGGATGCATGCTCGTAGACAGCGATCGGTCTCAACTACCGCGTTCTGGGGTGTAATTTGAGCCTGGGCAACGCTGAACTGATGGCCACACTCCATCATATTTTCAAAGTTGCCGTCGCCGGCCGTGTGGTGGAGCAGTCCTTTGCGTGCGATCTCACTCATGGGAGGAGCAGCGGTGATCGCGATGATTGGGAGATGCTCGGCGAAGGCGCCAGCGATACCGCAAAGCGCACTGAGCTCGCCGAGTCCGTAAGTTGTGATGAGCGCACTCAGTCCGTGAGTACGGGCATATCCGTCGGCTGCGTAGGCAGCGTTAAGTTCGTTGCAGCAGCCTACCCACTTGGGTCCATCCGAGGACTCCATTTGCTCCAGGATCTCAAGGTTGAAGTCACCCGCCACCCCGAACACGTGCGCGAGCCCGAGCTCACGGAGTCGCCGGAGCAGAAAGTTGCCAATAGATTCTTCGAGCGTGATGTTGCCAGTCGGAGTCTTTCGCGCCATGATCATTTCCTCACTGTTTCCTTCCGAGCTGACGAGCCAGCAAATTCAGCCTAAAGAAGAATGGTTGGGACAGGTCGAGGGCCCTCCAAAGACATGCAGGTATGCGCTCAATTGAGTCCTACGAATCACTGGTTGGCACGGCGATCGAAGCCGAGGCTTGCCGCGGGCCGCAGGACCGGACCTAGGTGGACCAACAGCATCACCGCTCGGGGCTATCGCAAGGATTGCCTTGGCTCCTCCCTTATGCTGCAGTAGCGTTTCGGCATCGCCGACATCGGTGTCGATGTAGATGTGCGCACCCAGATCTTTCGCAATCTTGAGCGTGTTCACACATTCGATATCCATCCGACCACATACACGCAATCCGACGGCATTCTCCCCGCCGACCAGCCGTTCGATCTTGAAGGTCATTGCCATCTCCTCCGCGCCGAAGCGCAAATTACGATCAGAAGCGCGATTGACAGTGCAAGTCGAATACCATCCGCAAACATTGAAAAGGCGTCGAATTAGGCTGAGTCGTTATCGTGGAATTCGTGGAATTCGTGTTTCCATCCACGGCTTAGACAGCCGGAGCAGAGTGGCAACTACTGTTAGCTTGGCTCCGATACCGTTGGCATCTCCCCTCAAGTGCGGTTATCCTCCACGGCCTGATCACGCAGAAATATACGGTCGAGGGACCGGATGCAACTTGTCAGTCATCAACGATCGACTAGAGGTGCTCTCAATTTCATCGCACCGTGGGACCTTCTCCAAAAATCGAATCCACCCAGTAATTCCAACTATTCACCGCCGTCTCTTACGTTGCCCTTAGGAAAGAGAGCCGGATGCAGGACTATGCCTCCCGGCTGAGGGCTGAGGCCAGGTTCTGCAGGTCTTCGTAGCGCGCAATCGTATTCCGGGTGTATTCGCCATTGTGCTCGCTATTCAACAGCGACGGACTGGCAAGGCTGGCTGAAGATTCTGAAGGAAAGCCCGTCTTCCGGGCTATAGCCTCGGCCATGAGGTTCATCTGGTCCGCCAGTTTTCGGCGCATCTCCACAAGACCGGGTTCGGCCAAAAAAAAGTCTATGTCTTGTTCATCGTGCAGGACTGCGACTTGGTTCCAGATCAGTGCTGCAGCGGTGATGGAGATCTGAAGGATCAATTCACTTGAGCGAATGTGTTGCCCGCGATCGACACCGAATTCGTATTCGACGGCTTCGCTCATGGTTCGGAGGGCGGAGATGCTCTTTCCCACCCTGTCGCGTAGGCCCTCTGTTTCCCGCAGAAGTTGATCGCGCTGCTCGGCAGCGTCAATTAGCAGAAAGAGGCTGGCCCCGCTTCTGAGGACGGAAGACAGTACTCGACGCATAGCGGTCACCGTGCGTACCGGCCAGATCCGATCGAATACGAACCACATAACGACAAGAGCAAACAGTATCCCGACGAATCGGTCACGGGCAGGCGCCAATTCGGTCGACGCGCTAAAGTCCAAAAGCGCCACGAGGTAAAAGGCAAATGCAACCTGGAGGCCCAGGTAGTTGAACAGTGAGCCTACGGAGATCCAGGATGCGACAAACGCGATGATCCCTACTAGGATGATGAGCGAGGTAATCGAGTCCATGTAAGGAAAGAGAAACGCGATGGTTCCGAGACCAAGGATCAGACCACCCAGGAGCGAGCCCAAGATGCGAAGAGTAAACCGCTGTTTCATCGCAGCTGTGGTGCTCAGTCCTGTAACCATCACTGTGGTGACCGATGTCGATATTCCCGGCCAAGCGATCGCGTTGTATACGATGTAACAGAGCGTGGCGCAGAGACTTATCTTAAGAGCGAAGGCGATATTGTCCTTATCTTTGATCGCACCCGGAATCAGAAAAGGGACACTTCTGGAGGGTAAGACAGCCAACTCCTTGTTCTTCGCAGCACCCAAATCGACGGGCATCACCAGGATGGAGTGGATGGTCACTTCCACGCGATCGAGTAAACTATTCGTTGTCTGCGGGCCGGGCTCCAGGCGCTTCTCTGATTGAGGGATGGCTGCAGGAATCAGGCGGCCACATTGTTTAGCGATGCGCGCACAACGCTGTCGAAACTCGGGATCATCTCGGGTCTCGCTCTGTAAGCCAAAGGCTGCGGAATCATCCATTAGTTCCGCCAACATCGTAATGTGCACACGCGTTCCGATAGGAAGGGCCCCAGTGTCGAGATCGCGGTCGACGATCTGGTTATACAGATCCATCATCCCTGACTGACCCGCAGCCGCAAGGCGTGACACACGGACAGCAGCATCGAACCGCTGCTTCGGACTGATCTCCAGCGCGTACAGGCTGAACATATCCTCCAAAGCCTGATAGCGAACGCGGAACTGGCCTTCCAGGCGTTTGGCCGGGGAGCGCGCGCCAAAGACGTACTCTACGGCAACGCCACAGGCTGCAGCTATCGCAAATGCGGCTAGCAGACGAAGCGAATTCTTTACCAGTGTGTCTTCAGGTGCGCGATGTTCCCAGAAGCCAATGACAACGCAGTAGACGAACCCCACGATTGTGCCGAGTGACGGTTGGCTCGTGCTCACTAGAATCATTCCACCAACGAAGGTCACAATGGCAACGCTGAGAACGCGCGCCATCGGATCGTTGTCACTAAGAATGACAACACCCATCTCGGCCACGATTACGAGCGCTATCGTTGCAACAGAACCAAAAGCCGTTCGCAGCGATACGGAAGGACTCTCGCGCCCGATGAGAAAGATGAAGTATAAACCATAAGCGATGTCTGGCATCTGCAGTACCAGCATCAAGACCAGCACGAGGATGGACGAGAATGTCATCCGGAGAGTCTTGCTGAGGCGTCCGGGCGTGGGCTGGAGATCCTGCCAGACGCGTTCGAGCCAGGGTGTGGCCTTCGGGAATGAGAAGTCTTTGAACATCCAGCTATCTGACGACCGTCACGGCTGTAGCTCCGATACGGAACAGATCGGGATCGGGGTTCTGAACACGAATACGAATGGGGAACCGGGTTGAGAGATGCACCCAATTGAGCGTCCGTTCGATGTTGGGGAGTCCGGAGGCCACGCTTCCGTCCTCGGGGAACACACCATACCCAATACTCTCCACCAGCCCGGTAAACTTTCTCTCTGGATGTCCCATGAGATACACATCGACAGGCGAGCCGATGTGTATGTTCCTCACCTTCGCCTCACGATAGTTCGCGATGACATACCACTTGCGAGTGTCGATGAGTGTGAACATCGGAGTGCCCGGTCGCGCGTAGGCGCCCTCTGAGATATTCATGTTGGTCACATAAGCATCGAAAGGCGCGACGACGCGGCATCGCTCAAGATCGAGTCGGGCGCGATCGACCCTTGCGGCCAGACCAGGCCGTTGCGACTCAAGAATATCCAAGGTGTCGATAACATGAATTGATTGTCCCAGCTTTGCTCGTGATTCGGATGCCTGATCGTCGGCTTCCTGCTGGCGAAGCGCCGCCTGTGTTTCCTGGGCCTGTGCCTCGCGGAGCGCGGCGATGGCTGCATCGTAGCTGCCGCGAGCCACTCGTACAGCCGTGTTGGCTTGATCTACTTGATCGGCCGTCACGTATTGCTTTTGCAGCAGCGGTTCAATGCGATGAAGGTCATTGGTCGCGTATTTCAATTGGGCCTCGGCAGCGTTGGCTGCAGCCTGGGCACGCAATACCGTTGCTTTGGCTAAATCGACCCCGCTTCCGGCGGTGCGTATGGCGGTTGTGGAGTTATGGACCGCTGCACTTGCTGCGTCGACGGCGCTATTCTGCGCCGCGATTTTTCGTTTCGTATCGATGATCCGCTGTTCCAGATTCTCCTGGTCAGAAAGCGCCTGCTGCAGCGCATACTCGTAGTCGCGTGGATCAATGACGAATAGTAAGTCGCCCTGCTTCACATAGGCATTGTCTTTGACGGGCAACTGGGCTAGACGTCCACTGATCTCAGGGGCTATTTCGATAACGTTTGCCCTTACGCTGGCGTCATCGGTTCGAGGATGCCGCTCGGTCTCCAGAATGACGAGCAGCAACGCCACAACAGTAGACGCGATAACTCCGATAAAGATCCGGCGTCCCAGTTGCTTGCGATTGAGGTTCTCAGAGTCCTGTGTCATACGTTCTCCTAGCGGAAGAAAATCAGCCACAACAGGCAGGTAGAAACAGCGACCACGCATGGATAAAAAAGAGCTAGTGGGCCCACTTCAGATTCCAGTCGGTAGCGCAGCAGGAAATAGCGAACCGCAAATGCCAGAACCACGCCAGCGATGAGGCAAACCATCCATGCTGGGAAGAAGGAACCGATGATAGAGATCGAAGGCGCGCGGCTACATCCGGTGCACAACAGGCACGCGACTGTAACGCCGAAGAGTCGCTCTTTGGTCATTGCTTTTGGCCATCCTGTGTTTGTAGTTTGGTCGCGGGGGGCAAGCTTCGTAACAGATTCCCCGTTACGAATTCGAGTTGTACTGCTTCCAGAAGCAATTGAGAGCGGGCGGAAACAGAGGAGAGTCGCGCTAGCGCTAGCTGTTTCTCTGCCGTTACCAGGTCGACCAGGTTCTTGACCCCATACTTGTAGGCATCGAGCGATGCCGAGTACGATGTGCTGGCCGAGTCGAGTAGCGCCACTGCTGCCTGTTGCTGCCTCTGTGCTGTGCGGAACGCGATAAAACCGGTCCAGACTTCGCGTTGAGCCTGATCATGCTTGTCGGTGAATTCATCCTGCGCCTCACGCTTCTTTGATTCAGCTATGGCCAGCCGATTCTTTCGGTCGCCCCCGTCAAAGATTCGCCACTCTATGCCAAGCGAAGCAGACCATACGGGTTCATTTGCCGGTCCGACCTGACCATAGTCGGCAGATGGCCAAATGGCCTGTTGGGCCCCCGAACCGGACAGCACGATCTTTGGACGATATTCCGCCTTGGCGGAGCGGACCTCATTATCCGCGGCGCGGATTTCTGCGACCTGCGCCATCAGGTCGGGGCGGTCGGCCATCGCGCGATTGATCAGCTCATCGATGGATAGGGTCAACGATTCAGGCAGAGGAGCATTTTTTTGAGCGTCAATCACGATGTTCGGCGAAGGCTCGACGCCGAGCTCCTCTGCCAAAGTGACCCGCGCTATTTTTTCGTCGCCGTCCGCCGATTCCAGATCGAAGACAGCTTGCGATGTTTCCGCCCTGGCATTGAGAACATCGGGCATGGTGGCTCGTCCGTTCTGTAGCCGGTCTTCGGTAGCGTCCTGCGTCGTCTGTGCGGTCTTCAGAGTTTCCTGTGCAGCTTGAAGACGCTCTTGTGCGGTGACCAGCTTGTAATAGTCGCTTGTGACTTGGAAGGCTATTTCCTGATTCGCCTGGATGAAATTGGCCCCGGCGGCCAGAGCCTCGGCTTTCGCCGCGCCGATGTTCCTCCCTCTTGCCAAAGTCGAAGATAAGATATTGCAGCGCTAGTTCGGGCTGCACAACAGTGGCTTCGGCCATAATGTAGCCGCGTGGGGCAATCGGTTTTGGGAAAGGCTCGATCGCTCGTTGATTTGCAAATGTTGCGATGCCAGTCAAAACGGGATAGTAGGCGCTTTTCGCGATGCCGAGTTGTTCCGCCTTCTGCTTGGCGCGCTCCCAAACCACGCGCGTGCGCGGATTGTTGTGTTCCGCAATATCGACGAGCTCAGCTAATGAATAGGCGTGGGTCGGATCAAGCGTCGCGATCTTTCCCACAGGAATCTCATGAGCGGCGCAGTTGGAAGCTGCGAACGGAGTCGAAGCTACGCCGGCGCACTGCGACCATCCCTGTTCTCGCAAAAACGAGAAAAGGAAGAGCGACAAGGACAGCAGGCCGAATTGGCGCATCGAAGGAATGTACATCGACCTTATTGAAGTGAAGAAATCAAACTTGCTGGAAGATTTCAAACGCACGAGACAGGTGGCAGCCTGCCGATTGTCGTGCCACTTTTAGGAAGCCCATTCAGTGAATGCCCCGCACGCTGCAAGGGGCCTCCTGCTCAAGTGTTCCATAGGCGTGCTAGGCGCGGAGTGCTCTACGACGGTGACCGTCTGTAGTTCGGCACCACGTGTCTCGGCAAGAGAAATTGTTGAAGTCAGCGAGTGAAAGGCCCCCAGCGATTCGTCAAAGGCTAAGGCGATCCTTTTGAACATATCCTCTCCTACAGCTACGCTTAAGAACGTAGGCATCCCGTTCTACGCGATCTACTTTTTCGCTCGCACACTGCAAGAAACGTGGCTGCGTCGTGATCAGCAAGTGTCAATTCTGAAAGGCTCATTGGCCTCGCCTCCCCGCCGAACCGAAAGTTACGGCCAGGATGCGCGTTTACCAATGCAAGCCGAATGCCACTCATAAGTGCTTGAAAAGGAGTCGAAGAAGACTGTTTTGTTATCGCGGATTTCGCGGATTTCGCGGATTTCGTGTTTCGGTCTACCGGGCGACGGCTTCGCAGAGTTTGAAGCAACTCTTACGGATTTGCAGTTTCTTGATCTCGGAATCAAGAGTGACGGTGGAGTGATTGCTTCTGTACCTAGGTAGGTTGCTCCATCGGTGCGCGATAGCGGGAACGGAACATCGGCATCCGGGATGCCGTGGCCGCAAGCTGTTGGGTTGCTTCAGACTGTTTTTGGTTGCGACGGCGACGGGGTTTCAGAGCCAACAAGCTGGTATAGGAAGTATTCTTAAGTGCAATTGAGTGTGATGAAGCGCTTCGGTCAGTTTGGTTGCGCCGAGCACGTTTGTGCGCTTTAGGTTGTGTGCCGTCGTCGCGAGGCCGATTTCAACCCTTGCACCGGACAACCCACGCATCAGCAAACGCGGATGCCCGAAGATACGGTATTAAATTGTCGCGAAGGGATGCTCAACAGTGCTACGCGACCGGACGAGAGCAGTTCTCCGAGCTTTAGAGCATGGGTACCTGCAGTAGCTTTGTTAACCCTTGAGAGTCATGCTCCCTCTCTTCGGCCTACCCTTCTGTAGGAGCGGGGTTGCGTAGCCCGTAGGGTCAATATCGCCACTGCTTCAGCACCCTCAAGCGGCTAAGCCCCTATCGCATAACTCTGCGTTCCAACAGCTACGCCCTCACGCACACTCGTCCGTAACCTCACGTGAGGACCACAAATTCGTTGCTCGCGCAAACATGCGATCGAGTGGGCCTTTGAATCAGTGAGAAATAATTTTGTGCGTGATCTCTGCGGTGTCGAAACAGAGGTTTAGTGAAATCAATAACGATAGTCCTTTTTTTTAAAGTGATTCCTGCAATGCCTAGCAACGTTTAACCCCGGAAACAATCAAGTGGACGAAAAACCGGATATCCAATGGCCGCAGCTCGACTTTGAAAGCGACACCATCGCGTTAGAGCCAGATGAGACGAAGAATCGTGAAGGGCGCTCCGTACCAATCTTGAAGGGCGACATACGAGATCCTCTTCTCGCCGCAAAAAAGAAACGAGACGAGCTCTGGCCGGATTCGCCTTGGGTCTTCAATCGCGAAGGGAAGAAGATCATCGACTTCCGCACCTCATGGGAGAATGCCTGCAAGGCAGCAGGTGCCTGGACTGAAGTTTCACGATTTGCGCAGGACGGCTGTCCGAAACATGCGCCGAGCGGGCGTACCGCAAGTGATACGCATGTAGATCAGCGGGCATAAAACAGACTCCATGGAGCGACGTTATTTGACCATTGCGACAGAGTTCATGGAACGGCGTATGAAGGCGGCGGAAACTGTCACGGAAGTGTAACGGTTATGCGAAAAGCCACGATACTCCCGGGATACTAACTTTCCAATGAAATCAGCCATTTAGACTTGTACAATACCCGGTGATACACTCAAGATTGGCTTGAGGTGCTAGCGCCGCAAGGCATAGGGGTTCAAGTCCCCTCCTCCGCACCAATCCACATTCTAAAGAATAGACGAGGGTCAGCAATATTCGGCCGTCCTTTGTTTATTTGCCACGGGCGAGAATTAGGCAAAGTCGAGCAAGGACATAAAAGCCGTAGCCAATATGGACCTGCTGGTGGCATGGGACAGCTGCCATCATCTGGTCCGACGGGATAGGCGACGCCGTTGATTGTCCACCGATTGAAGCCTGGCACTGTCTTGGCAAAGTGGTCACGCAAGAGTACGCTCCGAGCGTCCACGTTCGCCGCTGCAAGAAATTTCCGTCGTATGATACCGTTTCGGCTCATCTCCTCGCGCTCACCTTCGGCGCCACTCACGAGAATCGTTCTCACTTCAAAGGAGAGATCCCCTCGCGGTCTTCATGTAGCATCTTACTTGGTAGTTGGTGGCGTAGTAGATCGACATCCCCTCGCCGAGCAGCAACACTCTATGAAGGAAGTTCGTCGATGAAAATCGAGAAATACCTTCTGCTGGTACTTGTGGTTTTTGTTTTGATTGTCCTAGGCACCTATTTGCACAAAATAGTTCACTGATCCTCTATGCAGCGCTCAAACCAATCGCGATGTTCATCGGCTGGCACTTAGCGGTTTCTGGGTGAGCAAAGGATAGAGAGAGACCCTAGCCGGTTTCGTATCTGGTTCGACTAACCAGACCGAACGGTCTTTATAGTAGTGCATAAGTTCAAGGTTCTCGGCTTGATCCATCTCCCGCGCCCAGATAACCTTCGATCCGTCGATGTCCGCCGCGTTGTAGACCCATTCGTCCAGTGAATTGTGATCACTGGCATATCTGACGATCACGAGCTGTCTTCCTGGCATTTGTTCCAGCCGAGTCTCAACCTGCGCTCGCGCAGTGCCAGATCGGTTATCCAGGCAATACCATTCGGAGGCCCACGGGCCTGGCCACGTCGGAAGGCCGAGGTGAAGAGGCTCCGCGCCTAACCGCACTCCAGCTAATACAACACAGAGCGTAACTGTTAGGCGCGTTAAGGTCGTGCCAACGGGCTTATTTTCTGGGCGCCAAAGTCGTAGGTGACGCATGGCTTGAAGGCCGATGGCATAAAACGCTGCTGTAAATGGAGCGACATAGTGAGGAATTAGAAATATCTCCACAAACTGGCCAGCCATCAATACAAGTACGCACAGAATCAGAAAACGAAGGCGACGATCCAGCAGTACTCGCCGCACCATAATCAGCGGGACGAGTAATGCAAGACCGGCATAGAACAGCACGCTGCTCGCTGCTTTCATCAGAGTCTGAGGAACAAAGCCGGACAGACGATGTATCTTCTTGAAGATGGGAAGTTGATCGTGGTAGTAGAACTCCCGCATTACTTTGTGGCGATAGGCTGGCTCAGGCAATTGGGACTGCCAGACAAAATACGGAGCTATGCCATATTGAGCGTGGTTTACGGTATACGGTAACGTTATAGGACTCCCAAATACGCGGTAGTTGTAGTATCCCATCCACGCGCTGGCAGCCGCGATTAGCGCCAAAGGAAAAGCAATACGGCGGATCAGTATGTTCGCAGTTGGTCGATTGATCCCGAAGAGCATCCACCATGCTAGAAAACAAACTACTGGAAGGCAGAGGAGCATGCCCTCGTATAGGCGGGACATGCACAGAAGTATGACGCCGGCTGACATCAGGAGGCCATCGCGAAGCCGTGCCGTCTTCATAAATCGTGGAAGCGCTCCAAGTAGAAGCGCTCCGCCAAGGGCCACGATGGAGCCCGCACCTGAGTAGGTATTGATCCAATAGCTGAACAGGCCTAGGCGCAGGACAGCCAGAATTCCACCCAGCAATGCCCAGGTCGGCGGCAGCCACGCCTGCAACATCCAGCAGATGGCGGAGCACATCAGTGCGGTGACGACCAGAATGCCAAACCATGGATGCCCAGTAAGCACCTTGCCCGCAGCCAGTACCAACCCCTGTGCAGGAAAGTACATCGACATGTAAGTCGGCTTCATGGTGATGTGGAAGCTTTCAAAGTGCATCCACATCGCAGGGGTTGGGTTCGTTAGTCTTCCGGATGCAAAGGTGTCGGCCGCCAGCAGAAAGCTGAAGTCATCATGAACAAACGGCTGAGGAATGGGGCATAGAGGAAGAATGGCGAGCCGCAGCAGAAATGCCGTGAAGCCAACGACGACAACTGACAGACTCTTTCTTCGTGCCAGTCTGCCGAAGATGTCCTCGACACGAGAGAACCAGGCGGAACCGAGCCGGGGCCAGCAGAAAGCCACGGCGAAAGCAATCGCGGTAAGCCCGCCTTCGATCAGTATCAACGAAGGACCATCTTTCGGGGCCGAAGACAGGACCATACCGAACTTTTCGCCTCTCTTGTATCTTGAGCTACGGCCAGGTCTGGCAGTTCACGATCCCTGCGCGATCTCCGGATAGTACTTCAGCGTCACTTTTCTTCCGGTTGCGTCAAACAGAGGCAATTTTGCGATTCCCGTCCTGTGGGCAACGAAACTGGCCGTAGTCGCCAACACGCCTATTCCGTATTGCACGCTGCGCCGGAAGTTGATAGAAGAAGCTTCCTCAAAGTAGCTTGTAGGGCAGGAAATCTCGCCGATCCGGAAGCCGAACATCACCGACTGGGCGAGCATTTGATTGTCGAAGACAAAGTCGTCCGAGTTCTCCAGTAGCGGAAGAGTCTGCAACACCTCCCTGGAAAAGGCGCGGAATCCAGTATGGTATTCGGACAGCTTGGCTCCCAGAAATACATTTTGAAATGCAGTCAGCAAGCGGTTGGCAATGTATTTGTAAAACGGCATGCCCCCTTTCAACGCTCCTCCGCCAAGAATCCGCGAGCCGAGGACGACGTCGTACACCCCACTGGCGACCATGCCCGCCATCGCCGAAACCAGGGAGGGCGTGTACTGATAGTCCGGATGGACCATGACAACGATGTCGGCGCCGGCATTGAGGGCCTCGCGGTAGCACGTTTGCTGGTTGCGTCCATAGCCGTAATTTCTGTCGTGAATAAAGGTCTGCACGCCCAGCTTTTCGGAGAGAAGCGCGGTGTTGTCATTGCTCGAATCATCGACCAGGATCTTGATGTCAACAATGCTAGGTAATCCACGCACGGTCTTTTCCAGAGTTCTTTCTGCGTTGTACGCTGGCATCACAACCGCGATCCGTTTTCCGTCGATCATAGGTTGACTTCCTTATTCCGCCATGTCTGTCACGTCACGCTTGCCACAGGAGGACGAGCAATCTGTTCGAACAAGAAGCAGGAGAACATGCTGCTGCCTGGAGGCCCACAACGTATCTCCCCGGCCAGGTTGATTCTCCATCGAGAACGCTAGCTGGTGTAGCCGCTGAGCTTGGATCCTATGTTTGAAAAAGCAATGTTGATGCTAGCTGCCACGCTGCTCATCCCGGCTGTTGCAGCCAAAGCAATCAAAGCAACCACCAGCGCGTACTCAATCAAATCCTGACCGTTTTCGTCCTTCAGAATCTGCAACATTACAGACAACTTCAACAATTTATCTTTCATTTTGAGTCTCTCCCTTTAGGTGACTTTTTTGTTCCGGCCACCGGCTGGATCTTTGGGACAATGGCGAACGAATAGCCACTGCCCCAAAGGCACCAAAAGACAGAAGGGGCCGGGTTCGACAGTTCTGGCGCGCTCTCGGGAAGGACTAGCTGGTGTAGCCGGAAAGTTTGGAGCCGATGTTCGAGAAAGCAATGTTGATGCTCTTGGCTACACTGCCCATCCCGGCTGTCGCGGCGAAGGCAATCAAAGCCACTACCAGCGCGTACTCAATCAGATCCTGACCGTTTTCGTCCATCAGAATCTGCAACATCACGGACAACTTCAATAGTTTATCTTTCATTTGAGTCTTCTCCCTTTAGGTGATTTTCTGTTCCAGCCACAGACTGGTTTAACACTAAAGTTGCAAGCCGATGGCCACTCGTCTCATGTAGGTAATTACCTACAAATAAATAAGTTACGTCCCGGAGATGCGGAAGCGGTGTGAACAGCTGTATACAACGGAATCCAGAAGGGATAGACACGTTTACAGGTTTCCGAAAAACGTTGCCTGACAGACGGATAATTTTAGTTAAAAGGGGAATTTTTTCTCATCAGGAAAGTGGAACGCCACGAAATGGGCCCGCGCTACGCGTCCCCGGGTTTGTGGCGTAATCCAGGACGGTTTCTAATTCTTCACCGTCCCATCAGTGCGCCATCGGCGGGCAGAAAGGGCTCGTAAACGTTCGTCATGTAACTGCGCTTTGTTGCGTAGAGATACCATACGAGCCACGCGGGCGCGGTCCACAGATAAAATGCGGAATGCAACAGCGGTAGGCCCCGAAGGGCTCCAATCTCGATGACTGCGCTCGCCAATGCGAGCATAGCCAGAAGGCTTCGTGACCGGGTGAGATAGGCTGCATGCAATAGCGCCGGTATCAGTATGGCCTGATCCATGAGCCAGGTATACGGGGCCAACAGGACAGAAACGAGCATCAGCAAGGAGCCATGTTCGATCCAATCCCAGTGAATGTAGTGTTTTCGGAAATAAGCCAGCGCCCAAATGCACCCAAGGGCCGACGGTAGATACTGGAGCCACATGGTTTTGGGGCTGATAATCCACCGTAACACGATGCTCACGCATGGAATGATTTGCTGTTGCATACGTGCCGTGCTCATCGTGCTCATCATCTGCCCATACTGCGCCCAAACCAGAGGATCCAGGATAATAGCGATCGCGGTGCTGATGCCGAGAGCGGTCGCAGTTCCCGCAAGAAGCTTATAGCTTCGAGTGAGGATCGCCCACATCAGCAGCACGATGCCAAAGGGCAAAAACAAGTGAGGCTTTAGTAAACAAAGCCACAGAGAGGCGCCAGCCAGGAACGGATGTGTCCGATGCAGGCGCAGGAAGAGAACAAGCCCGAGCAAAACAACAACTGACACCTGACCTGCAAGCAAGCACGCGAGTGCGGGCGCGAACGAATACCCGAGCCAGTGCACCTGATTCTTCGGACAACCGTGCATGATCCAGACCATCCGCACCGAAGCCACGAGACAGGCGAGCAAGAGCAGCAACCACAGAAAATCTGCGATTGTCGCGCCAAGGAAACCCAGCGGAAGCACCAACAGCAGAGCCGGCGGCGGATTCCACATGATGAGGACCGGGATGCCGGAGGGAAAACCCACCGAGCGTTCAAGGCCCAGGATGGCGTTTCCGTCGTAGGGATTTGCATGATGCACAAGCTGATGCCCGGACGCCCAATATTCCACAAAGTCGCGCGTCCCTACCGCGTTACTCCCCACCACCGACGAGCAAATGCCCACAGTGGTAAGCGCAAACAACAACGTGCAGATGCCAACCACCAGAAACTCAGCGATGACCCGAAGGTTCTTCGGTTGCATCACCATCGCCATATTTTGTTTGTTTCCCGGCTTCTGCTCAGTAGGTACGGACACATCAGCCGGACAATCGCTCAGCGGCAAAGCAGGGGAGAATTCGAGCCAGTCCCCTGGCCTCGTCTGCGTCGAATGAATCGTGCCCGAGGCAAACTCCAGCACGGAATGCGCGGAAAGACATGCCGACAGCCGCCAGGGCGCTACACCACTCCTGACCTTCTTCACCTTTTTATTACGGTCCAGGTAGACAAGGTCAATCGGGAACTTCATCCAGAACGTATGGACGGATTCACAGGGAACAATCCAGATACCCTCTCCCAAAGGAAGACTACTCCGCCCCAGCAGGCCCTTTCTTCGCGTTGCACCATGGTTCGCCACCTCGATAGAGGTGCCGAGAACGGTCTGCCGCGTACGGTTAAGCACTTTAAGTCGAGAATCGGAATGCGCTTGGACATTGCCAACGATGTGATTCCAGATTTGACTAGTGAAATTCATGACGAAATATTTGCTTCATGCACTAGCGCAGAACTGCCACCCAGAGGAACCCCTGTTTCCCTTGGCTGTATCGTCAGATTTCCGCGCTGAATCCGAAACCCATCGGTCGCATAAAGAAACCATGCCAGCCAAGCCGAAGGCGTCCACAGGTAGACGGTGGATACGATACTGCGATTGCCCGCCATCAAGACAAGGATGGCGACCAGATTAATGACGACAAGAATCTCCAAAGAACGCGGCCGCCTTTGCGGAAAGGTGATCGCGAAGGCGAGTGCCGGCAGAAGCACAATCTCATCCGGGAACCAGCTATAGGGCGAGACCAGGATAGTTACAAGCATCAGAAGCATCCCATGCGTCTCCCAATGCCACACGAGGCGATTACGGGTGTAGAACCAAAGCCCCCACACAATTGCCACAGCGGATGGAAGGAAGAGAAGCCAGATTGCATAGGGGTCGATGAGAAGACGAAACATCATGGATGTCGTAGGGAAGAATTCGCTGTCAAGATCCGACCCGCGCAGCATCGCAAAATAGTGTTGCCAGATATGCGCATTAAAGCACATGGCGAACGTAGTTCCGGCAGCAAGTGCAGCGGCAAGACCGGCGAACACAAGGAGCCTGCGCCGATAAATACTGTCAGCCAGAAGGACCGCCCAGAAAACAAGAAACAGATGCGGCTTGATCGCCATCAAAAGCAGCGAGGCTCCTGCAAGAAAGGGTCGACGCCGGTGGAGATATAAGAATAAGGAGAAACCGAGTAAAAGAAACGGTGAAGTTTGGCCAATACGAAAGACGGCAATGGAAGGCGCGAAGAGGAACACGAATGCGCGGTCCTCTGGGGGCACCTTCAGCAGTCGAATAAAAGCCACAATGCACCCCGCGGCAGCAAGCGTCCAGAGAACCAAGCCGGCAGCGGGGTTGCCGAATCCGAGGGGGACGGTAAGAAACAATGCCCATGGCGGATTGCGCATCATGAGAGGTCTGGTTTCGGAGTAGCCGTGAGTCCTCTCAAGGGCCAGAACATCGGGCCTCGAGTAGGGATTCGCGTGTTGGATCAGCAGCTTTCCGGCACTCCAGTAGGAGATGTAATCCTTCGACGCCGGCTGGCCTATCACACTGATGACGAGTAGACCGGCAAGCACAATCGCCGCCGCGGCCAATCGGCGCAGAATTTTCTTCTCTCTGGAGTTAGCCCTGTAGTCCTTTTGAATTTGCTGCTCGCTCATATTCTCTGACAGGACATTCATCGGACCGTTCTCAGCTCTATTGAGGCGTAGTAGAAGAAGTAGAAGACATGGACGACGGAGCATACCCGCCCGAGGAATACGAGCCTTCGGTCGTCAGTGGTTTCTCAGGTTGCATGCTCTGAATCAACTGTTCCACCGGCATCGTTGGTGGTGGAACAGCCGGTGGTCTAACACCGGTCACATTCGCACCAGGAGTTGTCATGGGTATCTTGGAGTTCGGCGGCAAGAATTTTTCTGGGTAGTTCAACTGTGGCAAAGGCTGACCGGCAGGGATAGGAGCGACAATCTCCGGTGTCACAATCACAATGAGTTCGGTATTGGTATGGTTCTTTTGAATCGACTGGAAGAGTTTGCCCAGGATTGGAACGCTGCCAATAAACGGGATTTTCGTGAAAGTCTGGGTTTCACGGTTGTCGAGCAGGCCGCCGATAGCGAAGCTCTGTCCCTCGCTCAACTCGACCTCTGTCTTCACTCTACGAACAGTGATCGCGGGTTCTGTGAACCCTGAAATCGTCACGGCATTCGAGAAGTCCAGCGCGCTGACTTCAGGGGCGACCTGGAGACGGATGGTCCCCCGGGGAGTAATGGTGGGAATGAAGTTCAGGCGAACGCCATATTCCTTGAATGAGATCGTGATAGCCCCTCCGACACCGCCGGCCGTTCCTTGGACAGTTGGGTAAGGATACTCTCCGCCAGCCAGAAAGCTCGCCTGTTTGCCATCCTCCGCAATGATGTTGGGTTCAGCCAGAGTCTGCGCCAGTCCTTGGGCTTCCATCGCTTCAATAGTGGCGCCTAGGTTGAGGTCTGGGCGAAAAAGGAAGATGTTCAGCGCATTCGATACCGTCGCTACCGCTGAAGAACTCGCGCTTGGAAGGGTGACCGTTGGCGGAGAGAACTGTCCTGTTGTGACCGTTCCGAGGGTATTTGTCGCGCCCGTACTGAACAGGTTCAGTCCGAGCTGATTGGACCTATTCCGATCGACGGCGGCGAAGCGTACCTTCAAAAGGATTTGTTGGGGCGGCGGAGGGACATTAACATACAACAGATTGACGACCTTGCCCGCGCTGGACGCCATCTGAACCGCGCGATCGGAGCTGGGGAGGTCGTTGACCGTGCCTCGGAGAAAGACGAGATTATTCTCCGAGGCAATGGTTATATTTTGTCCGGGAAGCGCTAGCTTCAGTTCGCGGCGAAGCGCGGTCATGTTGTCATCCGCTGCTGCATGGCTGGGGTGAACGGTCACATTGAAAAATTGACGCTCCCCGCCTTGCTCCCAAACAATCAGGCTTGTATTGCCAACGGCTTTACCATTGACCATGACCTCCGACGGGCTGACAGCAGTAGCTTCCGCAATATCCGACAGGCCGATGGCCACTCGCACAACCGGCTTGGTAAAGTCGACCAGCGCCGATTTGCCCACGGTGACCGAAAGATCATTGGCCTGATCCTGGCCGCCACCTCCGGTAGCTGCAGGAGGAGGCGCAGTCTGAGCCTTTAGAAATGGCTCCGCACAGGTTGCAAAAGACAAAACACACAAACAAGCAATAGGAATCCGGCTTCGCACGTTCACTGTTTTTCCTCGCCAGCAGCAAATTTAGTCTCAGTTTTTTTCGAACCATTAAAAACTTCGACCAGGTAAACGCGAGGTGCGGCTTTAGGTGTTTTGGGACCTGCCACCACGGGCTTCGGTTTTGGTGCATTCGTGTCCGCAAAGAGCTGGGCCATGGCCGTCCCTGGTGGTTTGTCAAGCTTCGTATCCAGAGGATTGCGCAGGACAAGCTGGATGCGCGTCTCATTGCTGGCCAGGCTGAGAACCTCCGCCTGCTGCGGAGTTACCAGCAGGTTGACGACCTGAACTTGCTGGGGCTTTCCTTCGGCATCCCTTTGAATATCTGTACCAGCCGACAAGACCTCGATGTTTTGCAGCAGTGTCTTCTCCAGGACTCCTTGACCTGTATTAGCGGCTACTCCTGGAGCATTGCCCGCGATTAACACATCCACACGCATTCCTGGAGTTACAAATCCGGCAACGCCAACCACGTCGTTGACCTTGACCGCGGTAGCTCTCATGCCCTGTGGAATGGTGGCGGCAAGCCCACCGCCGGAGCCAACTGCTGCGAGGCGGCTCTCCAAAATCGGCTCGCCCAGGTAAAGATTCGAGATAACTCCGCGTCCAATGGCGTCTTCCTTTTTGAGAAGGACGCCTTTGGGCAGAGTCCCGGCGATCTCGATCGTCGTCAGATCGGAGTCGCGAAGTACGCTTCCAAGCTTAATGTCCCCTGCGGCAGCGACCACGTGGGCGGTCGTTTGACGTGACGCGGACAAACGGCTGCCAATCAAACGAAAGACGATGTAACTGCACCCGGCGGCAATCACGAAGGCGATCAAGAGAATATTTAATAGTCTGCGGTTCATTCAGCGGTCCCTCGGAGCTGGCTGCGCAGCCAGTCCGTTCTCCCTGTACACATTCGCAATTGCTGTGCCAAAGGAAAAACTTCATTTTGATGGAGAATCAGGAGTTTAGCTGGCAGGCACCACCCCAAGTGTGAACACGTGTATACCATCGCCATGTTGATGTAGCTGCATAGACACGCTTATCCGTAAAGGGCTCCCAATTGACAGAGAGTTATAAGTAAATCGGGGTTGGTCTCGAAATTGCTCCAGAGTAGAACCTAATTCTGGAAGGGAAGCTGTCTATAACGCTTTACAGTTGCGGCAGTGCGAAGTCGCGGCCTCCACCCGGTTATGAAGCCTTCTTCTATCATCGTGCTGTTTGGAGAGCCGCCGCCAATGCGGAGAGGGCCCTCCGGATTCCTGGTCTCGTTCGTCCTGCACTTGTGCGCGTGTGGTCTGCTCTATCTTGGCCTGAAACAGCCACGCACAGTGGATTCCAAATCCGTGACCCAAAGGTATGCAGTCCGGATCATGGAGTTGCGCAAGCCGGAGCCCAGATTACAACCCCCGGTTCAGAAAGCCATTGTGGCTCCCGGCCAACAGCCCCAATTACCCCCGCTCACACCTGGAGGAAGTCCGCAAACTGCAGCCGCGCAGCGTATTCCGCTCAACTTCCTATCGCAGAAACAGGCTCTCCAGACCATAATCCAGCCGCAAGCCCCAACTGACCTCACAATTCCACAGGAGACCCCGCTTCCTCAGATTGTCGTGTGGAGCTCACAAGACCTTACGGTCAAAAAGATCGTCCAGCCTGCACCCAAAGCGGCAGCCGAGGTTGCTGTGCGGCCTTCCCTAGAGGCTCCGAATCAGGAAGTGCACATCGCCGATCTGAAAATCTCGTCCACCGCCTTCGATACCAAGGCTCCGTTGCCTCCCCCCAGCACGACCTCACCAGTCAGCGCGAGTGCTCCAGCGCCGTCGCAGAAGATTCCCGAGACCGCTTCGAAGGACTCCGGGAAGCCAACGTCGGCAAGCGTGATCTCGCTCTCTAATGTTCAGTTGCAGGAAGGAACTGCCGCACTGCCGATGATCAATGAAGTCGCGCCGACCCCCTTTCCAGGGTCACTATCTGCCGGACAGCCAAAGAGCTTGTCGCAGACAGGCAACGGCAAGGCGGATGGCAAGGAAAACGGGGCGAGCGCCGGCCAGACATCGGGGAATCAAGCTGGCAAGACAGGTGCCGCAAGCGGAGCGGCTGGGCAGAGTGCCGCAAGCGGAGCCGCCGGACAGGGTGGCGCGAATGGCCTGTCCGGTGTGGGAGCGAGTGTCACCTCTGGAGCCAACCAGCCGACAGTCGTGCACATCACTCTGCCAAGGGACGGCAAGTTCGGCGTGGTCGTGGTGGGATCTTCCGTGGCGGAAGATTATCCGGAGACGGTCCATCTCTGGAGCGGCAGATTGGCATACACCGTCTATCTGCACGTCGGCGTGGCCAAGAACTGGATCTTGCAGTACTCAGTTCCCCGCTCGCAGGAGGCCGCCTCGGTCGGCAGTGCCAATCGTCCGGATGCGCCATGGCCCTACGACATTACCCGGCCCAGCATCGACGCGGACGCGAATGCAGATGCCATCATGGTTCACGGCTTCGTCAACGCTGCGGGGCGCTTCGAGCAACTCGCCGTTGTCTTTCCCTCCGAGCTGGCCGAAGCGAAGTTCCTGCTCCACGCCCTCCAGCAATGGCAGTTCAGGCCAGCCATGCAGAACGGACAGGCCACAACGATCGAAGTGCTGCTGATCATCCCCGACCAGACGGAATAGGCGAGTTCCCTATCTCAATCGAGCCAAAGCATCTTCAGTGTTGTCGTGAAGCGGTGGTGGCCATTCATCAGAGTAGATCGTTAGGATGTGGTACCCCCCACCCCGTCAAAAAGCGCGCAAAGTCTTAGAACAATTAGGGTTAGGTTTGTACTTTCGGTGGTGGCTGGTGATTTTCGCGGAAGTCGAGAGACGGGCTGGTCTCCGGGTGGTTGATTTTGAGGGGCGGGTTTGTCAAGTGAAACGTCTTCGATCAGGACAGTAGATCCAGTAAGCGTGAAGATGCTGGGTGTCTCCGGTTCACGCGGTCCAATCGGAGAGAGGGCTACGACCAGAGTTCTAGCGGATCAATTGACCATTGCGACTTGCCTGACGACGAGAGTCGTACTCGCATTGAGATTCATCGTGATCGTCCCGTTTCCCCCCAGGCCCAGCGCTCCCACGATGATTTCGCCCTGGATCAGCGTACTGTTTCCTGAACAGCCTTGCAGGTCGAGCTCCTGATAGGTTGCTGCGTTCCCGTTCATAGTGGCGAGCGTGTTGGTGAGATAGATGGTGCCCTCCAATGTCATTGCGCCGCATCCTCCCATCGAGTGCGCATTCTTGCCTGTGTTTGCCCCGGCAGTGTGATCTTCAAAAAACAGGATGTTTAGGTACTTGGAGCTCGCCGGCGAGCCAATGAGGTTGATCGCGCTATTCGCCCCGAGGCTAATCTGTCCTGTCCCCGAGTTGTAGACCAGTATCCCGCCTCCCGCTATGGTCCCATCCCATCCGGTGCCGGTGGTGACATCGGTGACTGCCGGAGAAGCCATGGCTATATTGCAATTGGCACCGCAGGTGAACCCTCCAGTCTGCACGTAATAGATTCCTGGTTGCATCAATGCGGTAGTGTTCGTAAGGGAGATTCCCGTCGCATACAGCCCTGGAGTTAGAATCGTGCAGCCATGGGTTCCCGCAGATGATGGGCATATACCCGTGCCAGCGGTTATTTTGGGCGACTGCGTCCCCGGGGTGGTGGGGACCGGCGGAGCGGGAACCCCTGCGAGGGGATCAAGGATGGGCGACGCCATCGGCAGATATTTCCCTGGTAATGTGCCGGGTTTGAAGGCAAATGGAGGCGTGGGAGAAGGACCGCCCCAAACCCCAAAATCCGCACCTGTCCCATTCTTGCAATCTCCGTTGATGTCAAGCGGTCCGGCGTGGGAGAGATCGATGGTCGATTTACTGCCCACAGCCTGATTTGCTGTCGAGCTCCCGGAGTTCACCTGAATGCTGCGGCTGGGTCCCCCACAAATCTGGATAGTAGGATTACCGTTCATCGAGAGAGAGCCCGCGAGCGTTGGGTGGGTAACCAGGATCGGGACCGGAGCAATCACATCCACGATCGCCGCCATAGCCGTCGCCTTCACCGTAGTGGCGGTTGAACCCAAAAAACGCATCAGGGTCGTATTTACAGTTCGCGACACGGAGACCTTGATGAGACTAGTCGGATCGGTGCCTGAGGGAGAAAAGACCACTCCGGGCACCGTGCTGTTGGCCGGGAAGGAGACAGTCACGGTGTCGCTGGCAGAGCCGCCGAACCCATTCTGACTGGCATAGACGCAGGGGGTGCTCGTATCGCTCGTAGTGCAAGTGTAAGAACTTCCGACGGTATCGACGAATTTGGCGGTGCCCGCGCCGTTCGTGCCGTCAAAGATGCTCATGATTCCGGCCTGCGCGGCGGCATCCGCGGCAGCTTGCGCCATCTGCCGGTGCATGTAAAGGTTCGAGCCATCGACGGCCAGCCCAATGGCGCCAATCAAAAAGAAGCTCATCGCCAACGCCACGAGAATGATCGCCTGCCCATCTTCTTCTTTAAATCGCATAACGAAGCTTTTAAATCGCATCGCGAACCTCCTCAAAACGTGATGACACCCTCGCTCGTGCTCCCCAGGGTTTTGTTCAGTATCGAGCTGAAGTAGTTGATTAACGGGTCATACGTATACGTCACCTTGACAGTTACAGGGGAGCCCGCAGTATTGCTTCCATTTGGGTAAGACACCGTGATCGTCAGCTGGCTAATGTTGACCAGGCCGGCGCTGGCGAAGTTCTTGACTGCGGTCTTCACATTCGGGCAGGTGCATGGGTTGCCTGGGCCGCTTGGTGACACGGTTTGGTCCGCTCCGTGAACGATGGCGTACCTCGCGCCAGCGCGGGCTGCGTTCGCTATGGTCGTATACACAAGCACCATCCGCCCCATCTCGACGACCCCTACCAGGACGATGACGAGCATGACCGAAATGAGGGCGAACTCGATCAAGCTGCTGCCCCGCTCTTCTCTCCAACGATCCATCGCACGTATTCTCATTGGATCGACCTCATCACAGCCTGACGGTGGATCGTCGTCGTCGGAAGAGTTGCGTTGATGTGCAGATTCGGAAACGAAAACAGCGGAATAAGCGGTTTATACGTGTAGGTGACATCGATGCTTGTCAGTACGTAGCTGGCCGGCTCCGGATCCGACTTAATGGAGGTGCAGGTGCCCGACAGCACCGTAATCGTTCCGTTACTGTTCTGGCAGATGTTCACGGACAGACTCGGGTTATTGGGAAGCGACGCAATATCGGTAGTAATCAGGGTTGAGATTTGACTCGCGGTCACCGACTGAATATGAGAAGAGGCGACCGAAGCTCCGCCCATGATCGCGTAATCTCCCGCTGCACGGGCCGCGTTCGCCACACCAATGACGGCAAAGAAGAACCCGCCGAAGTTGACCATGTTGACAACCAACAGAAAGACCAGGGGCAACAGCAGGATGTACTCAATCAGGGCCTGTCCGCCCCCATCATCGAGTCTTTTCATAACGCTCCCTCCAGGCATCGCCGAACTTGTGTCCTGACCCAATATCTCTCTCTCACAATCTCCGCGACTGAGCCCAATCACGACGCAGCCCCGATCCAACCCCAGTTGCTCCAAAAATCTCCCCAGCGCCCTCTTATCGACCGGCTTGTTTCTCGGGACCTTCGCCGAATCGGAATCCTTGGCCTCCAGCGGGACAAACGCAAAGCCGACTCCATCCTGCCCCAGCCGAACAACCTTCGACAACACGGAAATATAGTGCTCGGTGCCCGAATTCTCCTTCGCTACATCGCTTCTTTGCAGCGTCATCGTAACTAGCGTTCCTGGATGCCAGCGCTCCCTGGTCAATAAATAAAATCCAGTAGCGCTGATGTTCCGGATCTCATGCGACATCGGAACCGATCCATCCCAGTAATACGCAACCAGCAGAGGCGACTCCGTACGGGGAGCTTTCCGATGATCCGAAGATGTCAGTTTCTTGATCCAACTCCTGACTAATTTCATCTCATTGCCCCGCGTTCTACAGGTGCCCTGTAAGCAAATTTAGGTGCCGTATCGTTGCGTGTGGCCCTGAAGCTGCGCCACGCCTCCCTTGTTCAACCGGCTCTCCATCTCCTCAGCCGCGCAAATCAACAACTGATCTCCTGCCTGGGTCTGCGACGAATAAATAGTGTGAGTCGGTAGTTCCAGCACACTCGTAGCCTGCGTCTTTATGGGGGAGATACGAAATCTGGGGAAATGCTCAATGACGTGAACCACTCGATGATCCTCATCCACATAAATCAGATCGAGCGGGAACAGCACGCCCATGGTATGGATTCCGCAGGACGGCACCACCCAGAGCCCTTCATCAACCCTAAGCTTGAGCCTTCCAATCAACCCTTTCAGACGCGCAAAAGTCGTATCGGCCGGGGTAACCCCCAGGCTAAGGAAGCATTCCCGTGTCTGGTTATATACGCAGTATGTTCGTCTGTTCATTTCGTTTCCCAGCACCTAGCGGTTGCATGGCAATGACGTTCTCTTGTCACCAGTTCGCCGGCAAATTCGCTCAACGCATGCAAACTCCCTTCCCTGATATCGCTTCATTTACTATCGCGGACACTCCTTCCGAGATAGAGGAACGCAATGCCTACGCATCCCTATCCCGGAAGAAGTGTCTCCGGCGCAAACTTCTTCCATCTAATCCCTGCGCGAACGCGCCGGAAGATTGCTTGAACCGCAGCCCGTATATCAATCACGTGCTGAATATTCTCTACTCTTCCGCCATACCCGCAGAGGCAATAGCCTATTCGACTCGCTTACGGCGACGCTGAATCAGGACGGCCAGCACGACTACCGCAAGGACAGCGGCAACGATCCGAATAATGGTTATATTGTCCATATCAATTCTCCCTTCTCACTGAGTGAGGTACTTGTCAAAACTTTCCATTACGGTAATAGCCGCCGGACCCAGAGTTACCAGAAAGAGCGAGGGAAAGATAAAAAACACTAGCGGGAAGACAAGTTTTACCGTTGTCTTCGCAGCCTGTTCTTCCACTGTCTGGCGACGCTGAGTTCTTAGGGTGTCCGAATGAATTCGTAAAGTCTTGGCGATACTGGTTCCGAATTTTTCCGATTGGACCAATATAGAAACCAGATTGCGCACGCTATCCACATTCGTGCGTTCGGCAAAATGCCTCCACGCATCGGCTCGAGGAAGTCCTGCCCTTTGTTCGAGCACCACAATGGCCAGTTCATCGCAGACGACCGGCTGTGCCAGACTCAACTCCTCGGCGGTGCGCGATACTGACTGGTCCAGGCTGAGTCCGGCCTCGATACAGATGACAAGCAGGTCGAGCACATCCGGGAGCCCTCGGCGAATGCGGGCTTGTCGGGCAGAAATGCGGTTTCCCAGCCAGAAGTCAGGCGCCAGAAATCCAAGCCCGATCGCAACGAGATAAACGAAAAATGGACTGTACTCTCCGGCTCCCGTCATGAATGCCACTACGCAAAGAATCAAGGGAACTACCCCCTTTGCGCCGTAGAAAATCTTCACTGCCGAGTCGCTTCGAAAGCCGGCGCGGATCAGACGTTGCTGCACCACGGAGACCTCTGCCGTGGTCTTCGGGACAACCCGCTCGAATTGGCCCACCATGTTCCCGAGCGTGAACCCTGTCTGCTCAAGCGTGCCCCGAATACTTCCCTGTTTCGCTCGGGGTGTGATCACCGCGGAGATTCGCTGAATCATGGCCTCGCGGTAGAACAGAATCAGGCCACCGCTCGCGATCAACAGAAAAATGAACAGAAATGTAAAGGCTGCGAATCCCATAAACTCACCTTTAAACGTCCATACGGACGATCTTCCGAATAATCAAAGCGCCTGCAATTGTCATGCCGCCAGACGCATAGAGAAGCTTGACGCCGATAGGACGCGTCCATAGTAGGCTCATACTCTCAGGATTGATAAGATATAAAGCAATTCCGAGCACCACAGGGAGAAAAGAGAGAATCCACCCTGTCAAGCGCCCCTGGGCCGTATGGACACGAACCTGCCGCTTCAAGCGAAAGCGTTCGCGGATCACATAGGCTGCTTTATCGAACACCTCCGCAAGGTTTCCTCCACTCTCTTTCTGAATCAGAATGGCCGTGATGACGATTTTCAGGTCTTGCAATGGAACACGCGTGGACAGATTGCTCATCGCCGTCTTTAGTTCAAGACCATAGTTCTGTTCGTCGAAGCAGATACGAAACTCTCTTCCAATGGGGTCAGGAGACTCATCGGCGGCCAGACCCAGAGCGGAGTTGAAGCTGTGGCCGGCACGGAGGGCGCTTACCATCAGGTCCAGTGTGTCCGGCAGGCCCTGTTCAAACTTGTTGAAGCGTTGCGCGCGCTTGTGGAGCACGTAGACCAATGGAGCAGAGCCGAGCAACAGTCCGATCAACAGAGAGAAGATGAGGGTCCCGGTCCGCAAATAAATAAGATAGGCAGGAATCATGAAACATAGGAGCGACATGAGAAGCAAACTGCCTGCGGTCCACTTCAAATCGGCCTGGTAAAGAATAAGGCGCAAACGCGGCGCCACTTCAAGCTTCAGCAACCAGCGATTAAGCCAGGGAACGGCGCTGAGCAACTCTTCTTTACGAACATCGACGGCCAGATCCTTCTGCGACAGTTTGGAAGTCGCCAGAGCTGCTTGAAGCACGGTAAGGGTCTGCTCGCTCTGCTGAGACGCGCTCGTTCTCGCAGTCAGCAGCAGAGCGGCGACTACAAACACGGCCGAAAATACAAGTACCAGCAGCAGTAACATTCCTCCACCTCCCCTTCTCAGTTCACTTCCTGCGTATGCTCAAACATACTGGTGGGCAGCATGATTCCCGATACGCGAAGCTGCTCCAGGAATTTGGGACGAATGCGGCTGGGTTGGAACACGCCCATCACTCTGCCATCCGGCCCGATGCCCTTTTTTTCGAAGCTAAATATCTCGTGCATGCTGATAATGTTCTCTTCCATGCCGGTGATCTCGGAGATGTTGACCACTTTGCGTGTGCCGTCGCTCAAACGGGAGACCTGAACGACCAAGGCAATAGCGGACGCCATCTGCTGACGAACTGTTCTTTCCGGCAGATTCAAATTAGTCATTGCCACCATCGATTCGAGTCTGGACAAAGCATCTCGCGTAGAGTTGGCGTGAATCGTGGCCATCGAGCCTTCATGACCGGTGTTCATGGCCTGAAGCATGTCGAAGGCTTCTTCCCCGCGCACCTCACCAATAATGATTCGGTCGGGGCGCATACGAAGGCTATTAATGAGCAACTGACGCTGGCGGATGGCTCCCTGCCCTTCGACGTTGGGCGGCCGGGTCTCCAGGCGGACAATGTTTTCTTGCGCGAGTTGCAGTTCGGCTGCGTCTTCAATCGTGACGAGGCGCTCGTGCTGCGGGATGTATCGCGACAGTATGTTCAATAAAGTCGTCTTACCTGCGCCGGTGCCCCCTGAGATCAGGATGCTGATGCGCGCACGCACAGCCGCGGCAAGCATCTCCATCATCGGCGATGAAATGCTCTTCAGCTCCACCAGCTGATTGGCAACCAGTGGCCCTGTGCCAAAACGGCGGATCGAAAGCGCAGGCCCGTCGAGTGCCAGGGGCGGAATGATGGCATTGACGCGGGAGCCATCAGGCAGACGGGCATCGACCATCGGCGAAGACTCATCGACTCTGCGGCCGACGCGGGACACGATACGGTCGATGATCTGCATCAGGTGACGATCATCGCGAAATACCGCATCGATCCTCTTCAATATCCCGTGCTTTTCAATAAAGACGTGGTCTTTGCCATTGACCAGAATGTCGGAGATCTCCAGATCCCGAAGCAGCGGCTCCAGCGGGCCGAGACCGAAGACCTCATCCAGAAGGTCCGACTGGACTCTTTCCTGCTCACTCAAGCTCAACGGAACGCGTTGACTCCCGATAATCTCGCCGATCATTCTGGCCACTGCGTTGCGCGCCTGACCATTTTCGACGCGCGACAGCTTCTCCAGATCCAGCTTGGGGATCAACGTTCGGTGTACTTCCGCTTTGAACTCTTCGATATTCAGTTGTTCCATGTTGTGCCGTCCGTACTATCGCTGCGAAAGTTGATCTTCCGACTTTTTATCCAAACAGACCGAAACGTCGTTTCTTCTCCGGAACCGCCGGTAGACCACATGCTGTTCTGGCCATCTTCCGGATCACGTCTGCAATCGACGAATCTCCTAACGCGAGCGGCGTCGCCGTGTTCTGCGCGCGCTGCACCGTGCCATAGTCACTGGGAATCCTCCAGGTGGCCGGCACAGTGAGCGCCTTTGTAATACTTTCTTCATCAATCCCAATCGTGTTAGGCGTAAAGCGATTCAGCACGACTTCGAGTTTGGGCAACGGAAGTGTGAAGAACTCCGAGATCAGGCGATTTGAGTTGCGAAGTTCCGATATGCTGACCTGCGTGACCAGATACACCGCAGCGGCTCCCTCAAGCAGGCTCTTATGGGTTGACCACATGTTCGATCCGGCATCAACCACTACGTAATCGAAATCCTGACGGGCGACCGTCAAAAGCTTGCCGATGGCTTCATCCGCCGCATTAATCGGGGTGTACTTGTCGGGCGCCGAGAGCACGGATAACCCCGAACTATGTTTGGTCACGAGCTTGGACAAAAAATTGGAATCCAGGCGGTTGATGTTCTGAAAAGCATTGGCCGTCGAAAACTGGGTCATGATCCCAAGGTCAAGCGCCGCTGCCCCAAGCGGCAGATCGAGATCCAGCAACAAAGTATTTTTATGGGACTCCTGGGAGAGCAATATGGCGAAGTTATTGGCGATCGTACTAACACCCGAACCGCCCTTGGCGCCGGCGAATACAAATAGCTTACCCGCGGTTTTTTTGGGAGCCCGAACTGTCGGACGGCGGACCGAGGCGCGTACCAGGGCCTCCGCGATCGTGTTGGCGGCAAACGGCTGACTGAGAAATTCGCGCGCGCCCGCTCGCATGCAGCGTACCAGCAGTTCTGAATCGGCCCGCCCCGAATAGATCATAACGGTCGCCGAACTATTGGCGCATATATGCTCCACCAGATCCAGAGCATGTTCCGGATCGCTGTCCAGATCGACAATGATGACGTCGTAATTGGAATCCAGCAACTGGGCAACATCATCCAGGCCCGGATAAGAGACAAACTCCCGGGTCACATTGGCCTGCGACCCGGCAAGGGCGCTGGCAACAGATCTACGGCGCTGCTCCTCAGGGCCAATCAGCGCCACTGACAGGACGTGTACGTCGAGCGAGTCTGGACCATGCGCAAAGGTAGACATCACGGAATCACGACTTCCTGGTGTTCGTAACGTTCCGGTGGGTTGATCTGAGATCGCCATATTTTTGGTGAAGTAACCATGATGCGCACTTAGTCCTTAGCGAGAAAAAAAAGAGACGATTGTTCCGATCGCGATCGCCGGAGCGTACGGCATTTTGCGCGTCAGAGGATTGCTGAGGACCAACTCTGGATGGGGATGCAATCCACGTTTTTTGAAGCCGAAGACCAGATCGCCCGCGCCCTGGAAAAGGTCTCCGAGAAATCCGCCGGCAGCGGCCCAGCACAGGGCCATGATGCCCCCGGCGATGCTCGTTACAACCAGCGCGAAAAGCAGCTGCGTCGGGCCAATCCAGGCGCCGATGGCTGCGCACAGCTTCAGATCGCCCATTCCCATGCCGCCCAAAAACCAAAGAATTCCAAAAAGAAGAGCTCCTACCGCAACTCCGCCAAGGCTCTGTCCGATCCCGCTCCACCCATGAAGCCACGCGGAAACACAAATCCCCGCAAGCAGGAACGGAAGCACCAGCCAGTTCGGGATGCGGCGACTGCGCAGATCGGTGAACGTCGCAATCGCGAGGACAATGAGTGTCGGCCACCAGGCGATCGAATTCATACGCAGTCTCTTTCTCCCCTTTTGCGGAGCTCACTTATGCGAATGCAATTCGCCATCCAATCGACCGCAAGGTTGAAATGCTTGAGTTATTGGCCCTAAGTACAGCCACACTCAGAGGAGTGTGAACGACTGTTTACATGCACTATTCGCGAGTGAAGCGGAACATATACACCCCTCATGGCGCAGATGCGGCCTCGGGGAACAGAAGGGGCAGATCCGAGATTGGGCCGGTGATAAACTCACGCCCCTCCACACTTACGCTGTGCAGGCTCTGGCTCGGCAGTCGGCCTTTTACGCTCTGAAGGTACTCCTCGTAGGAGTCGCCGCGCGGAAGCGGAAACACGATAAAACGGGTATAAGTGGCAACCGGCAATTCTGTAAGGAGCTTTGTGTCGCGTTCGTGCATGGCAAATACCCGTGGACCTTCTTTCAGTTTTACTTCCGGATATTCCACAGTCAGATAGTCGGGGAGATAGTAGCCTGCGTGACGATAACCGTTGAAGTGCGAATCGAAGCCGACAACCACGGTGTCACGCGCCGAGGCTACCCGGGGAAGTGCTGTCGTTATGCTCTCGAGATCCGCTTCAAACCGCCTTACTTCCCTGTAAGAGCAGTAGAACGGCGATGCGAGAAAGATCAGAACATTTACCGCGCCGCATCCTCCAAGGACAACGAACTTCAGGGCCTTCCTCCAGGTACTAGCTTCATACCATTCGGACATCCATAAGCCGATCCACATACAAGCCGGCGCGCACAGCAGCAACAGGTAGCCGCTATTAACAAATTTGAGATAGCCGAAAGTAAAAAAACAAAGCGCCGGAGTAATCCAGACAACAGTGAAGATCTTCTTCCGGGCCTTATCCTGAAAATCGATCTGTCCTCCACGGATCAAGGCAACCAGTGGCGCCAGCGAAGCAGCTCCGAAGCATAGGAAATAGATGAAGACGATGGTAAAGGCTCGTGCAATCGAGTTTGCGGGAGAGGAGTTGAAGACGGTTCCCTTCGACGGCACCATCCGCCACAGCGAAAATAAAGCCCCAAAATAAGCTTTGAGGCCGCCGCTGGCATAGATCATGGGCACGAACCACGCAGCGAGTGTCATGGCCAGTGCTGCCAGGCCAACGCATCTTCCTTTCGGCGTCGCCTTCCACAACGAAAACAGAAAAAGAGGTGCTAGAAATACCAGTGATGAAGGCCGGACTCCCCCAGATACTCCAAGAACGATGCCGGCAAATAAGACGAACCTTTCATTGCCGCAATAAATACGCCAGCAAAGATAACCTAAGAGCCCCGAAAAGAAAGCTTCGACAATGTAGGTCAGCGCGATCGTGCCATGAAACCAGGCTAGAGGAGAACATAGAAAGAGGGCGCCCGAGAATCGAGCAGCCATCGGGCTAAACCACTCCAGTGTGATCTCGTAGATCACGATAGCCACTCCGCAACTAGCCAGAATACTCAAGACAACCAGCGCAAGGTTGGCATCATGAAGCACAGTATTAAGCAGCCGGCCGAGGCAGACATACAAAAAGTAACCAGGTGGATGAGGCTGATGGACATGAGGATCAAATCGCCTCATCGCCAACGCAAAATTCACAGAATCTAGGTCATAGAGATAATGGCTGCGAAACACCCAGCGAGAGATGGCAACCGCGCCCGTCAGAAGTACTAGTGGAGACTTATGCTTGAACATCATGAGTTATTAGGCACTTGGAATGCCACTCTATCCTGAGCAGTGAGCAAGTAACCAGAATATGCAGGACAAAAGGTTACTAAATCGCGACCTACCAACCTCTTCCGGGAAGTACCATAATTTCTGTGGACATTTGAAACTCTTCTTGGTACTAATACAGCCCCGGTCGCAAAACCGCTTTTTCCACACCCTGCTTCGTAGAGCTCCAGGAGTAATAACTTCCGACCTTCTCCCCGATGTTGGAACGGCCCTGTTGAAGCTAGCAGTTCGCATTGTGGAGATTACCAAATGGTACGGATTGGATTGTTCTCGGAAGACCCTAAACTGCAGCAAATTCTCTCGTCTGCGTTAGGAAAAGAATTCCAGATTCTACTCGAATCGACTGAAGATGGAATCAACCGCATGCTTGCCGCCGGTGGCTGCGATGTTATGGTCCTTGACCTGGACTCCAATCACATCTCATTGCAGCAGCGGATCGCCTGCTGCCGTCGGCTCGTCGGTTCGCGAGTTTCCTCTGTAGTGATGGCCGATGACGTTCTTCGCGCAACTGCGGCTGAACTCGTCCGGTTGGGAGCTCACAGCTACTGCCGCAAACCGCCTTCCGTTCGCGACCTGAAGGCAATGCTGCATCGCGCCCATGAAAGAGGCTCGCTCCAGCGAGACCTTCAAACGGCGCAGCAGCAATTGGAGGAGACCAGTTACTGCGATCAAATGATCGGATCCAGCCCGCAGATGCAGCAGGTCTACGATCTCGTGCATCGCGTCGCCAATCTCAACGCCTCAGTCCTGGTCACAGGAGAAAGCGGCACGGGCAAAGAATTGATCGCCCGAGCCATCCACAACCTCGGATCTCGCTCCAGCCAGCCCTTTGTCGCGGTCTCCTGCGGCGCCATTCCGGAGACCCTGATCGAAGCCGAACTGTTCGGCCATGAAAAAGGCGCCTTTACCGGCACTGTAGGCGCACGCGAAGGCTATCTGGAACAGGCAGGCGAGGGCACGCTTCTGCTCGATGAAATCGGTGAACTCAGTCCATCCACACAAGTCAAACTTCTGCGCGTCCTGCAGCAGCGCGAATTCAGCCGGCTCGGCAGCAGCAAGCTCATCCCCCTGCGCGCGCGCCTGATCTTCGCCACACACGCAGACCTCTCCGACCTGGTGTCGCAAGGGAAATTCCGGCTCGACCTTTTTTACCGAATCAATGTCGTGAAGGTAACCGCTCCCCCGCTTCAGGAGCGTGTAGAAGATATCCCTCAAATCGCGATGAAATTCCTTCGGCAATACTCGGAGATCTACGAAAAACTGGTCGAGGAGATTCAACCCGGCGCAATGGCTCTCCTGCAGGCCTACGCGTGGCCTGGAAACGTACGCGAATTGGAAAACGTGATTCAGCGGGCCATCATCGTCGCCTCTGGCACGACCATTCGCGAGAAAGATCTGCCCCTCAATATTCAGAGCGAAAGTGTCCTCAACATCGGCGACTACCAACCCGTGAATTCATTTGAGCGGCAACTTCGCGACTACAAGGTCAAGCTGGCTGCCGCTGCCGTGCGGGAAAACAATGGAAACAAGACGCTGGCCGCCCGCAGCCTGAATATCTCGCGAGCCTACCTGCATCGGTTGATTCGACTTGCGGAACACGATTCCCTTGTCGATGGAGAAAGCCAGGAAAATCACGACGCACTGGATCTGGAGACGGCTTGAGCACCGTAGTCTCGATCGCGGACCGTACCAACGCCGTCGCACATGTTTCTGTCCTCCGGCGAATCTTCTCCTTTCCGGTAATGTTGTCCAGTCTTCTGGCCATGTTGGCTGTGCTGACAGTTAGGGCCCGGTTCGACGATCCCGATATGTGGTGGCACCTCAAAAACGGTGAGGTCACCTGGACCACCCACACCGTCCTGACCACAGATCTGTTCTCCTACACCACCAATCACCATGCCTTGATCCCACACGAGTGGCTCTCGGAACTGTTCATCTATGGCGCGTACAGATGGGGTGGCTACTCTGGCCTGATGCTCTGGCTCTGCTTCTTCACCGCTGCCCTGCTTATCGCCGGGTATGCACTCTGTTCGCTCTATTCAGGCAATTCAAAGGTAGCTTTGTTGGGAGCCCTCACCATCTGGCTGTTTGGGACCATCGGCTTTGCTGTCCGGCCACACATGATCGGCTACCTTCTGCTGATCGTCGAGTTACTGTTGCTGCACCTCGGGCAAACTCGCAATCGGCGCTGGTTCCTTGGACTGCCCCCGCTATTTGCTCTATGGATCAACTGCCACGGGTCCTTTTTTTTCGGCATCGTTCTCGCGGGAGCATTTTTATTCAGTTCCTGGTTCAATTTTCAGATTGGATCGCTCGTAGCGACGCGCTGGGATCCGCGCTCCCGCCGAACCATGATCCTGGCGCTGATTCTCTCAATCGCAGCGCTATTCTTGAATCCTGTGGGCGCAAAGATGGTCCTCTACCCGTTGAACACCATGTTGGATCCGGGCATGGCTTTCAACCCGGTCGTCGAGTGGCAGCCGCTTCAGTTTGACGACGTTCGCAGCTTTGCATTTCTCGTAGTCCTTGCAGGCAGCTTTCTCCTCGTGATCGTTCGCCGAACGGAGCTGCTCTGGCGCGAACTGCTGGTGCTGGCCCTGGGAGCATGGCTGGCCGCAAGTCATCTACGCATGCTCTTCGTCTTTGGTATATTAGCCGCGCCAATTCTGTCGCGGCTGCTCTCAACTGCCTGGGACGGATACAACGCCGAGAAGGATCGTCCGTTGCCAAATGCTGTGTTCATCGCGGCATCCCTGCTGGTCATTTTTCTGGCTTTCCCAAATCGCCAGAACCTGGCCACACAGGTCGAAGAGCAGAGTCCGGTAAAAGCGGTGGAATTCGTCAACACCCATCATCTCTCCGGGCCTATGCTCAATGAGTGGGTCTACGGCGGATATCTGATCTGGGCAGCGCCGGAACATCCGGTCTTTATCGACGGCCGGGGCGATGGCTTCGACGTCAACGAATTCGGGAAGTGGGCGCAACTGCAGACTGACCCCAATACGCTTTTAAATAAATACGGAATCAGATTTTGCTTATTGGCCCGCAAATCTCCCATGGTGACCGTTCTTCGTCTATTGCCCGGCTGGCAGGTCGTCTATTCGGATAATCTCTCAGTAGTAGTTGCGCGATCTGCGCCTTGATTCCCGGAATAAAAAGAACGGCGCTCAGCCCAGAAGCACCCTCATCATTGCGACGAGAGGCAATCGCGAAACGAATCATCCTTCGCTCGCCCTCACGCCAGAGCACTCACCGATCTCCGCTCCAGATACCAGTTCTGAAAACGGGTATTGCACCGCATAAAGAAAGAGCAGCAAAAGAAGAGTGGCCTGCACAATTCCGCAAAAAAGAAAAACCGACGGAAACGTAGACAACTGGAATGACGCAAATAGCGGAAGGAACAATAGAATCGCCGTCGATAGCCCAGCGATCCGCACACCCATTCTGTCCGCACGGATCGCGAGCAAGAACAGCACCAGCAAAGGCGCGTATAGATTAACCAAAGTGTGAAAATACGAAATAGTAGGCAGCGTCAACATAAACACGCTCGCACCCAGCAGTTGGTTTGCGACCGGCATCTTTCGCAATCGCAAAAAGAAGACAGCAGCAAAGAGTAATCCTCCGCACGCGTAATAGGGCTTCACCAGCATCACCGGCGATATCCCCAAAACCGTAGCTGCAAACTTCACCAGCACAAACAACGAGTGATTTGCATGCAGTTCGCGTGTGCTCAACTCGGCTGCGCGAAGCTGCTGATAACCGAAAACAGCATGGATCGAACCCTTCCATGCCACAGCAAGGTCCGGCCCAAGGTACACCATTGACAGCGCCGAAACAGCTGCAAAAACTAGCATTCCAATCGCAAAGGCACGAAATTTGCGCCGCGGCAGAAACAGCACAAGCAGAGCCGCCGGATACAGTTTGGACGCTGCAGCAAGTCCCCAAAGAATCGCCGCAACATCATCACGATCGCGCAAGTAGGCCCAGGTGCCGGCCGCCGCAAATATCCACAAAAATATCTCGATGTTCCCTTGAACGACGAGCCTTTCGATAGGAAAAGAGACCAGCACAAGCGTTAGAGGGAAAAGCGTCGCTGAGCGCCGACCGATACCATTCTCAACCAGCGCCCGCCTTACCCCCCACACCGCAAGACCCAACGCAGCCATAGCCAACGCTAGAAAAGAAATCACCGGATGGCCGAATGAGTACAGTAACGCCAGCTGGACCGCACCAAACGGAGGATAGGCGACTGGTAACGGGTTCTCCGGATCGAAGAAAGCGGCTGTATGCAGCAACCGAATCGTCGGAGCAACCTGGAGCAGATCTCGAAAGTAGGGCGTGTCGAATGGAATCCAACGATATCTGTTCATCCCCACGCGAAATTCCAGGTAAGAGACCAGAAGCGTGAGCGCAAAGGCGCCCACCGAACCGATCCAGAACCAACGCAAAATCTTAGGAAGCGGCATCCCTCCGTTGTCGTTCGAGCGCTTTGAATCTATCTCTGAACGGTGCGAATCTGTTGAAATCAACGCATCTTACCTCAGGGCGAGGAGGGAAGGACCGGTTCAGTCTAACAAAGCCCAAAGTCGAGATGAAGAGACCGATGGGATCGCCGTGAACGTAACGATAGATAGACCCGGCAAAGACGTCGAATTGGCAATACATTCCGTTCAATCGAATGAGTGACTTGGGCCCCCGCGACACCCGGTGATACACTAAATTTTGGTTTGGGTGATAGCGCACGGCACAGGGATTTAAAACCCTACTCCGCACCAATCCACACATTTTCTCCGGGCTTCTCTCCGGACCAAGAGGTTACAAAGCATTATGCTGGTCGGTCTTCTCGTCACTCTCCACATTATCGTTTCGCTCTTCATCGTCGGCGTCGTCCTCCTCCAGCAGGGCAAGTCCGCCGACCTCGCCGGTGCCTTTGGCGGTCAGGGCTCGCAGACAGCCTTCGGCCCCCGTGGTGCAGCCAACCTCCTCACCAAGCTGACCACCTACTCCGCCATCATCTTCATGCTCAGCTCCATCGGCCTCACCATCCTGCTCTCGCGCTCCACCGCCGACCGCTCCGTCCTCTCCGGCACCAAGACCACCCAGACGACCCCAGCGAAGAAATAGTCACCCGAAATAAAATTGCGCAGGCCACCCGGCTTGCGCATTTTTCTCGCCCCGAAAGCACGGCGATAATCACCTCATGTGTCACCTTCCCCGCCAGACTCCTTCCTGCACATCACCCAAGCCGAATACAATCGAATCAACTCTCTCGTTCTACCTAAAGCCATTCAACCTCGCCGCTCGAAACTCAAGGCTCGAACCTCCCTATGATCCTCGAAACCCTCCCCGTCGGCCCCCTCCAGTGCAACTGCTCAATCCTCGGCGACGAGACCTCCCGCGAAGCCATCGTCGTCGACCCCGGCGACGATATCCCCCGCATCCTTGCCCTCCTCGCCAAACACTCGCTCACTGTCAAGCAAATCATCATCACCCATGCTCACATCGACCACATCGCCGGAGCCCACCGCCTCAAGCAACTCACCGGCGCCCCCGTCCTCTACAACCAGAACGACCTGCCCCTGGTAAAGATGATGGACATTCAGGCCGGCTGGCTCGGCGTCCCCACCCCAACCGTCGCCAGCCCCGACGACACCCTCGACGACGGCAAGCTCATCGCCATCACCGGACTCACCGGCTCCATCCTCCACACCCCCGGCCACACCGAAGGCAGTGTTTGCCTCTACCTCCCCGACCAGACCCTCCTTCTCGCCGGAGACACCCTCTTCGCCGGCTCCGTAGGCCGCACCGACTTGCCCGGCGGCAACACCAGGAAGCTCCTCACCTCAATCCACAACCGCCTCCTCACTCTCCCCGACGAGGTCAAAGTCATTCCCGGACACGGAGCTTCTACAACGATTGGATCGGAACGCGCCGAAAATCCGTTTCTACAAGACATCTAAAATTAGCTAGTTGCACAACTAATCAAAACCAACACCTTACAAGCATTGCATGAACTAGTAACTACCATGGTTCAATTTTTGAGCATGCACGATACGTTCCAAACCCTCAGCAAACTCCTGTTCAAATCCCAACAAACTCACCACCACCCGTCCCGGTTCGGCAATCCCATAGAACGACCCAGGATGCACAACCACCCCGGCCTCCCGCAGCAACATCCCCGCAACATCACCCTCGCCGATCTGCGGCAGCCGTAGAATCGCACTCCACCCCGCCGAGACCTGCAGCACCTCGACCCCACTCCTCTGCGCCGTGCCAAGATTCCCCCGCACTCGCTCCAGAATCTGTCTCTGAATTCCCTTCCTTCCCGCAAACCAGCTCGGCAGCGCGAACTGCATCGGAGCATTCATCGACAGAAACGTATCCGCGATCACCTCCAGCCGCCCCATCGCCTGCCGCTGCACCTCTCCCGGCCCCAACCCAACGATCCATCCCACCTTCATCTGCGGCAGCCCGGCAATCTTACTCATCCCGCTCAAACAGAACGTCAGCACCGGATGCGGCCCAACCGCAAAACTCATCAACCCAACCTCACCCAGCGGATAATCCAGAAACACCTCATCAACAATCAACGCCAACCCATGCCGCACACAAATCTCTTCCAGCTGCTGTCTCTCTCCAGCCCCAGTCGCATGCCCCGTCGGATTATTCGGATGCACCACCACAATCGCCTTCGTCCGCGGCCCAATCCCCTTCTCTAACTCCACAAAATCGATCCACCACCCATGGTCGTAAAAAAGAGGATAAGACCGCAGTTTCACATCCTCGAGGTCAGCCAGAAAATCGAACAGCGGATAACTCGGCTGCGCCACCAGCACCTCATCCCCCGCGTCGCACAGCAGCCGAAACAGATACCCATATCCTTCACTCGTACTAGTCGTCAGCACCACCGCATTCGGATCTACACTAGCCTCGTGATCACGGTAGTACCCAGCCACCGCCTCCCGCGACGACCGCATCCCCCGCGGATCGGGATCATACGTTAACGCCCCCCCACTCGCCAGCGGCTTCAAGATCGCCTCGGCATCATAATCAAACCCACACACCGTAGGGTTCGACACCGTGAGATCAATCAGCCTCCGCCCCGCCGCCCGCGCCTCGCGAATCGCAACCGCAAACCCGCTCTCCCCCAAATCCCAACCCGTCCGCGCCGAAAACCGATAGCTCACACCTCCATGCTAATGCGGAGTGGGCTTTTCCCACTCAATCACTCCTATGCCTCTCGTACAATAACAACTCACCCATGACTCAAGTAAAAGCAGTCCTCTTCGACTACGGCATGGTCCTCTCCGGCCCACCCGATCCCACCGCCTGGACCCGCATCCGCACCCTCACTAATCTCAGCGAAGAACACCTCCACCGCGGCTACTGGGCCCATCGCCACGCCTACGACCGGGGCGACCTCACCGCCGAATCCTTCTGGAACCAGGCCGCTGCTCCCACCCACGCCATCCTCACACCCGAGCAGCTCACCGCTCTCGTCGCCGCAGACGTCGACTACTGGTCCACTCTCAACCCGCCGATGCTCGCCTGGGCGCGCAGCCTTCAACAAGCTCGCATCCCCACCGGCATACTCTCCAATATGCCCGGCCCCATGGAGACTGGCCTCCGCGCCCGCTACCCTTGGATCGACGACTTCACCCACCACACCTGGTCCCACGCCCTCAACCTCGCCAAACCCGAGCCTCCCATCTACCTCCACGCCGCTCAAGGCCTCCACACCGCACCCGCGAACATCCTCTTCCTCGACGACAAGCTAGAAAACATCGAAGCCGCCCTCGCCGTCGGCATGCAAGCCATCCAATACACGACTCACGCCGCATTCGAGCAGGAGATGCACACCCGCGGACTCGACTCCCTCCTACAACTAGAAGGGCATACGGCTTCCCAAAACGGGAAGCTATAGTACCTCCGTAACGTCTTTCGTAATCTCTTCGACAACAACCGCTTCATCACCCATGGATAGTTAAGGTCAGGCTGCACCAGCGCAACGCCCACAGCCAGCAACCCATGAAGACCAAAACACCGCGTTCTCCCCGACGTCTCGCTGCCGGTCTTTGCGGCCTCATGGCACTAGCCCTCACGAACCAGCCGGTCAAAGCGCAAATTGCCGCGCAAAATACCGGACCGCAGCAACTCCTCTTCACCGGCTTGCTCGGCTCAACCAATCCGAACGCGCAATCCAACGCCCAGTTCAATTCCCAGTTCAACGCCGTCCAATCCGACGCTACCGGCAACCTCTACCTCCTCCTGGACCAAAAAGATGGCGTCCGCCTCCTCAAGACAGACGCCACCGCGACCAACGTTCTCGCGCAAACCCAACTCGGCGCACAGGGCGACATCGGCCTCGCCCTGACCCTCGATCCCTCCGGCAACATCTACGTCACCGGCACCGCAACCTCCGGCGCCATCGCCACAACCTCCGGAGCAGCCTTCCCCAGCCCGGCCGGCGGCTCTACCAACGCCTTCATCGGCAAGTTCGATCAGAACTTGAACCCGATCTTCATCACCTACGCAGGCAGCAGCGGCGTCTCCGTCACCGGTATCGCCGCCACCGCCGACGCCGTCTTCCTTACCGGTAGCATCTTCGGCGCCACGCTCCCCGTCACATCATCCGCCATCATTCAATCCCCCGCTTCCGGCAGCCTGCAGAACGGTTTTGTCGAACGCTTCAACGCCACCGGCACAGCACTCATCTACGCGACTTATCTCAGCGGTCAAAACGGCAACACCGCCCCAGCCGCCATTACCGCCGATGCAACCGACACCGCCTACATCACCGGCTACACCACCAGCTCCGGCTACCCCACCCTCAACGCCCTCGTACCCGACATCATTCCCAACGCACCCAACACCACCTCCGGCTTCCTCACCAAGCTCACCCCCGCAGCCGACGGGCTCCTCTTCTCCACCTTCCTTCCCGGCCCCGGCATCACCTCCATCGCCATCGACCCCACAGCGCAAAATCTCCTTCTCTCCGGCGCCATCGCCCTCGGCCAGTTCCCTATCGCCACCGTCTCCACTCCGCTGGTCGACACCACCTACCAAACTCTCCTCCGCCTCCCCCTCGACGGCAGCACCGTCCTCGCCTCCGCCCTCCTCGCCCCCGGCACCCAATCCACACTCACCCCAGCGCCCAACCAAAACACCTGGATCACTGGCACCCTCACTACTCCGTCCTGGCTGCTCCCGCTCCAACCGCTCTCCACCATAGGCAACAGCTATGCCATCCGCGTCACACAACAAGGCTCTGCGTCTCCAGTAATAGACCAAACCATCCGCTTCGGCGGCCTCCCCACCACCAACCCCACCTTCGCCAGCGCCCCAGTCACCCTCACCTCAGTCACAACCGACCCAACCGGCGAACCGATCTTCGCCGGCAGCGCCTCACCCACCGCCAGCGCCAGCCTCCTCGCCACCGAAACCTACGACCTCCCGCTCTACAACAACCCGACCTCCGCGCTCCCCTCGACCCTGCGCGCCGGAGCACTTCCCACGGGCAGTTGCACCGGCAGCCAATGCGCAGGCAATGCGGCCTACCTTAGCAAACTCAACCCACAAACCGCAGCACCAAGCCTAGCCCTCTCCACCGACGCCTACCCCAACATCACCCTCCGCAACCTGGGCTCCAACGCCGCGACCAATCTGCACCTCACCGCCGCCAACTTCACCCTCGCCCACAACTGCCCCACCAGCCTAGCCCCGGGAGCCGAGTGCAGCATCGCCCTCTCCAGCACCTCCACCAACCCCGGCACCCTCATCGCTCAGGCCGACAACGCCACCACCCAAACCGTAAATCTACCCGCCACCACAACTCAACCCAACCCAATAGCCTTTTCCCCGAAAGAATTGGACTTCGGCATAGTCACCGCCACCAGCCCTGCCGCAACCCGCACCATCACCCTCGCCAATCTCACCGCTCAATCTCAACCCTTCACCTCAAAGATCGGCAGCAACCAACTCACTCCATATATCTTCGCCGAATCTTCCAGCACCTGCCCTCTCACCGCCACCAACACCTACACCCTCGCCGCCAACGCGGCCTGCACCCTGACCCTCAGCTTCACCGCCTCCTCCAGCCCCACCGACGACGGCTTCGCCCAATCCAACTGGACCATCGGCCCCGGCTCCGTCCTCCTCACCGCCTACACCCAGGCCGCCGCCCTCAACCTCTCCGCCACTGAGATCGACTTCGGCACCCAATTCGGCACCACCCCGGCCGCCGGCCCACGCCTCCCGCGCTTCCTCTATATCTCGAACAACTCCACCACGCCAATCCCCCACAGCCCGGTCACTCTCGCCTCCCCCTTCACCCTCACCGACCGCTGCCCCACCACCCTCGAACCGCACAGCGTCTGCCAACTCCAAATCACCTACGAATCCCCCATAGCCCCCTCCGCCGACTCCACCACCCTCATGCTCGATCAAGGCCTGACCATCCTCATCACCGGCTCGACCAAGCCGCAACCCACAGGCATCGGCCAGTCCGTCAACCCCAACCTCAGCGTTACTCCCGCCACCATCAGCTTCCCCAATCCGGTTCTCGTCACCAGCACCAGCACGACCACGCAACCCATCACCATCGGGAACATCGGTACACAACCCTTCGCCCTCACCCTCGCCCTCACTGGCGATTTCACCAACACCACTGACTGCCCCGCCACCCTCCCCGGCAACAGCGCCTGCACCGTGCTGATCACCTTCGCCCCCTCGCAGCCCGGAACCCGCCAGGGCCTCCTCTCCGTCACTGCCGGCAGCGGCACCTCACCCGCCTTCGTCAACCTGACCGGCACAGGCACCGCAATCTCCACAGCGCCCAACAGCACCCTGGCCTTCGGCGATGTCCTCATCGGACAACCCACCATCCAGTGGACCAAGATCACCTCACCCTTTACCACCCTCACCGCAACCAGTTCCGCGTCCGACTTCAAGACCATCCTCATCGAAGACCTCGGCTACGGCCACGGCAACCCGCCCACCGGTACCTTCACCAGCACCTTCACCGGCCCCTGCACCAACTGCTGGCTCGGCGTACAGTTCACCCCGTCCACCATCGGCCCCGAGACCGCGATCCTCACCCTCACCTCCACCACCTCCGGCACACCCTCCCCCTTCACCCTCACCGGAACCGGCCTTCCCCTCACCGGCCTCATCCTCACGCCCATCAGCCAAGACTTCGGCCCCGTCCCAGTTCACAGCACCAGCCCCCCAACTCTCTTCACCCTCACCAATCTCACCACGGCCAATGTCTCCATCAGCACTCCCACCACCACCGGTGACTTCTCCATCGCGAGCGCAACAACCGCCCCCACCGGAGGCTCCGCCTGCAACGGCGCCCTCGCCCCCAACGCCTCCTGCTTCGTCAACCTCATCTTTACGCCCACCACGACCGGCCCCCTCGCCGGCCCCCTCACCATCCCAACCTCCACGACCCCCGTCATCGCTCAACTCACCGGCTTCGGCAGCCCCGACCCCGGCCTCGCCCTCAACCCCACCGCCCTCATCTTCAACAACGTCCCCTCAGTAAACCAAGCCCCCACCGCCACGCAACAAACCATCACCCTCACCAACACCGGCTCCGCCACCCTCCAGATCGCCACCCCAACAACCGCCACTGCAAACTTCACCTCAACCACCACCTGCACCAGCCTAGCCCCCACAGCCTCGTGCACGATCACCGTTACCTTCACTCCAACCACAGCCCTCACCACAGACACCCTGCAAATCCCCGTCACCAGCTCCCTCACCGGCCTCGCAACCTACACCGTCCCACTCACCGGCAACTACACGACAGAAGACGCCGGCCTCCAGATCCTCCCCAACCAAGCCAGCTACGATCCCACACCAGACAGCACTCTCGGCGGCACGCGCCAATTCACCATCAACAACCTCACCGCCAAGTCCCTCACCCTCGACGTAGCCCTCCCGCGCCAGTTCGTCCTCAGCAGCCCACCCTGCGCCGCGCTCGCCCCCAACGCCAGCTGCCAATTCGCCGTCACCTTCCTCCCCCTCACTAACGGCGACATCACCGGTACCCTCTTCGCCCAGGCCACCCCCACCGACGGCTCAGGCACCCTCAACGGCCTCGGCTACGTCGAAGGCTACGGCGTAGGCAACGGCACACTCCACATCACCGGCAACCTGATACCCGGCCAGTCCATCCTCAACTTCGGCCAGGTCAGCTCCGGCCAATCCTCCACCCAAACCCTCACCCTCACCAACAATGGCACCACTCCCCTCACCATCCGCCGCATCACCAGCGAGTGGCCCTTCTTAGTCACCGCAACCACCTGCGGCGCCACACTCGCGGCCACCCAAACCTGCACCATCACCCTCGCCTACACCCCACTCAACCAAGCCGCCACCGGCTCCCCCGCGTCCTCATCCTCCACCGACACCGGCACCCTCGTCATTGAAAGCGACGCCCTCAGCGGCCCTGACTTTATCGACCTCACCGGCACAGCCGCCCCCATCTCCGTCGCAACGCCAAGCAACAACGCCCCACTCGTCTCCTACACCGCCTCCGCAAGCTCCCTCACCTTTGCCACCACGCAAGTCGGCAACGCAGCCCAGCCCCAAACCATCACCCTCGCCAACACCGGCACCGTCCCCATTCACATCACCGCTCTCCGCACCACCCCGGACTTCACCGTCCAAAGTAACTGCGGCACCCTCCTGCCCTCCGCAAGCTGCATCCTCAGCGTCACCTTCACCCCGCAGCCCTCCGCCACCAACGCCACCACCCGCATCAGCGCCCTCGAGATCATCTCCGACGCCAGCACCGCTCTCGACTTCATCAGCCTCCTCGGCGCGGCCACCCCATCGCCCATCGCCATCTCTCCGATCGCCCTCGACTTCGGCGCCGTCCAACTCGGCAGCACCGCAACCCTCCCCCTGCAGATCACCAACACCAGCACCACTCCTGCCACCTTCAACAGCATCACCTCCACCTCTGATTTCACCGCCACCGGCGCCTGCCCCACCCCAGGCAACACCCTCGCACCCTCCACCAGCTGCACCGAACAGATCACCTTCACCCCCACCCAAACCGGCACCCGCACCGGCACAGTCGCCATCAACACCTCACTCTCCAGCCTGCCCATTAACCTACCCCTCACCGGCATCGGCATCCAGTCGCACCTCATCATTACCCCCTCCGCCCTCAACTTCGGCAGCATCGCCGTCGCAGCCTCCGCGAACCAGACCATCACGCTCACCAACACCGGCACCGCACCAGTCAATAATCTCGCGCTCGCCCTCACAGGCGACTACGCCATCACCGTCCCCTGCACCTTCACCACCCTCGCCCCGAACACAAGCTGCACCGCCACCATCACCTTCACACCCACCACCCTCGGCCAACGCAACAGCACCCTCACCCTCACCAGCTCCGACGCCAACTCCCCAGCCCTGATCCCCCTCACCGGCACCGGCGTCCCCAACGGCAGCTTCCTCCTCACCGTCAACGGCGGTCCCACCGCCACCGTCACCGTAGCCAGCGAGCGCCCAGCCACCTACAACCTCCAACTCACCCCGCAAGCCAACTACAGCGGCGACGTCGTCCTCAACTGCACCCCCACCACCCCCGGCCAGTACGCCACCTGCTCGCTCCTTCCCTCGAGCATCCCCCTCAACGGCGCCGCACAAAATGCCATCGCCACCATCAACACCATCACCACCGTCAACCCCGGCACAACAGCACACAAAACGGACAACACCCACCTCAACCGAAACAAAATCCTCCTTTGCCTCCTTCCCGCCTCGTTCCTTTTCTTCTGGAACACTCTCCCCCAAAAGCGCAAAAAGAAAATCCACCCCACGCGCACAATCCTCTGGACTTTCCTTCTAACCCTGGCCACCCTCTGGCCCTCCGGCTGCGGCAGCGGCGGCGACCCCAACATCCGCGTCACGCCACCCGGCACCTACCAATATCAAGTCACCGCCAGCTCCACCACCGGCGTCCAACTCACCCAAACCGTAACTCTCAACCTCATCGTCACTGCGCACTAGTGGACTATCTCTGAAATAAGCGCCATTATTGCTTCGGCTATTGCTGTTGGCTCTATATGTTTTACGTCGTCATTCTGAGCGGAGCGAAGAACCCCTGTATTCGCTCTTGCTGTTGTCTGTTCTTTTTTACTCTCACCTAAAAAACCGTCATTTCGACCGAAGCAGTTCACAGCCTCACCGTGAACTGCGCAGCGGAGAAATCCGCTTCTCTACTCAATACGTCCTACGCTAATCATCCGCCCAGTAGTCACAGCGGAACAACACTCCGTTCATTTCCGAACACCCATTATCGATTCTGGACACCCTCCCAATGCGAGCCCAGCAAAACCCCTGAAAACCCAAGCTTCCCACACCCCCCGCATGGCCACAAAAGTGCTAAAACAAAGCTGCCGTCTTAAGAGGTAAACCAAATGCACTCGCTCCTCCAGGACATACGCTACGGCCTCCGCCAACTCCGCAAGTCCCCCAGCTTCACCCTGACCGCCGTCCTCACCCTCGCCTTCGGCATCGGAGCCACCACCGCCCTCTTCAGCGTCGTCGACGGAGTCCTCCTCAAACCCCTCGCCTACCGCGACAGCGGCCGTCTCGTCGTCATCTGGGAGCGCGTCCGCTTCCTCGACAAGCTCTGGCCCTACACCGGCGCCAATGCCCGCCACGAAGATATCTGGCGAAGACAATCCACCGCCTTCACCGACCTCAACCTTCTTCGGCAAGGTTCAACCGGCGTCAGCCTTGGCGACAGCGACCACCCGCATCTCGTCGGCAGAATCACCGCTCAGCCGAACCTGCTCGATATCCTCGGCGTCCAGCCCTCCCTCGGTCGCAACTTCCTGCCCGAGGAGGCCGTCGACGGACACGACAAGGTAGCCATCATCAGCTACCATCTCTGGCAGACCCTCTTCAGCGGCGACCCCGCGGTCATCGGACAATCCCTAAAGATAGCCGGAACTCCCTTCCAGGTCGTCGGCGTCCTTCCTCAGAGTTTTTACTTTCCCAAAGCGAACGAACTGGCGTCGTCACCTCTCGCTCGCCAGCTACCCGACAACGAGATCATCACCCCTCTGGTGATCGATCCCACCAAAAGCTTCGGCTGGAACGCCGACTACGGCAACTACGTCGCACTCGGCCGTCTGAAGCCCGGCATTTCGATCGCTCAGGCCACGGAAAACCTCAACGTCATCGCCGACTACATCGCCCGCCAGATTCCACCCGATCAACTCGACGGCCCCGCCAAGGGAGCCCTCTCCACCTACATCCAGCCCATGAAGGAGGTCCTCGTCGGCCGCACTGCCGCTCGTCTCTGGCTCCTCATGGCCGCCGTCCTCAGCGTCCTGCTCATCGCCTGCATCAACCTCGCTAATGCGCAGCTGGCCCGCTTCGTCCGGCGCGACCGCGAAGCCGCCGTACGCTCCGCGCTCGGTGCCTCCACCGCCCACCTTCTGCAAAGCGCCCTCGCCGAAGTCGCCATCCTCTCGCTCATCGGCGGAGCCCTCGGTGTCGCCCTCGCCATCTTCGCCGTCCATCGCTTCGCCGGATACGCCGCCCTCGCCATCCCCCGCACCGGCGCCATCACGATCAATCCCACCGTCCTCGCGCTCTCCATTCTGCTCACCGTCGGCGCGTCTATCCTCTTCGGCGTGCTTCCCGCACTGCGAATCCTCCACATCCAGCCTCAACAGGCCCTGCAAAGCGGAGCGCGCTCCTCAGGCTCCCGTCGCAGCAATCTCCTGCGACGATGTCTCGTCGGAGCGCAGGTCTTCGCCTGCACCACGCTCCTGCTCGTGGCCGGACTCCTCGTCAAAAGCCTCATCCACCTCTCCACCTTCGACCGCGGCTTCTCCACCGACCACGTCGTCTCCGCCGATGTCTACCTGCAAGGCAAAACCTTTTCCGAAGACAAAGACCGCGCCAGCTTCGACGACGGCGCGCTCCAGAAACTCCGCGCCCTGCCTGGAGTCCAGTCCGTCACCCTCGTAAGCTACATGCTCCTCGCCGGTGATAATTGGCTTGACGGCGTCGTCCCCATCGACCGTCCCCACGACGTCACCCTCGCCAACTACCGCTGGATCGGTCCCGACTACTTCGCCACCATCCACCAGCACATCCTCGAAGGCCGCGCCATCGACGAGCACGACCGCACCCAGAAGAATGTAGTCATCTCCGAGGCCACCGCCAAAGCCGTCTGGCCCAACCAGAGTCCGCTCGGCCGTCAGTTCAAACGCAACGGAGAGACCTTAACCGTAGTAGGAGTCGCCGCCGACGCCCACAACAACTCACTCCGCGCCGCCCCCGTCAACATGGTCTACGGTCCCTACTGGGACAACCCGCCCTACAGCACTTACTTTCTCGTCCGCAGCACGCAGGACCCAACGCAACTCATCGAAGCCGTCCGCAACACCATCTGGACCTACAACCCGAGCGTCACCATCGCCCGCGTCCACACCCTCGACTCGCAGCTAAGCGACTCCCTCGCCCCTGAGCACCTCGAAACCGGCATCTTCGCAGCCTTCGGCGCAGCCGCCCTCTTACTCGCTCTTCTCGGCATCTACGGCACGCTCAGCTACTCCGTCGAAGCCCGCACCCAGGAGGTAGGCATCCGCATGGCCCTCGGAGCAACCCGCCAAAGCGTCTACCGCCTCATGCTCGCCACCATCATCGCGCCCGTCACCGCCGGCCTGATACTCGGCTGCCTCACAAGCTTCGGCATAGGCCGAAGCCTCGCATCACTCCTCTACGGAACCAAGCCCACCGACCTAACCGTAATCCTCCCCGTCATAGCAATCTTCGCCGTCGCTGCAGTCATCGCGACCTCGCTACCCTGCCGCCGCGCAGCCATGATCGAACCCATGGAGGCTCTCAGAACCGAATAGCAACTTCGCCTTTGCTTTTTTGTTGTCATCTCCGAAGGGGATCTGCTTTTGCCCTAAGAATCGTTATCGACCGAAGCGATGGACAGTCTCATCGCAGTGGAGAAGCCTACCCTGAGCAAAGTCGAATGGGACCTCCGCATTTCGCCCTTGCCTTTGCTTTTGTTTGTTCTTTCGTTGTCATTCTGTTCTTTCGTCGTCATTCTGTTCTTTCGTCGTCATTCTGAGCGCAGCGAAGAACCCCTGTATTTCGTCCGAGGTGCCACGACTACACCCACTCCGAAAATGCTGAGCCTTCGTATCACCCGGTTCCCATTCGGATACCAGTTTCCCAAAACAGGACAGCCAGAAAAATAAAGTTCAAGAATGTGGCATGTTTTCGCCACCAGAAAACACGCCGTCAACTCACCACAAATAACCACGCATCTCACCACAACTTCACCACAAAAACACCATCACGAAAACACACGTTTTTCCAAAACACCCCGCAAAAACGCCCATTAAACCGCAGCAATCCCCGCGCTACCACACCCAACTTTTTTCTAAAAACTATCGCCGAACCGAACCAGTCGACACCGGAACCTGCTCCACAATCTCAATCCCGAACCCCTGTAGTGCCGGCACATGCGTCGGAGTATTCGTCAGCAGGCGAATCTTATGAATCCCCAGATCCGAAAGAATCTGCCCACCCAACCCCACCTGCCGCAACGTGCGATGCGCCCGGTCCTCGCAACCCTCCCGCGACCTCTGCTCGCGATGAAACACCACCCGCGCCGGCGCAACCGTCTTATCCAAACCAAAACCCGCGCTGCCGTTGTGCAGATACACCAGCGCGCCCTTGCCCGCCTCCGCAATCATGCGCAGTGAATTCTCCACCACTGCTCTGCAATCGCACAGCGTCGTAGAAAAAACATCGCCAGCCAGACAATGCGTATGCACCCGCACCGGCACAGGTTCCTCACCCGTCACATCGCCATACACCAGCGCAATATGCGACTCACCACCTTCCACTTCGCTCTCATACGCAATCATGCGAAACTCACCGTGCGCCGTCGGCATCAGCGACTCCGCCACGCGATGAATATACCGTTCATTCTGTAACCGGTACCGGATCAAATCCGCCACCGTCACCATCTTCAACCCATGCACTTCGCAAAACTTCACCAGGTCCGAAACCCGCGCCATAGTCCCATCGTCGTTCATGATCTCGCAGATCACGCCCGCAGTCACAAGCCCGGCCATCCGCGCCAGATCAACCGAAGCCTCTGTCTGCCCTGCCCGCACCAACACGCCACCCTTGCGCGCCCGCAGCGGGAACACATGCCCCGGCCGCGCCAGATCATGCGCCGTCGACCGCGGATCGATCGCCACCTTGATCGTATGCGCCCGGTCAGCCGCCGAAATTCCTGTAGTCACACCCTCCCGCGCCTCAATGCTCTCGGTGAACGCAGTGCCGAACCGCGACGTATTCTCCTGCGTCATCGGCCCCAGCCGCAGATAATCCGCACGCTCTTCCGTGAGCGTCAGACAGATCAACCCGCGGCCAAACTTCGCCATGAAGTTAATTGCCTCCGGCGTAACAAACTCCGCGGCCAGCGTCAGGTCACCTTCATTCTCGCGGTCCTCGTCATCGACGACCACAACCATCCGGCCCGCCTTGATCTCCGCCACTGCCTCAGTCACGTCAGCAAACATAACTCCGCCTTCCACGTTCATCTCTTTCGACGCATCCAATCATACGTCCGTCGCAAAAAGAAACGCCGCCTCACCGGCGGCGTCTCACACCCAATTTCGAATCTACAGCGTAGATTCGATCTCAAAACCCCAGGCTTCCAACAGCGCCTCAGGAATATACTTTGAATTTTTGTTCCGCCGAGCCCATTCACGAAGCCGGGTAGAACGAATGTACTGGTCCGGTGTCAGCTTGAACTCCTTCACCACCTGCTCGAACGATGTGACCGTCGGAACAACCGGCCCAATCGGCTCAGGCTTGCCCCAGTTGGGATTTCCACGACGCTTTGCCATAGATTTATCAGTACCCTCTTTAAGATTTAGCTTCCAACTTCATACTTCATTTCACGCAGAGTGGGAAGAACACACCAGCATTCATTCTAAGGCAGTTATGCTCGAAAAGCAAGGAGGCACTGCGGCAAACTGCCCCGGTGCCTCCGCGATTACCCGCATCTCCAACTCTATCTTAGTGTTGCTGCGCAGTGACATAAAACTTCGCCATATCCGCCTTCAACTCCTTCAGTGCTTCCACATTCAGATAAACCATGTGACCGGCCGGATAGTAGCCAAACTGCACATTTCCCACCAGGTTCGACGGCAGATCCATGTGGCTCAGGTCATACTCGGTTGAAAAGAATGGCGTAGCCAGATCGAAGTACCCATTCGCCGAAAACACATGCAGGTGCGGATTCTTTCGCATCGCATCCGACAGATCCACCGCCACATCGGGAGCCGTCTGCTCTCCGCCACGTCCGCCGCCGCCGCCACCAGGAGCACCGGGCGGCCTGTGCTTGAAGTCCCAGACCTGATTCAGCCCCGGCCCCGACAGATAATACGGCTCCTGGGTCATATACTTTAGCTCTCTCTGAACGTAGTCGTGGAACGCCCCAACATACACACCGCTGATCCCGGTGTCCGAAGGATCATACCCAGGATTCTCTCCGGCCGAGTCTGGGTCCCAGCCCATGAACCGCGCATCGTATCGTCCAAGAGTCCGTTCATCCCCGCGCAGCAGCTCCTTGCGAAACCGTGTCGCCGAGATGCGCAGCTTCGACTCCTTCACATACTCCACACTCAGTCCTGTAATCGCCGCCAACTTCACCGCCATCGCATCGAACTCAGCAGCCGGCAGTTTATCGCCCTGCTGCAGCGCCTCGGTGTAGGGGCCACGCGCAAACACGCGCGCCTGCTGCACCCACTCCGCGATGCTCACATTCGTCTTCACCTTCTTATAGTGATACGCAATTGCAGCATACGAGGGCAGATACCCGATCGCCTCATAGTCCAACCCAGGCGCGCGCCGGTTATAGTTCAGAATCGACGACAACAGCGTCACCCCATTGAACTCAATGCCATCGTTCTGCAGCGCCGCGACCAACCCAGCCGACCGCGTCGTCCCATACGATTCGCCAAAAAGAAACTTCGGCGAATTCCACCGCTGGTTCACCGTAATGTAGCGAACGATAAACTTCTCAAATGCATGGATATCCTGATCGGTCCCGGCAAAGTCCTTCGCCGTCCCCTTGCCCACCGCCCGCGAAAATCCGCACAGCGGCGCATCGATAAATACCAGGTCGCTCTTGTCGATCAGGCTCTGTGGATTCTGCACCCACTCAAACGGCGCCGGCCCCGTCGCCTCCGGGCTCTGTGTAATCACGCGCACCGGCCCTAACGATCCCATATGCAGCCAGATCGTCGCCGCCCCTGGCCCGCCGTTATAAAAGAATGTCACCGGCCTGCTCTTCGCATCGGCGCCATCCTCGGTATACGCCACATAGAAGATGCTGCCGTTCGCCTTGTCTTGGTCGTCACGTATCAACAGGTTCCCAGCAGTCGCCGTGTAATGAATCGCCTGCCCGCCCGCGGCCCAGTCATGCTTGGTCACCGAGTTCGTCTCTGGAGGAATCGGAATTCCCTGGTCCTCTCTCGCCGCCGGTGTCTCGCCGGTTGTCCCTCGCTGCTGCCGTCCCTCCGGCGCCTGCGAAAACGCCGGAACTGCCATCGTTCCAGCCAGTACTGCTACAATCCAATTTTTTGATATGCGAGATATTAGAGAAATCCTGAAAACCGTAGACTGACTCATTCACTCTCCTGAGACTTTCCTTTAAATTTAGAAAACATTTTTGTGAATGCGAACATCATACCCCGCAAATAACCAGTAAAAGCGCATTTTTTACCCTGCATCTTTTTCTCTGGCGGCGTCGTCTACATATGTTGGCTCGTCATACGACACCCATCGCGCACCATCAACCAACCTGAGGCACGGCCATGAGCTCAAAAACCTGCATCGATCTCGACGACCAACTCGAAGACACCCCTTCTGAACAATCAAACTCCCTCACCGACCTCGAACTCTCCCGCCGCACCTTCGTCAAAACCGCCGGCGTTCTCAGCGCCGCAGTAGCCACCGGCATCCCCCATCTCGCCGCAGCCCAGGAGGCGCAAGCCGCAGCCGACACCACCCCGCAGACGTTGTCCGTAACTCTCAAGGTCAACGGCACATCGCACGCGCTCTCCCTCGACACCCGCACCTCGCTCCTCGACGCCCTGCGCGAGCACCTCCTGCTCACCGGCAGCAAAAAGGGTTGTGACCACGGCCAATGCGGGGCCTGTACCGTGCTCCTTGACGGCCGCCGCGTCAACTCCTGCCTCACCCTCGCGGTCACCGCCGACGGAGCCGAGATCACCACCATCGAAGGCCTCGCCAACGGCGACACCCTCCACCCCGTTCAGGCTGCCTTCCTCGAACATGACGGCTTCCAGTGCGGCTACTGCACCCCGGGCCAGATCTGCTCCGCCGTCGGCCTCCTCAAAGAGCACAAACACAACACCCTCAGCACCGTCTCCTTCGAGACCGGCAACACCGCAACCCCCGAACTCACCGACAACGAGATTCGCGAGCGCATGAGCGGCAACATCTGCCGCTGCGGAGCGTACCCCAACATCGTCGCCGCCGTCCGCGCCGCAGCGAAAGGAGTCTCCGCATGAATCCCTTCAACTATCAGCGCACCACCACTCCTGAGGAAGCTGTCCACGCCGTCTCCGCCCGCGGAGCGAAGTTCCTCGGCGGCGGCACCAACCTCGTCGACCTGATGAGGTACAACGTCGAGCAGCCCACTACCCTCATCGACGTCACTCGCCTCAGCTTCACGGAGATCACCACCGCCGGCAACACCACCACCATCGGTGCCGGCGTCCGTAACAGCGACCTCGCCAACCACGAGACCATCCGCATCAACTACCCGCTTCTCTCGCAGGCTTTGTTAAGCGGAGCCTCCCCCCAACTGCGCAACATGGCAACTACCGGCGGCAACCTCCTCCAGCGCACCCGCTGCTACTACTTCATGGACACCGCTTTTCCCGCATGCAACAAGCGCACTCCCGGCAGCGGCTGTGCCGCCATCAAGGGCTTCAATCGTAACCACGCTATCCTCGGAGCGAGTGCGGAATGTATTGCAACCAATCCCAGCGACATGAACGTCGCCCTCGTTGCACTCAACGCCACCATCCACGTTACCGGCCCCAAAGGTAAGCGCACCATCGCCATCGCCGACTTCCACCGCCTCCCCGGCAACACTCCGCAACTCGACACCAACCTCCACCCCGACGAGCTCATTACCGCAGTCGAACTCCCCGCCCCAAAATTCGCGAAACACTCCTACTACCTCAAGGTCCGCGACCGTCAGAGCTACGCCTTCGCCCTCGTCTCAGTAGCCGCAGGCCTCGAGATGAACGGCAACACTATTCAGTCCGCTGGCCTTGCTCTCGGCGGCGTCGCTCACAAACCCTGGCGCTCCCTCGACGCGGAAAAATCCCTCGCCGGCGCAACCGCAGGCCCTGAAGCCTTCAAGCGAGCAGCCGACCTCGCCGTAGCCGGAGCAAGACCGCAAGAGCACAACGCCTTCAAAGTCGAACTCGCCAAACAAAGCATAGTGCGCGCCCTCACCCTCGCCGCACAAGGAGTCCAGGCATGATCGCCATCGAGGAAACACCCCACCCCAAACTCGATTCCCGCCAGCTCGACCACCGTTACGATGGCCTCGCCAAAGTAACTGGCCGCGCCAAATACGCAGCCGAGTTCCCCGTTGAAAACGTAGCCTACGCTTACGTCGTCCAGGCCACAATCCCCTCGGGAGCCGTCGCCTCCATCGACCAGGGCGCTGCCGCTCGCGCCGCCGGCGTCCACTGCGTCATCACGCCGTTCAATGCCCCTAAAGTCACCGTCCCGGGCAACGTCAACATCCTCCAGGACACCAACATTCTCTACAACGGCCAGCCCATCGCTGTCGTCGTCGCCCGCTCTCTACCCGAGGCTGCGGCAGCCGCAAAGCTCCTCCGCATCCAGTACAAGGAGCAGCCCGCCAAACTCGACTTCAACGCCTTGCTCAAGAATGCTCGCGCCCCCAAGCGCGGAGGTGGCGCGTCGCACCGCGGCGACCCAGCAGCTTCGCTCGCCAAAGCGGCCGTCGTCATCGACCAGACCTACTCCACGCCAATCCAGAATCACAACCCCATGGAGCCGCACGCCACAATCGCCTCCTGGTCCACGGGAGCGGACGGCGACAAACTCAGCGTCTACGATGCAACTCAGGGCATCAGCGGCGCACAGGGATCACTGGCCCGCGCCTTCTCTATCCCTCCCGCCAACGTTCACGTCCAATGCCCATTCGTCGGCGGCGGGTTCGGCACCAAAGGTTACGTCTGGTCCCACACAATCCTCGCCGCCATGGCCGCCAAAGTCGCCCAGCGCCCGGTCAAACTCGTCCTCGGCCGCGAGCAGATGTTCGGTCCCGTGGGCTCGCGCCCCAACACCTACCAGCACATCAAGCTAGCCGCATCCTCTGACGGCAAGCTCCTCCTGCAGCAGCACGATTCCACCTGCTACACTTCGCTCATCTCAGACTGGACCGAAAGCGCCGCCGGCCAGACCACGCTCCTCTACGACAGCGAATCCCTCACCACCTCCCACAGCCTGGTTGATATGAACCTCGGCATGGGCACCTGGCAGCGTGCCCCCGGCGAAGCCACCGGCAGCGTCGGCCTCGAAATCGCTCTCGACGAGCTCGCCGAAAAACTCAACATCGATCCCATCCAACTTCGCCTCATCAACTACGCCGAAAAAGACCCGCGCCAAGGCCTTCCCTGGTCCAGCAAACATCTCCGCGAGTGTTACACACAGGCCGCCGAGCGCTTCGGCTGGTCCAAGCGAACCGCGCAACCCGGTCAGCATCGCGAGGGCAACAAACTCATCGGCTACGGCATGGCCACCGCCAACTACGGCGCAGGCCGCCGCCCCTCCTCCGCGGTAGTCCGCTTCCTCCCCAACGGCCGTGTCTTCGTTGGCGTCGGCACCCAGGATCTCGGCACCGGCACTTACACCATCCTGGCCCAGACCGCAGCCGACGCACTCTTCATGGATCCCGCCCTCGTCGACGTCAAACTTGGCGACACCACCCTCCCACCCTCCGGCGGCTCTGGCGGATCAACCACCGCGGCCTCCGTCTGCCCCGGCGTCTACGATGCTGCCATGCAGGCCAAACTCAAACTCGCGCAACTCGCCGTAGCCGACACACAATCTCCGTTCCACGGAGCCACCGCGGAAGACATCGAAACCAAAGATGGCAAGCTCTGCCTCAAATCCAATCCGGAAAAATCCGAGACCATCACCGCCCTCATCGCCCGCAACGGCAACACCCCGGTAGAAGCTACCGCCACCTCCGAGATGCCCAAAGACCGCGACAGCTTCACCTCGCACTCCTGGGGCGCCATCTTCGCCGAGGTAGCTGTAGACGCCGACACCCACATGGTCCAGGTCCGCCGCATGGTTGGCACCTACGACATCGGCACCCTCATCAACACTAAGACCGGCACCAATCAACTCATCGGCGGTGTCGTCTGGGGAGTCGGCATGGCCCTCCACGAAGAAACCCTCATCGACCCAACCTACGGCCGCACCGCGAACGAAAACTTCGCCGAGTACCACGTCCCCGTCAACGCCGACATCCACGAGATCGACGTCACCGCCCTCGGCATCCCCGACTATAAATTCAACCCTCTGGGATCGCGAGGCATCGGCGAAATCGGCATCACCGGAGCCGCCGCCGCTATAGCCAACGCGATCTACAACGCCACTGGCAAACGCGTCCGCGATCTCCCCATCACGCTCGACAAGATCATGCAGGCCTGAACTTGCGTATCCCTCCCCTCCGCTATATGCTCCCTGCAACAACAAACAGGACAATATAGCGGAGGGCAGGATGAGCAACATCAGACTCAACTGGGTAGCGATCCTCGTCGCGGCCATCGCCTCATTTCTCTTTGAGGCTCTCTGGTACAGTGTGTTCCTGAATGAATGGATTGCAGGAATCGGCCGGACCCGCGAATGGCTCATGAACAGCGGCATCTCACCGGCTCTTCAGTACGGCGTTGCCATCCTATGCGCCGTCATCGCCGCCACCGTCCTCAGCATCTGCATTCAAGCCTCCGGCGAGCACAGCGCCCAACGCGGCATCCTTGTTGGCGCTATCGTCTGGCTAGGCTTCGTCGCCACAACCTGGGCGACCGAGTACATCTTCGAGGTCCGCACGCTCCAGATCTACGCCATCAACGCCGGATTCTGGCTCCTCGACCTCGTGCTCATGGGGGTCATCGTCGGAGCATGGAAGAAAAAACACGAACTCCCTGCCCGCAAATTCAGCGACTAGGCCACCGTGTCGAGATGAAAGGGCTTATCGTAAACCTCCACCGGATACCCCTTCTCCTTCCACGCCGCTAACCCGCCCTTGAGAAATTTAATCCGCGAGAACTTAAGTGCTAACGCACTCCGCAGCACCATGCGACTTGTCTTTTCACTAACGCACGTGCAATAGATCACCGAGTCCTTGTCCTTCGGAATCAACTCCGCCTGCTCCATAACCTCCTTCGGCGGAACTCTCTTCGCTCCGGGAATAATCTCCGAGTGCGCCAGCAGATCAAGCGGCTGCCGGACATCCAGCACAATAATGTCCTTCTTCGCCTCGAGCAGCGCGTGAAGCTCATCCGCGTCGATGATGTATTTCTCGCACTCCCGCCTGTCCCGCAACTGCTTCATCCTGAAAAGTCCGAAGATCAGGACGATCAATCCAACCGCGCAAATCGCAATCAGATACATATCCAACCTCCCCTGACATCATGCACTATCTGATTTCGCTGCCGCACTGAAAGTCGCAAATCTCAACTGAGACACACTTAAATGTCCCTGAAGCGGCAAAGTGTTTTATGACAACCTCTTACGCGGGAGAGCTTCCTTCACCGTCGTCGCGCACGATCTACTCGCAAGCAAAATGTGTAACGCTGCGCTCTTGTAACGTACCCAACTAGTGTCCTGTCTCAGAAGTTATTTTCATAATTGATTCGTCATCCTGAGCGGAGTTTGGCGCGGTTTCTTGCGACAAACGCAGTCGAAGGACCCCGAAGAGGCTCATCCTGCCCCGACTCTCCGGCCCTTTCTCACCACCAATATTGCAAGGAACTTCTGAGACGGGACACTAGCAACTTCCTTCCCCATCCCGCTCGCACGAACAATATGCGAAACTCGAAGCAAGCCGCATGAACCTTACCTCCCTGCTCCAAAAAACTTTCGGCCACGAATCCTTTCGTGCCAATCAGGAAGCCGTCTGCCGCGCCGCCACCGACGGCCGCGACGTCCTGCTCGTCATGCCCACGGGAGCAGGTAAATCCCTCTGCTACCAGCTCCCAGCCATCGCCCGCGGCGGCACCGCCCTAGTCATCTCCCCCCTAATCGCCCTCATGGACGACCAGGCCACCAAGCTCACCGCCGCTGGCCTCCGCGTAGCACGCATCCACTCCGGCCTCTCCCGCGACGAAGCCCGCCAGGCCTGCCGCGACTACCTCGACGGCACACTCCAGTTCCTCTTCATCGCGCCCGAACGTATGCGCGTCCCCAACTTCCCCGCAATGCTCGCCAAAAAGAAGCCCTCGCTCATCGCCATCGACGAAGCCCACTGCATCTCCGCGTGGGGCCACGACTTTCGCCCCGACTACCGCACCCTCGGCGACTTCCTCCCCGCGCTTCGCCCAGCACCAGTCATCGCTCTCACGGCAACCGCCACACCCACAGTCCAAAAAGACATCATCACCCAACTTCAACTCACCCAACCCGAACTCTTCATCCACGGATTCCGCCGCCACAATCTGGCGATCGAGGTCGTAGAACTCTCCAAGCCCCGCCGCAACGAGTTCACTGCGAACCTCCTCAAAGAAAAATCCAACCGCCCCGCCATCGTCTACGCCCCATCGCGCAAAGCCGCCGAAGAACTCGCCGGCACATTGGGCGGAAGCGCCGCCGCCTACCACGCGGGACTCGATCCCGGCACACGCGAACGCGTACAGCGCCACTTCCTTACTGGAAAATTAGAGGTAGTCGTCGCGACCATAGCCTTCGGCATGGGCATCGACAAAGCCGACGTCCGCACCGTAGTCCACACCGCGCTCCCCGGTTCGGTCGAGCAGTACTACCAGGAGATCGGCCGCGCCGGGCGCGACGGGCAGCCATCGAGAACGGTGCTCCTCCACTCCTTCGCCGACCGCAAGATGCACGACTTCTTCCTCGAGCGCGACTACCCCGCCATCACCGAACTCACCCGCGTGGCCGCTCTCCTAACCAGCGACTACCAGATGCCCGACCTCCTGCGCCAACGTTTAAAGATGGAAGCCGAGACCTTCGACAAGGCCGTAGAAAAACTCATCGCGCAGGGCGCAGCCACCATCGACATGGCCGGCAACGTCCGCGCCACTGAAGACGCACCTACGCGCTCCGCATGGCGCAGAGGCTACGACGACCAGATCGCCTTCCGCCGCTCCCAGATCGATCGCATGGTCCAGTTCGCCGAATCCCCGCAGTGCCGCATGGCCGCCCTCATCCAGCACTTCGGCGACACCGCCGACGGCCTCCGCCCCTGCGGCCACTGCGACTTCTGCGCCCCGCAAAACGCCACCGCCCAAACCTTTCGCACCCCCACCGCAGAAGAAGAGAATCAACTCCGAGCGATCCTCCGCGCCCTTGACGGCACCACACGCGCAACCGGCAAGCTCCACACCGAACTCTCCACCGGCGCACTCCGCAACACCGACGCGGCCAACCGCAAGATCTTCGACAACCTTCTTGACGCCCTCACCCGCTCCGGCCTCGTCAGCCTCACCACCGACACCTTCACCAACCCCGAAGGCACAGTCATCAACTATAAAAAGGCCTCACTCACCCACGAAGGCCGCACCCTGACCGGCCCCTTGCCACCCGACCTCCTCCTCAAAAACTCATCAGCCACCACAGCAACTTCTTCGCCGCGAAAAAAATCCGGCAACGCCGCCAACCCAAAGCCGTCAAAAGCGTCGCTGAAAACCGAACGCGAACAGACCACAGCCGCCTACACCCCCGAACAAAAATCCCTCGAAGCCGCTCTCCGCAACTGGCGCAAAGCCGAAGCCGCAAAGACCGGCAAACCCGCCTTCATCGTCTTCGGCGACAGTGTCCTTCACAACCTCGTCATCGCACGTCCCATGACAATCGCCGAACTCCACACTGTCTCCGGAATCGGCCCCGAAAAAGCCGACCGCTACGGTGCCGACATCATCGCTCTCTGCCGCTCCGCTTCTGTCATCGAATACCCTCGCACCTCTTCGAGTCCGGGTAGATTATCCACTCAACCTTCCCTCCCATCCCAAGAATCGTCATCTCGACCGAACCCTGAGCGAGTGAAACGAGTCGAAGGGGAAGTGAAGAGACCCCCGCATTTTTCTGCGAGAGCCACCACAACACAGGAAACAGCCGAAACCTTCACCCGTTCCCGCCCCACAACCCCCGAGCCAGCTGACAACCTCACCCCCGATCAGCAAGCCCTCGACCAACGCCTCCGCGAATGGCGCAAAGCCGAATCCGAAAAACTAAACCTCCCCCTCTTCTTCGTCCTCGCCTCCACCACTCTCCGTAGCATCGTCCTCGCTCGCCCGCAAAACCTCTCCCAACTCAAGACCATCCACGGCCTAGGCCACGAAAAGATAGAAAAATTCGGCCCGGGAATCCTAGAAATCTGCACCACATAGCGCCGTCTACCCAAACTGAATCACTATTCATTCCACCCTCCATTGTGCTAACGTGCAATCCAGAAGACATGCCCACACCCGACGCCACCCGCCACACACCTGCCTCGATGGACGCCCCGACCATCGACGAGCGCGCCAACCACTGCTTCGGCTGCGGCCCCGCCAACCCCCAGGGCCTCCATCTCATCTTCACCACTGACACCTCGAACCCCGAAGCCATCACCGCCACCGCGCAAGTCCAGCTAGACCGCATGCACGAGGGCCCTCCCGGCCACATTCACGGCGGCATCGTCGCCGCGCTCCTCGACGAGGCCATGAGCAAGCTCAACCGCCCCCTCAACGTCCTCGCCATGACCCGCCACATGGAGGTCGACTACCTCCGCCCCGCCCCGCTCTACCAGCCGTTGATCCTCACCGCCCGCCACCTCAGCCGCGCCACCCGATCAGACGGCACCCCCGACCGCAAGCTCTTCCACCAGGCCGAACTTCAGCGTCCTGACGGCACCGTCCTAGCCCGCAGCAAAGGCCTCTTCATCGCCCTCGACGAAAAAGTCCTAGCCGCCGCAGGCTTCAGCGCACCGCAGCCCTGAAACCGCTACAAATTTCGGGTGCCCCATATCTCGATTTTGAGATGTGGGCATCGCGCGAAGCGCGACCGTCTTCCCACAAATCGGCAACCCTACCCAGCCTCACCCCAATACCCTTGGTCCTTAAGAAAATACTCCTCATCAAACGTATGCATCATGGTCCTGAAGAACATCCACACCATCCGGCCATGCCCCAGCTTCTGAAAACGCCGGTTCGTCGTCAACACCCGCCCGCGCACAATACGAAACCGTATCCGCGCCACCCCCTTCGACAGCAGATAGTCCTCGGCAAACAGCGCCCGCTCATTGAATCCGCCCAGCGCCCAAAAGACCTCGCGGTCGAACAGCATAAACATCCCCGTAGCGAACGGCTTCATGAACGAGCCCAGCCGCTGCATAAAATTGTTTCCCGCATACAGCACATCATCGAAGAACCCACCCTCGCGACAGGCAATATTCGTCGTCGCCAGATGCAACCCGCGCCGCCTCATCCGCCACAACGCCCTGCGCAACAGCGTAGGCTCCGGCAGCTCCACGTCTGCATCGAGAAACAGCACATACTTCGTCGTCGCCAGCCGCGCCCCCGCATTTCTTCCCACCGAAGGCAGCCCGCCGGGCACAACCTCCACCTTCAAGCGGTCGCGAAAACTCAGTGCCACCTCAACGGTCCCATCGGTCGACCCTGCATCCGCAACCAGCACGCGCGTCTCCCGCATCCCCTCATAGTCCTGCCGGCACAGCGACTCCAACAACTTCGGCAGCATCGCCACCTCATTCTTAGCAGGAATCACAATCGTCAGCTCCGCGTCCATCCAAACCTCCCGGGACAAATCAGCGGCAGACACACCGCCCTGTAAGCGCAGCATGACCCTCTCACACCGCATCAGAGATAAATCGCCTTTGAAATTTCGGCTAAATTTCGCGTGCAGGACTCAGCGCGTGCAGGACTCAATTTGGGTAACAAACCCCGCAGCCTCATCATCCCGCCACAAAACTGCTAAACTTAAAAGTCTCGCGGACATTCAGACAACGCAGCGCGCCCACCGCCGCGCGCTGGATACAGTATCTAGACATAGTATTCAGGAGAAACCCCATGACAGATCACACCCACAACGGCAACTTCGGCACCTCCTCCATCCGCCTCAAACTCGGCCTCGCGGAGATGCTCAAAGGCGGCGTCATCATGGACGTCATGAACGTCGAGCAGGCACGCATCGCGGAAGAAGCCGGAGCCATCTCCGTCATGGCCCTCGAGCGTGTCCCCGCTATGATCCGCGCCGAAGGCGGCGTCGCCCGCATGGCGAATCCCAAGCTCATCAAAGAAATCATGGCCACCGTCACCATCCCCGTCATGGCCAAGGCCCGCATCGGGCATTTTGCAGAAGCGCAAGTCCTCCAGCAGATCGGCGTCGACTTCATCGACGAATCCGAAGTCCTCACCCCCGCCGACGAGACCTACCACATCGACAAGCACGCCTTCACCACGCCCTTCGTCTGCGGCGCGCGCAACCTCGGCGAAGCCCTCCGCCGCATCGCCGAAGGCGCAGCCATGATCCGCACCAAAGGCGAGCCCGGCACCGGCGACGTCGTCCACGCCGTCCAGCACATGCGCCAGATCGTCCGCGAGATCAAAGCCCTCACCGTGCTAGGTGACGAGGAACTGTATAACGCCGCAAAAGTCCACGGCGCACCGTATGAACTGGTAAAGATGGTCGCCAAAAACGGCAAGCTCCCCGTCCCCAACTTCAGCGCAGGCGGCATCGCCACCCCAGCCGACGCAGCCCTCATGATGCAGCTCGGCGCCGAGACCGTCTTCGTAGGCTCCGGCATCTTCATGAAAGAGCGGGCAACACCTCTGGATGTAGAGAACGATCCGAAGGAGCGCGAAGAGGCCGTCTCCCGCGCCCGCGCCATCGTCATCGCCACCACCCACTTCAACGACCCGAAGATCGTCGCCGAAGCCAGCGAGTCCGTCACCGGAACCATGAAGGGCCTCGCCGCCGCCGCCATCGAAGAACAACACCTCATGCAAACCCGCGGCTGGTAGCCATACATCGCGAAATCGTAAAGCGCTTCGCGGCGCGCTAACGACTGTCTTTTGCCATATAGCCGCTTACTTCGGCGTGGGAGATAGCGTCGGCTGCGTAGTTAAAGGTTCCTTTATCTTTTACCTCGCGGGCCGCGCGAACGAAGGCTCCGAGGGCGGCGCGGGCGAAGGAGCCTCCGACGCTGATTCGTTTGGCGCCGGCGGCGGCCAGCTCTTCGACGGTGAAGGTTGCACCTTTCAGGCCCATCAGTACGTTGACAGGTTTGGAGACCGAGGCGCAGACCTCGCGGATGGCGGCGAGGCTGGGAAGACCGGGCGCGTAGAGGACATCGGCGCCCGCCTCGGCGAAGGACTGCAGGCGGCGTATGGTGTCGTCGAGATTGGGCCGGTCGTGGAGGAAGTTTTCCGCTCTTGCTGTAAGCAGAAACTGATGGGTGTGCGCCATCTCCACGGCGGCCGCGACCCGCTCCACGGCGAGCTGGAAGTCGTAGATGGGGGCGTTCGGGTCGCCGCTGGCGTCTTCGATGGATCCCCCGGCCAGGCCAATGCCGGCTGCTAGACGAATGGTGGAGGCGCACATCTCAGGCGATGGGCCGAACCCGTCCTGCAGATCGGCGGAGACAGGAAGATGCGATGCATCGACGATAGCTTTCGCGTTGGCGAGGATGCCGTCGCGGCTGAGGTCCGCGTTCGAGTCCCGGCGTCCGATGGAGAAGGCGTAGCCCGCGCTGGTAGTGGCGAGGGCTTCGAAGCCCAAGGCCGTGAGAATCTTTGCGGTTCCCGCGTCCCATGGATTGGGAATGACAAAGGCCCCCGCGCGTTCGTGAAGAGCTTTCAAGGCTTCGTATTTCTGCTCGCGTGTCACGTAATGGCACTCCTTGCTTCATTTGACGCAGTTCTTCTGGTGAGGACAGGCCGCTGATTATGGTTTAACGGTTAAGGGCGGCGCTTGAAGACCGCGAGAGTGGTTACGAAGAGGCCTCCTGCGGTGAGGGTGAGCAGGAGGATGGCGTGGCGATAGGCTGCCTGAGTTTTTGGTGGGGTTGCGGCGGTGTTGTCCAGGCATTGGGTACAGCCCTGCGCGTGTGCTGGAGAAGTGATGGTCAGGACTGTTGCGATCAGAGCGATTCGCCAAAGACGGGACGAGCTCATTGGAAGAACGCGAGGAGAATGAAGAGAAAGAGCCAGAGGAGGCCCATGGCGTGCCAGTACCAGGCGGCGCCGTCGACGAGAATCTGGCGGGTTTCGAGCTGGCGCGAGACGTAGAGCCCGGTAAAGGCGGCGATCAGCACCGCGATGCCGAGGAAGAGATGGACGGCATGGACACCGGTGATGAGATAGAAGAAGTGGCTGCTTTGACTGCTGCTGAAGAGGACGTGCTGGACGCTGAGTTGGCGCCAGGCGATCCACTGGCCGGTGAGGAAGAGCAGGCCGAGCGCGATGGTGGCGGAGAGCCAGGGCAGCGCGCGGCGCGTGATGGGTTTGCCCAGGCCCAGCCACTCGTCCATGACGTCGGTCTCACGAAACATGGTGCGGCGGGCGATCTCCATAGTAGCGGCGCTCAGGAAGAGGACGGCGGTGTTCAGCCAGAGGATAGGCGGGATGACCGTGGGGACCCAGGTGGGCTCGAAATGATTGAAGGCGTTGAGGCGGCTGGCGGACTGGTTGACGAAGAAGGTGCTGACGATGGCGACGAAGAACATGAGGTCGCTGGCCAGGGCGAAGAAGATGCCCATGCGGTAGCGGCGGAGGCGCTCATAGGGGCCCCGGCGGCCGTGGGAGCGATCGTTCCAATTGTCGCCTTCACCACCGCCGCCGGTGCGCTTGTCGGTCGGCGGACGTTTGCCTGAACCGCCATCGTGATCTTCAAGGCGGCGCTTGCGCTCCTGGTCGGTTTTGTTGGGCGTGATGATGGCCGGCATGAGGGTTCACTTTTTCAGCATGCGTTGTGGACAGCTTACTCCGGTTTTGTGTCTGCTGTGTTCTCGATTGTGGATTGGACGACCGTGTCAGGCGCCCATTGAGGGAAAAACGAGTCTCCCATCTCCCTGCCTGGCTCGGTGGATTGGTAGTGGCATGGTGCGCGGTGGACGGTAACTGCTGGTGTATCGGATGCGGTTGTGGGGGTGAAAGGATTCATGGCCGGGTGCCACTCGAGCGTCGTGGCCTTCCAGGGGTTTGACGTTGCGAACGGTCCTTTGCGCAGGCTGCGGCAAAGATTAAAGAGAAAGAGGAGCTGAGCGGTGGCGAGAAAGATCGCGGCGTAGGTGATGAATTGGTTGAGCGGAATGGTGCGGCTAAGGAGAACGCCGGTGGGGCTGAGTGCGCCGCCGGGGCCTGGGACGCCGGTGAGCTGGGCGTAGTGGCGGGGTTCGCCGGCGAGGCCGGTGAGATGCATGGGGAGGAAGACGGCATAAGCTCCGACGAGGGTGCACCAGAAGTGGAGGCGGCCGAGGGGTTCGGACATGAGCCGGCCGGGGTGGTTGCGGCTTGCGGTTAGAAGGGGAAACCAGTAGTAGGTTGCGGCGTAGAGGGCGAAGACGCCGGCCATCGCCATGATGAGGTGGAAATGGGCAGCGACGAAAAAAGTGTTGTGGAGATACTCGTCCAGAATGGGCTGGGCCAGAATTGGTCCGGTGAGGCCTCCGGTGATAAATAGGCTGACGAAACCAAGACTGAAGAGCATCGCGGTTTTGTAAGTAGGCTTCGAGCGCCAGATGGTGGCTAGCCAGCTTAAGACTTTGGCCGAGGCGGGGAGCGCGATGGCCATCGTCGAGACAGAGAACGCGGAACTGGCGAAGGGATTAAGACCGGCGACGAACATGTGGTGTCCCCAGAGAAGAATGCCGAGGAAGCCGATGAGGAGAGTCGTCGCGATCATCGTGCGGTAGGCGAAGACTCTTCTGTGGCTGAAGTTCGCCAGCAGCATCGACGTGAGGCCGAGGCCCGGGAGGATGGCGATATAGACCTCCGGATGGCCGAAGAACCAGAAGAGATGGAGCCAAAGGAGAGGGCTGCCGTCGCCGCCTCTGTGCAGCACATTGTTGACGAGGTCGCCGGAAGGAAGGAAGAAGCTGGTGCCGGCGTGGCGGTCGCAGAGCAGAAGCAGGATGGCGGCGAGCAGCACCGAGAAGGCAATAATGCTAAGCAGCGCGGCGGTGAACCATCCCCAGACGGTGAGAGGGAGTCGCTCCCAGGTCATGCCGTCGCAGCGGTTGCGGATGATGGTAGTGAGGGTGTTGATGGAGCTTGCGGTGCTGGCGATGGCGAAGAGGGCGATGGAGATGAGCCAGAGGTCCATGCCGAGAGCCTGGCCGGGACCGGCGCTCGGCACCGCGCTGAGTGGCGGGTAGGCCGTCCAGCCGGAGATGGCAGCGCCGCCGGGAACGAAGGTGGAACTCAGGAGCGTGAGCAGTGCCACGGCCGTCAACCAGAAGCTGGCAGCGTTGAGCATGGGGAACGCCATGCTGCGAGCGCCGATCTGCGCCGGAAGAATAAGGTTGCCGAAGCCGGCTTGCGGCGCGGTGGTAAGGACAAAGAAGAGCATGATCGTGCCGTGGATGGTGACCAGCGCAAGATAGTCTTCCGGGAGGATGGGGCCGTGCAGGGGAAGTCGCCATCCTGGCCAGACGAGATGGATACGCATCAGGAGCGAGAGAAGCGTGCCGATGGCGACGGAGATCAGTGCGAGGATGAGGTACTGGATGCCGATGGTGCGATGGTCGGTGGTTGCGATGTAACTTTTGAAGAAATCTTTTGACTGAATTGGGTTCATGGTGTGGCCACTTTCTGCTTCGAAGCCAGCCAGGAGGCGAATTGATCCGGGGGAAGAACGCGCAGGGTAGCGTTCATGCGATAGTGACCGAGGCCGCAGAGTTGCGTGCAGAGAATCGCGTAGGTGCCGGGAGTAGTGGCGGTGAAGTGGACGTGAATGGCCTGGCCGGGGACGGCGTTTTGTTTGAGGCGCAGTTCGGGGATGGAGAAGCCGTGGATGACGTCCTGCGCGTTGAGGCGAAGGTCTACCTCGCGGCCTGCGGGTAAAACTAATTCGGAGGTAACCTCATCGTCGGCGGAGTGGGGATCGGTGGAATCGAGACCCAGTGGGTTGCCTTCGCCAGGGGCGACGAGCTGCGGGCGAGTGATGCCGAAGGTGGCGTCGGGGCCGGGGTAGCGGAAGTACCACGCGAACTGCACGCCGGTGACTTCGACTTGCAAGGCCGTGAGGGACGCTCCGGTGTAGCGCGTGGCGGCCCAGAGGCGCTCAGCCTTGATGGTAAGGCTGGCAAAGAGAACGCCGAGGATTGCGAGGGGAAGGTACTCGATACGCCAGAGGTTGGTGGCCTCGGTGCGGCGTCGCGCGAGGAGGCCGGCGAAGAGGATGAGATGCGCGAGAGCGAGGAGCGCGAGAGCGATCCAGAGGTTGAGGAGCAGATGGCGGTCGAGCGCGGGGCCGTGAGCGCTGGCATCGGCGGGGAGCGGCCACGAGAAGATCGCCATCGACGCATGCTGCAAGGTGAGGAGCGCGGACACAAGATAAGGATACTGCGTGTGGCGCGTGAGATGCGCGTGAGATGGCAGAGGCCGCAGGAGTTCGTCAGACTGGGGTGCCCTGATGAAAGATCATCTGCCAGCGCCCATCGCGGCGGACCCAGAGAGAGCTGCGCAGCGCATGGGAGGCGATGTTCAAAGCGATGGTGCGGGTGGAGCGGTAGGTGAGCAGAGCGATGTCCTCGGCCAACTTCTGACAGAGCGGATCGCTGAGGGTGATCTGGCGCGGGGACTCTGCTGCGACTAGATCGATGACTTGCTGCCGGGTGTAGAAGCGCCCGGAGCTGCCGAATTCCCGGAAGTCCTCGGCGAGCAGAGACGTGAGCGCGGCAGTGTCGCGGCGCGTGGACAGCTGCAGAAGCTGCTGCTCGAGGTCGAAGAGATGGGCGGCGAGTTCCTGCGGGCTATCGGCCATGGCCTGTGCGGATGAGGTCGAGGAAGAGTTGGTGTACGCGGAGATCGGAGCTGAGTTCAGGATGGAAGGTCGCGGCAAGAAGGTGGCCTTCGCGGACCAGCACCGGGAAGCCGTCGCGGGTGGCGAGGGTTTCCACGTTGGGGCCGGTATGCGTGATGCGTGGAGCGCGGATGAAGACCATCTCGAGCGGACCGCCTGGAAGTTCGGTGGGGGCGGTGAGGATAGTGGAGTCGATCTGGCGGCCGTAGGCGTTGCGCTCGACCGTGATGTCGAGGGCGGCGAGGGATTTTTGCGCGGGGTTCTCGACGTTCTTTGCGAGGAGGATCGCACCGGCGCAGGTGCCGAAGGTCGGCGTGGTTTCGACGAAGGATTGGAGCGCGTCGAGGAAGCCGTCGCGCTCAAGAAATTTGAGGAAGGTAGTGGATTCGCCGCCCGGGATGATGAGGCCGTCGAGGCTGCCTAGCTCGGCCGGGGTGCGGATAAGCTTCGCCGTGACGCCGAGGGAGGTGAGCGCGTTGGCGTGGGCTTCGAATGCGCCTTGCAGAGCGAGCACACCAATGGTGAGCGGACGGCCGGGTTGAGGAGTAGTTTCCACGTGTTGGCAGTTTTGCTTGTTATTCCAAGTATAGATAAAAGTTTGCGCGGCATTTGGTTTCGCTTGCAGTGTTACGAGTTGGTTGCGCGGCGGTTAGAAGTTGTACCCGAGTTCAAGCACAACTGTTGGCTTCGATCCCGGATCTAGGATGTAGCTGGTGAATTCCATCTTTTTTCCGGACAGGCCGAAGAGAAATCCGCCCTGAGTATCGCTTTGGATTGCCTGTGTACGCTGCGCCACGAGCCCGATGTGGAGCCAGTCGACTGGAGTGTAGGTGAGTTGCGGCCAGGTGTAGAAGTAGTTCGCGGATGGATCGCCGGTGTCGAAGACATATTCGTTTCCGACCCAGAAGTTGAGTTTGTTGTAGGTGAGCGATGCCTCGGCGCCAGGTGCGACTCCGTTTGTTCTGCCGAAGACGCCACCGATCATGGGTGTCAGAGTGATATCGAATTTCTTGGGTCTGAGGGTGAAGTTATAGCCAAACCAGAGGGAGCACGTGTGGAGGTCTTCGTAGTTGTAGCGTGCTTCGAGGTGAAGCCAGCGATGATCGGCGGTGAAGATCGGATCGGCGTAGCCCTGTTCGCCGGGGACAAAATAGCCGTCGAGCAAGGCGCTGAACGTCCATGCTTCTCTGGTTGCGCTATCGGGGCGGCGGTGCGATCGATGAGTTGAGGTTGCTTGAGCCAAAGCGATGCCGGTCAGCAAGGAGAGCAGCACGGCGACACCGAACTTTAACCTGCGGTTCAAGTGCTGCCGCCTCTCTCGACCGCAATCAAGAGTTCGCGCGGGTGTGCCGCAATCGCTCTCTCGGTCGTTTTGCTGATGGATGTTTCAGCAGTATAGAACGGGCGATCGCCGCGGCGAGGAACGGCTAGCGTACGGTTCGGGCAGACTAAGAGCGCTTGAATGCAGCGTAGACCTGTTTGTAGTGGGCGACGAGGTCAGCGTCGACGCTGGTGCGCGGCACGCCGGTGAGGTGCTCCTGAAGCTGGTCGAGGAAGGCGTGCCAGCCCGCGGCAAGGCCGGCGGCGAGATCGGGTGTGACCCCCGAGTGAGAGAGCTGAAGGGGAGATTCCCCGGAGCCGTCGGGGTGGATGGAGAACTTCACCACGGAGTCGCCCCAGGTGTAGGCGTAGGCCTTGTCGGGTTCGTAGACGCAGATGATGCCGTCGAGGATGTCGGTCTTGCTGAATTCAACCATGATGTGGCCGCCAAGGCCAGGGCCGGCAGTGGCAGGGTATTTCATCCACGCCGAGATCTCCGCGGAATCAGAGAGAGTGTGGAAGAGTTCGCCGGGTGTGACGGGGAGGTGGCGATGAAGGTGGAGTGTGACGGCGGGCTCGAAGACTTGATCGGCTGGCATGGCGCTCCTTTCTTTGTAGGATGAATTGCCGATCGAAGACGATGGATTTGGCAACAGACTGTGATGAAAATAATGTAAACGGGGTGGCTGCAGTGGTTCGGCACGGGTACAACGTTTGGGGGATACCGAGAGTAAACCGGGACGCGCTATAACACGGAGGTGCGAGTTTCCTGGGCCAGAGTATGGTTGTGCGTGCCGGTGTTGATGGGGCTTCCTGTCGAGGCATCGGTTGTGCCCTGGGCAAATCCTGTCACCCCGGTCTCCGCCATGGTGGTTCCCCCCAGCCCGGTCAGTGACGCCAGGATATTTTGCGAGAGTCTCCGGCTAGAGGTTGCGCGCCATCCCAGCGACTTTGTCGTCTTTGCGACGGAGGCGGGAGCGAAGCAGTTCTTCACCAAGCATCGTGACGATGTGGAACTTGAGACCAATCCGAGGATCATCGACCGGGGAGTCGTGGGCTATTGGCATGACAAGACGATCGTAGTCCTGCCGTGGGACTCTTTGAGTAAGTTTCAGTAATTCCCTCTCCAAATCATGCCAGCCCGGCATCTCGCCTCAGATGTCGTTATCTTGCCCCTTCGCCGACCTCGCCCCTCCGGCGTATGTCATTCTGAGCGCAGCGAAGAACCCCGCATTTTGTTTTTCCGTTGTCTTTTGCTTTTGCTCTTGACGTTTTTTTTTGCGCTTCGAAAAGTCACTCAAGCATAAGGAATTTAGATAGAGGTCTGAGAAATCGGCTTCTTCGCATCGAGTTAGCCCAAGGCTTTTAGCCTTGCATCCCTCGACCCGCCAAAGACACAGGGCTTTAGAGTCTGTGTGAGAACGAAACAAAACCTACAGCGCCAACGGCGCATACTATACCAGCATGGGGAGAAGCCCCCTCGACAGAGTGGTGCCGAGAACCACAAGGGCTGAAGCCCGCCCCATAAATTCCGGTTCTCACACAGACTCTTTAGTCCAAGAGGGGCTTCCCTGTCTAAGCACTAACTCCCAAAGCACGCAATTCATTCATCAGACCAAGCCCGTCAGCGCTTCTTCTTAGCAGCAGGCTTCGCCGCCTTCTTCACCGGAGCAGATTTCTTGACAGCCTTTTTCACCGGCGCAGCCTTCGCAGGAGCTTTTTTCGCCGCCACCTTAACCGGAGCCTTCTTAGGTGCGGCCTTTTTAGCGGGAGCAGCCTTCTTCGCGGGAACCTTCTTCGCCGGCGCAGCCTTCTTCACAGGCTTCACAGGCGCCTTCTTCGCCGCCACCTTAGCCGGGACCTTCTTGGCCGCGGACTTCTTAGCCGGGGCGGTCTTCTTCGCCGGAGCCTTAAGCACAACCTTGCCCTTCGCCAGAGCGGCCGCCTTCACCGGCACAGCCGCCTTAACCGCCGCCGGAGCAGCCTTCGCAGCAGCAGCACCCCTGCCAGCCTTCTCGCCGGCAGCCGCCAGGACCTTACCCTCACCCGCAGCCGCCACAGCAGCCAGATCCCCAGCCTCACCCTCCACCACAGCCACAGCCTTCTTCCGGCTCTTCGGCGGTTTGGCATCCTTCTTCGCCATGCGCGGACGCCGCAGATGTACCGGCGGCGGCGGAGCCGGCGGCGAGTACGGCTCAAGATAAGCCTTCATCTCCTCAGGCGTAGCCAGCTTCCCATCCATTAGCTCAAAGAACAGCTTATCCAGCAGCTCGTTATACCCAGGCAGATCGGGAACAATCCGCATCTCCTGCATCAGCACATACGGAATCTTCTGCTTCGCCTGCGCCCACTCCGTAAAGAAGCTCTTGAACTTCGCCTGAACCCCGGCGTTCTTCGAAGTATGCGCCACCCACAGAATCGACTCCGGCTTGGCCGAGTGCAGCAGCTTCCAGGCCTGCGACGGCGTCGCCGCAGCCTTACCTGAAAACTCCGCCGCAAACGCCTTCGCCTCACCCTCGAGCGCCGCAATCTCCGCCACAAACCCCTGTCGTGGGAAGCTCTTCTTCAGCGCCGCCACATCCTTCGGAGCCATCTTCGCCGTCAGAAAAGGAAAGTTCGCCGCCGCGGCCTCAGGCTGGATTCCCTGCATCTGCAACTGCATCTGGCTCTCCCGCAGCCGCTCCAGCTCCGCCACATTCGCCTTCGCCGACGCCAGCGCCGGGAACAGGTGCTTCATCCACCCCTCGGCCTCAAGCTTCCTCAACACTCGCAGTGGGTCTTCCTCATGGAAGATCTCCTCCGTCTCATACCCGCGATGAAACCCGTCCATCGCCGAGATGTACCCTTCCTTCTTGCCCGTCTCATACCGCTCCTGGGTCTTCGCATCCATCTGCCAGCCCAGCCGAGCCATAAACCGCGCCGCGCGAATCATCCGCACCGGGTCTTCGATAAACCCATAGTTGCTCACCAGTCGCAGCTCACGGTTCTCGATGTCCGCCACTCCGTTCAGCGGATCCATCAGCAACCCATAGGAGCCGTCATTGAGCGAAAGCGCCATGGCGTTCGCGGTAAAGTCACGCCGTCGCAGATCATCCAGAATCGTCGCCGGCTTCGCCACGGGCTTGCCCGGCTTGGGATAAGTGACCGACAAAGTGCTGCCAATCTCCATCCTCACACCACCGGGAAACCGCACAAAAAGCGCCTGTCCCGCCTCCCACTCGCCGGCGATCTCGCCCTTGACCTTCTCTATATCTTTCTTGAGCTTGAGCGCATTTCCCTGAACCACCACATCCAGATCCCGCACCGGAGACCCACTGGTCATATCGCGCACCGCGCCCCCCACCAGAAACACGGTAAGTCCTTTAGCGCGAGCCATTTGGCGCACGGCAAGCAACGCACCTTGTTGTGCCGCGGAAAGTCGATTTTCAAGCAAATAAATGTAATCGGCCATACTGGTAGGTTTACTCCAAGCCGGTCAAACCGGTACACTTAAACTCGTCCGACACCAGACCTAAGCTCAGACGAATCAAGCGTTTATCAAGATCATGACGCGTGGGCACAAAACGTAAGTGTAACACAGCATTGGCGATTTGACTACGCGGGTTGCACCTTTTTCGCTACTCCGCAGCGCCGCATGCGACAATCCCGCAAGCTCAATCTCCGCCTATGTCTTCCGCGCACAAAAAAGTCATACTCCGCCGCTTCACCGGCGAAACCCTCCCCGGCTACCTCCCTCTCACCGGCTTCGTCCGCAACCGCGCCTCCCAACCAGCCATCGATCTCCTAGACCTCACCGGCCGCGTCATCCCCCTTCTCCTCAATGACATCAAGCATGTCTGTTACGTCCGCGACTTCAATCTCCACGACACCGTCAATCCCGAACGCCTCACCCGCCGCACCTTCCTCGCCAAGCCACGCACCGAAGGCCTCTGGCTCCGCATGACCTTCCGCACCGGCGACCTCCTCGAAGGCCTCGCGCCCATCGACATCACCCTCACCGACGACCTCATCGCCGACACCGGCCTCCACCTCACCCCTCCCGACACCCGCTCCAACACCCAGCGCATCTATGTCCCCCGCAGCTCCCTCACCGAACTCCAGCTCCTCGCCGTCATCACCACCCCGTCCCGCCGCAAGCCCCTCCCGGCCACCTCCGTCCCCTCCATGCAGGAGGACCTCTTCGACAACCTCCCCCCGCCCAACAGCCGCCCCAACTAAAACTCAACAGGTTTGCTGTTTCTACCCTCGCTGCAATAATCGTCATTTCGACCGAAAGCTGCTTACGTTTTTGTGAGCAGCGGAGTGGAGAAATCCGCTGTTCTACCTCTGCCGGTCACCGGCCACTACCGCGCCTCAGGCTGTTTCAGTCCGTTACAATCCCCCCATGCAATCCATGAAACTAGCCAAGCTAGCCGAGTACCTCGACGCCACCCTCCACGGCGACCCCTCCCACGAAATCACCCGCGTAGCCGGCATAGAAATCGCCGAACCCGGCGACCTCACCTTCGTCTCCAACCCCAAATACGCCGCCCTCGCCCGCACCACCAAAGCCACAGCCATCCTCGTCGAACCCAGCTTCCCCGAGGTCCCCACCGCCACCCTCCGCGTCGACAATCCCTACCTCGCCTTCGCCTTCGCCATCGAGCTCTTCTACCGTCCCCCCCACTACGCCCCCGGCGTCCACCCCACCGCCGCCATCGCCCCAACCGCCAGCATCGGAGCCAACGCACACATCGGCGCCTACGCCGTCATCGGCGACAACGTCACCATCGGTGACAACGCAGTCATCCTACCCCACGTCGTCTTCTACCCCTATGCCCAGGCCGGAAACAACCTCTTCGCCCACGCTCACGCCGTCGTCCGCGAGCACTGCCACCTCGGCGACAACGTCATCCTGCAAAACGGTGCCATCGTCGGAGCCGACGGCTTCGGCTTCGCCCGCCAATCCGACGGCACCTGGTACAAGATCGTCCAATCCGGCCCGGCAGTCCTGGAAGACAACGTCGAACTCCAGGCCAACGCCTGCATCGACCGCGCCTCCATCGGCGAAACCCGTATCCAGGCAGGAGCGAAAATAGACAACCTCGTCCAGGTCGGCCACGGCTCAACTGTCGGCCCCAACACCCTCCTTTGCGCCCAGGTAGGCCTCGCCGGCTCCACCACCATCGGCAAAAACGTCATTCTCGCCGGCCAGGTCGGAGTAGCCGGCCACTGTGTTGTAGGCGACGGAGCCATAGCCACCGCGCAGAGCGGTATCCCCAGCGATGTAGCTCCCGGAAAGGTCGTCAGCGGCTACCCAGCCATCGATAATCGCCAATGGCTCCGCTCGGCTGCACTTTTTAGTCGACTTCCCGAAGTATTACGCGATATAAAATCTAAACTAAAATAACCATTTATTGGTGACTATAGTCGTATATAAGAACATCATATGGGGGTAAGCCATGATCGAGCCTCCCGACAGCATCACGAGTGTCCCTCACCTCATGCCGAGCACGCGCAACCAGCCAGTCCGCGTCCTGTTGCTCGACGACGAACCCAGCAACCTTCACCTCCGCACTGCAATCCTGCGCCAGCACGGCTACGAGTGCCTCCCCGCCTCCACCATCGAAGAGGCCACCGAGCTCTTCAACAACATCGACATCGCCGTCCTCGACTATCATCTCGGCGCCGGCCAGTTCGGCACCGAAGTCGCCTCCCTCCTCCGTCGCCGCCGCCCTCACGTTCCCATCATCATCCTCTCCGCCACGCTCGACCGCTTCTTCGGCGGCGTCGAAGACATGCACCTCCTCAAAGGCCACAGCTCGGTCGAAGATCTTCTCGACGCCCTCAGCTCCCTCGGAGCCAAACGCCGTGGCGCTCCCGTCGTCGTCGACGCTCGCGACTTCTTCTACTCTCGCCTCTCGCTCACCATCGGTTCCGATGTCCTGGTCCAGATCTTCGACGAAAACGGCATCTGGCAGCACTGCAACGACGCTGCTGCCGAGTACCTCGGCCAACCCCGCGACTGGTTCATCGGCCGCTGCGTCTTTCAGGAACTCCACCCCATCATGCGCGACTGGCGCGAAGTCATCCAGACCGTCTGCCACAGCCGCGAGACCTACATCGACCGCACCCGCCGCGGCCTCCTCAACCAGCCCCGCCCCCTCGAGCAGCAACTCACCTGGAGCGTCCTAGCCTTCCCCATCACCCTCCACGACAACCGCAGCGGAGCCGTCCTCACCGCACGCATCCTCGAAAAACCCCCGCGCACCTCCGACTTCCTCCCCTTCCTCTAGGGCACCCAGCCACTAAAGCGGGTGCCCCACGTCCGGATCTTCGGACGTGGGTTTATCCTGAGCCCATGACTCAGGGCCTGGTTCGAAAACAACCGAGGGGCGATCTACACTTCGTCACTTTCAGTTGTTTTCAACGGCAGCCCTTTCTCAATAGTCCCAAGATGCGCGCTCTGTTCGAAGACAGTTTGGTGAAGACTCCTGACGATTGGGTGTGGTCGAGCTTTCTTCACTATGCCACGGGAGTTGTGGGGACCGTGGGGATCGAATCAGAGTGGACGGCTACGCGGAGGGATCGTGCCGCCGCGGAAACCCACTGACAGCTGTTGATTCTCTGGGTCGATTATTTGGCCCTTTCACCTGTAATTAGTTCACATGGATCGTCGGAACTATCACACCTGAATATCCAGAATCTCAATTCGCGCCGCCTGCATCTGATCGGTGGGTTTAAACATCGTTCGGTACAGGACAGGTGCGGTGAGGTACTAATTCTCAGCTGTTATTTTCGGAGTGGCAGAGATGAGAGGAGTCCACCAACACGGTGTCAACAAGACTGGACGGCAGATGAGTACCTGGCATCGCCTGTGTTTTCTTATTCTCAGTGTCTTTGTCGCCAGTGCAGCGGCAGCCCAGCCCATCTCCGCACCCGAACCGCAGCCTGGAACGATTGTCGGTACCGTGACCGATGTGAATGATGCCACCATTCCCGGCGCTACAGTCGCTCTTGAAGGTCCTTCGCTCGCCGATCCCCAACGTGTGAAAACGAGCGATGACGGTTTCTTTAAACTCGACCATCTCAATCCGGCAATACCCTACCATGTCACCGTCAGTGCCAGCGGATTCGCAGACTGGAGCTCGCCTGAAGTCATCCTCAAGCCAGGTCAGTATATGGACCTGACGGGCATCCGGCTCCGGATTGCAACAGCCGTAACCACGGTGAGCGCAGTCTCCCCGGAAGAACTCGCCACCGAGCAGGTCAGGGCAGAGGAGAAGCAGCGCGTCCTCGGATTCATCCCCAACTTCTATGTGGTCTACGATCGCGACGCCGTGCCACTCACGCCGAAGTTGAAGTTCAGACTCGCTCTCAAGACCTCGACCGACTCCGTCACTTTCCTCGGGTCCGCCTTCGTGGCCAGCGTCGATCAGGCGGCCAACACCCCCAACTTCGGGCAGGGCGCGCAGGGCTTCGGCCAGCGGCTGGGCGCCAACTATGCCAATGGTTTGACTGACATCATGATCGGCGGCGCCATCCTGCCATCCATCCTCCATCAGGATCCACGCTACTTCTACCAGGGCACGGGCACAAAGAAGTCGCGCGCTCTCCACGCTCTCTCTACGCCCTTCATCTGCAAGGGAGATAATGGCCTCTGGCAGCCGAACTATTCAGGCCTGGGGGGATATGTGGCCTCGGGCGCCATCTCCAACGCCTATTATCCGGCGTCCAATCGCGGCCCGGGGCAGGTAGCTTCGACCACCTTTATCGACATCGCCGCCGACATGGCCAACGGCTTCATACAGGAGTTCGTCCTGCGCAAGCTCACCCCCTCAGCCAAAAGCCGGCCTCAGTCAGAGGCAGGAGGCAATTAGAAATAGAACAGACTGGAAGCACTAGCAAACGCACAGGTGCTTCTATCGTTGCTCTTGTTCTTGCTGATTGGAGCGATGTCCTCTCAACGGGTGCCCCACGTCCGGATTCTCGGACGTGGGTTTATCCTGAGCGCATGACTCGGGGCCTGGTTCGAAAACAGCAGAGGGGTGATCTGCACTTTGTAACTTTCAGTTGCTTTCAACGACAACTTTTCTAAATACTCCGAAGACGCGCGCGCTGTTTGAAGACGCCGGATGACGGGTGCCCCACGTCCGGATTTTCGGACGTGGGTTTATCCTGAACACATGACGCGGGGGCTGGTTCGAAAACAACAGAGAGGTGATCTGCACTTTGTCACGTTTAGTTGTTATCAACGACAGGCATATCTGGCTTCGCCGAAGGCTCGTTCTCTTTTTGAAGACGCTTTGGAGAAAATGCGGCTCCGCTATGGATTCTTTGTGGTGGGCTATGTCGTGATGCCGGAGCACGTTCATCTGTTGGTGAGTGAAACCCAAAAAGGACTACTGGCGGATGCGCTAAAGGCTGTGAAACTGTCCGTGGTGCTGCGGAGTTCGGAGCGGCCTTTCTGGTCGTCGCGTTACTACGACTTCAATGTCTTTACCGAGAAGAAGCGGATTGAGAAGTTGAAGTACATCCATCGGAATCCCGTCACCCGTGGATTGGTGAAGACTCCTGAGGATTGGGTGTCGTCTAGCTTTCTTCACTATGCCACTGGAGTTGTGGGGACCGTGGAGATCGAATCAGAGTGGACGGCTACGCGGAGGGATCGTGCCGCTTCGAAGACCCACGTCCAAGAATCCGGACGTGGGGCACCCGACTAGTTGGGGAGGTTGAAGTGGAGGTCTCCGGTTTTGCGGTATCGGTTCAGACCCAGAGACATGAGGTGAATGAGGGCGGGTAGCCCAGGTCTGAATCACCACAAACTCGGGTGCCCCATATCTCGATTCTGAGATGTGGGCATTCGCGCTATGCGCGAACCGTCCTTCTTTCTCCGAGCCAGTAAGAACGCCAAAAATATTTCTTCACGTTTTCCGCCCAAAAATCGCATGTCAAGCCCCAAAACCACCTAAACCTTTACCATCCAACAACATCCACGTGGCATGTTTACCCCCTCCAATCCGGTACAATTAAATTAGGCTAAAATTAGCCTCGAAGACAACGAGACCAGTTCTTTCTCATTTGAAATCAAGACTTTACCCGCGAGGCTGTTGAAAACAAATAACTTGCACCGGAAGTCCAGGCATAAGTCTTTAGGATGGAAGACTTTGCGCAATAACTGGGAGGTAGGGGATGGAGCACAAAGAACCGCCTGATACACTCCACCTCGTGAAACCCCTCACCCTCAGCGCAATCCTCCTCTCCACCGCCCTCGCCCAGGCGCAAAGCCTCCCGCCCGACACCATCTTCGTCCACGGCAACATCCTCACCGGCACCCACCTCCGCCCCAACGACTCCTCAACAACCCCGGCCAAAGTCACAGCAATCGCCATCGCCAACGGAAAAATCCTTGCCGCAGGCGTCGACGCGGAAGTGCTCGAGCTGAAGGGCCCGAAGACAAAGGTCATTGACCTCCAAGGCGCCTTTGCCATGCCCGGCTTCGACGACGCCCACACCCACATGGCCAACGCCGGCCGCCAGAAACTGACTGTCAACCTGGTCGGTGTCCACTCCCTCGCCGAGATGCAGCAGCGAATCAAGGCTTACGCCGCTACCGCGAAACCCGGCGCCTGGCTCCTCGGCGGCGGTTGGGATCACACCCTCTGGCCCGGCAACAAACTCCCCACCCGCGCCGACCTCGACCAGGTCACCGCCGGCCATCCCGCCATCTTCCGCCGCGTCGACGAGCACATGGCCGTAGCCAACTCCGCCGCTCTCGCCGCCGCCAACATCACCGCCGACACCCCCGATCCCCCCGGCGCGAAGATTGATCGGCCCGACCGCGATCCCTCCGGCCCTCCCACCGGCATCCTCCGCGAAGCAGCAGCCAGCGCACTCGTCTACGCCAAAGTTCCTCCGCCCACACTGGAACAACGCCGCCAGGCCCTCACCGTCGCCATCGCCGACATTCTCGCCAACGGCGTCACCAGCGTGCAGGACAACTCCGAGTGGGACGACTTCCTCGCCCTCGAAGAGCTCGAACACACCGGCAAACTCCCCCTCCGCGTAGCCGAGTGGCTGGAGTTCAACCAACCCGTTGCGGTCCTCGAGCAACGCCGAGCCAGCCACCCCGCCGACGATCCCCTCCTCCATCTCACCCAGCTCAAGGGCTTCATGGACGGCTCCCTCGGCTCCCGCACCGCCGCCATGGACGAGCCCTACACCGACGATCCCGGTAACTCCGGCCTCGCCCGCTACCAGCAGGCCAATCTCAACCAGATGGCCTCCGAACGTGCCGCCGCCGGCTTCCAGCTAGGCTTCCACGCCATCGGCGACCGCGCCAACGATATGGCCCTCAACGCCTTCGGTGCCGCCGACCAGGTCGCCAACCTCCCGCCGTCCCCACCCAAACACGGCCACGAACACGATCTAGACGCCCACATCGTCACCAGGCCCGAGCAAGGCCCACCACCTCCCGCCGCCCCGCGCTTCCGCATCGAACACGCTCAGGTCCTGCTCCCAGGTGATTTCGATCGCTTCGAAAAAGAAGGTGTCATCGCCTCCATGCAACCCTCCCACCTGCTCACCGACATGAAATGGGCAACCGACCGTCTCGGCCCCGAGCGCGTCAAATACGCCTACGCGTGGAAGACCTTCCTCGACCACCACGTCACCCTCGCCTTCGGCACCGACTACCCCGTCGAGCTCATCAATCCCTTCCGCGGCCTCTACTCCGCCATCACGCGCCAGAACGAAGTCGGCACCCAGACCTTCCAGCCGCAGGAAAAGATCTCGCTCAACGAAGCGATCTACGCCTACACCCAGGCCTCCGCCTTCGCCGAGTTCCGCGAAAAAGAGAAAGGCCGTCTGGAACCCGGATTCCTAGCCGACCTCATCGTCCTCGACCGCAACATCACTACCGCCACCCCGCAGCAACTTCTCCACACCAGAGTTCTTCGCACCGTAGTCAACGGCGAAACCGTCTACACATCGACTGCAGATCAATCGAAGCCCAGCGCTGACAAAGCCTCCACGACGGGAGCGCAAGACTAGTTGTTCAAGCGACTCAGCCCCACTACCATCGCCCACCTCCTGCTACTGGCAGTCGTCTTCGTCTGGGGCACCACCTTCGTCCTCATCAAAGACGCACTCCAGGACGCCTCACCACTCCTCTTCAATCTTCTCCGCATGGCACTGGCATTCATCGCCTTGGCGATCGTGAACTACCGTCAACTCCGCCACATCGGCAGCCACGCTCTGTTCTCCGGCCTGATCGTGGGCCTCTTCCTCGCAGCCGGCTATCAGTTCCAGACCGCAGGGCTCGCTCACACAACGCCGGCGAAATCCGCCTTCATCACTGGCCTCGTGGTCGTCTTCGTCCCGCTCTTTACTATCATTCCCGCTCTACGATCCAGCAACACGCCCCCTCCGCGCTGGACCACCGCGATCGGGGCTCTCCTTGCCTTCTCCGGCTTACTCCTTCTTACCACGCCAACCGGAACCTCATGGCAGAACCTCTTCGCCAGCATCGGTCTAGGAGACCTGCTCACCCTCGCCTGCGCCATAGCTTTCGCGGGCCATCTTCTAGCCCTCGCTCACACCTCGCACCGAGTCCCCACAGGCCAACTAGCAACCCTCCAGATCGGCGTGGCCACCCTCATCATGGCCATCACCCTGCCATTAGGCGGAAGGCCACACCTCTCCGTGACCCCGCGCCTCGTAATCGCTCTCGCTGTGACCAGCCTCCTCGCCACCGCCGCCGCCTTTACCATCCAAAGCTGGTCTCAGCAACACCTCCCCCCCACCCACACCGCCATCCTCCTCACCCTAGAACCAGTCTTCGCCTGCCTGACCTCCTTCCTCGTCCTGCACGAGCATCTTGGCCGCCGTTCCTTCGAGGGAGCAGCACTTATCCTCACTGGAATCGCGTTCACCGAACTGCTTTCTGCGGCGGCTCCACTCCCCATCCACCCAGACTAAAGAAACGAAGACTTTTTGCCCTCATTTCGCGTCTAAACAGCTTGTAAAGCCGCTTCTCTCCTCGCGTGAAGCGGCAGCAAAGAAGAACACCGACTATACTTAAAGTTTATGCCGCGCCCGTAGTCCGGCGCACAGCAATACAGAACAATGAGGTCAAGGACTGACTAATGGATACACCGACTAACACCTCCCAAACACTGCTGGATCGCATTCGCAGCCACCGCCTCGCCACGACGTTTACTCTCCTCGCGACACTTTCGGTTGGCATCCTCGCCGGCTCGGTTCTCACGAACAACGTCAGCGGCAAAGAGCAGTCCGGTGTCAATTCCTCCGACGCCAGGCCTCTGATTATTCCTTCGCCGGTAAGCCTCTCCAATGGCTTCTCGCAGATCGTCAAACAGGTCGGCCCCGCCGTTGTGAACATCAACACGGAGGAGCTGCCTAAACCATCCGCCAACAAGCGCAGGCGCGGTGGTCAGCGGCTACCCCAGCCAAATAGCCCTGACGGCGACGACAGCCAACAGACCCCCGGCGATATGCAGGATTTCTTCAACCGCTTCTTCGGCGGTCAGGGTGGCGACGATGGTGACGGAGGTGACGGCGGAGAACGCCGCGCTCTCGGTTCAGGCTTCATCGTTGATCCCCGCGGCTACATCATCACGAACAATCACGTCGTCGATAAAGCCGACAAGATTTACGTCAAGCTCTCTAGCGATCCGGACGACTCAGGCGATCCGGGCCGCGTGGCTACTGTAGTCGGAGTTGACAAAGACACCGATATCGCCGTCATCAAGATCGACACCAAAGAACCTCTTCCCACGATCAAGCTCGGCAACTCTGACGGCGCGCAGGTCGGAGACTGGGTTCTTGCCATCGGCAGCCCCTTCACCCTGTCAAAGACAGTGACCGCCGGCATTATCTCCGCCAAGAACCGGAGTATCGAAGACGCCGGCACCAATGGTGTCTCCCAGACGCAGTTCCAGCGTTTCATCCAGACCGACGCCGCCATCAACCCTGGCAACTCCGGCGGCCCGCTCGTCGACATGGCCGGCCAGGTCGTCGGCATGAACACCGCCATCTATACCCAGTCCATGGGCTCGCAGGGTGTTGGCTTCGCCATGCCTTCCAACATCATCGCCAACATCTACAACATGCTCATCGGGCCAGAACATAAGGTCGTTCGCGGCTCCATCGGTATCACCTTCCAAACTGCACAGTCCTCCGCTGTCGGTCGCGTCTATGGGTTCACGAACGGCGTGATTGTGGGCACCGTCACTCCGAGCGGCGGTGCGGCAAAGGCAGGGATTCAAGTCGGTGACGTCCTCGTCTCGATCGATGGCCGCAACATCAAGGACGGCGACGACCTCGTGAATGACATCTCGGCACGCCACGTCGGTTCGACAGTCAAGATTGGATACCTGCGCGACGGCAAACAAAACACCGCCAATGTCGTCATCGGTGACCGCGCCAAAACCTACGCCGACATCACCGGCCAGCAGGACGAACCCTCGACCCCCCAGGAAGCAGATGCAGGAGAGGGCAAACTCGGCATCACCGTCTCAGCTATCCCGCCGTCCGTTGCGACAAAGGCAGGTATTAAAGGTGGTGTGATCATCACCAGCGTTCGCCCCGGATCCTTCGCCGACGAGATAGGCCTCGGCAAGACCGCGATCATTACGGCCATCAACCGCAAACCCGTGACCGACGAGGCCAGCTATCGCGCCATCGTCTCAACCCTGAAGTCGAAAGATGACGTCGTCTTCGTGATTCAATCTCCAACCCAGAAAAATGTAAGTTACGTAGGCGGCACACTTCCGTAGACCCACTAGGCGATGCAAGGGGTGGCGTGGCTTCAACTTACGCCCTCCTTGCTTGCCCATCCGAAAGATGTAGGCGAATTGGGCAACCTCTTGTTGCCATAATCGTAACTCTCGGGTACTCTAGCCACATCAGCGATGGCTAGACGCGCAAATGTGTTCAATATTCAAACCAAGGTAATGGCTGTCTATGCAATTTGCTAAAGCACTTCTAAGCTCGGCTCTGCTTCTGGCAGCAGCATTGCCCTGCTCGGCGTTCAGCCACGCTCGTCGCGGACCCACATCTCCTAAGCTATTCAATAAGCGTTCTAAACAAGCGGCAAAAGCCGCAGGCCAACGTGGAATTGATGACGCTCGTGCAGCCCAGATTCAGGCTTCTCTGATCAAGTCCGGTTACCTCTCCGGCGAAGCCTCAGGCCATTGGGACGCCGGAACCGAAGCCGCCATGCAGAAATTCCAGAGTGACAATGGCTGGCAGACCAAGCTGATCCCCGACTCCCGTGCCATCATTAAACTCGGTTTGGGACCTGCCCAGGACTCAGGTCTGGGCACTTCTGGAGCAACTACCCGTGAAACATCTCCAGCCCCTGGCTACATGCCGAGATAGAAAGTTTTGCTTCGCGCAAAAGAAAGAGGGCCAATGAGCCCTCTTTCTTCTTTTCAAACGAACCACATCCACAAACCTTACACCTCTGACCCAACGGTAAAGACATGGTCCTTCATATCCTCGTCAGTCACTGGTAGGTTTCCTACCTTCCCGATAGCTCCACTCTCAAGCCAGAGCCTCAGCCAATAGTATTGATGCACTCTGACCAGACGTGACGCTATCGGTTGCTTTTGCTCCAGGATTGCGGTGATCCTTGCCGCCATTGCATCTTTGTCTTCGGCAGTCTCCAGCTTCACTTCCACTCCATCGCAGGCGAGCAGTCTGCTTCGCGCAGCCTCGAACTGAATACCTTCCACAACACCGCTCTCTACCTTCAAACCCGTCATCTGCTCCGTCGCAAACGCAGCGGAGGCGTCCAGCCGGTCCGCAAAGCCGAGATACAAGATCCGCGACCCTGCTACCCGCAACGGCAGCAGACCAAACCGCTCGGCAAACACCTTCGGCATCACCAGAGCCATCGCCTCCGGAGAAAATCCCTCAGTCGTCAGCACCGGGCATCCCCACTGCATGCTCAGTCCACGCACAATCTGTTCTGCCTCCAGGCCGCATTCACTCATCAGCCAGTCGCCGATCCGCCCTGTCGCGTTCTCTCGCTGCGCCGCCAGCGCTTTTTGCAGTTGCGAATGCGTAATCCATCCCTGCGCCAACATCAGCAGACCCAGCGGAACCCTGTGCCGATGGGGAGCCGCCGACGTAGACGCCGCGCCGTCGCCCAGTTCACGCCGCACCGCAGCCCGTGCCATCGCGAGCACACAGCGACCGCTACAACCCCACTGCCCTTCAAAGATCGGTCTCCGGCGGTTTCGCCAGGGCATCGTCCATCCGCTCGCGCACTCCGCATTGCCGCAGAGCCTCCGCTGCTGGACCTGTGCCAGCGATGCAGGCAGCCCTACGCCATCCAGCCCAGCAGCGTTTTTCGATGGCCTGTATTCATCATCCCGCCACGCCAATCCATTGCCAACTCCCAATGCCCTCTGCATCGATGCGTTGGTGTCCAGGTCTCCCGTCTTCTTCGTTAGAAAAGGCATCGTATACTCTCCAATCTGAGTTGCGGCGTTGCCACCTCGGTAATTCGCAGAGCAAAGTTGCCGTTGACCACGACCACCTCTCCTCGTGCCACAATCCTGTCTCCAACCACCAGATCCACTGGCTCTGACACGTGCCGGTCCAAATCCACCACGTCTCCGGGTCCTAGCTCCAGAACCTCTCGCAGGGGCATCTCGCGCGAGCCAAACTGCAACGTCGCATCCAGTTCTATGTCACACAGCAAACCGATCCTCGAATCAACACCAGCACTCTCACCCGACTCCATCACCTTCTCCATTGCGTCTTCCTCTCTCAATTCACACACATCGTCTCGGCGATAATCTGCCTTTCCAGAGCTTCGCTCGGATCGCCATTATCATTGCAGTCCTCAAGCTGCGCTCCGCGGTGCTCTCCCGTCCGCACCGGATGAGCCCGTCCAAACTGCAACCCGCCCACGCGCAACTCGGAAGCCGAGTGCTTTGCCAGCGGAAGACGTAGAACCATTCCAGGTTCGAGCGCCGCCAGCTCACTTCCTCGCAGGCGCATCATTGGAAGCTGAAGAGCCGCACCGATCTTTGCTTCCCCCATCAATTCACGTATCCTTGCGTGTGCCTCCTTCGATCGCCTCTTCGGACGGTCTCCCTCGGAGATCAGCCGTCGCAGAATCGCGTTTAGAACAACCGCAGGCAGGCATAGATTCATCGCACCCTGCGCCTCCGGCATTCGCGCCTCGAAGCTTACGCACAGCGTCTTCTCTCCGGCAGTTAACATTCGCGCTACTGCGGGTTCCGACTCCCGCTTCTCAAAGACGAACTCCAGCCCAACCGACTGCCAGGCCAGATTCAGTTCCTGCACTGCCATCTGCACCACCGACGTCAGAATGGCCTCCTCGATCTCAGTTAGCTCACGCGCAGGCCACGCTCTCCCCACTCCGCCCAGCAGAACGTCCACAATCGGGGAGGCCAGCGGCAACTCAAGCTCCAGCAATCCCACCGCTCCCAGAGGCTCCAGACGAATCGAACAGATGTAACTCGGCGACGAGAGCCGCTCCAGAAATTCACTGAACGGCAGTTGCTCACCCGCGACCAGTTTCATCTTGAACGGCGTCCGCAACCACGCCCCAAGCGTGTGCATCAGGTTGCGTGCAAACAGATCGTTCACCGAACTAATTGCGCGCATCTGATCGTTACTGATCTGGCCTGCCCGGCTAAAGTCATACTGCTCCAGCCGGACCTCACTTGCCTGCCCGGCCGGTTGCGCGGAGGCTGCTGCCCCGGCAGCCGCAAACAGTGCATCGATATCTCCCTGCCCAAGCTGCTTTCCCATGCCTTCCCCTTCTTTGGTAGATATCTCTCATCAACAAGTTCAACGCACTGCGCCTACCGCTTCGAATTACGTGGCTTCCCTTCTTTAGTGCCATCACTGCCGCGTAAACCGGCAAGCGCTACCCGCAGCCGCAACACTGCTGAAGAATGAATCTGCGAAACTCTCGACTCCACCACTCCCAATGTCAGCCCGATCTCCTTCATCGTCAGCTCTTCGTAGTAGTAGAGCGTCAGCACCATCCGTTCCTTCTCAGGCAACTCGTCAATAGCGTCGGCAAGACGTTGCTTCATCTCGCCCTTCAAACAACGAAACAGTGGATCATCCTCGGGCGAGCCCGGAAGATACGCCAGTTCCTCATCGCCCGAATCTTCCGACCGCTCGATGTGCAAACTGCCAATCTCAAGCCCCTTCAGATCGCCCAGTAGTAGCTGATACTCCGCCAGAGTCAACTCCATTTCGCCGGCAATCTCCTGCTCCGACGGCGCACGCCCCACTCGTTGCGTCACCGAACGTATCGCCTCCTCGACAGCCCGGCCCTTGCGCCGAAGCTCTCTCGGGCTCCAGTCCAATGTCCGCAACGAGTCAAGAATCGCCCCGCGAATCCTGAACTGTGCGTAGCTCTTGAACTGCACCTTCTTGTTGTGATCGAACTTTGAGAAGGCATCGATCAATCCGACGACGCCGGCCGAAACCAGATCGTCCAACTCAACATGCTGTGGCAACCGCTCATGGATTCTCCGCGCCAGATAACGTACCGTCGGCAGATGCTCCATCAGCAACAAATCGCGCTCCGTCGCACTGCCACCTTCAACCTTTGTCGCTGCTTCCAGACCGTCACCCGTAAACGGAGCAAATACAGCTGCCTTCGCCAACTCCGCATCATCCAACGACGCCTGTCCCTCGCTGAAGCCCTTCGATAACCCCGATAACCCTTGCAAAACCTGTACTGGAATCGAACTCCCTGCGCTCATGACCGTCTCCCTGTCCCTTGTCTGCACTTATTTCTTCCTGCGCTTAACCAATCCCGCTTCAACCAACCGTCCCAAGGCTTCGTACCCGAATCTCCGGTGGAATCTCTCCCGGCGCCAGCACCGTTACCTTTGGTAGAAACGGCTCCAGCCAACGTCGTACGTGATAACGGGCTGGACTCGGACATAGAAGCACGGGCAGTGCCGACGTGGAGGCTCCTCCGGTTAGGCGTTTCACAGATTCCACCAGCCGCTTCAAAAAGTCCGACGGCATTCCTGTTGTCCGCGCTCCGTCGCCAAGCAACAGCCCCGCACCCTGCGGGTCGAAGGTATGCAGCAGTTCGCTCTCAAGCCCGTGATCAAGCACCAGCACACGCAGCCCGCCATCTCCATCAAGCAGCGGATGCACCAGCCCGCGCCCTAGCGACTGCCGTACGCTCTCCACCAGATGCACCACGTTCTTCGACTGCTGCGCCACCTCCACCAGAATCTCGAGAATCGTTCCCAGATCACGAATCGAAACCTGTTCTCGCAGCAACTGCTGCAGCACTCGCTGTACCTCGCCGAGCGTCATCAGCTTCGGCACCAACTCCTCCACAAGCTTCGGATGCGATTCATTCATGCTGTCCAGCAGACGCTTCACCTCTTGCCGTCCCAGCAACTCATGCGCGTGCCTGCGAATCAACTCGCCGAGATGCGTTCCAATTACCGTCGTCTGATCCACCACCGAGTAACCCGCCGCCAGCGCCTGCTCCTCCAGCCCTGGCTGAATCCACCGAGCCTGTACGCCGAAAGCCGGCTCCTTCGTCTCCACGCCAGGCAGCATCCGCGCCTTCGGATCCGCATTCACCGCAAGCAAGCAATTCTGTTCCGTCTGCCAGCGCGCAATCTCAACCCCCCGAAGGCTCACCACATACTCCCGAGGTTTCAACCGCAGATTGTCCGTAATATGCACCGGCGGAACGATAAATCCGAGTTCAGTCGCCAAGTGCCTCCGCAGCGCACGAACCCGGTTGAGCATCTGTCCGCCCTGCTTCTCATCGACCATTGGAATGAGTTGGAATCCAATCTCCAGCGTCAACTCATCCATCTTCAGCAGAGAAGCAAGATTCTCACCCTTCGCCGCATCTGCCGCCTTGGCCTTGTCACCCTTCGCTGCAGCCTCTGCACCCTCCTCCGTTAACATCAGCGAAACATTCTTTGTCGCGGGCAGCCTGCGCGCAATCAGTCCCACGCCAACCGCAAGCAGCACAAACGACAGCTTCGGCAGCCCAGGAATCAAAGCCAGTCCGAGCAGCACGCCGCACGCAATCCAAAGCGTATTTCGTCCCCGCAGCAACTGGGCGCCGAGTTCGTCGTCGAGTGACCCAGCAGACGAAGCCCGCGTCAACACCATGCCGCCAGCGATCGACACCAGCAAACTGGGGATCATCGTCACCAGGCCATCGCCCACTGTCAAAATTGTGTAGGTCTTGACCGCCGTCGCCAGATCCGTGCCATGCTGCAGTACGCCGATCAACAATCCCGCCACAATATTGATCGCCGTAATCAGAATCGTCGCCAGCGAATCCCGTTGATTGAACTTCGCTGCGCCATCCATCGCGCCGTAGAACTCAGCCTCCCGCGCAATCGCCTGTCGTCGCTTCCTGGCCCCCTGCTCATCGATCAAACCCGCGTTCATGTCCGCGTCGATCGCCATCTGCTTGCCGGGGAGCGCGTCGAGTGTGAACCGCGCTGTCACCTCGGCCGTCCTCACCGCGCCATGGCTCACCACCAAAAACTGGATCGCAATCAGAGCGAGAAAGAGCACCAGCCCCACCACATAGTTCCCGCCGACCACAAACTGCCCGAACGCCTCGATCACCGAGCCGGCAGCATGGGTTCCCTCCTGCCCATGCAGCAAAATCCTCCGGCTCGAAGCCAGGTTCAACGACAACCGGAACAGCGTCAGCAAAAGCAGCAGAGTCGGAAACACTGAAAAATCCACAGCCCGCCGCACCTGCACCGCCGTTAGAAACACGATCACCGAGGCCGTTATTGAAGCTGCCAGCAGAACATCCAGCACCACGCTTGGCACCGGAATAATCATCACAAAGACCATGCTGATTGCCGCTACAGGCAACAGCAGTACCTGCAACTTCGCCATCTGAAACCCGTTGCTTCTCTTCATCACCATCTCGCTCACATCCCACCTCCAAAGCCACCTATCCCAACCATCTCCGTCGTTCCAACATTTCTTCGCCCATCAGCACGCCCAACGCCCTGCTGAACCTTTCTGCTCACTCTCTTTCGCCTGACGATCTCGCCGCACGCGTTCCTCTACCTTCTGCCGGTAGAGATAAGCCAGAATCCCCGCCACCGCCGCATACAACTCAAACGGAATCGACTGTCCCGGCTCGACCATCTTGTACAAACTCCGGGCCAGCGGAGGGTTTTCGATGATCGGAATTCCTGCCCACCGCGCCTCTTCACGGATCTCCGCCGCCAACAAATCACGTCCCTTCGCCAGCACTGTCGGCGCGGACATCGTCTCGAAGCTAAACGCCAGCGCCACGGCATAGTGCGTCGGGTTCGTAATCACCACACTCGCCCGCGACATATCCGCCTTCACCTTGCGCTTACGCATCGCCCGCTGAATCTGCCGGATCTTCGCCTTGATCTGCGGGTTCCCCATTGAATCCCGTATCTCTTCGCGCATCTCCTGCTTGCTCATCTTCAGCCGCTGGTTCCAACTCCTCCACTCGATCGCATAGTCCAGACCAGACCACACCAGCGTCACCCAGGCTGCATCAAGCGCTAGCCCGTATGCCGCAGAAAATGTCGCCGGCAGCCGTACCAGGCTCATCACCGGCATCGGAATCATCAACGCCTTCAGCGCCCCCCATCCCAGCACCACCATCACCGACGCCGGCACCAGCGATTTCGCCACGCGCGTAGCCGACCGCAAGCTGAACAAATTCCCAAGATTCGTCACCGGGTTCAACTTCGCAAATTTCAACTCAACAGCCGCTGAATTGAGCTGCACGCCTCCACTCTGCGCAACTCCCGACAGCAGCGCGCCGGCAAAACTCGCTGCCAGGATCAGGCCCACCGGCAGCAGCGCGGGCACTAGTATCTGTCGCACCGCGCCGGTAAAAAGCTGTTCCCCATTTTGTCCACCAAGACTGCTCACGCCCGTCGTCGCAGAGCGCAGACTCGCGGAGTACACCTTGCCCCAGCTCGAAATAAATCCATTCGACAACGCCCCCAGCATCATCACGCCGCCCAGCATCGCCATCGCCGACAACAGCTCGCGGCTGTGAACACTGTCGCCTCGCTCCCGCGCCTTCTTCCTGCGTAGCGGAGTAGCCTGCTCTGTCCCCTTATCGGCCATGCCGCCCCTCCTTCACATCATTCCGGCCCGCAAGAGGAGCTCCGTCAGCCCATGTCATTCGTAAGGAGCCATCCTTCAGCGAGAGCCATAGGATCCGCAGCCACTTCAGCTCCTTCTCCGCCGCAACACTCATGCGCCCCCCAATAGCTTTGCCGCAGCATCCAGTAACGCCGTAAAGTGACGTTCAATCCATCCCGGCCACACCGCCAGGCTTCCGATCAAAACCACATACGACACCATCGTCTTCAGCGGTACGCTCACCACCATCGCCGGCAGTTGCGGCGAAAGCCGCGCCACCAGCGCAATCGTTACCTCCACTGCCAACGCCGCGGCCATCACAGGAGCCGCGAGCTGCAGTCCCGCCAGAAAAATTCCACTCGCCATCATGACCAGAGCAGCCCCGGTCCTTGCCTGCATCACGGCCTGGCCCACTGGAACCGCGGAAAAACTCCGCACCACTGCCGCCAGCACGCTCCTGTCCAGCCCGGAGCCGATAGTCACCAGCACACCCAGCCAGCCCAGCATCTGCCCCAATACCGCCGTCTCGATCATCGAGTTCGGATCCAGCAGATTAACCAGCGAAAAACTGAACTGCAAACCCAGCAACGTTCCCGCAAACGTCAGAGCCTCATTCAACAACATCAGAGAAAGTCCAAACACAAGGCCCACGCCAAGCTCACCCAGCACGGCCCGTGTATCGAGCACGGCCCGCGCTCCGGGGACAGCCGCAATTGCCGGAGCCAGCAGAATCGTCATAGCGAAGACAAACCCGACCTTGATCCGCGGCGCAATCGCCGGCGAAGAGAACACCGGACAAAACACCATCAACCCGCTCAGCCGCACCATCACCAGCATCGCTGCTGTCAGGTACTGCGGCCAGTCTTCGATCAATCCGCTCAACTCGCGATTCATTTTGTTTCTATCCCAGGTACTTGTGAAAGCCGGTAAACAAATGCAGCGTGAAACTCACTAGCCTATGCACCATCCAGGGCAACACCGCGACAGTGACAACAAACACCACCACCAGGCGCGGCACCGCCGTCAACGTCTGCTCCTGCACGCTGGTCAGCGTCTGCAGCAAGCTCACCGCAAGACTCACCAGGGCCGCAGTCACGAGCAACGGAGCGCTCAACAGCATCGCCTCAATCAACACCCTGCGCATGATCTCCACCGTCTGGTCCGGTCCCATTCCCTGCCTCCACTCAACCAAGTTCGAAACGTTAGAAACTCTTAATCAACTGGTCCGCCAGCAGGTTCCAGCCGTCGACCATCACAAACAGAAGGATCTTCAACGGCGTCGAGATCACCACCGGCGGCAGTTGCATCATGCCGATCGAGGTCGTCACGCTGGCCACCACCAGGTCCACCAGCAGGAACGGCAGAAACAACACAGCGCCGATCTGAAACCCAGCCTTCAACTCGCTGAGGATGTAAGCCGGCACCACCACCTGAATCGGCAGGTCTTCTTTCCGATTCGGACGCACAGCCATCCCAGCTGATGCAAACACTGCCAGGTCTTTCTCCCGGGCATACCGCAGCATGTACCGCTTCACGGGCGCCACACCAAGATCCATAGCCTGCGTCCCGCTAATCGTTCCCGCACTGTAGGGAGCAACTGCGGTCTGCTCCACCTCCAGAAGAACAGGCTGCATTAGAAACCATGTCATCATCAGGGCCAGTCCCATCAACACCTGGTTCGATGGAGCAGTCTGTGTCCCCAACGCCTGCCGCAGAAAGTGAAACACCACCAGCAAACGCACCAGCGGAGTCATCGACAGCAGCAGCGCAGGCAGCAAAGTTAGCAGCGTCAACCCAACCACAATCGACCACGGCACACTCTTGCTACCCGAAAGCTCCGAAGCGATCGAATCGTTTATCTTGTTTATCTTCGTTCCCCCCGCATTCGCGGCAGTGTTCCCACTCGCCCCGGAACCATGCGCCTTCACGCCATTTTTTCCGGCAGTCGGAGCCGTCCGGTCACGCCCAGCTACGGCAGGTTGCCCCTTCATCCAGAAAGATTCCGGGGCAGTCATTGCAGCGACGATCTGCGCAGCGACGATCTGCGGCCTCTCCGTCTCGGCATGAATCAAAGGTAAAGGCGTTACCAACCAAACTATCGCCCATCCCAACCATCGCAATCGAAGCCCTATCGACATGGTTCACCAAGACTCTTCGTTGCCACATCCAGCGAAACCTCGGCCTTTAACCGCACAATCGTCTCCACACTCTCCAGCCCGCCCCCAACCAGAAAACTTTCTCCAGCGCAAGTCACCAGCATCAGTTGCATCTTCCCTCCAAGCCGCAGAGTCTCCACCAGCTGCAACTGCTTGCGTTGCGCTTCCTGTTGGCTGCGCCAGCCTCGCAACAGGCCCAGCACCCAGCCCGCAAGCCCCTGCACCTCAGGACCCTCAGTCGTTGCAGCCACTTTCAATTCCCTTTGTGCGCCTTGCGAAACCTGCATCCCATCGCCTCGATCCACACGTCTTATTCATTCCGTCCTGAGTTGCCAGTGGTTCTCTATTTCCCTGTCCGCATTGCGAGGCCGAGCGCTTACCCTAACCTCGTCAATCGCAGAGCCATCCGTTGTTCCAGCACCTCAAACTCGCTCCAGCCCAACTGCACCTGGCCGGCTCTCACAGGCACATCCTCCGTCGCGGGCGAGAGGCTCTCAAACACCTGCCCCTCCTTCATCGCCAACAGATCCCGCACCCTGAAACGGCTCAACGGCACACCCGCCCGCACCGTCACTCGCAGCTGTGCCAACGTCCCCCAGGACGGATGCTCCTCAATCCGCATCATCCACGGCGCCTTAGGAGCCACCCGCATCAAATCCAAACCCATAGGCTTTACAGCCTCTGCATCGCGTGTTGCCAACTCCGTTCCCGCCATCGTTTCTCCCTCTCTTACCTACCGCTTCAAACCTGCGCGTTAGCGCTGCACTAGAAAATCAGTGAAGAACACATCCATCACCTTCAGATCGGCATTGTGTTCGGCCAGGGCCTTCTTCAAATCAGTCTTCAAACGTTCTTTGCCATCGGCCGCCAGTAGACCATCCGTAGTCTGTCGGCCTAGCACCGTCAGTACCGTGTCCCGAACCGCGGCTTCATCCTCATCGCCGTCCCGGATGTCCTTGCTCTTTTCGTTCCTCGCCTTAGCGCCTTTCTTATCGGCTACATCCGCTACACGCAGGGTCAAGGCAATCCGCAGGTAAGAGCTTCCACCTGCATCCGCCAAGTTCACCAGCAGCGGTTCCAGGACCATGGCATGCGTCGTAATCGGAACATCGACCTCTACTTTTTGTGCCGTCCGCCCCAGCATCGGCAGCCGGCCCATACGCGCGAGGTAGTACACAACCCCTCCAACGCCGAGGGTCGCAATCACCACGCCCACCACCACCGCAATCAACAAAGGAACAACGGGAACCTTCGCCTCGACAGGAGCCGAAACAGAAACAGGAGGGGACGAAGTAGAAGCACTAGCCAGAACTGTAGGAGAGGTAGCCATGATGCCTAAACAGGGTGCAAGCCGCTGGCCACTCGGCGGCTCCAAATATTAGTGAATCTTCAGAAGGGGGATTTGCGACTCGGAGCTGGTTCCAGCGCCCTTCGCCATTGCGGGAGAATCGGCCAGGGCGACCAGCCGGTGAGACCGATGCTCTGGTCTCGCACCCGCTGCGCCGCCTCAGCCTGTTTCGCATTGTCCTACCGAATCATCGACAGCACGTCCTGCGATATCGTATCGAATGTCGTCACCGTCTTCGAGTTCGCCTCAAACGCCCGCTGCGCCACAATCAGATTAGAAAACTCTGTTGAAATATTGACGTTCGACTGCTCCAGAGCGCCATCATCCAGCGTGCCCCTGCCGCCGGCGCCGGCCACGCCAACAGTTGCAAGCCCTGACGCGGCCGTCGTCGTAAAGTTATTTCCCCCGGAGGCTGTCAACCCCGCGGTATTGGCGACTGTAGCCACAGCGATCTGCCCGACCGTCGACGTCCGGCCATTGCTGAACTGCGCGGTGATCACACCAGAGGAGTCAACGACAAAGCTCTGATAGACACCGCTGGCAAATCCATCCTGGCTTTTCGCTGTATTGCTCGAAGCAGCGGCAAGCTGTGAGATCGTCGGAGTCCCGCTGCTGTTATTCAGGTTCCAGTTGAAGCTGAGGTCGCTTGCTCCATCCACCAACCCCGGAAACGTAATCGGGCTCGCTACAGGACTCACTACACCAAGATTTGTCCACACCACCTGGTTGGCCCCGGAGTTATCCGTGGTAGTTGCACCCACCGTGGTATTCCACGCCGGAGCCGCTCCTCCCGTAGTCCCCGTACCCGAGACGGATGTCACTCTCTCTAAATTGCCGTTGGAGTCAAGGACGGTAGTCCCTACAGTCACTGCCGTGGCCGAGGGCCAGGGAGTTGTCGTCGGCTCAATCAGATTTCCCGATGAATCGAATGTAAGCGTCCCGGTATTGTTCGTAGGCACCCCGGTTGCATCGCCTGCCGGTAGACCCACCGAATAGTTCCACGTATTCGTACCCGTCTTGGTATAGCTTACGGTTGCCTGGTGGCTCTGGCCTAGCGAATCGAAGATCTGTACCGGCGACGAAAAGGACGTGCCAACCGTCGCATTCGAATTCAGATTAGCCGTAATTGAGAAGTTCTGCGTCGCCTGGGCTCCTTCATTCAACCCCACCGGAATCGTGATCGGCGTCAAGCTCGAGTTCTGATTGACTACCCCATTCACCGCGGCATATCCCATCACCTGCTGACCATCCTGCGAAATCAGGTCGCCGCTCGAGCTCAGTTGAAAGTTACCCGCTCGTGTCAGAGACTGCACCCCGCCCTGCTGCACGACAAAGAAGCCATTGCCGGCCAGGGCCATGTCCGCAGAATTCGTATTCGAGTCCGGCAAAATTGTCCCTTCGGTAAAGTCTGTGCTCGTTCCCGAAACCCTTGTTCCAGCACCGACCTGGATCGCATCGCCCGATCCCGACTGTCCGATCTGCTGATAGAACAGATCCTCAAATGCGGTCGACTGGCCCTTGTAGGCCGTCGTGTTAAGGTTGGCAAGATTATTGCCAATCGTGTTCAATGCGACTGAATCGGCCTGCAATCCAGACAGTGCTATAGAAAAATTTCCCATCGTCGTTCTCCTTGATTTTTCCCGGTTGCGGTTCTGTTTGTTGTGCGTTAGATCGCACAGATCTATCCGCGGTTTTCTGAGCTACGAATAGCTGCGGTCAATCACTAACTCCCTGTCGATCCTGTCGATCCGGAACTACCGCTCGACGAGGAACTGGGCGTCGGAATCGCGCTATCCAGTGTTCCGATGCCCTGGTTGATCGAGATCAATTGCTGCAGGCTGTTCACCTGTGCCAACTGGGTAATATATTGATTCGGGTCGGTCGGCTGGGTTGGATCCTGATTTTTCAGCTCGCTCACCAGCAAGGTAAGAAAATCATTCGCCGTAATATTTGAATTGCTTGAAGCATTGCTGGAGGTACCGGTTGTCGTTCCACTCGTCGATGACGTTGTGCCCTTCGGCGTCGCCTGGACTGCGCGTCGCGAAGACAGCGCAGAGGCCACCGTGTTCGCTGCCGATGTGCCGGATGTTGCAATCGAATTAAGCTGTGACAAATCCATCGCTCGTTCTCCTCATTTCAAAAGTTTCATTCCACACGTCCGGTTCACGCTCGCACGCTCAACCAGTTCCCTCCGCTTGCGTAGGTTGCAAGCGATAACGATCCATCCTCATCAATTCCATGCAAACTCCGATAGGTCGTCGCCTTATCAGAGCCATCCGAGATGGACTTTCCGACATTCTGTTGCTCGCCCTCCTCACTGTTCCTTTGCGGCGTCTGTCCGCCGGCCCCGTCCATCCCTGTTGAACTTCCCGATTCAGCGCCGGCAGCCAGTGGGGCGTGAACGACAATCGCATTGACCGCAACTTTCTCCTCTTGCAGATAAGCTGTCATCGCCGGCAGCTCACGGTGTAGCATCTCCTGGCCTGCCGACGACGCAGCCGAAACAGAGGCATTCACCACGCCGCCGTCCGCCATCTCCGCACGGACCTTCAACCAGCCATGAGTTCCGTTTTGAATGCCAACCTCAAGCGCCGTCGGCGTCGCTGTCAGCATTCGAGGCATCCCATCCATTGATGTCGCAATTATGTTCGGCCCATCCTGTTCTCTCGGGCCGAGTGGCAAACCTGTTGAGTGGACGCTAGCCTCGGCAATCGGCAGCTTCGCTGCGGTCAAATCTCCCTTCATATGGCCTGACATCACAGCTTCTGGTGCATTAGCCGGTGAACCTCCCGTCATCACGTGAACCGGGCTCATCGTCAATCCAGGGACACTCTGGGTTTTGCCATCGCTGTCGGTGCTTACCGGCGTCGCGATCGCCGCCATCTCCTCTAGTCCAACGCCGGATTTTAGCGACGCAAGCTGGTCATTTGTAAACGGCACTCCTGATCCAACATCCATAGCGGCAGTCTTCGTTCCGTGCGCAACGTCCTTGCGGACGAATGCGTCCGCAGTTGGAGCAACTCCAGACCAGGTTTTCGCTGTGTCTGAGACTGCGTTGCTGAGGCCTTCATCCATCGCTTTGCTATCCCCGCTCTGCGGCGCGGCAACAACTGTCACAACCCCCTGGGCCATTGGGATTACACCCGGGATTGCACCTTCCATCACAGGGGACAAGGCAGATTTGGAGGTTGCACTCAGACCTGACCCAACAATCTTTCGCGCGGTCATCGACGTTGCGACGCTTCCCTGCGTCTTTGCAACCTTCTTCGCGGAGACACTCTCTTTCATCTCCCCAGCAGTCTTTATCTCCTTCTGAGCCGCAATCCCGCCGCCGCTCAATACAAGGGCCCGATCTTCATCCGCGATATTGACGTGCGGGACGGGGCGCTCATTCGTCAACCCACCAGTCGGCGCATGAACAGGAACCGAATTAGGTAAAACATCATCAGCCGCCTTGTCTCCCTCCTCTGAGGGCTCAACGCTCTTCAACCCGGAGTCACGCGCCGCCGTCTTCTCTGGGACTTCTGTCACAGCCGCCATCTGCGGCTGAACGATTTTGTCTGCGGTCGAGCTCTTCAGTTCACCGTTCGCGGAGACCTTCAGAGTCGCAATGGCGTTACCTTTCACTACGTCCAGCATCTCAGACACTTCATCCGATTTCTTCCCCGGCATCGTGCTGTTGAAATCTTGCGCCATAGTCGCCGTCTTTCCTGCCGAACTATTTTTTTGCAACAAGCCTGACTCTCCGACACGCTCACTGAAGCTCTCTGCGAAGGAGGCACTTTCCAATTTGCCCCGATCGGCAAACAGATCACCAGACACAGTTCGCGCACTCACCGGCTCCGCAACTGCCGCCATCAAGACCTCCGCGCTCATCATCTCGATTCCGATCCGATCCCTAGCAACAAGTGCACGTGCATTCCACAGACCAAACTCAATATCGCCGCCATTAGAAGTCCTTCATCTGCTGTCCGTCTCGCATCTTCTCCGGTGCATCTGTCCATCGTCTTCGCGCCAGGAAGCGATCATCAGAAGCTGCCTGCATCCGCCGCCCTTCTTCAATCTCTATTCGCGCGGCGATATCGTCGAAGACACGTTTCATCTGTTCTCTCTTCAAGCGGCTCGCCACATACTGCTCCCTGGCCGCATCGTTCCGTTCCTCACGCTCCAGGCGAATCCGCTCCAGCCCTTGCCGCCGCCACGCAGCGGTCTCCTGCTGAGTCTCCGCCATCATTCGTCCCACACTGTCTCCGGCCAGCAATGCATCACGTCCATCCACCCGGGCTGACCGCACTACCTCCTGCTCAACCCCGATGGCCTCCTGCGCCTCACGAACCGCCGCCGTCATCCGCTGCAACTCGGTCGAATGCATCTCTTCCACAGCGGCATACAAAGTCACCAACCGCTGCAGCGTCTCCAATCGTGTCTGCATCGCCTATAGCTCCATCGCATTTAATCGCGCAATGCTCTCCTGCATCGTCACGTGCTCATCGCTTCGTTGTTCAAGAAATTCGCGCAGTAAAGGCATTGCCCGTATCGCTCGATCCAGGTCCTCGTCTGTCCCAGCTTTATACGCGCCGATACGGATCAAGTCCTCTGATCGTGCATGCGCCGCCAACAGCCGTCGCACCGTCGCCGCTTGTACTCTGTGCTCCGGCATCGTCACCGCAGGCATCAAACGGCTCAAGGAATCCAGCACATTCACCGGTGGATACCACCCTCCGGCGGCCATCGATCGCGACAAAACCACATGCCCATCCAGCAGCGATCGCACCGCATCCACCACAGGGTCCTGCTGATCGTCTCCCTCCATCAGCACCGTGTAGAAGGCCGTAATGCTCCCATGCCGAAAGTTCCCCGCCCGCTCCACCAGCTTCGCCAGCCGAGCAAACACTGACGGCGTGTATCCCTTACTTGCCGGAGGTTCCCCCGCTGCCAGCCCAATCTCGCGCGCCGCCATCGCATACCGCGTCAACGAATCGAGCACCAGCAAGACATGCTTCCCGCGAGCCGCATAAAACTCCGCGACAGATGTAGCCGCCATCGCCGCCCGCATTCGCAGCAAAGGACTCTGGTCCGAAGTCGAAACCAAAACCACCGATCGCTTGCGTCCCTCCTCGCCCAACGAATCCTCCACAAACTCCCGCACCTCTCGTCCCCGTTCGCCCACTAGCCCGACAACTGTCAGATCCGCCGCAGTATTCCGCGCCATCATTCCAATCAGCGTGCTCTTTCCCACGCCCGATCCGCCAAAGATCCCCAGGCGCTGCCCGCGTCCCACCGTCAGCATTCCATCCAGCACACGCAGCCCCGTCTGGAGCGGTTCTTTGATCGCCTCACGCTCCATCGGGTGTGGCACCGTCCCGTCGAGCGGCCACATCTCCGCCACTCGAGGCGCAGGCAGTTTGTCCAACGGCGAACCTAGCGCATCGACAATCCGACCCTCCATCTCCGTCCCTACCGCGATTGCCGGTGTCGCCCCCATCGCCAGCACAGCATCGCCATAGCGAATTCCTCGTGTTGCCTTTACCGGCATCGCGAGCACACGCCGTCCACGAAACCCAATCACCTCTGCCCGATGCCTCTGCCCCTCACCATCGACAATCTCGCAGCACTCCCCCACCGAACACAGCGGCCCCTCCGCCTCCACTGTCTGTCCATTGGCCTCCACAACCCGTCCACTCCATCGCCACGCCGGTCGAACCGCCAGCTGTACCATGTAAGGAGTCAGATTCACTGAATCCGGTCTAACGGTATCCTGCGTCTCACACATCACGCTGGCCTCTGCTGCATCAGATCGAAAAACCCGCGCTCGATCTCCTCTAACTGAGCGCTTACACCCAACTCCACCCTGCCGACATTGGTCTCGAGCACACATTCACCCGCGCTCAGCCGCTCATCTCCCACAATTCGCGGTGATGGCTCTGACCTCACCACAAAAACTTCTCTCCACATCTCGACCGCGTTTACAGGTACGCGCAACACCGTCGTGCTGTCCTCTGCCACCTTCTCCAGCGCAACCCGCACCACACCGGTCAGCAATAAAGGGTCAAGCTTTGCCTCACGATGCAGTACGCGCGCAGCAATCGCCAATGCAAGCTTTACTACTTCAGCTTCTACTCCAGCAAAATACCTCACACGCTCCCGGCGAAACTCCTCACAAACCTTTAGGATGGACAGGCGTTCCTCCGCAACTCTCGCCTCCACCTCTTTCTCACACTCACGGCGAGCCTCGGTTCTTGCTTCACTTCGAGCCAGCTCCATCTCTGCAGAGATCTGTTCCGCCTGCGACCGCAGCCGTCCACCCAGCGCTGCAACCTCTTCCTTCAAGAAAACCTCCGTCTCATCCTCCTGCTCAAACTCCGACAAAGTCTCCAGCCGTTCCAGCGGATGGAACTCAAGCCGCGATACACTCCGTCTTCCCTCGCGTAACAACCTCACAGGCAGTCCAACCACACCACCACGATCAGTAGCGGCCCTTCCTCCATTCTCAGACGGCGAGATCATCATCGACCTCCATCTTCAGAATCATCTTGCCTTCACTCTCGAGCTGCCGTGCTAACGCCAACAGTTCCTGCTGCGCCAGTCCAACATCTCTCATCCGCACCGGCCCCATCACTTCCATGTCCTCCTTCAGCATCTCCACGGCGCGCGAGCTCATTGCTTTAAATAAGTGAGCCTTCACGTTGTCCTTCCCGCCCTTCAACGCCATCGCCAGAACTTTCTTATCTGCGGCACTCACAAACTCACGGATGCTCTCTGCCGGCACAGTCACCAGATCCTCAAACACAAACATCAGTTCACGTATCCCAATCGCAACCTTCGGTTCGCTCTGTTCAATCTCCTCTAGAATCCCTCGGCTTTCGGTCTGGTTCAGGCGGTTAAGCAACTCCGCCACCGCCTTGAAGCCCGAATACGACTTCCGTCCACTCGACCCCATCTTCTCCATCCGCTTGTGCAGCGCCATCGCCACGGTCTGAGCCATCTCCGGGGAGAACTGTCGCATCTCCGCTAGCCTCCGCACCACATCCACTCGCATCGCTCCCTGCAGATTCATCAGCACCATCGAGGCGCGCTTCGCATCCAGATGCGCCAGCACCAGAGCCACCGTCTGCGAGTGTTCGTTCTCCAGAAACTTGCTCAAATGCAGCGGGTCCATGTCCTGCAGCTTCGCCATATCCCCGCTGTTGCGCTCGCGAACCTTTTTCACCTGTTGCAGCAGCTCTTCGGCTCGTTCAGCGCCAAAGGCCTCCGTCAGCAGTCTGAGTGCATAGTCCGGGCCGCCGCGCACCATATACTGCTGCGTCTCCAGCAGCCCGTAAAACTCCGTCAGAACCTGCGTCAACTGCGCTGCCGGAACGTCCCCAAGCCGCGTAATCTCATCCGTTACCCTCTGCACGTCGGTATCCGACAGACTCTGAAATAGGGTCTTCGCCAGCTCATCCCCAATCGCGACCATCAGAATTGCGGCCTTCCGCAGCCCTGGTATCCCTGCCGGTTCAAACCCCGCCTCCGGTGTCAACAGCAGCGGATTCTGCCGCATCGCCTCCACCCCTGAAAACTGCGCTGCTGTTCCCATTAGCTTCTCTCCTCGTACGACGACCCAATCCAGGCCTCCAGCAGCCGCGTGCTCTGCGCGGGCTCTCGTCGAATATGTTCCGATACATGCTCAAAGATCCCCTGCTGCAATTGATGCGTCCTACTCCTCGGCCGGGGCAGAAACGTCTCCTCAGCCGGAACGTTTTGTGTTGCCGTCATCTCGTCACGCTCTTCGAATGCGGCGTTCACCCCTGCCGGCAACAGCATCGGCTCACGCAATGTCGCCGTCACCTGGCTTGCCACCGGCCGCAGTACAAAGAGCACCAGCAGACCACCGCAGATTCCAATCACCGCCGTCCGCATCAGGCCCGGCTGCGTATGCAGCAACCCACGCATCTCCTCCATCAGTTTGTCCATCGCCGCCGGCTTTATCGCGGGAGCGTTCGTGCTGAAGCTCACGTTCTGCATCACCACCTGGTCTCCACGCCGCGCGTCAAAGCCAACCGCAGCCTGCGCCAGCTCCTCCAGCCGATGCATCTCATCCGCACTGCGCGGCTTCCAAACCATATGTTCCAGATTGCCGGCGCCTTCGCTCACGCTGCGATCGTTCACCACCACCGCCGCCGACACACGCCGCACCCGGCCTGGCCCCTGCTGGGTATGCAACAGATGTTTTGTAACTCCGTAGGTTTCATTCTCCTCATGCAGAGTCTGGCCCAGCCCCGCACCCTGCTGCGGATAGACTGGTAGCGTCTGCTTCTGCAGCAATGGCGGCGTTCCCGGTGCCGCAGCCGCCTGCGATCCTGCCACGGCCCCCTCCGCAGAACCCGCTGGCGAATTACTCGCCGTCCCGGGAACACCCGATGGCGTCCCGCGCCCCGCCGATACCTGGTCACTCTTCTGCATGGTCAGTGTCGCCACCTCGCTCGGGTCGTAGACCTCATCGGTTCGCTCCTCGCTGCCCTCGTCATAACTCACATTCACAGTGGCCCGCACATTATCGCGTCCTGCCAGCGGCTCCAGCATCGCCACCAGCTTCGCCTCCATGGCCTGCTCCGCGTCCGCCTCGGCGACATTGCTGGACCGCTGCTTGAAGTTCACTCGCCCATCGGCATCCACCAGGGTCACGTTGTCCACACTCAGGTTCTCAACTGAACCAGCCACCAGACTGCGAATCGCATCCGCCTGCTCCGGATCGACCGACGCCCGCTTCAGCTTCAGCACCACCGAGGCCTTCGCCACCTTCTCCTCCGCGGCAAACAGCGAAGCCTGCGGCAGCACCAGGTGCACCCGCGCCGATTTCACAACTCCCAGCGTCCCAATCGTGTGCTCCAACTCCCCTTCGAGCGCCCGCTGATAGTTCACACGCTCATCAAACTCGCTCCCCACCCAGTTCGGCTTGTCGAACAACTCAAACCCCAGCCGGCCCGTCTGCGGCATACCCTTCGCCGCAACCTCCATCCGAGCCTTATCCAACATATCCGCAGGCACCTGCACCCCCGCTCCATCGGCCGTCGTCTCATACGGAATCCCCGCAGCCGCCAACTCCTGAGACACCTGCTGCACGTCCTTCCCGTCGAGCCCACTGAACAACACTCGCCAGTCCGGCCGTCCCGCAAACCACATCATGCCGGCGCATACAGCTGCCAAAAATACCGCGGACGCAATCAGCCAGGTCCGCTTTCCTGCCGGCATTGCCATCAGGCGGTCGCGCATCGCCGCAGCCATCCCCAGCGCCTTCTCAGCGGGACCGCAACCCGCTACACTCGCGCCGGTCTGCCCGGTCCTCTGCATCCCCGCCCCGCTAACCTGCTCCGTGTCTGCCATCTCGCCTCAGCGTCTCTCGAAAACCTGAAAATCTTAAAACTGCATACCCATCATCTGCTGATAAGCACCCACTGCTTTATTGCGAACCTGCAGCGCGAGCTCAAACGCCATGTCCGCCTTCTGAGTCGCAATCATGGCGTCATGGATCTCCACGCCCGAGCCGTTCAGCAACCCTGTCACGGCCTGCGACGCCTTCTGGTCCAAAACACTCGTCTGCTTCACCATCGACTGCAGCACCCCTGCAAACGGCACACCTGCAGCCGAGCCAGTGTTGGAAGCAGCAACACCAGCATCACTCAGGAAACCGTCATCCACGGTTCCCGAATTCAACCCACTCAGCACTGCTGAAGCACCAGACAATCCGATCACAACCCCTCCTCAACCTAACTGCATAGTTCATGCGTTACTGCATCGGTTTACTTCAAAAGATCAAGCGAAGCCGTAACCATGCCCTTCTCCGCAGTGATCGCCGAAGCATTCATCCCATACGACCGTGTCGCTCCCATCAGGTCCACCATTTCGGTCAGCGGATTGATGTCCGGATACGCCACAAATCCATCCGCCCCAGCATCAGGATGCTGCGGGTCATATCGTTTGAGTGGCGCACTCGCGTCACTGATCACTCCCGCCACGCCGACGCCACCCGGAACTCCATTTGCAGCCGTCACATCGCTACCTGAACCCAAGCCAAAGCCTCCGGCAAGCGTGCGTTTGAATCCACTTCCCAAAGATCCACTCGAAACCCCGTTCATCTGGTTCACGAGCGACTCCTGAAAGCTCCCCCCGCCCTCGGTCTCGAACACCACATGATGACGCTGGTACGGTCCACCGTCCGGCGTCCGCGTCGTCTCGGCGTTCGCCATATTCGAGGCCACTACCTCGGCCCGCACTCGCTCCGCCTGTAACGCCGAAGCACTCACATCCATCACGCCAAAGAGATTCATAGTTATTTCGAGTCCATATGGATTGCACTCATCACGCCGGCAAACTCATGCTTCAAAAGTTGCACTCCAAGCTTGAACTGCAGTTGCGACTTCGCCAGCTGCAACCCCTCGCGATCCATCGACACATTGTTTCCATCCGGCCGCGCCACCAGGCCATCGACCTCCTGCGCCGAAACCTCCACACCCTCCAGGCCAGCCGCTCCAGCAGTGTCGTTCAACTGCCGTGCAAACTCCTGCTCAAAATCGAACCCTTGTGTCTTGTACCCTGGCGTATCCACATTGGCCATATTGCTCGCGGTCAGTTGCATCTGCCGACTGGTCAGGTCCAGATACTGTCCCAGTGCATCGCTCATTGCCGTCGTCGTCTGCATCGCCTCACCTCCACGCGATGACATATGCAGTCTGGCAACCAAAGAAAAGCGCCCTCAAATGAGAGCGCTCTTATGCAACATCGAATTCTGTCCTGCCAAAAACTTATCCGCGAGTAGCCCGCCGAAGCCGAATCTCATCCGCTCCAATCTCCATTCGGTCTCCAGCAAGAATCGCGCCGCGTTCCAGCACATGCATCAACTCCCGAACGTTCCCTGGCCAGTTATGCTCATGGAGCTTCGCGATAGCGTCCGCCGTCAACCGTTTCCGCGGCATCTCCTGCCCCATCTGTTCCAGAAAATGTTCAGCCAGCAAATCCAAGTCCACCATCCGCATCCGCAGCGCAGGCACCTCCACCGGAAACACCGCCAGCCGGTGATAAAGATCCAATCGAAACGTCCGCTCCACCCCGACACTCGACGCCAGCTTCTCCAACGGCTGATGGGTCGCCGCAATTACCCTCACATCCACCCGCATCGTCTCGTTATCGCCCACCCGCTGCAGCTCGCCACACTCCAGAAACCGCAGCATCTTGGCCTGCAGCGCCATCGGCATCTCGCCAATCTCATCAAGAAACAACGTGCCTCCATGTGCCGCCTCGATCCGCCCCGTTCGCGACTGCACCGCCCCGGTAAAAGCCCCGCGCGTATGGCCAAACAACTCAGCTTCAAGTAAAGCCTCTGGAATCGCTGCACAGTTCAACACCGCAAACGGTTTACTCGCCCGATCGCTCAAGCGATGCAAGGCCCGCGCCACGACCTCTTTTCCACTCCCCGTCTCCCCTTCAATCAACACTGTCGTCGACCGCGGAGCCACCAGCCGGATCAGCCGGGCCAACTCGCGCATCGGCTCACTCGTGCCCACCATCTCCGGCAACATCGGCTCCTTCTGCATCCCAGACCGCGCAGTCTCCGCACGTCCCATCAGAACCGACAGTGCCTGCCGCGCCGAATCCAGACGCGCCTCCTCGTCCCTGTTATGCGACTGCTCCTGACCAATATTCTTTCGCACGGAAGAGGAGACCCGCTCAAGCGGACGCAACCCCGCTCCCACCGCCCCACTCCCAGCCGCTGGCACCGTATCCGGCGCCGCCATCCACGCAGCCGTATCGTTTAGCGGAGCGTTCTGCGCCTCTCGCAACGCATGGAGCAACTCATTCCGTCTCGGACTCCGCGCTCCGCCATCGACACCACCATCAACGCGCAACAACTCCATCGACGGATACAGCATTCGAATCACAGTCGCAAACTCACCCACCTCAAGGTCAGGCAGCCAGCTATCCACCAGCAGCGCCTCCGACCGCGAATCCTCCAACTGTGCCATCGCCTCCGCGCCGCCGGCCGCCTCTCGCACCTGCCACCGTAACCCGGTCAGCGAACTGCGCAACCTCTGCCGCAACCCCGCATCCGCACTCGCCAGCACAACCGTCCGCATCGCCGCCGCTTCCATCACATCTTCGCTCAACACCGCATCCCGTCCCATATTCATGCTGCTCACCGTATCCTCTCGTCTTCCCTATCTGACATCACCTCTAGCAACATCGCCCGCATCGTATGAACCGTCTGGTTCATACGCGCACATTCCTGCAACGCCTCGCGGATTGCCTCGCGCATCGCATCCGGCTCATCGATCAGCTCTCCCATCGCCAGCCGGCACTGCAGCACCGTCAGCGGCTGGCAAAGCCCATGCAGTGCCACATCGATCCGCTTGACAAGGTCCGCTCGATCCGTCCGCTGCACAGCCTCACGCACCGGCGAGCGCCGCCCTCACGGGATACTCACTTACCCGCGCCATCATTCTGCCAACGCCCGTCCGGTAGCCCTCGCCCCGCACAGTCTCAATCACAGGAGCTCCCTCATCACCATCCACACTCGCCGCTCCCAGCTTCTTCCGCAGGTAGTTCACATACACATCCACGACATTGGTCCCCGCATCGGGAGACATCTGCCAGACCTCCCGCAGCAGCTCGCTTCGGCTGCAGCACCTCCCACGCCGCATCATCAGAAACTCCAGCAAAGAAAATTCTTTGACGGTTAGCTCCACCAGCCGGCCGTTCCTCACCACTCGGCGTTCCATGCGGTTCAGCTCGACATCGCCGTGCCGCAACACCGGATCAGCGAACTGCTCTCGTCGCCGCAACAGCGCCCGGCAACGCGCCGTCAATTCATGAAAGCTGAAGGGCTTCAACAGGCAGTCGTCCGCCCCCAGGTTCAGGCACTTCACGCGCTCTTCCACCTGACTCCGCCCCGTCAGGACCAGCACCGCGGTTTCGTCGAACCGCCCGCGCAACTCTGCCAGCACCTCGGTTCCATCTTTTTTAGGAAGACTCAAATCAAGCACAATCAGGTCCGGACGATGCTCCGCAGCGTAAACCAACGCCGCCTCTCCATCCCCTACCCAGGTCACCTCATGACCTTCAAGCTTCAACCCCTTTTGCAGAAATAATCCAAGCGCAGCGTCATCTTCAACAATCAAAACTCGCATTCTTTATCTCCCAAAGCAGAAAATCTTCCAATAAGTACTGCAGGTCACATTACCAATTTCGGTTGTGTGTAATTACCTTGGTTCATCCACGGCGTCCTGACAAGACCTCTTTGCAAGTTTTTGCACACACCATTTCAAAATGGGAATTTTTCTCCGGTACGTCAAACTCAAGGCTGATAGGCCCGAGAGCAAAGTAATGTCTGGAAAATGAACAAACGCCGACTGGTGTGATATGTCATCCAGCAGACAGATACTTTCAGGGTATTTCAGTAATCTATCGATTCCCTTCTAGGAAATCGTATGACCAAACAATGGCCCACTTTTCTTCATCGTGCAAACCCCGACGGCACCTTCGATTCCATCTGTATACGATGTTTTAAGACAATAGCTTCTGCGGTTAGAGAGTCCGGCCTGGCTGGGCCTGAAGTTGCGCACGTATGTGCGCCCTCCACTTTGTCGCAGCGCGACCAGCCGCGAGAGAAGACGAATTGAGGGCGTACAACTTCGCTCCACTGCTTTAGCCAATTGAGCAGTGATTTTTCCTACCAGAATCCAAGTCAAAGGGTGATCAATAAAAAGACGAAGATTATAACGTTGACGCAAGGTGGGACACGATGAGACGATTGTGGGCATGGAACCTCGCCAGCAACCGATGTGGCTTCGTATCATCCTCAACATATGCGGGCCAGCCGGGTTGGGGGTCACGCTAATGGGGTGGGTGAGGCCAACTATTGGAATAGCCGTAATGGTAATTGGGCTGCTTTATGTGGTGTGGGAGGTAGCGCCCCTAATAAGGAAAAGGGGACTTATCTCCAAGGCTCACGATGAGCCACGGCCAGACGCGGCCTTACTCAGCGCCCAGCTAAAGTTGCTTGAACAAATCGACGCATTTATCGGGACAAAGGATGAGAGCGCCCTAAGGGAAATATTCGATCTTCCGGGGATGCTGAAATACAACATAAAACTTTCGAGACGAAGCTTCGCCCCAAAGCTCGTTTCATCTTCTGAGTCTAAAGAAATTGACCGCTACTGGAAGGGTGGCCAAGCACGCATTGACACAAGGTTTGCACTTCTTTCGAAGGTCAACGATAGGGTTCATCTGGAACATATTCCGGGAAAAATCGGGATCATAAATAGCTCCGCAAAATACGTTGAGAGCAGACGGCAACTCACGAATTTGTCTTCGTCTTCTCTGTTACCAAGCACGGTGACGGCGGCCTTGAAAGATTTTGAAAAGACGATAGAAGACAATATGACTCTGATGGTCGAATCGCTAAATGAAAGCTTTGCTTCTGATCCCAGATACATTTTTGAGAGCGACGACTCATCGTCAAACTGGTATGGAAGCGCTTCGGGACGATACTGGGCCAGGTTTGCTTCTCTAAGAGAGAAAGCGAGTGCGGTTAGCGAAGAGATTCGCCAGTATTTAGGGGTTGGAGTGCTGGCTTCTAAGCAGCCGTAAGTTTCTTGTACTCCAACACTGGAGCCTCAAGTAGCTTCATCAGCGTATCGCGAAACAGAAACGGATTATCACGGTTGTTGAATCGGAAGGTCATTTCATCGAGGTAAGCGGGAAGATGTTTTGCAGAGACTTTATGCCACGAACCAATAATGCCTCGCTTGAGAAGAGAGAAAGCGGATTCGATGCCGTTCGTGGTGATGTCGCCGTCAACGTAGACACCGTTGCTGTGGTTGATAGACTTGTGCTTCCGTCCATTGATACCAGCTTCCATAAAGGCCCGAGGATAGAAGTTCGCATCGTCCGTCATTACGACCTCAACATCTGCGCTCACGTTCTCTTTGATAAACCGCGCCAAGGTACCGGACTTCACATCCTCGGCTTTAAAGAACCGGAGCGCTCCGCCGCGTTGCTTGATGCCAATGACAACTTCCTTCTGCTTAGTAGATCGGCCCTGAGTGCCCTTGCCGTGCGTCCTTCCACCCACATAGGTCTCATCTATCTCCACGATGCCCGTCAGCAGTTCAGGATTGATTTCACGCATGGCCGAACGGATGCGGTGGCAGAGATACCATGCCGTCTTGTACGAGATGCCCAGCGTTCGACTAAGCTGATTCGCGCTCATGCCCTTGCGAGACTCACAAAGAAGATAGGTGCAGAGAAACCACTTCCAGAGCGGCAGGTGCGAGTCATTGAAAACGGTGCCAGCAGTCACGGAGAATTGGTAGCGGCAAGCATCGCAATCGTATTGGTTGCGCTTCACGATCTGCGAGATTTTATCCGAATTGCAGCGAGGGCAAAGAACGTCATCCGCCCAACGCAACGCCTCAAGATAGGTGCGGCATCTGTCTTCACTGTTGAACTGTTCGATCAGGCTGCAAAGGTTTACGGAGTCCATTATGCCCTCTAAGAAGAATCCATCCGGTAAACATCCCCGAAAGATGACCACCACTGAGGCTATAGAGCATTTGTTTCATCCCGATGTAGTGCAACACATGAAGAATGAAGCAAATAAGCCGAAACCTAAGCGACTAAAGAAAGCATAGCCGAAATGCCACCTTGTGTCAAGTATATAATCTTCAAAAAGACTTGCAATTCGCTTTTTATTCGCTACAATCATCCGCATGGCAATTACGCGACGGCAAAAAGAGGTCATTGACTTCCTCTCCGGCTTCACTCAGAAAAATGGCTACTCCCCTTCCTACGAGGAGATCGCCAGCGGTCTGGGCCTCAGTTCCCTCGCCACCGTGCACAAGCACGTCACCAATCTGCAGAACAAGGGCCTCCTCCAGCGCGCCCACAACCGCAGCCGTTCCATTGATGTCCTCCCCGTCCGCAGCGGCAAAAAAGGCTCCGACCGCCTGCCGCTCATGGGCCGCATCGCCGCCGGCCAGCCCGTAGAGGCCATAGAAACCGCGGAGAGCATCTCCCTCTCGGATATCATCGGCAACCGCGAGGTCTTCGCCCTTGAGGTGCGCGGCGACTCCATGCGCGACGAGCACATCGTCTCCGGCGACTACGTTTTGGTCGAGCGCACCCGCACCGCCCGCGAGGGTGAGATCATCGTAGCCCTCATCGACGGCTCCGACGCCACCCTCAAGCGCTTCTACCGCGAGGGCAGCATGGTCCGCCTGCAACCCTCCAATACCGAGATGTCCCCCATCTACGCCCCCGCCGCCAACGTCAGCATCCAGGGCAAGGTTCTCGGCGTTCTCCGCAAATACGCATAAAATTCGTACATAGCCACTCCCCAAAGTTGCTATTCCTTTCCGCCGCGCGGACGTCCAAAATAGGAGCCGGCAGTAACTCCGCGTCCTTGCAGCAACTTTCTCCCCCGTCTATGGAACCGCGCAGCATCTTCTTGCGTAATCACACTCCGAGACGCCTCACTAACCAGAAAGATATGGGAGCACCCCTTGGCTACACAGCGCAAAAACAAACGTAAGGTCTGGCTATGGACCGGTCTCGTCGTCCTCGTCGCAGCCGCGGCTCTTGGCATCGCAGTCGCCGCCCGCGGCAACACTACCAAATTCGAGCCCTCCCAACTCGCCAAGGCCGAACTCAGCGACATCGCCCGCTCTGTCGTCGCCACTGGAAAGGTCCAGCCCATCACCAAGGTCGAGGTCAAGTCCAAAGCCTCTGGCATCGTCACCCGCCTGGACACCGACATCAACGCCCAAGTCAAACAGGGGCAGGTCCTCGCTCAACTCGACCAGCAGGAGATTCTCGACCAGGTCGCAGCCCAGAAGGCTCAGCTCGCCGCCGCCGAGTCGAACGCCCGCGCCGCCGAAGCCTCCATCCAATACGACAGGGTCAACGCCGAAGCCCCCGACCTTCCCATGTACAAGCACACCTACGAGCGCAATCTCGAGATGTCCAAACAGGGTGTCGTCTCCCAGCAGTCCCTCGACGACGCACAGCAAAAATATCTCGCCGCCGCCAACACCCGCGACAAAGCCGTCTCACAAATTACCGTAGACGCATCCAAGCTCCGCCAGGCCCAGGCGCAGGTCGCTCAGAACCAAGCCTCCCTCAAGCAGCTTGAAGAGCAGCTCAGCTACACCACCATCACTTCCCCCATGGACGGCACCATCCTCTCCCGTGACGTCGAGATCGGCGACGCCGTCAGCTCCATCCTCGTCCTCGGCTCCACCGCCACCCTCGTCATGACCATCGGCGACACCACCCAGGTCTACGTCCAGGGCAAGGTCGACGAGTCCGACATCGGCAGGGTCTACCTCGGCCAGGCTGCCCGCATCAAGGTCGAGTCTTTCAAGGACAAGACATTCCAAGGCAAGGTCACCAAGATCGCCCCCCTCGGCGTCGAAAAGGACAACGTCACCACCTTCGAGGTCCGCGTCTCCATCGACAACCCCGGTGGCGAACTCAAAGCCAACATGACCGCCAACGCCGAGATCCTGCTCGAAGAGCACAAAAACGTCCTCACCGTACCTGAACAGGCAGTTCTCTACGACAAAGACCGCAACGCCTCCGTCGAAGTCCCCGACCCTAAACAAAAGAACGGCCGCCGCAAGGTCGATATCAAGGCCGGCATCTCCAACGGCACCAAGACTGAAGTCCTTGCCGGCCTCAAGTCCGGCGATACTGTCATCCTTCAGCAATAACCTGAAAGGCCAGCGGTAAGCGTTCAAAATCCGCCGGACGAGCAAACAGCATCAGTACCTTCTCGAAAGGGCCAGCATCTAAATCGCAGCCATCAGAGTCGACTAAAGGAAATCCGATGACAATCATGACAACTAAGACCATCAAAGTCCTCGCCACCGTCGCCGCAACCCTCATCCTCACCGCTTCGACCGCCTTCGCCGCCGACAGTAACTTCGACCGCACCCTCAACGTCAGCGGCTCTCCCAACGTCTCCGTCGCGACCGGCTCCGGTTACATTCATCTCAATCCCGGATCGGGGAACCAGGTCCACATCGTCGCCCACGTCCGCTCAAGCCACGGCTGGATGGGCGGCGGCGGCGACGTCGACAGCCGCATCCAGCAGATCGTTTCCAACCCGCCCATCGTCCAGAACGGCAATGACATTATCATCGGGCCGGAGCACCATAACGGCGACCTCTACCGCAACATCTCCATCGACTACGAGATCACCCTCCCCAAAGCCTCCGGCATTAATGCCACCACCGGCTCTGGCGACGTCCAGATCCAGGACGTCGGAGCCTCCGTCAAAGCCCAGAGCGGCTCTGGCTCAGTCCACGTCCACGGCGTCCAGGGTCCCACCACACTAGGCACCGGCTCCGGCGACATCGAACTCCAGCAGACCGGCCCCGGCGACGTTAAAGCGGAAACCGGCAGCGGCAGCATCCGCCTCCAGGGCCTCGCCGGCGCACTCAAAGCCAGCACCGGCAGTGGCGACATCGAAGCCCAGGGCCAGCCCACCGCCGATTGGAAGCTCTCCACCGGCAGTGGCTCCGTCCGCCTCGTCGTCGGCAACGCCCACTTCAACCTCGATGCAGACACCGGCTCCGGCGGCATCAACGTCTCGCAGCCCATCACCATGCAGGGCAGCCTCAATCGTCATCACGTCAGCGGCGTCGTCAACGGCGGTGGCCCCACCATCCGTATTGGCACAGGCTCCGGCGACATTCAAATCAAATAGCCGCAACGAATTCTCCTGTCTCTGAAGTTATTGACATAGTTGTCATCCCGACCGGATCCTGAGCGAGTGAAACGAGTCGACGGGGGAGTGGAGGGATCTGCTGTTTGTGTGGTTACCAATCATGCAACGCGTCGCGAGTATGTCGCTGCTTTCAGAGAAAGAACATCAGGGTAGCTGCCCACAAAGCCGCCGCGCTCAATCGCCCAGCGTCACCCTGCCGCTCCCGAGATCGTACGCTCCGCTGGCAACCTTCACCCCATCATCCTTGATCGCCTTCGCAATCACAGTTGAACTCTCCCTCAGCAACTGCGCCTGATAGGCCGCATTCATCTTCACTGCTAGCGCAACATCCCCCTTCGCTCCTGCAATCCCCGGTATCAGGTGCTGATACAGCACGCTGATCTGCCCCGGCACCTCTTTGCCTGCAATCGCCGCACTGATGGCTCCGCAGTTCGAATGCCCCATCACCAGGATCGCCTTCACTCCAAGCACCGTCACGCCATACTCCAGGCTCGCGATCATCTCCGGCGTCACCATATTCCCCGCCACCCGTGTCACAAACAAGTGCCCAATGCTCTGATCAAAGATAATCTCCACCGGCACCCGAGAATCAGCGCAAGACAACACCGCAGCAAACGGCTCCTGCTTGCTCACTGTCTTCTCCTTCAGGATCTTCAAATCTTCCGGAAACGACGTAATCCTCCCGGCGATGAATCGTTCATTGCCTGCCATCAACTCCCGCATGGCCGCCTCACCGGTCAGCCCCGACTGCGCCAAAGCCGGCACTACTCCACCTCCTGCCACCACACCCGCTGCTGCCAGCCCGGCAACAAACTGCCGCCGCGTCCAATCCCCAGCAATCTCTCTGTGCATACGCCCTCCTTATTGCCAAGAAGCTTACACCAAACCCAAATCGATTACCCTCAAAGAATGTCCCTAGTACCACCTCCCCGCCTCCTTGTCTTCGACCTCGACGGTACCCTCATCGACTCCGGCATCGATCTCTGCAACTCCGTCAACGCCACCCTCGCCCACTTCGGCAAACCCGAGCTCCCCGAAGCCGTCATCGCCAGCTACATCGGCGACGGCGCCTCCCTGCTCGTACGCCGGGCCTTCGGCGACCCCGAAGGCGACTCCCACGATGAAGAATATGTAACCGAGGCACTTACCTTCTTCCTCGACTACTACCGCGTCCACAAGTTCGACAACACCTACCTCTACCCTGGCGTCCTCGAATCACTCGAAGCCATCCGAGCCGCAAACCCCGACATCCTCATGGCCGTCCTGACCAACAAACCCGTCAACCCCTCCCGCGACATCTGCGCCCACTTCGACATCTCTCGCTTCTTCTTCCAGAACTACGGCGGCAACAGCTTCCACACCAAGAAGCCCGACCCTCACGGCATCCAAACCCTCATCACCGAAGCCAGCGCAATCGCCCGGCGCCCCATCACTCCCGCCGAAACCATCATGATCGGCGACACCGACACCGACGTCCTCACCGCCCGCAACTCCGGCGCCCGCAGCATCGGCTGCACCTTCGGCCTCAAGCCCCACTCCCTCGTCGATGCCCCTCCCGACCACCTCGCCCACACCCCCACCGACTGGCTCGAGATTCTAACCATCAACACGCTGCCAGAAAACTGACAACCTGCAACTAGTGTCCTGTCTCAGAAGTTATTTTCATAATTGAATTCGTCATCCTGAGCGGAGTTTGGCGCGGTTTCTTGTGACAAACGTAGTCGAAGGACCCCGAACAGGCTCATACTCCCCCGACTCTCCGGCCCTTTCTCCCCACCAATTGCAAGGAACTTCTGAGACAGGACACTAGCAGCTCCCAACCTAATTCCCAGTCTCGAACCGCTTGAAGAAGCTCGTATCCAGATAATGCGGTCTAGCCGGGTCATCCGCCACCGCCCTCGCCAAATCCGCAAAAAAGTCATTAAACTGCGCCGCCGCAGCCAAATCCACCGGCTGCGTCAGATCGTCATCGGTCGAGTGATACCGCTGGGCCAGCCAAGCCCTCCAAGCCTTGTACTCTGGAGACCCCATCGTCCAGCCAAACTTCATCGCCAGCGCCGGCACACCTGCCTGCACAAAGCTGTATTGATCCGTGCGAATAAACGAATTCCTATCCGGCTCCGGATCGCCTGCAATCACGATATGATGCGCCTCTCCCACCTTCTCCGCATCCGCGCCCAGCGTCGACTGTTCCAGCCCCTGCACATGCAACTTCTTCAGCGGAAAGATCGGCATAAACATATCCAGGTTCAGGTCCGCAGCAATCGCGCTCTCCGGAACCGTGGGATGTCCCGCAAAGTATCGCGAACCCAGCAACCCCTTCTCCTCCGCCGTAAAGATCACAAACAGCATCGACCGCTTCGGCCGCGTCTTAGCCTGACTGAAGATCCTCGCCGTCTCCAGCACTGTCGCCACTCCCGAAGCATCATCCATCGCCCCGCTGTAAACCGTCTTCCCATTGATCGGCGCACCCACGCCGAGGTGATCCAAATGTGCCGACACCAGTACATACTCTCCTGCCAGCTTCGGGTCTGCCCCCTTCAACTCGCCCACAATATTCGGCGACACCACCTGCGACGTCTCCCCCACAACAGTAGCCGTCACGTTTTTACCCAAAGCAAAGTGCGGCAGCGGCTTCTGTGCATCCGCCAGCGCCAGCATCTCTGCAAACGTATGCCCCGTCCCCGCAAACAGCTTCTCAGCCTGCGCCGGATTGAACGTCGCCGAAAACATCGCTCCATGCTCATCGGCCAGCGCAGGATGCTTCGCGGCCACTGCATCCGCATCTGGCGCAACCGCCAGCCGCATCCCCGCCTGCGAGGCGCCGCTCGCCACCCGCTGCCAGCCAAAGTCCATCGACTTCGGCGTCGGGATCGAGATCGTCCCCACCGCTCCCGCATCGCGCAGTGCCTTGGCAAACGGCGAAGTCCGCGCGAACGACTTCAAAGGCCCCGGCAGTTCTGCAGGCCCGCCGTTGATATAAACAACAACCCTTCCCTTCAACTCCGCCATCGGAACCTCGGCGGAATTGAAGTCGTCATACTTCGACTCCGGCAAATGCAGCCCATAGCCGATAAAAACCAACGGAGCGTTGACCTCCTTCACCTGCGCCGACCGCGAACCGAGAATCGCATCCTCCCCCAACACCAGCGGCGTCGTCTTCCCATTCACCACCAGGTTCATCGATGACTTGCTCGCAATCACCCGTTGCACATCGAAGTGCACTGGCTGGTAGTAGCTGCCATTCACCCCAGCCGGCGCTAACCCAAACGATTTGAACTGATCGACCACATACGCAGCCCCCTTCAAATACTCGTCACTCCCCGTCAACCGCCCCTTCATCGCAGGATCGGCCAGATACTGCACATGCGCCCACCAGATCTTTCCCCGCGCCTCATCGCTCAGAGGTGCCGCTCCAGACTGTGACCACACAAAAACACCACTCACTGCGAACACTGAAGCAGCAAAGAAGGCGACCCAACGCATACGCATATCTGTTCTCCGAAAAAAAGAGGGATGCGTCGAATCTAGCACGTTCAACCCGCTTCACAATCTCCTTTTGACGCTCTTCCCCGTGCTTGCTACCCTCATCCCACCATGAACTCCACCGCGACCCAGCTTGCCCCGACCACCTGCTGCATCATCGGCGGAGGCCCGGCGGGCATCATGCTCGGCTTCCTTCTCGCCCGCCGGGGCATCCCCGTGACCGTCCTCGAAAAATACAAAGACTTCTTCCGCGACTTCCGCGGCGACACCATTCACCCCTCCACCCTCGAACTCCTGTACGAGCTCGGCCTCCTCGAAAAATTCCTCGCGCTTCCTCACTCGCAGGTCAGCGGTCTCTCCGCCATCATCGGCGGCCGCCGCTTTCAGATGTCGGACTTCTCCCATCTTCCAACCCACGCCAAATTCGTCGCACTCATGCCGCAGTGGGATTTCCTCAACTTCCTCTCCACCGAAGCCGCCCGCTTCCGTTCCTTTACCCTGCGCACGGGCTGTGAGGCCACCGGCGTCATCCAAACCAGGGACGGCACCACCACAGGCGTCCTCGCCAACACGCCCGACGGTCCCGTCGAGATTCCCGCAACACTCACCGTCGGCTGCGACGGCCGCCACGCCATCTCCCGTGTCGCCGGTCATCTCCCTCTTATCGATGAAGGTGTTCCCGTAGACATCCTATGGCTCCGCATCGCGCGCCAACCCTCCGACCCTGAAAACGCGCTCGGCTACTTCAACTTCGGTCGCTTCGTCATCCTCATCAATCGCAACGACTACTTCCAGGTCGGCTATCTCATCCCCAAAGACGCTTTCCCGCAGATTAAGCAAGACGGCATTCCCGCCTTCCAACAGAGCATCGAGCGCATCGTCCCTTTCCTTGCCAGCCGCACAGCCGAGATCGATTCCTGGGACAAGGTCAAGCTCCTCACCATCCAGGTCAATCATCTTCAAGACTGGTGCTCCCCCGGCCTGCTCTGCATCGGCGATGCTGCCCATGCGATGTCCCCCGTCGGCGGCATCGGCATCAACATCGCCCTGCAGGATGCGGTCGCCACCGCCAACCTCCTCACCGAATCTTTGCTCAGCGGCGGACCCACCGTGCACGATCTGCGAAGCGTTCAACACTATCGCGAGAGCGCCGTCCGCAACACCCAGCGAGTGCAGATCTTCGCCCACCGCATCCTCTCCCGCGCCCTTCAAAACACCGGCCCGGTCACCCCGCCGCTCGCCCTCCGCATCGCCACGAGCATCCCAGGCTTCAAGTACCTTACCGGACGTTTCATCGGCATGGGCCTGCAACCCCAGCACATCAAGAAAATCTAGCGTCTACTCAAACCCTCGATTCCAACTCTCGATCACCCGAGTCTCCCGCTCCCACCCCAGCACGCTCACGCTTCCAGTCCCCAGCGCAAGCAAAGCACCGCCCGTCGCCGCCAACCCAATCCAACGTGCCGCCAGAATCCGCAAAATATGCGCATGCGCAAACAGCGCCACGTTCCCCCCATCAGGCGCCGCCGCCAAAACCTGCGCAATCACCCCATCCGCCCGCTCGCCCACATGCTGTACGGTCTCTCCGCCAACAATCTCGTTCTTCCACACCGACCACCCCGGAATCTCCGCCTGAATCTCTTTCGTCGTCTTCCCCTCATACACTCCGTAGTCCCATTCCTTCAACCCATCATCAACCTTAGCAACATCGCCAAACCCCGCAATCGCACACGTCTCCCGCGCCCGCTGCATCGGACTCACAAACACCGCCTCAAACTTCGTCCCCTTCAAATAATCCCGCAGCTCTTCCGCCCGCTTCCTTCCATGCTCAGTCAGAGGAATATCCGTCCGGCTCGTATGCGCCCCGCTCAAACTCCACTCCGTCTCCCCATGCCGCACCAGCCACAACTCAGTTCCCACACTCATTCACAACCTCCGCAATAAAAGCTGTCATTCTGAGCGGAGCGAAGAACCCCCGCATTTCGTCTTGCTTTTGTCTTTGCCTTTTCTTACATTCCCAACCTCCGCCCTCTATCCACTATCCTACAGAGATGGACTTCCAGCTCTCCACCACCTACAAGCCTCAGGGCGACCAGCCCCGAGCCATCGCCGAGCTCATCTCCGGCATTCACGCCGGAGAAAAAGATCAAGTCCTGCTCGGCGTCACCGGCTCCGGCAAGACCTTCACCATGGCCAAGGTCATCGAAGAGCTGCAACGCCCCGCTCTCATCCTCGCGCACAACAAGACGCTCGCCGCCCAGCTCTACCACGAATTCAAAACCTTCTTCCCCAACAACGCCGTCGAGTACTTCGTCTCCTACTACGACTACTACCAGCCCGAAGCCTACATACCCGCCGGCGATCTCTTCATCGAAAAAGAATCCACCATCAACGAAGAATTAGATAAACTCCGCCTCGCCGCCACTCGCAGCCTCTTCGAACGCCGCGACGCCATCATCGTCAGCTCCGTCTCCTGCATCTACGGTCTCGGCTCCCCCGAAGCCTACTACGGCATGTTGCTCCTCCTCGAAAAAGGCCAGCGCCTCAAGCGCGAAGACATCACCCGCCGCCTCGTCGAAATCCTCTACGACCGCAACGACGTCGACTTCCGCCGCGGCACCTTCCGCGTCCGCGGCGACATCATCGAAATCTACCCCACCTACGACGAGAACGCCTACCGCATTGAACTCTTCGGCGACGAAATCGATTCCCTCTCCCAGATCGACCCCCTCTTCGGCACCGTCCGCCAAAAGTACTCCCGCCTCCCCATCTATCCCAAATCCCACTACGTCGTCCAACCCGAGCGCAAGACCACCGCCATCGCCTCCATCCTCGAAGAGATGGAGTGGTGGGAAAAAGAACTCGAAACCCAGGGCCGCCTCGTCGAATCCCAGCGCATCCACCAGCGCACCCGCTTCGATCTCGAGATGATCAAATCCGTAGGCTACTGCCACGGCATCGAAAACTACTCCCGCCACTTCTCCGGCCGCCTCCCCGGCGAACCCCCACCCACACTCCTCGACTACTTCCCCCAGGACTACCTCCTCTTCATCGACGAGTCCCACGTCACTGTCCCGCAACTCCACGGCATGTGGCACGGCGACCGCAGCCGCAAGCAAAACCTCGTCGACTACGGCTTCCGCCTCCCCAGCGCCATGGACAACCGCCCCCTCCGTTTCGAGGAATTCGAATCCCGCACCGGCCAGATCATCTACGTCTCCGCCACCCCCGGCCCCTACGAGCTGACGAAGTCAGCGGGAGTCGTCGTAGAACAGATCATCCGACCCACCGGCCTCATCGACCCGGTTGTAGAGATCCGCCCCATCAAAGGCCAGATCGACGACCTCCTCGCCGAAATCCGCGACCGCGCCCAGAGAAACCAGCGCGTCCTCGTCACCACCCTCACCAAGCGCATGTCCGAAGACCTCGCCAGCTACTACACCGAAGTAGGCGTCCGCTGCCGTTACATGCACTCCGAAATCGAAACCCTCGAACGCATCAAACTACTCCGCGACCTCCGCAAAGGCGAGTACGACGTCCTCATCGGCATCAACCTCCTCCGCGAAGGCCTCGATCTTCCGGAGGTGTCGTTAGTAGCTATTTTGGATGCCGACAAAGAAGGCTTCCTCCGCTCGCAGGGCTCCCTCATCCAGACCATCGGCCGAGCCGCCCGCCACATCGAAGGCCGCGCCATCCTCTACGCCGACAAGATGACCGACTCCATGCAACGCGCCATCGACGAAACCAACCGCCGCCGCGAAAAGCAGGAAGCCTACAACGAAGAAAACGGTATCACCCCACAATCCATCATTCGCCCCCTCGAGATGGGCCTAGCCGGCATCCTCAAAGCTGACTACGCCGACCTAACCGACGAAGCCGAAGGCATGCCCGACTTCTCCACCCAGCAGGAGCTCGACGGCTACATCGGCAAACTAGAATCCGACATGCGCGAAGCCGCCAAAAAATTCGAATTCGAAAAGGCCGCCAAACTCCGCGACACCGTCAAAGAACTCCGCACCAAGGAATTTCTATTTAGCTAACCTCGTTGCTGTCGCCTTTATCTTTTTTTCACTAAAACAAAAATCTCGTCATCCTGAGCGAAGCGTAGCGCAGTCGAAGGACCCCGAAACCGCATACACCACCCATACCGATCAAACCTTTTCCACCACCGAGCTCAAAAGGATCAAAATGGCAGGCTACACATACATCATGGGCAGCCAAACCGGCACACTCTACATCGGCGTAACCAGCGATATCTACATCCGCGTCCAACAACACAAAAACGGCACCTTCGAAGGCTTTTCAAAAGAGCACAATTGCACCCGCCTCCTATACTACGAAGCCCACGAAAGCATCCTTGAATCAATAGCCCGCGAAAAGCAACTAAAAGGCTGGCGCCGCGAAAAGAAATTAAACCAAATCCGCACCCAAAACCCAGACTTCAAAGACCTGGCCGAAACCTGGGGCTGGAAGCTCGTCACCGCCAACGAAAAAATGAACCCCTAAAAGCCCATCACCCGACCAGTTCCCTTTATCAACCCACCCCAAAGCCCGTCATCCTGAGCGACGCAGATCACAGCCTCATCTCTCTATCTTTCTCACCATACACAAAAGCCGTCATCCTGAGCGGAGCGTAGCGCAGTCGAAGGACCCCGAAGGTCTATAACTCACTACAACCGCTCAACCCTTGTCAACCAAGATGCTGCAATCTCGTCATCCTGAGCGGAGCGTAGCGCAGTCGAAGGACCCCGAAGGTCTATACTCACCACAACCGCTCAACCCTTTTCAACCACAACGCAGTAGCCTAACGCAGCTGCCGCCAAACTCCGCGACACCGCAGAGAACTCCCGCGCCAAAGAATTCCTCTTCAGCTAACGCGAATCCAGGAGGAATCTAACCCCCATTCTCCTTTTGAAGCCGTCATCCTGAGCGAAGCGCAGCGAAGTCGAAGGACCCCGAAGATCTATACTCACCACAACCGCTCAACCCCTTTTCAACCACGATGCAGTCGCGGCCGCCAAACTACGCGACACCGTCAAAGAACTCCGCACCAAAGAGTTTCTCTTCAGCTGATCTCCTATAACGGCTTATTCAACGATAAGGCCGTGCTGTAGGCTTGGAGTAGCTTGGGGTATGTCTCCCAGGCGGATGGCCGGAGCCTCGAGAGAAGCGTACCCATCAGGGCACTAACACGGCAGTGTTAGTGCGTTGACCGCCCGCGCAGAAATATCATCCTATTCACAATTGGAGAAATCAAATGGCTCTTCAGATACCAAAAGAGTGGCATCAGTGCTGCACCTGCGAAAGGTGGGCAGGTCAACGCAAACTTGATTTCCACCGGATGTTCGTTGAAACGGAAACCGCCACGGATAAAGGCGCATGCGTGGGCGGCCCCTGGGATCGAACTCAGACATATGCCAATCACCAATGTGAAGGATGGTCGAAATGGGGGCAGATCTCATGACAGAGCAATACCCCTATCAGAGCGTTTACGAACGTTACGGATTCAAGTGCGTTTATTGCGGCATTGATGGTTCCGGTGATTTCCAGATATGGTTCAATGCCAATTTTGCGGTCGATCACATCAAACCGAGAAAATTCGGTGGAACCGACCATCCAGACAACTTGGCCCTCGCGTGTCATTCCTGCAACCTTTATAAAGGTGCAATAGATTGCGACTCGATCGACAAAGCCAAGGAAGTTATCCGCCAGAAGAAGCGCCAGGCCCAAAATTGGTACGAAAGATTCGTTCTAAAAGGGGCAACGACGGCAGACGCTCTGGCTGGTGGGGCCGGGTGCCCCACATCTCGCTTCTGAGATGTGGGTTCGCCTGACCTGCCACAAAAGTCAGAGCTTCACACTCGGCTCACTTTTCCAATTGCATCTTTAGTCAACCCCACTTACTCCATGCCTATCAATCACTTACAACGATTTCCACAGCCAAAAGCTTGACTCACCCAGATATAATTAGCTTATAGAGTAAAGAAATGAGCCCGGCCATCCGCCGGGCTTTTGCATTTAACCCACAAAAAGGGCTTAGGTCCGGATCAGGTATGCCCCAAAACATACCGAAGTCCGGACCTAAACCTTTTTCTCACTAGACTTTGCGCAAGAAAGTACCCCGGGGAGGGGGTACTCATGAACAAGACCATCGAAGTCATCAAGGACATCCGCACCCTCTGCACCCACGTCTTCGAAGGAGGCCACCGATGCGCCTCGCCCGCCCTCCAGCGCGAAGCGTTCTGCTACTACCACCACCCAAACCGCAAGCCCCTCCCAAACCCCAGCCGGCGCCGCAGTCGCCGCCAATCCTTCGACCTCTCACTTCCCGCCGGCCAATCGGACCTACAGCACGCCGTCTATGAAGTGATTCGGCGTCTCGCCGCCAACCAGATCAGTACCCGCCACGCCGGCCTGATCCTCAACGCCCTCCACAATGCCACCCGAAACTCGCCACCAGCCCCACCAACCTCTACCGCCAGCTCACAGCCAGATGCCAACGTAGCTTGCGCTCCATCGTCTTCTCCAGCACATGCGCATACTCCAGCAGCTCTGAGAGCACCTGCTCTCCTTCACTGCCGAACTGCAGCGGATCGGCCTCCAGCGTCACTAACAGAGCCTTTACCGTCCTCAATCCATCCTCAGGCGAGTACCACTGCGGCGGCGGCAACCGTCGCATCAGCTCCTGATTCCCCGCACCCTCTTCAATCAGCAACGACATCGAATTCTCATCCGCAGAAAAAAACTCAATCAGCGGACGCACCCCCAGCCGCAGCGCCAACCGCTCCAGCGCGTCTTCATGCCGAGCCAGCGAGCGCCCATTCACAAAGATATCGAACCCAGGATCCTCACCCTCAACCACGATGTACATCGAAGCTGCCATTTACTGCAGTTTACCCCGCAAAGCGCCACTCGGAAAGTATCACCGAAGCGACAAAAGAAGCCCCTGTTGTTCCAACCGAGGCAATCCGTCCGACACCTCACCGGGAATCACCCATGAAGTTCCTGACAGAATGCAAAGCGCTGCAAAAGCAATCCACAGCATCCATCGCATGATGAAGACGCCCCGTCTCAATCCAGGCTTGAAATCACTTCCACACATGAGGAACAGACCCGGCAGGAGCATGAGACTTCAGTTCAAGGTAAACAGTCTCAATATCCTGTTGCAATCCATCGGGACGATTCGGAACCCAGTTGCTGTCGCTGTCCGGCAGTTTGATGTGCATCTCAGCCGGGGTTTTTCCCATATCAGCCTGCACTTTGACCTCCCGATAAAGGTCCCGCAGAAACCTCTGCTGCCCCGACAAAATCTCCGGACCACCCGCTCCACCATGACCAGGCAGCACATGCAACGGTCTCAGCGCCAACGCCTTGTCCAGAACATCAGGCCAGTTCGCGATATTCGCATCAAGCAATTTATTCCTCGGCCCGTTGACCGCCGCATCCCCGGTACAGAGCACCCGTTCCTTCGGCAACCACACATATCCATCGCCCGGCGTATGCCCCCACCCCAGAAAAAGAAGCCGGACCTCTCGCCCCTTGTCCTTCAGCAAGAGAGAATTACCATCGATAATCTTCTGCGGGCGTTGAACGTCGACCTCACCCGTCTCCCGAACATCATCTCGCTTCTCCATCGCCGCCTGCCACCGCGCAGGCTCCCACCGGTCCATCTCAGTCACAACGCCGCGAAACGCCATCGTCGTCGCTCCCGCCGCGGTCCAAACCGAGTTGCCATACGAATGGTCGCCGTGCGCGTGCGTGTCGAAGACGTAGCGAACCGGCTTCTTCGATAAACCCTTCACGACCTGCAGCAGTTCCTTCGCTCTAGCTGGATAGTTAGCATCGACGACAATCAAATAACTGTCCATTTCAATGATCGTCGTATTGCTATACCCTTTGCTTGAGTCCCCAAGCAAAAACCAAACGCCATCGGCAATCCTCTGCGGAGACCAATCCTGCCCCGAAGCGCACCGCATACAACAAAACAGCATCGCAACAAACAACGCTCGCCAGACGAAGCACCAACCGGCGCGACGAATTCGACCTGCAGCAATGACACAAAAGCCGCGCAAATGCGCGGCCTCTGTGGTTAGCGTTGATGAAACTCTAGCGATTGCCGCCACCCTGCGGTGCGCCGGAACCCGGACCCGGCCTCCGCCCTCCACGACGCCGTCTACCACCCGGCCGCCTCTGTCCACCCGGCCCATTCGGCCTTTGGCCACCGGCAACCGCCGGAACCCCGGCTGCCTCATCGGCACGGTTGAAGTTAGGCTCATCCGTAGACTCTTCGCCATCATCGTCGAAGTCGTCTCCGTCCTCATCCACCTCATCCGTGGGCTGGTTCGCAGCAGGCGCAGAGACGTTAACTTCAACGCGCCCTCCGTCCGTTCCAATCTGTCCAGGCTCCGGCAATCCAAGCTTCGCACGCTGCTCCCGCAGAACCGCCTTCCGTGAAAGCTTAATCCGATTCCCTTCGATGGCCAGCACCTTCACCAGGATCTGATCACCCTCGCGAAGCTCGTCTTTGACCTCCTTCACGCGATGCTCTGCGATCTCGGAAACGTGCAACAAACCATCGGTTCCTGGAAAAATCTCAACAAACGCGCCAAACTCAGCAAGCCGCACCACCTTGCCCAGATAGGTCTTCCCAATCTCAGGCACTGCCGTAAGATCGCTAATCATCTGAATCGCTCGTGCCAGCCCATCGGCGTCGCTCGACGCCACATTGACGCGGCCAGTATCGTCGACATCGATCTTCACGCCCGTCGCATCGATGATGCCGCGAATTACCTTGCCACCCGGCCCGATCAGATCGCGAATCTTGTCTGTCGGAATTTGAATGGTATGAATGCGCGGTGCAAACTGCGACTTCTCCTCGCTAGCATTCGCGATAACGCCATCCATGGTATCCAGCAGGAACAATCGGCCCTGCCGCGCCTGCTCCAGCGCCTCCCGCATGATCTGCGGCGTAATCCCCATGATCTTGATATCCATCTGCAGAGCGGTAATTCCCTTGCGCGTACCGGCAACCTTGAAGTCCATGTCGCCATAGTGATCTTCCGCACCCGCGATGTCCGTCAGAATGGCGTAGTTTTCGCCCTCCTTCACCAGACCCATGGCAACACCCGCAACCGATCCCTTGATCGGAATGCCGGCTTGCATCAGAGCAAGCGACGCGCCGCAAACCGTAGCCATCGAAGACGAACCGTTCGACTCCAGAATGTCCGAAACCACCCGCAACGTATAAGGCGACTCATCCTCTGCCGGCAACACCGCCTCGATCGCCCGCGACGCCAGCGCGCCATGGCCAATCTCACGCCGACCCACACCGCTCATACGTCCAACCTCACCAACGGAGAACGGAGGAAAGTTATAGTGCAGCATGAAGCGCCGCTTCTGCTCGCCCTCATAGCTCTCAAGCCGCTGCGCATCGTCGGTCGTTCCCAGCGTCGCACTCACAAGCGCCTGCGTCTCACCGCGAGTAAACAGAGCTGACCCATGCACCCGCGGCAGCACACCAACCTCGATCGCCAAGTCGCGAATCTTATCGAACGCCCGATGATCCGGCCGTATCCTCTCCTTCAAAATCTGCTCACGGAAGATGTTCTCGCGCAGCAGCTCATAGTATTTGCTCAGTTTCTTCGCAGCATCCGAATCACCCTCCGGCAGATCCTTCTTCAGCTCATCTTTGATAACCTTCACCAGCGCATAGCTCTCAAACTTCGGATGCTTCTGCGTATCAAGCGCATCCTTCAGCTTCGCACCAACCTTCGCGGTCAGCCCATTGAGATATTCATGATCAACCTCGACCGCACTTACCAGACGCTTGGCCTTCCCCGCCCTGCTGACCAGGTCCTCGATAGCCGCACAGATCTTTTTGATCTGCTCATGCGCAAACTCAATCGCGTCAACGACCCGTCCCTCGGCAATCTCCTTTGCGCCCGACTCGATCATCACGATGCCATCCTTCGTGCCCACGACCATGATGTTCAATGTGCCCTTCGCGCGCTCGGCGTACGTGGGGTTTACCACAAACTGATCGTCCACAATACCAATCCGCACCGCGCCAACCGGCCCGTGAAATGGAATATCGCTCAACGCCAGAGCGCAGCTCGCGCCGTTGATGCCAAGCACATCCGGATCATTTTCCTTGTCCGCGGAATAGACAAACGCAACCACCTGCGTCTCATTCCGAAACGCCTCAGGAAACAGCGGACGAATCGGGCGGTCGATCTGACGGCTGGTCAGAATCTCTTTCTCACTCGGCCGCCCCTCACGCTTGATAAATCCGCCAGGAATACGGCCACCCGCATAGGTGAACTCGCGATACTCCACAGTCAGCGGGAAAAAATCGATACCCTCTTTCGGGTCCGGCGACGCCACAGCCGTTGCTAGAACTACATTGTCCCCACTGGTTGCGAGTGCCGCGCCGGGGGCCTGTTTCGCCATACGCCCGGTCTCGAATTTAATTTGCTTGCCGCCGGCAAGCTCAACTGTCACGTCCTGTTTCATGTTGCCTCTCTTCTCTCGTTTTCATTCAATTAAGCTTTGAATCGCGTCATCCGCCAAGCGGGCGCGAAAAAAGCGCAGCTCTCGTGTGCGGCTACTTGGCTGCCGGAGAACTGCACTCGTATAGATCGTTTGGGATCGTGTACTCGTCAGAGCCACAAACCACGGAGACCACGGAGATCACGACAGCATCTGTCATCATCAGCAGCTCCGGCGACAAGGTCTTGTCTGACCTTGCACGAACGTTGCAGCCGAATGTGAACGGGCCGTGTGTACTTCCATAGTTTGAACGGTATCTCCGGGGATGGGGCGGTTACTTGCGGATCCCGAGTTTGCCGATGACCTCGCGGTAGCGGTCTGCGTCGCACTTCTTCAGGTAGTCCAGCAAGCGGCGACGCTTGCTCACAAGCATCAAGAGCCCGCGGCGCGAGCCGTGATCCTTCTTGTGCTCTTTGAAGTGTTCCGTCAACTCGCCGATGCGCTCGCTTAAAATCGCGATCTGAACCTCTGGACTCCCGGTATCTGAGTCGTGTGTACGGAACTTTGCAATAATGTCTGTCTTTTTAGCGGATGCCAACACAGCTTTTTTCTGCTCCTGATTCTTCTAGTCCACTCGTAGTGTCTACATAAGGATAGCACCGCGGGCCCAGAGCGGCAATCAAGCCCGGCGCGAAACGCCTCAAACCTCTGCAGATAGTCAGTCAATATAGGTCTTCAGAAAAGCCAGACTTCGCTCCCTGGCCAACTTCGCGGCGGCAGCGTTATAGTGCGTCGGATCAACATCGCGGTTAAACGCATGCCCCGCGCCTTCGTAGACAAAGATCTCCACCTCAGGATGCGCCGTACGAACCGCCTCGACCTGATCCTTCCCGATGTGATCGTCGTTCGCCCCAAAGTGCAGCATCACCGGACAGCTCGGATCTTCTTTCGCCACCAACCCGATCCCGCCGGGATAGTAGCCAACGCAGCACGACGGCTGCATCTTCAACTTCTCTCCACGAGTCGCACTCAGCCAGCTGATCAGGCCGCCATAGCAATACCCAATGACACCAATGCCCTTCCCGGCCTTCTTCGCCTCGCCATAGGCGGCGGCAACATCCAGCAACGTAACGTCCGGATTCAACTTCGGATACAACTCCATCGCCCGCTTCTGATCTTCTCCGCTGTACTTCAGCTCCAAGCCGTGCTCGAAGCGATCAAAGATGGCAGGCGCAACCACAACGAATCCATCCTTCGCATACCCATCCGCCACACTGCGAATATGCGCGTTGACGCCATAAATCTCCTGCACCAGCACCAGCGCTCCAATCGCCTCACCAGTGGGCCGGGCAACATACGCGCCCAACTCGTGTCCATCCTCTGCCTTCACCTTAATCCAATCGCTCATGTTCTCCATCATATCGAGTCCGGCTGCTACTTTGCATTCGCCGGTTGTCAAAATAAAAGTAAAACAACGCCGCAAAACTGCACCGTCAAACGGAATATCGACGCAATCAAACTGCATCCGATCGCGATGCGGCAGCTACGATGGCTTTGAAGAACCAGAGTAGTCTTTCATCTCACGCGTCCAACGCAGAAACCTCAAAAACTGTCTCTTCTCCTTCCAGAAAAGATTCCAGAAATCGCGCGCCTGCACCGTCTCTGCCTTCTGCCCCGAATAAGTTTCTAGCCGCCACCGAAGATAGGGGCTCTTCCACGGCCGCAACCTGTTGCCGCGTGTCGCATTCCACAGAAATCTCAACCCCTCGCCCATTCAATCGCCCTTATAAAGTATATGCACTGAACCACCTCTGATCTCGCACCGCCAGCAGAATGCGCCGAGCATTTGAAGTCAACGAAAGCGGCGCTTTCGGCAACTGTGGCCTGTCTGTTGGTTTGGAAATTTCCGAAAACGGGGTGCATTCGATGGATCGCTGCAACACCATCTAGTAGAAGTTCTTCTATAGAGGGATGGTGTTTATGAGTGAAGGAAAGCAGTCGAGACTATCTCCCGCGCAGAAGGCTGATGTCTGGAGCCGATG
>Ga0185299_10000262_pt1 | contig 158800 bp, 147 predicted proteins | sample PaiPotPPA55metaG_FD_128002 | JGI IMG/M metagenome (GOLD analysis project Ga0185299, IMG submission 128002) | Iron sulfur acid spring bacterial and archeal communities from Banff, Canada, to study Microbial Dark Matter (Phase II) - Paint Pots PPA... ...
TGTTTAACAACCCACCATTGTCAAGACGGCCTACTTCCGTTGCCTGTCGCTCCGTCTCAGGATGCAGAAACGGGTTGACCAAGACAAGTTCCTTCCCGCACTGCCCTGGCCATCAGCCGGGCCCAACACTAATCAGACGCTACTGGAAAGGCGTCCTCTAGTCGCCTTCTTACTTCGCTGTGTCTCGTGGTGGAGCCCCAGTCAACATCTTGAAAACCTACATTGAGCAGCAAAAGACTCCCCTGTGACGTGGCTGCCCAGTCGCTTATATCCCCGCCCTGAACTGCGGGGTTTTACGCTCCCGAGGATAATCCAATGACCGGCGGCGGCGGAGCTGCTCCGGTTGCTGGAACAGGTTCGTGCACAATCCCTCGCCCATAAGGGCCGCGCGTCCACCCCGGCATACCGCTTTGCACTGCACGGAAGTCCGTGCCGCACGTATTATGAATGGAAACATATTCTTGGCGTGAGAACGGACTTTGCCTAAAAAGACTTCGAAATCTGCAGTGGCCGCACCCGCCGACAACACGGACCCGAGCACGCCCGCGCGCCGTGTTGCCCTGGTAGGTTTCGGAACCGTGGGCCGCGCTGTGGCCAAGATCCTTTGCGAGCGCAGCCCTGGCCTAATCCGCCTCACACACGTCTGCAATCGTAATATCGAGCGAAAGAAGCAGCCTTGGGTTCCGAGCGACGTGATTTGGACAGAAGACTTGCATGCGATTCTCAACTCCGATGTTGACATTATCATCGAGCTGATCGGAGGCTTGACGACAGCCGAAGAGTTAGTGCGAAGCGCCTTAAACGCCGGCAAGTCTGTAGTAACGGCCAACAAGCACCTCATCGCCCGGCACGGCCCGGATTTGCTTCAACTCGCCAGCGCGAATGGCTGCAGGCTTGAGTTTGGCGCGTCCGTCGCGGGTGGTGTACCGGTGCTGCCGGCGCTGCGCACCGGGCTCTCCGGAGATCGATTGCACGGCATCGCCGGCATTCTCAATGGCACCTGTAACTATATTCTCAGCCGCATCGAGACCGATCGCATTCCTTTCAGCGAGGCCCTCGAAGAAGCACAAGCCCGCGGATATGCCGAAGCCGACGCCAGCGAAGATCTCGACGGCGGCGATGCCCGCGCCAAACTGTCGATCCTCGCACTGGCCGGTCTGCAAGTCCGAGTTTCTCCCGCAGACATTCGCGCCCGTACAATTCGCGCAGTCGAGGCGATCGACTTCGATTACTCCGCTGAGTTGGGCTGCACCATCCGCCAAATCGCACGGGCCGATTTGAAAGACACCACGCTGTTTGCCGAGGTCGGCCCCAGCCTGGTTCCCGCATCTTCACCCTTCGGACGCGTGCAGAAAAATCTTAATCTGGTTTTGACTTCTGGACGATACGGTGGCGACGTAGCTTTCCTCGGCGCTGGCGCGGGAGGGGATCCTACCGCCGTTGCTGTGGTCTCTGACTTGATGTTTATAGCGGAGAGTCCTTCGACCGGAGCGCATCCGCACCAAACGCTGCAGCTCGCTTCTCCAAAAATCAGTTGCGACTTCGAAACGCCCTGGTATCTAAGGTTTGTTGTGAAAGATCAGCCTGGCATCATCGCGCGTCTGGCCGCTATCTTATCGGCTCACCAACTTAACATTGACGCCGTGCTGCAAAATCCCGGCTTCGACAAAAACGCGCTTCCTTTCGTGATCACGCTGGAACCCTGCCGCGACGAGCAGCTCCACCCCGCAGTTCAGGAAATGGCCGCTCTGCCCTTCGCACTTCGCCCTTGCCTCTGCCTTCCGATCCTGCTTTAGGGAATTACAGACAGCGTGAGGTAAAACAGGCTGTCATCCTGAGCGGAGCGAAGGACCCTTCGCCGGTAAGCATTACGGGCAGCGCCGGACGAGACTGCTGTTCCGCCTCGTCCGGATTCTGCCGCCTGCAACCTTACTTCCAGAAGGGATTCTTCAACCCCGTCGGAGCGAATACACTGTCAACCTTCGTCTCCGTTCCGGTATCGTCTGAAATTTTTTCATCGGTCAAGCGAGATGAGGACGCTTTAAACTCTTCCAGGGGGTAAGCCACTACAGGGGGAGTGCGACGTTCTGATTCCATGGGGAACCTCCAGAATCTTCAATCTATGATCTGGCTTTATTCAAACACTTCCGCGACAATCGCAGGGCAGCAAAATCTCGATGCTTCCCATCGAAAAATTAGCTGCTACAAACCCCCGAAGATCTACTCGATGAGCCCTGTACCCCCCATGTCTAAAGATTTTGGCGCTCCATGATTTCGAAGCCAGATTTCAACCTCCGATTTCAACCCCCCGGGCCGAGACTGCTACCATGTCAGGTTATTCATAACTCGTCATCAAGGAAGACAAATGAAATATCGCAGGCTGGGGCGCTCCGGTTTTGCCGTCAGCGACATCGCATACGGGCTGTGGGGCATGAGCGGCTGGAGCGGCTCCGATGACCAGCAATCGCTTGATTCCCTGCAACTCGCCGTTGACTCGGGCTGCAATTTCTTCGACACCGCATGGGCGTACGGCGAAGGTAAGAGCGATGGCCTGCTCGGCGAAACCATGGCACGCAACAAAAGACGTCTCTATGCCGCCTCGAAAATTCCACCTGCCAACGACAAATGGCCTGCCCTCCCCTCATACAACTACCACGACGTATTTTCCCCCGATCACGTCATCAAGTATGCGGATCAAATCCGCAAGAAACTTCGCGTCGACTCTATCGACCTGCTCCAGTTCCATGTCTGGGACGACAGTTGGACCGACGATCTCGAATTTCGCTCTACGGTGGAAAAACTGAAAGACGGCGGCTGGGTCCGCCAGTTCGGCCTCAGCTTGAATCGCTGGGAACCGGAGAACGGCGTCAAGGCCTTGCGTACGGGATTAGTCGATGTTGTGCAGGTGATCTACAATATTTTCGATCAGGCGCCGGAAGACAAGCTGCTGCCGCTCTGCCAGGAACTCAACGTCGGCGTGATCGCTCGCGTGCCGCTCGACGAGGGCAGCCTGGGAGGCAAGATGACGCTCGCAACCCGCTTCCCAAAATCCGATTGGCGCTCCGGCTACTTCGGACCGGAAAATCTCGCCAATACGATTGAGCGCGTCGAGCAGCTCAAGAAAATTCTGCCCGAGGGCATGACTCTCCCAGAAATGTCCCTGCGTTTCATTTTGTCGCATCCGGCGGTGAGCACAACCATCGTTGGTATGCGCAGCCCGGAACATGTACGCGAGAATGTCGCTGCCAGCGACGCCGGCCCGCTCGATTCCGCCCTGCTTGCCGAATTGAAAAAGCACCGGTGGGACCGTACTCCGCAACGCTGGTCGGATTAATTTTATTGGCTCCGCGAAGACAAATTCGGCTTAGGTTCTCTGGTAGTAGCGGCAGCGACTGGCTTAGCTCGCTTCTATCGAAGAGCACGAAAAGGAATTCGTGCGGGAGCGGCTTCGCCATAGTGTTCGCGATGTTGCTCGCAGGCCCGCTCCACGCTCAGAACCCTCGCGGAACTCTGCGCGGTACCGTCCAGGATGCAACTGGTGCTCGCATTCCCTCAGCGAAGATCGTTACGCAACTCTCCGGTTCCTCCGTACAGCGCGAGTCCGTCAGCGAAGACCGGGGCGAATTTCGTATCGATGACCTTGTGCCCGGCAACTATCGCATCACCATAAATGCCGCAGGCTTTGCTTCCGCGCGGGCGGAGGTCGTAATCGCAGTCGCCACCGTCCGCGATGTCACCGTCACCATGACGCCATCTTCCGTGGAGCAAACGTTAAAGGTGCAGGCAGAGCCCTCCTCGATCACCACGCAAGTCATTGATTTGGCCAGCGCTGTTCATCAAGGTGTCGTCACCCACCAGGACCTTGAAACTCTTCCGCTCGCCGCTCGCAGCTTCGCCAACATCGCCTACTTAGTTCCCGGGACTGAACCGGTAGAACCTTCTGATCCGACCAAAGCGCGCATCACGGCCGTCTCCACCGGCGGGAGCTCTGGGCTGAACAACGATCTTTCCGTCGACGGCGGCGACAATTCCGACGACTGGATTGGCGGCTTTCTGCAAAATTTTTCTCCTGACACCATCCAGGAATTCGCCGTTCGCACCGCTCAAGAAGATGCCGATACCGGTGGTACCACGGCAGGCTCGGTCGTTATCACCACCAGGCGCGGCACTAACGTATGGCACGGTAGCGGCGCTTTCTATGAGCGCACTGCCGCGCTAAACGCCCGCTTCCCCATCGAGAACCCCGCGCCGAATCCTAAGCAGCCGTTCTCCCGCCAGAATTATGTGGGGACCGTGGGTGGGCCTATCAAACGCGACAAGCTATGGGTCTTTTCGTCGATCGAATATGTTCATGAAAACGCAAGCATAGCCTACAGTCCGGCCAGCACGACGCAGTTCGACGCTCTCTCGCAACTAGCCTCGAGTGGCCTGATTCCCGGCGCCCCTTCTATTGCGGTGCCGCAGATTGTTCCCATCCCCTTCCGTGATTTCCTGGGTTCGCTGCGTTTCGATTGGGCCCAATCCTCCAAGTCGCAATGGTTTCTGCGCGCATCCGAAGACAACTACCTCACGCACAACGCCTTGGTCCAGCAAGCCACACTTCCCTCAACCGGCTTGACTACGCACAACAATTACTGGAACACGGTCCTTAGCAACACATACACCTTCAGTCCCACGTGGCTGGGCACATTCGTATTCGACGCCAGTGAATTGCATCTCACTGAAGCTCGCAACTCAACTCTGGGTTTCGCTCTGGCGTTTCCTTTCAGTTCCACATCACAAACAATTTCGGGATTCGAAACCTTCGGCGACAATCAGTTCGCCACCCCCATCACTTTTTTCCCGCACCTGCGCGATCAGGAGAAATATCAGCTCCGCTACGATGTAAGCCACGTCACAGGCGACCACGACTTCAAGTTTGGAGTCAACGTGATTCACGAGCCCGTGCTCGGCGGCGCATTTCCAGGTACCCCGGAGACGCTGTATAAGTTCCCGCAGAACCCCACTTACTATGTTAGTCAGCCGGCGTTCGTGTTTGCTGATGCGATGGCGGCGGGCGCTTCCACCACTCCCGCCCACGATGGCAGTTTCTCGCAAAACGTGCAGCGCCTCGCACTCTACGGCGAAGACGACTGGCGCATAACGCGGCATCTCACGTTGAATTATGGGCTGCGTTATCAAACCACCTTCGGACTCTTTATCGCCTCCGGTCGCAGCCAAACGGATAATCCCGAATTCTCGCTCCTACCATCTTTGGGATTCCCGCTTCGTCCGCCCCGCGACGACAGAAAACAATTCGGTCCGCGTCTGGGAGTTGCGTACGCTCCCGGAGTAAGCGGCAAAACCGTGATCCGCGCCGGCTTCGGACTCTTCTACAACGACCTCGCACAAAACGGCTGGGCTACGGCGTTTCAAGCGGTGAATGGAGGGCCTAACCCTTCGGCTGCTCTCATTGATCCTGGGTACAAAACTCCCTACGCTCTCCACGCAACAGGTGGTTTGCAGCACGCCTTCAATGCAAATTGGACGTTAAGTGCCGACTATACCCACGAAGAAGGTAATCACGCCTATCGTGCCTACCCGTACGCGAACGCCACGGTTTTCAGATCTGACAATCGCTCCAGCTATAACTCACTTATGCTGCACTTACAAGGCAACCTACGTCACCGCTTTAACCTCACGGCAAACTACACGCTCTCAAAAGCAAAAACCTGGGGATGCCTGCTCGGCGAGTTGTTCGACTACGTGAACGGCGTCTGCGACCCGCTGCATCCCTTCGCACCCGGAGACTACGGCCCCTCGGGCGAGGACGTCACTCACCGTTTTGTTCTCGCTGGCACCCTCCATATTCCCGGCGGTATCGAACTAACCACCATCACTCAGGCGGAGAGTGCGCGCCCCTTCACCATTACAAACGCCACTAATACCGGTCGTATTTCGGTGAACGGAGCACCCGAAAGCCTTGACGAGGTCCGTGGAACACCCTACATCCAGGCGGATGTGCGGGTCAGCCGTCCCTTCAAAGTTGGCGAACGTTGGCAGATTCTGCCCTTTGCTGAGTTTTTTAATCTCTTCAACCGCAACAATCCCGGCGCGAACTACGTCACGAACATCGCGCTGCTGCCGGTGCCGTCTGCCGAAGCGCAACTGGGAAACGTCTCAAATATCTGCACCAATGCGGATTGCACTTCCACGCAGCCCATCACCAGCATCAACCAGTTACGGCAGCCCGGCGGCGCGTTGGGAGATTTCTTTGGTCCGGGAACTACGGTCGGCATCCCCTTCGCCGCCCAGTTAGGCTTGCGCGTCAACTTTTAGAAGGCCGTCCTCGGCGACGCCATTCTGTTTGTGACGCCCGCCGCTGCCGCCGATAACAACCTCCATTCGTGTGCCGGCTCTGACGCACGGCAGCTTTCCCGAGCTGTATGGAGGCTTCAATGTTTCGCCGCCCCTTTGTCAAATCTATGCTGGTACTTGCTTCGTTAGTCGCGACAACCCGAACGGGAAAAAAGCGCCGGCGCGCACCTCGTGATTCCCATAAAGGGAAGAAGAAAAGAGATTTAAGGATAGATCGGATAGTCAAACTGCCCGCCACGATAACCGAAGGACTCTCGAAGATATGTCGCCGGCTAGGCCTAAGCGCGGAGTTCAATCCAAGCAAGGTCGCTCTCCCCCACTTGAGTTACGGACAGACTAAGCACATCGATTAAAGCGGAGCAGGCGGGAAAATCTGGGGTGGGAAACGGGAATCGAACCCGCAACCGTCGGAGCCACAGTCCGGTGCTCTGCCAGTTGAGCTATTCCCACCGCCACGCTGATTATACAACCGCCATCCCCTGCTGTCAGAAGCGGCAGGCAGTCCTTCCGGAGACGGCGCTAGTTTACCCGACTCGGCAGGACCATTCAGTCCTCGGCCAAAAACCGGCACCACATGGAACTCAGTACTGGCACGAGCAGGGAAAAGGGGCAATAAAATAAGGTGCGGGAGAAACCATCGAGAACGTTCGAAAGAAAAAAACAAGCGCGTGCATATAATGTCACGCGCTCCTGTTGTGTCGCGGGATCGAAAACCGCAGTCTGCCTCACCCGCGCCCCACACCCACGTATTCAAATCCCATGGCGCGCATCCGCACCGAGTCCAGAAGATTCTTGGTGTCGACGATAATGGGCTTCTTCAGCAGCTGCTTGATGCGATCAAAATCCAGCGCTCGGAATTCCGGCCAGCCCGTGCCCACGACGAGTGCATCCATGCCCTCGGCTGCTGCATAAGCCGTTTCGCAATAACGCACCGACCCGTTCAGCCGCGTCTTGGCATCGGCAAGCGCCACCGGATCATAAGCCCTTACGCGCGCCCCTTTTGCCACCAGCGTTTCCGCCAGACGAATCGCTGACGAACCGGCCACGGAATTCGTGTTGGGTTTAAACGCCAGCCCGAGAATCCCTACATCCTTGTTCTCCACAGAATTCAACGCCACCGCAATCTTCTCGACAAGTCGATCCGCCAGCGTATGGTTGACTTCCCGCGCCGCGCTCAGGACTTTCAGGGGCACTCCATTCGTCTGGGCCAACTGCGCCAGCGAATCCATATCGGACTCCGCAAACACGCCACCCATCCCCGCGCCTGGCTGCAGACACCTCGGAGCAATCTTCTTGTCCAGACCCAGAGCCAGCGCCAGGCTTACTGCGTCCGCGCCCACTCGTTCACACAGCGCCGCCACTTCGTTGATGAAAGATATCTTCGTGGCTACGAATGCCGTCGCCGATTCCCGAACCAGTTCCGCCGTCGCCTGGTTGGTCACAATCACCGGCACTCCACGCATCACCAGAGGATGAAAAATCTGTTTGAGTACATGCACCGCTTCATTCGAAGTTGACCCCAGAATCAACCGGTCCGGCCAGTTAAAGTCCTCCACCGCGCAACCATCGGTGAAGAACATAGGCTGGGATACGATCGTCCCCTGCAGTCCCGCCTCCTTTAAACTTTTCTCCAGCGCCGAGGCCGTGCCTACGGCCACCGGTGTGACGATGGTTAGAATCGGCGGCTTCGGCGCTATCCGCGCAATGCGCATCACCACATCGCTAAGATTCTCTGCTCCATCTTCCGCCAGAAAAATGACCTGCGCCTTGCGCGCAAAAGACTCGATGTCGGTCGAATACGCCAGCCGGCCCGCCCGTACATTTCGTCGGATGATTTCTTTCAGGTTTTTTTCAAAAAATGGAATGTTCCCCTGCGCCATCTCGACCATCCGCGTGCGGTCCGGATGACAACAGGAAACCGGAGTCCCAAAGTCTGCCAGACAGGCGGAAATCACCGTGCCCAGAAATCCCGATCCATAGACCCCTATCTGCATTCTTTGCCCCCTGGGCGTTTCTGAAACCCGCGCCTAAAGCGGCTGCCAGCGCGGATATCGCACTTCCCTGTCTTCATTGTTTACAGGCCACGCCACGGCTCCGCAACGCACGGGAGGGAAATGTACCAGGGGCCATACAAATCAGGCGGGAGTAACGTAATTGAAGGTAATCAGGGCGAGGTTACGGCGAAACCAGGGTCCCTCCGAGGGGCACCGGAGCCAGATCAATCCAACAGTTCGGCGAGTCTTCCCGTACAAATGTCAGCCGGTCCACCAGAACACGCCGGCTTCCGGTATATTCCTCCCAACGTTGGCCGGCGATCCGCAAAGCTTGTTTGGCCGCTGATTCGCTGGGCATCTTCGCAATCGTCAAATGCGGGATATAAGCCCACTCTTCGACAAACTCGAGCGCCTGTGTGTTCAACTGCTCATGCAGTTCGCACATTCGCATCGCCCCATAAGATACGCGGATGTACACCGTCGGAGTCGTCGGAGCAAAGCTATCCATCCCGCCCAAGGTCACTTCAAAAGGCTCCGTCCGCCCGCAAATCCCCGCGAGCACCTGCAGCGCCGCACCCTCCGTTCCCTGCAGCGGACGCGGCGGCAGCAGCGTCAGATGCGCTGCGAAATGCGGCAATTCGGGATGCAGCTCCCGCCGGAGGTTCTCCACGAACTCTCCCACTGGACCTCTCACGTACGCCACCAACGCATACCGCAGGCTCGCCATAGACAGAGAAAAATTATAACGCGTTCCGTCGTTTATGATTGCAGCAGTCGTTGACTCGGCAGAGTCATCGATTTTCACATAGTCGGGCGTAGCCCAGCCTGATAGCGCAGCTGCCTTAGCACATAGACGCCTTGACCTGGACCATTCTACAGGCACCTCGATCAGTCCAATTTGAACGAACCTCGTATCCCGCGACAACCCGGCACCGAAGCGTACCGACTTCAGAGCCGCCTTCATCATCGGATGCATTCATCGCTTGAAGATGGGCGCCGCAACCAAGTCTGGACTTACTTTTTCGTCTATGCGTGATGTCGCCATGCCTCTCTACCGAAGGATTCAACACCCGTTTCCCCTAATCTGTGCCGCGCTCAGGGAATAGCAGGCTCTGCGATCGATTCCCTGATTTGTGCGGTGGCGCAGCGGCGAGAGTGGCACATTTTTACAACTGACCGCGACTTTGAGCGGGCGTGTGCTGGGGCTTAGGTTGTTTTCGGTCGCGTATGGCGAATCGGGATACTTCGGGGGCTAAAGCCCACATGAATTAGGGAATTTTTATCGCAGCGCCGCGCCGCTTAAAATCCCTGAAGAGGTCATCCGAACGAGCTGTGTTGACGAAGGCAGGGAAAGCAGATTCGTCGACTTCGCGCCCGGAATGACAAATGAAATTACTTCGACAATCCTAACGAGCTGCGGGGACGTTAGAACTCCAGCTATCGGCGACGATTAGCCATGCTCCCAACCTACGCCAGGCCTTGAGGTACTTGCCGCGGTCGCCGCGGATGGTGGCGTCGGGCTGGCGGATGGCTATGGTGTAGCGGCCGATTTCGATTGCCAGGTCGCCGGAGGATTCGACGCGAATCGTTTCGAGGCGAAGGTCTTGATATCCGGCATCGCCGAACTGGCGGAGGAGATGCTCGACCGCTTTGGGGCCGTAGACGGGGTCATGGTGAGGGGCCATGAAGGCGCCATCGGGAGCAAAGAAGGCAGCGGCCTGGTCGTAGTTGCCGGTGTTGAATGAAGTGACGTAATCCTGATTGAGATCGCGGATCAGGGACTGCACATCCATGAACGGACGAGAATCCGCCAAAGAGCTGGAATAGGGCCGATACATCTAATACCTCCTGGGGGAAGGCAAGAGCAAGCGGTCCGCCGACGAAGCGACATTGCTCCAGGTTGTTTAGGGGATTGTAGCGCAAGAATCTGTGGAAAGAGAAAAATTTTGCGCACTGGGAAGCGATTTTTTTTGCGGCGAGCCCGAGGGGAACACTGTAGGCGGAGCGGCGGAACGCACTTGGGCGGCATCCGGAGGGCGTAGGGGTGGCATCTGACTTGAGCCCGAAATTGGAGGCAAAGCAGAAACTTACGTGAGGGAGATCTATGAGATTTCAAGACGTGAGATTTAAGGCCTTGGGTACAGGATTCTTAAGCGCAGGGCTATTGGGATTGCTTTTGGGTACCTGCGGAGTGATGACGGCTCAAGAGGGGCGTGATGAAGCAAAACCTCAGCAACAGGAAGAGCCTAAGCAGGATGAGGCAAAACCGCCACGGCAGCAGAATGAGCCTCGCGAGGCGAAGCCTTCCCGGGAGCAGGAACAGCCCAAGGCTCAGGAAGCGAAGCCGTCGAATAATCAAAGACAAGATGAAAAGCAGAACGGAGAGAGGTCGGGAAAAGAGCAGCAGAATCAGAATAATGATATGCGGTCCGGAAGAGAGCAAGATCACGCGGTGCAAAACAACGGCGGCGATCATGCGGCGCGGGGATCCGAGCAACGAGGGCAGCGAATTCCCGATGATAAATTCCGATCGAACTTTGGCCGTCAGCATACGTTCAGAGTGCGGACCCAGGTGGTCGAAGGACAGCCGCGTTTTCAGAATGGCGGTTACTGGTTTGCGCTGGCGACTCCATGGCCAGGAGACTGGGATTATGCCGATGATTGCTACGTCGATTACATCGACGGAGAGTATGTGCTGATCGACCTGCGACATCCGGGAGTGCAGCTGGCGTTGATTGTGGTGGACTAAGCCCGGGTTCGTGAGACTGAGATGAATAGCCTTTCTGCGGGAGAGATGGAATCTTCCTCCAGAGAGGCTTTTCTTTTGAAGACGGATGAAGTTTTGCATCTGATCAGCCCTGATCATTCGCAGGCCGACTGAACCGAGGGAAGCAGGGCACGCGGGGAAGACTAATTTCTACTTGTGCGGGCGCTCACGTGGGATTATGTTCCGCGGATGAGCTTGAGTGAGCGGGAACAGGTCACGGGAAGTCGAACAGACAAGAAATCCGGCGAGGTGCGGTCGAAGGGTCCGGAGCGATTTTGTCCTAACTGCTCGGCGGAACTGAAGGAAAGCCGCTGCAAGCTGAGTTGTGCGGTGTGCGGGTTTTATCTGAGCTGCTCGGATTTTTATTGAGCGCATCACGAGCTTTGCCCAGCAGGTCGAGGTCGCGCTCCTGACAGGCAGAGCAGTCTCCGTCTACAATGAAAATGAAAAGGGAATTTAATTTTCTATTCATGATGAGGAGAACGTGATGGAACGCAAGGCTAGCGCGGTATGGAAGGGTGGGTTGAAGGATGGAAAGGGAACGATTTCGGCTCCCGGCGGAGTGCTGAAGGACTCGCAGTATTCGTTTACATCGCGGTTCGAAAATGGGCCCGGGACGAATCCGGAGGAGTTGATTGCGGCGGCGCATGCGGCATGTTTTTCGATGGCATTGTCAGCGCAGCTGGGCGGAGCGAATCTGAAGCCGGAGAGTATCAGCACGAATGTGACGTTGACGATGGAGAAGCAGGAAGCGGGGTGGACGATTACATCGAGCCACATCGATGTGGTGGGCAAGGTTCCGGGAGCAGACGCGCCGACATTCCAGAAGTATGCGGAAGCGGCGGAGAAGGGCTGTCCGGTGTCAAAGGTACTGAATGCGAAGATTTCGATGACGGCGAAGCTGGGGTGAGGCTTCAGGTTTCGGGCAAACCTTTAACACAGAGGACACGGAGTTTCACCGAGGCATACTTTGGTCGATTCATTTGGACACTGCCTGGAACGTGTGGTTTGACAGGCGCTGACGGGGCTGTAAAATAGGAACGTTGATCTTCCTGACACGGCGGCCTTGGGGCCGCCGCTGCACTGCAGTCCAGAATTGCCATCGTGGCGGAATTGGCAGACGCGCATGGTTCAGGTCCATGTACCGGCAACGGTGTGGGGGTTCGAGTCCCTTCGATGGCACCAGAAATACTACATAAGCATTGTGAAGCCCGTCCTTCCCTTGGGGGCTAAAATATGTATTGCTGGCGCCCCTTTTGGCGGCTTGGCCGAAGCCGTGCCTTTTCAAGACGATCCTTAGGCCCTTAGGCTCGGCGCGCGTTCCAGGGATTGCGGCTGGAACGATTCGTGATTTGTAATTGGTCGGGGCGCGCGGATTTGAACCGCGGACCCCCTGCGCCCAAGGCAGGTGCGCTACCAGGCTGCGCTACGCCCCGACATGACTAGCAGAATTGATTCTAAAGCAGTTCCGAACCTCGCTGCCACCCCAAACCATGATTTTTATCCACAAACGTGCACTTAACCGGTCACCGTGCATTTTGCTCGCCTCCGGCTTGATCGACGGGGAAGTCCAAGTCAACGTCATGAGGGTCCAAGGCCGGTCATGCCCACAGCACAGGAAATCCGAAACCAGCAAGAAAGTCACCTGCATTCGATGCGTTTTGCAAAGCCCGTTGTAAACACAAAGTAAGGCTTACCAGAATTATCAAGAGGAGATCAAATGAAACGAATCCTAGTTTGTCTGTTATTCCTGCACAGCTTGCTTATACTGGCGCCATCGGCATGGGCGAACTGGGGTAGCTTCGCCTCAACCGGTACTGCCACCGCTGTCGGCAATCCGTCTTGTGCTCTGGTTTCGACGGGCCACGTTGCCTGCGCCTTCCGAAACGGAACCGGGTCGATCATGGTAAATGAATTCAACGGGACAGCATGGGGCAAGTGGACAAACTTGGTTGGCACCGTCAGTTCCGATCCCAGTTGCACAAGCGATGGTGCCTCCAAAGTCATCTGCACGGCCACCGCTACCAACGGCAATCTGCAGGTAACGATCTTTAATGGCACTAGCTGGACTAAACCGGCGAAAGTCGCCGGAGCACTCTATTCCGCGCCAAGTTGCGCCGAACTCACGGCTGGGCAGGTGCTTTGTGCGGCGCGAAGTTCCACGGGCGGCCTGGCATGGTCTGTCTACAATGGAACTGCGCGGAGTAAATTCGCCAACCTTGCGACTTCCGCCGTGTCCGGTCCGGCGTGTGCCACCGACAATGCGGGCGGCGTGATCTGCGCAGTGTTCACGACCGGCGATGCTACTTTAGTGAATCGCTTCGCGGGCGGCGCCTGGGAGGGGTTCCTCAATCTCGGCGGAATCGCTGCCGGCGCACCCGATTGCACGTCCATGAACTCGGCTGGACAAGTCGTTTGCTTTGCTGAGGCCTACAACTCCCAGATCTTCGCAACCCGGTTCGTTGGAGGCTCTTGGGCAGTGGGTGACTGGACCGCCTACGGCAGTCTGGGGGGCGAGATGACCAACAATGCCAGTTGCACAACGCAGGCTGCAGGCCACCTTGTCTGCGGAGTGGTCTATAGGAAGACGCAGAAAAACTGGCAGGACCAGATTCGAAACAGTGGAAGTGGGGGAAGCTTCATCAGAATCTGACGGAACATCCATTTTCAGCGATTGTTGACGACAAGACGAGAGCACGGCTCAACGTCGGGCCGCTCGCGCAAGCCGGCAGCCAGTTCACGCCGAACCACGCCAGTTATCGCCCCGGCGATTTTCGGGTGATGCTTGGTCCCACGGTGCGTATGGTCATTGACGTTGGAAACTGGGACAACTCGCGAGCCGTAAATTATCCTGGGCAGTCGGGTAACCCCGAGAGCCCACACTACCGCGATTTGGCACCCTCGTGGCAACGGGGGGAGTACTTTCCTATGCTTTACAGCCGCAAAGCCGTCGAAGACGCGACAGAGAAGAGGATCAAACTCGTATTAATGCCCGCTCAACCCTGAAGATAAAGTCCGAGACTGTAAGCCCCCGCCGCCAGTACAGCATTGTGGTTTGAAAGTTCGAAACACCATGCAATAACTCCTGGATTGTCGATAATTACCGGCCAACCCTTCGAATCACATTCTAAAAACTCTAGCCGCCCGCGCAGTTTCTATTTTCCGCCAAGGGGTATCTTGCGTTGCAATTCGTCAACGAAGTTCTCGAGGAAGATGACGTGGCCTGAGTTGGGTTGCGCCGAAGCGTACGCGGCGGCGATGCGCTTTCCATCGCTGGAAATGTCGTACTCGGCCGCCACCCCACCGTTCATCGTCAAAGCCAGGCTATGGTTGGACCACACTCGCGGCTTCTCCGCCACGAACGCCTCGCCCATTGCCGAGTAGCCCGCCACCATGATGCGATCGGCAGGCACATCGTAGAAGAACAGGTCTTTCCCATTCCGAGCGAAGATGGGCATCGCTCCCCCACCACTCGAAATCTGCCAGCCGCCGCCTTTGTCGGGAAAGGCACGGACGTAGACCTGGTTAGTTCCCGACTCGTCAGAAGAATATGCCAACCAGCGTCCGTCTGGAGAGAAGCTTGGGTCTCGCTCCGCAGCCGGCGTCTGCAAGAATGCCTCGGGAGTTCCTGCTTTCAGCCTGTCTCCATCGCGCTCTACGGCAACGGTCCAAATATCTAGCCCTTGCGGCCCCTTGGGTTCATGTTGAAAGAAAGCAAGCCTTTTGCCATCGCCCGTGAAGGACCTGGGATATTGAGCATCCTTGCTTTCAGTCAAAGGCCTGGGCTTGTCGCCGCCGTCGGCTCGCACCGAAAAGATTCCGTGCGTAGTGCCATAGACCACGTACTTGCCGTCGGGTGTCCAGACCGGGAGGGCGGCCGTCTCATCAATGGCCAATGGAGTCAGCGTATCGCGGCGCAGGTCATAGACCCAGATTCCAGTATTTGTACGATCGTTGTTCCTGACCGCCAGGCGTTCGCCGTCGGGCGAGAGCCGGGGATGCTGAAATATCCCGGGCTTGTTGAGCAGCGGTTGCGTCTTCCCGCTGGGATCTAACCATTGGATTGACAGCTGCGAGTTGTCGATCTCGCTGCTGCGATACACGAGCGTCCCGGTGCGAGCAAAGCTTAGTTTCGCTGAACCGAACGAATCTGAATAAGAGACCTGCTGCAAAATGGGTACGGGTTGGCCTCTTGTCTCCAGTTTGTCCAAATCGAAACGAACCGCGAAAAGCGTTCCTCGGTTCACGTACGTGAGATAGCCTTTGCCGCTCGGGGTCGCAACGTAGCGGCCAAACATCCCGCTGCGCTGAATCGTTTTCCGGCGGCCGTCCGGCAGCGTTATTACGTCGATGTGGGCGTCGCTGTAACCATTGAGAGCGTTATGAGCAGTGAAGAGAATGGCCCCGCCCCCGGGCAAGATCTGCGGCCAGCGATGCGTCCGTTCGTCACCCTGAAGCTGGGTGACGGGAACAGAAGTACCGCCGGCGGAGGAGACGCGCGACAGTCCAGCGCTGGGACGGAGACCGGTAACGATGTTGCCGTCCTCTCCCCAATCGGCGCCGGTGAAAGAGGCTCCGATGTCACACAACACAATTTCAGAGCCTCCCTCGATGGAGATTTTTCTGAGTTTTCCGTTGGCGGTGAAGCCGATCCACTGACCATCGGGTGAAAAGAACGGACTGGTCGCGCCTGGCGTGACACTGAGTTCCGTCGCATTGAGCTGATCGAGCTTGCGTGTGAACAGGTGGCCGCGAGAAAGGTAGGCAATGCGCATGCCGTCGGGCGAAATAATGACGTCAGACCCGCCTATTGCACCCAGGAACACGTCGCGACCCAAGTCCACTTCCATCCGCACGAGCGGCTTCAGCTCTGCCGCCGGCGTTTCACGATACGCGATCCATGACGTTGCGACTGTTAGGACGGCCAACGCGCCTACGATGATCCAGGGCATACGGCTTTGCGGTGTCCGCGGAGCCTGGGTCGCTCCAGCAGATCCACTTGCAACCCACTCCAGCTCGTCTTTCAGATCGCGCGCTGTTTGCCAGCGTTCGTTCGGATCTTTCGCCAGGCACTTCTTCAAGACGCGGTCCAGGGCCGCTGGAGCGATCTCGGCAACCGAAGGCGCCGGACGTTCCATGATGGCGGCAATCACGCTGGCCGGAGACGCACCGTCAAAGGCGCGCCTGCCGGTAAGCATTTCATAGAGCACCAAACCAAACGAAAAGATGTCGCTGCGGGCATCGACTTCCTGGCCCGTGGCCTGCGCCTGAAGTTGCTCCGGCGACATGTAGTAGAGTGTGCCCACAATTTCGTTCTTACCGGTCAGGGCCATTGTGAGAGTGGCTTCGCTCCCTGGCTTGCCCTGCGCTACTTTGGCTAGACCGAAGTCGAGGAGCTTAACGCCGTTTTTGGTGACAAGAATATTGGCGGGCTTGAGGTCTCGGTGCGTGATGCCTTTCTTGTGCGCTGCGTCCAGAGCACTGCAAATCTGGACTGCATACTTCAGCGCCTGTGCGAGTGGCAGCGGCCCCTTCAGTGGCGTGCCCTCGATGTATTCCATCACGAGGTAGTTCGGACCGACATCGTGCAAGGTGCAGATGCTGGAATGGTTCAAGGCTGCGACCGCATGAGCTTCGCGCTCAAAGCGCTCGGAGAACTCTTCCTTGCAAACCTTGACCGCGACGACGCGATCCAGCCGCGTGTCACGTGCCTTATAGACCTCGCCCATGCCACCCGCACCGAGAGGCGCAGTGATCTCATACGGGCCTAGACGAGTTCCGGGCGTCAATGGCATGAGCGTCGAACGATTGTACCGTGGGGAGGGTGAGCAGGGAACGGATCACGGGCAAGCCTTCCTTCATCGGGGTAGAGTGAATTAGCCGACAATCCAGACAGAACCCTGCGCGATCAGCGCCGTTGGCATTGTTTTTTTCAAGCCCAGACATGCAGGGTGTAGAATCGCCGCCCACTACGCGCACTGATGCCGTGGAGCTGAAGCGAACCGATCAGGCTTGCTGTCCCCTCGGGTTTCTGATCCAGGCCTATTGCGTCTTCTCCGTGGCCGGGTATGCAACATTTAGACCCCTAGCGAGCCACGGAACCCCCTGGCCGCATAGTAAGATGCCGCACCGTTGTGATACACGAAAACAGTGTCGTAGCGGCGATCACAAAAGAGGGCGCCGCCGAGTTTTCTGATATCAGAAGGTGTTTTCACCCAGCTCGACGTTTTCGTATCGAAATTTCCAAGTTTCTGCAACTCCCGATATTGTTCTTCCGTTAAAAGCTCAATGCCCATGGCAGCTGCCATATCAATAGCGTTATCTGCTGGCTTATGTTCTTTCCTTGACACCAGCGCTTCACGGTCAAAGCAAACACTTCTGCGGCCTTTTGGACTCTCCGCTGAGCAATCATAAAAAATGTACTCGCCCGTCGTTTTATCATGACCAACAACATCCGGTTCACCGCCAGTTATTTCCATTTCATTGAGTGACCACAGTTTTTCAGTATTAGCTTCCAGCTTTGCTTGCGCTTTAGCCCATTCAAGACCTTTATGGCGGTTCATGTTTTTCTCAAAACGGGCCTTTAATGCTCTGAGTAGTTGTTCACATTGTTCTGGCGACAAGTCCTTTTTATTGCTATGACTGTTCCGCGCTCTTGTTGCTCTCATAGTCGTCGCTTCCCGCGTTTCTTATCTGTTACCTCGCTGCGCTCCGCCACACGGGCTTTTTTTTCGCTTGTCTTTGCGTTCTTATCAATTCGCAGCTTCCACGCCGTTCGGAGTGCACCTGTCAGTACATCCTCGCTCGCCGCCGCCAGGCGGATATGCGTGTGTCCCATCTTTCCCCAGCCGCCAGGAATCGGCAGGAAAATCTCGGGCGCCTCCTCCACAAACCCCGCCTGCTGCTCCAGCGTAAGCATCAGATTTCCGTAGCCCCCTGCTTGCGAGGCCAGCGAAGCAAATTTCCTACCTCCTACACGAAAAGCGGGCAATCCTGCGTGGAAGTACTCTTCCACCCCCTCCAGGCTCAGTACAATCCTCTGAAAGTCTGCTGCGGTCATCGGGTGACTCTGTAGATTACGGAGTATCTGACCATCATCGGACGGCATATGTCTACTGCTCCGTGGCCGAATCATGGGCAAACCTTCCGTTAAGGTTTGAGGAAGAAGCTTCCGGGAAGAATCGTCGACCATCTAGACAAAACCCGCGCGATCAGCGTCGTCGGGATTCTTTTTCCAGGTCCAGACATGCAGGGTGTGGAGCACCGGCCGGTACGCGCACTGGACCCGATGGAGCTAAAGGGGACCGATCCTCTCCGGCTTCTGATCCAGGCCTACTGCTTCTTCTCCAGTGGCCGCGCGGCCTGCGAGGCGGCGGCTGCGCCGGCCGAAGCATTCGTGAGCGGATCGGCCAGGAACTCGCAGATAATCTGCGGCACCTCTGTCGAGTAGTGGCTGTCGCCAGGCACGACCGCCAGCCGCGACCTCGACAGCTGCGTGTTCGGCCAGCCCGGCTCCTTCACGCCGCCGCCCAAGAGCGCGAAGAACTCCGCAATGTGCTTCTGCGAGACAGAGTCGTTGTCCGCGAACACCAGAAGCACCGCCATGAGCAGCTTCGCGATGTGGGCGGACCAGTCATAGTCTTCGCTTATCATGTTGCCCATCTTGTCGAGGAACTGCGGAAAGCGCCCCGGATCGGGCCATTGCTTTGAAAACTTGCCCGTCGGCGTCTGCATCATGTTTTCGGCCATCGCCGCGCCCCACGTGGCTCATGCCCCGCTGCGCCTCCGGATACCAGCCGGACCTGGTATGAGGCGAGGAGATCACCACCAGCCGCCGCACCTTTTCCGGATGTTGGATCGCCGCGCGGATCGCACTGGCGCCGCCGATCTTGAGATAGTCCTGCAGCGCCACGATGTCGTCGCCCATCGTAGCGAAGCTTATCGGCCGATCCCTGTCCGCCGTGCGGCCGTGGCCCTGCATCTCCACGGCGATCACCTGCCGCGTCTTTGCCAGCGGCTGTACCCATCCCTGCATCTCGCCGATCGTAGTCAACCCGCCATGGATCAGCACCAGGGGTTCACCCTCGCCGTAGATCTCGTGATACAGCATGATGCCGTTCAGCTCAGCGTAGCCGCTGCTCACCGGTTTCATCTCCACCTCTCCTTAGGGTGACTGCTTCAGACGCGGCGGTCTTCGTCTTTGGCGCTGGCGCGGCGGCCGCGAGTGACACGCTTGTCAATGGCCAGAACAGGTGCCGTGAGACTCTTGGACCTCCGCCATCTCAATTGTGGATTTTAGTTACGGGCAAACCGGAAGTCATCAGCCATGACTAATCCGCCCCCCCAACCCATCGGCCCATGATCACCAATACCTAACTGCAGAGCTCTTCGTAGGAGTTAGATCGCGCCGGCCACCGACACGGAGGCGGCTGCCGGAATCACCCATGGGCAATGAATGTAGTCTACGATTCGCTCAATCTTCTGGCCGACCACGTGCATGCGAATGGCAGCGTAAGACGTCCATGTATCCGCGCCACGCTGGAGGATGATCAACACCGGTTCCCCGTCCAATTCACCGACGGCCAGTCTCCAAGGCCAAGGCCAGTTGTCGTAGTTGAAAAAATAAGGCGCGTCCGCAAACTTGCCGCCAAAGCGATCGGCGACGTTGAGCCGGGCGTCAGCACTGATCAGTTCGCGCACCCCATCCCAGTCGCGGCGGTTGAACCGATCGACGTAGAGCTGCATGACGCGTTTCAGTTCCAGGTTCGCGGTTCGAGCCGGGTCCGACGGAGCTGGTGACGACGCCAATTTCGCGCGGCCGCGGTTGAGCGCTGCCTTGACACCACCGACTGTGGAATCGACCAGTTCCGCGATCTCCTCTAGCGAGTAATCAAATACGTCCTTCAACAGAAGGCACGCGCGCTCCTTTGGGGGCAGAGACGCGACAAGGCGTTCCACTGCTTTGCCGATCCCTAATGTTGCCGGCTCAGCGGCCGAGACTGCTTCTGGCATGGCAGCAGCCGTCTCTGCCTCGTCCCGCACTCCTTTCCGCCGCAGGAAATCAATGCAGCGATTGTGCGCGATCCGAAACAACCACGGCTTCAGAGGCCGGTTCTCGTCGAACTTGTCCAGCTTGCGGTAAGCCTCGATCAAGGCCTCCTGTACGACGTCTTCGCCGTCCATGACCGAACCCGTCATGCGGGCGCAGTAGCGGTGCAGGCTCGGCCGAAGCGTGGAGATAGTCTCCAGGAACGCCAAGTAGCGGGCGTCAACAGGGCCTGAGGCTGCAACGAACTGATCCGAGTCCATCATCAAGAGGCCTTTGTCCGTTCTCCTTTTTCTTTCGGGTTGGGGCGCCCCTTGCCTGTCTCAATCAAGCTCCGTAAACTGCCGTTGATATAAGAGCCCCATGCGTTTGAGCAGACGTTGAAGCATTCGTATTGGGGAACTAAACCCTGGTGAGCGAAGTGGATTTCCGTTTTATCACCCGTTTTAGAGACTTCAAAAATGACTTTCGTGCCCTTCCACTCGCTCTTGTCTTCAGTGAAGTTGAAGAAGTTGTCCAAAACAAGCCAGACGAGCTTCTTGCCGGGAATGACCTCAACCAACTTCATTTTGCAGTAATGGACGTCCTGGTAACGATACGTGAACTCATCGCCGAGTTTGTCAGTGTTGCCTTCAATATTTTCTGACCACCATCCGCGAACGTTCCTGATGACATTGAGTGCTTCTACGGGGGTTTGATCTATCGAAATAGTCGCCGTGAAATCCTGATTTTTCATGAATCCTCCTACGCGAACAACCTCCGGCTGTAAAAACGGACTTCCGTCTTGCTCCTTTTTTAACAGAGACAGCAAAGACAATCTCCCTGCCAGTTCCACTCGTTTTTGTCGTTCAGAAAGCTGAGGTCGCTTCTAACAGGCGCCAAACGGTCTTCTTGCCAGGAATCAATTCGCTGATGTTCTGTTTGGTACGGTGCATATCCTTGTAACGGTATGCGAACTCGGCGCCGAGTTTGTCGGTGTCGCCCTCGATTTCTCCCGACCACCATCCACGGACGTTGTTGATCGCAGCGAAGACTTCGTCGCCAGACTAGTCGACCGTAAAAGAAATGGTGTAATCTCGATCTTCATGAATTGCCCTCCTGTTTCTTCGTTCGCCGCGTCAGCCTGATCCGCACCATCAATCCTTGCCGTATTGCGCTTCTAGTGTGGCAAACACCACGCTTCTTTTATCTTGCAAAGTTGCGCAAGCATGCCTTCGTATCCGTTAGTGATAGCATCCCTTTCCGTCACGCCGCGAAACTGGATCATGTATCCATGGGGGCCATGAAGTATAACGAACGGATATGGGGTATCCGGCCAGCGTCCATGCTGCATGTAGTAAGTGAATCGTTCGGGAGTCGGCATTGCTCCGCCTATCTCGCTATTGGACACGTCGGGGGCGTAGTACATCACGTGAGGGATATTGGAGGTAGCTACGGCGTCATTTGCCTCTGGATTCACGTAAGTCCTGAGGAGTGGGGATAGCATGTATGAGAGACCGGCTCGTTCTGGGGCTCTGTAATAGTGTTTATTGAAACGTTCCTGCATGACCTTCTTCAGTTCCTCAGGAGGAGTCCCCTTCGCCTGCATCTCTGCCGCATCAAAGAAGATCCGCATCTGCGCGGCGGCGCCCGCCTCATCAAATGAAATCGGATACAGAATGTCGTCTCGATACTCCGTGAACGGCCACGTGCCGTGAAATGTGTCATCGCCGGTTCGAGCCACAAAGGCGTGGAATCCATTCGTGCCGTTCCGCGCAACTTCAAAGCCCTTGGCGGGATTTAAGACATATACAGTCGCATTGTCTCGCAGGTGCGGTGGCAGGGCGCTGAGCGCTAACTGAATTTCCAAATCGCGCGGCAGTGGCTCAACCTTACTGGTCCCCCTGGCATTTTGCGCGCTCGCTGTGAGCGAGAACATTAGAGCTAAAATCACCGAAGCAGTCAGATGCTTTCTCATTTGAGCTCCTCTAACTTTTCAACTGCCGTATTGAACCCCAATCATTTGTTTCGCTACTGAGCCGCGCTACGCCACCTTCGTCACGCTTTGCGGCACGTAGGCGGCGAACTGGCGCTGGAGCGCCTTGACCGCACCGCTGCGCCAGCCCTCCGCGATGGACTCTGACATGGGATCTGGGAATATTTCCTCTTCCCCTTTCTCCACTCCGTCGAAGATAGCTCGCGCCACAGACACCGGAGAGGCCTTCGGTATGTCAAGGCCCCGGGACATATCTGTGTCCACGGGGCCAGGCAGGACGACATGTACGCTTAAGCCCTGTCTGGCTAAAAGAGCGCGCAGCGATTGTGCCAGGGAAAACGCGGCCGCCTTGGAGATCGAATAGGCCGGACTGAATGGCACGGCGGCAATGCCCGCCAACGACAAGACGTTGACGATGGCTCCTCGAGAACGCGTCAGCAAGGGCAGGAAAGCCTGGGTTACGCCATACGGGCCATAGAGATTGACGGCGAGGCTCTGTTCGAGCGCGGCACGATCGCTCAAGTCATCGTAAAGCGCCAAGCCAGCGTTGTTGATCAGGATATCGAGAGCCTCGACATTCTCGACAGCATCCCGAATCTGCGCGGTGTTGGTCACATCCAGGGTCAGGGGCGTGACGCGCCCCTCCGAATGTGCAAAGGGCTGGCGCGTACCGGCATACACCTGCTTCGCGCCTCTCCTCAAAGCTTCCTCCACCAGCGCCCGGCCGATGCCGCGGTTGGCGCCGGTGATCAAGACCGTCTTATTGTCGATGTTCATAACTTTCTCCTTTCGATCATTGTTGGTTCTATCTACTTTCTATTGGCTATTACGGATCGCTCGGCGCGGAGGATACGTCCCACAACAAAGATTTTCGTTTTATGCTGTTTCGGCTTCCCGAAGGCACGCGTTGGCGCTCACGTGCCTGCGGTACCGTTTTGCCCAGCGGCACATACCCCTGAGTGGAGCAATTGAGTGTCGTTCCGAGTTGCGTCAGGGAATACTCAGCGGCGAGGGCCTTCGATTTCGTTACGCGCTTTGCGATCAATCCTGCGGATTGGAGATTGCGAAGCGTTCGGTGAGAATGCGCTGCGAAACGCTTGCGCGCCTCCTGCGAAAACTTCTCTTCGAAATCGTCTCTCACGCCTTTTTCGCAGGCCGGCACGCTTACAGCTTGCCAGCCTTTGCGCGGCAGGCGCAATTAGGAACAACTGTGTACCTACGCGAAACTGCTACCAATCCGTTTGCAGACACGCGATAGGACACCTGATTCCGTCATATCGGGCTTGGCAACGTCACGCCCGCGCAGATCGCGGAAGCCCGACAGATCGCTCCGATCGTCTGCGTACAGCACCACTACAACCTCGCGCATCGGACCGATGATGCACTCATAGCCGATCTTGCTGGTGACGGAATCGCCTACGTGCCATTCTTTCCACTCGGCGGTTTTACTCCACTCCAGTCGGCTACCTTGTCTGACGTCGCCCTGCGCCTCGGTGCCACGCCCATGCAGGTTACGCTTGCTTGGCTTCTCTGGGTTAGAGCACCCGCAATACTGCTAATGTCGCATCATCCATCTGGCACCCCCTGGAAAAGTCGTCCATGGAGTTGAAGATCGACCGGACGAGATGTTCGGCATTCTCAGTCCGTTGTCGCGCCCAGTCGGCTGTCGCTTTCAAGAGACCGTGGACTCCCCACTCATCGCCAGATTGGTTTGCCGCTTCAATGACTCCGTCGGTGTAGGTGATGACCACATCGCCGGGATCAAGCTGCGCGACTCCCTCTTCATAGGTTGAATCAGGAAACATTCCAACAGGTGCTCCGCCCGTCTCGAGCGTATCGATTGAGCCGTTACGCCGAAGAACAACCGGCGGAGTGTGTCCGGCATTCACGTACCGCAGCATCCGCGTCGATCTGTCGAAGACACCGTAGAACACGGTCGCGTAGCGGTCTGCGAGCGACGAATCGTATGCCTGGAGATTCACTATCTTGAGTAAGGCGGCCGGGTCGTTTCCTGTGAATAATGCCGCTGTCCGAAGTGAGGACTGCACACTGGCAATCATGAGCGCCGCGGCAACACCTTTGCCGGAAGCATCGCCAACGACCATCGCTAGGCGGTCATCCGTAAGAGCCATGAAATCATAGCAATCTCCACCAAGGGCTCGAACTTGGCGGCACTGCGCGCTGTGGTCCATAGAGTCGCTAGTCCTACCCAGGCCCTGCATAAACCGCTGCTGGACATCGCAAGCAAGTACCCAGTCCTGGCTAAGGTCAACTACCACATCGTCGGTCGTCATTTCCCAACCTCCACTTGTATGTCGGTTCTGGGTGATAAAAATCGACAGGCTGGCTCTGATTTGTCGTTTAAAAAAAAATCTTTTCAGGCATGTAGAGAACGCCGCGACGGCTCCGACTACCCCATGAAAACGCAGACTAGGGCTTGGCACGTAAGTCCTTCACAAAAGGAGAGTGACCGTGGGTAAAGTCACCGAGATATATCGTCGCCATTTCGTTGGTTCCGCTCTCTCCGCTGCGGCATTGGCGGCTTTACGTGGTCGCTCGATGGCAGACGCTAAGATGCAGAAAATAGGGGGACACGAAGTAACAAGCCTGACTCCATACCTGTTATTCGAGGGGAAATGCAAGCAGGCCATGGAGTTCTACAAGTCCTGTTTTGGCGGAGAGTTGACCGCGATCAAGGTGAAGGATTCTCCAGCCAAGGATTTTATGCCTGCAGTTCAGCAGGAGAAGATCCTCAATGCCCGGCTCAGAAGCGGCCAACTGGAGATTTCAGCATCGGACTGGCTAAGGCTTGACCGAACTCCAATTCGCGGCAACACGGTTTGCCTTTATCTGAGTAGAGGAACATTCGAGGAATTGAAAACTCTGTTTGCGAGACTCTCAGAAGGGGCAGAAGTGACCGACCCCCTGAAAGAGCAGTTTTTCGGCACCTACGGAGCACTCAACGACAAGTTTGGTGTCCGGTGGATGTTTCAAACAGACAAGAAGGCGTAGGGAAACGGGATTACGGCAACCAGACGACATAGGAGCGAAAAAAAATGAAATACATCTTGCTGATGTCCGCTACGAAGGCAGGCGTTGATCAGTATCACGCCTGGTCGCAAAAGGATATTGAGACGCATATGGCGGTCCTGCGGGGTATCACGAACGACCTGACCGGATGCGGAGAGTTTGTAGCCACACAAGGCTTAGCCGAACCCGCTGAAGCGAAAGTTGTGCGCGGGGAGAAAAACAGCGTGCCGGTCACAGACGGTATTTTCCCCGAGTCGAAGGAGTTTCTGCTGGGCTACTGGATTGTTGAAGTAGCAACTCCGGAACGCGCTTATGCCATCGCGGGCCGGATTTCGGCGGCGTCGGGACCGGGAGGAGTACCTACGAACATGCCGATTGAAGTCCGGCGGTTCGCGGTTCATGAGCAATCTAAGTCCCAATGATGGAATGCCGAGAATGCGGGGCGCGCTCCGGCAAACCTGAAGGCGAGAAAAGCAACGCTCAATGAAATCGAAGGAGAAGGGGAACAATGAAATATATTTTGATGATGAACACGATGCGCGCCGGCCATGGGGTTCCCGCGTGGGCCCAAAAAGACCTCCAGGCGCACATTGCATTTATGATCGGTCTCAACAAAGAGCTTCGCCAATCCGGTGAGTTGGTCTCAGCCGAGGGTCTGTCGTTTCCCGATCAGGCTAAGCTAGTGCGGGCCGGTAAGGATGGCGAGTGCATCACGGACGGCGTGTTTCCCGAGAGCAAGGAATTTCTCGCCGGATACTGGATTGTCGATGTTGACTCTCCGGAGCGAGCTTATTCCATTGCCGCGAAAGCATCGGCGGCGCCGGGTCCCGGTGGTGCGCCGCTGAACATGCCGATAGAAGTGCGTCCGATTATGAGCGGGCCTCCACCAGAAATGCTGTAACGAGAGCTGCGATGACAAAGCCATGGGACGTGACTTCCGAGCATCTGTTGCGCGAACTTGCGCCACAGGTGCTCGGTGCAGTCGCTCGCCGTTTTCGCGACTTCTCCTCGGCCGAAGATGCGGTGCAGGAGGCGATGATTGCGGCCTTCACGCAATGGCCGCTGGAGGGTGTTCCCGAGAATCCACGCGGCTGGTTGATTCAGGTCGCATCCCGCCGCATGACCGACCTGGTGCGCAGCGAGATTGCCCGTCGTCAGAGGGAAACCACGGTCGCGAGGGATGTGGAGATCATGGAGCCCACAGTAGAAATCGAGTCTGACATGGATCCTGATGACACTCTCATTCTCCTGTTCATGTGCTGCCATCCCGCTTTGACTTCGTCCTCGGCAATTGCTATGACCCTGCGTGCCGTCGGCGGTTTAACTACGACGGAAATTGCCAACGCATTCCTGGTTCCTGAGGCGACGATGGCGCAGCGGATCAGCCGCGCGAAGCAAAGCATCAAGACTTCCGGAGTGCCATTCCGTCTGCCTTCTGCGCATGAGCGTGCAGAGCGGCTGCCCGCAGTTCTCCATGTGCTTTATCTGATCTTCAATGAAGGTTACGCCAGCAGCATCGGCGCACACCTGCAGCGGCTCGATTTGGCGCGTGAGGCGATCCGGTTGACTCGCTGTGCGAAAGCGCTGCTTCCCGGTGATGCTGAAGTAGCAGGCCTGTTGGCGCTCATGTTGTTGACCGACGCTCGCCGTGCGGCACGAACAGGACCTGATGAGGAATTGATCCCCCTGAATAAACAAGACCGAACTCTGTGGGATCGGGCCGAGATCTCCGAAGGCATCGAGCATCTGACCACCGCGCTATCGAAAGCATCCGTCGGCCTATATCAGTTGCAGGCGGCAGTCGCCGCAGTTCATGACGAAGCGGCACGAACTGAAGACACGGATTGGCCGCAGATCCTTGCATTGTACGAACTGCTGAAACGTGTGTCTCCCAGCCCCATGGTCACGCTCAATCATGCAATCGCAGCCGCCATGGTACACGGTCCTTCGAAAGGTCTTGAACTGCTAAGAACGCTCGATACCGACGATCGGCTTGCTGGTCACTATCGCCTCGACGCGGTTCGTGCCCATTTGCTTGAGATGGTTGGCGATTGCGAAAGCGCCATCAAGCACTACCGCATTGCCGCCAGCCGGACGACAAGCATCCCGGAACAGAATTACCTGATGACCCAGGCGGCTCGTCTGGCAGAGAAGTAAGCTGAGCTAGAACCTTCGTACCGCCCTGCCGACAGCCCCACGGCATAGCCGTCCGAATGCTCATGAACTGCCAGGCGCAAGCGGTCGGATGACGGGCTGTTTGGAAATAATGTTGAGCTGTTCAAACCACGGGCATTTTCAAGATCCAGATGCTGTTTCTTCGTTGGCATGAGATCGTTGTATACGCGGAGTCCCGTTTTCGGTAATGATCCGCGCGACGTTGCGCAAGTATTCCGGAGCATGGATTTCGACTTCCGCTGTTCCCACCACGTCGGGGAATCACGGCTCGCGCCGGTAAAGGACCGGCTATTCGGAGCGGCAGCACTTCATTTCGAAGACCGGTGCAGGCTCATGCTCGATGAGGATCTTTCGGACACAATTTTGGAACCGTCTCGACGGCGCAGAGCAATACCTAGTATCAAGGAGCTCTGGTGCTTGCCGGAAACGGACGTTAACGACGCGGGTCTTGAAGACAATGATGGCGAGTTGCTGCGCCTTATGACTGCAGGCGAGGAGCGCGGATTTGTGAGTCTCTATCGCAAGTATCAGTCCCAAGTGTATCGGTTTGCTCTCCAGATCAGCGGGGCACGGCATATCGCGGAGGAGGTAACCCAGGAGACATTCCTCGCGCTGATTCGCGGTCCGCACAAATACCGCAGCGAACGTGGCCCACTTATACTCTACCTGTTCGGCATTGCGCGAAATCTAGTATGGAAGAGCGCCAGGAGGGACAAATTGTTCGGCCCCATTGGTGATCAGCAGGAACTGCCAGAAGTTGGCATACGGGATTTGGCAAATGATCTCGCACGGAAGGAACAGGCGACTCGGCTGAGACATGCAGTTCTATGTTTGCCGCGGAAATATCGCGAAGTGATTGTGCTCTGCGCGCTCCAAGAACTAAGTTACGAGCAAGCGGCGACAGTCATTGGTTCTTCGATCGGCACAGTGCGGTCGAGGATGCATCGCGCAAAACAACTTCTTCTTCGAAAGTTGAAGGGCGCGGGATTGGCCCCACAGGCGCCGGGCAGCGCGGTTTTGAGGTGTAGCGTATGAGGTGCGAAGAATGTAAGGAGATACTGCTGGATTCGGATAAGTATGCCAGCTGCAAGAACTGGATGCCAGGTGTGTCCGTCTTGGGTCTTGCGAAGCTGCACGCGGAGAATTGCTCGGCGTGCGCAGAGACGATGTCCGAGATTTCCAAAATGAGCGATGCTTTTGGCCAACTACGGCTCTCCACCAAGCAAATCGAGGCGCCGGCAACGATCGAGACCAATCTGTTGGTCGAATTTCGGCGGAGAGCATTGCGCGCTCGACCTCATCCCATTACTTTTCGCCTGGGGCTGCTATGGGGATCGGCTTTGGTCTTCGCGCTGGTTGCGGGCTTTATTTCCTACTCTGCGCTGAGAGCCAGACCTTTCCGGTCAGACCATTCAGTTACGACTCAGCGTCCTACCCCGCAACCGCCCTCACCGCTTTATTCCAGTGTGACCCCCGATCGAGCACCGATTGAGAAACAGGAGACACGTACGGACCGTCCTCCGTCGGCGCGCTCTAAACTCGAACAACGAACAAGGCCGGGTATACAGGCGCGGAAGGAGTCCGCATTGTCTGTGGCTTTGCCTGTAAATGATGTCCTATCTCTGAACGGCGGAGGCAGCGTGGTTCGTGTAACTCTGCCCTTAGCAAGCTTGGTTGCCATGGGTGTCCCCATGTATCCAGAAATGTCCGACAGGCGCATCACAGCCGATGTCGCCAGGGATCCTTTTGGGGCTGTAATCGCAATCCATCTAGTCGAAACCAGGTCGAGCACGAATTGAACGTCGATTCAAGAGTTTTCCGAAGGTGCCTATGAATGCCAAGTTTATTCACTCAGCGATTGTGACTGCATTTCTGCTCGGCAGTCTGGTTTCCGGTCGAGCACAGGCTGTTCCGGATCCCCTCCCCCCAGTTCTGCCGCCGCCGGGGGCCGTCATGATGCAAACCGCTGGAGAAGTTCAGGGTTTTCAGATCGTCAGTGGAGAAGCTTCCGTCTCGACGCAGGTCGTTAAAGGAGCCCCCTATAGCCTGGAAGCCTCGATCGAAACAGTGCAAATCTTGGCTGACGGAAACCGCATCGTCCACCGGCAGACTGTGCATCTCTATCGTGATTCCAAGGGCAGGACCCGGCGTGAGGAGACACTGGCCGCGATCGGTCCATGGGCTGCCTCAGGGGAGCCGCCGACGATGATCACGATCCAGGATCCGGTGTCAGGTGTTAGTTACTTCCTCGATCCACGAAGGAAGACTGCAGCCACGCTTCCAGCAGCACCGATTGGCAAAAGTGTTATGGTCACCGGTGGTATGGTTGGGGGCGATGCCGGAGGTGGACCCGCAACGGTTAGGATCGGCTCCGGCCCTGTCGGAGGGGGCTTTGTCTCCTCCGGCGGAGAGGGGCAGGACGTGGTATTTGGCTTTCATACTGCGTCAGGCGACCAAGGCCTGCACTCGGAAGAAAAGTCGGAGTCCTTGGGAAAGGAAGCCATTGCAGGAATATCAGGAGATGGCACCCGCACAACCACAACGATTCCAGCGAACGCCATGGGTAACGAGCGTCCGCTGGACATCGTGAGAGAGCGATGGTATTCATCCGACTTGCAGATCGTCTTGCGATCGAAGCAGACTGATCCGAGGTTTGGAGAAACCACCTACGAGGCAACAAGAGTCGACAGAGGAGAGCCGGCGTCAACGATTTTCGAGGTTCCTTCCGACTACAAGATCATTAAGGGCGACGCTCACGTCATTGTTAAGCACGATCCGGATCCCAAGTGAGAAATACCGGCTCCGAAAGTCACGTCTACAAGAGGGCGGAGTAACCCGGGCAGACGATTGCGACTACGCCCTGTTGACTCTCTATCAATTCTTGGGCCTCCCATGGCCTGGATGCCCCCCAGGAATTGTTGTGATGGTTTCCTCTGGACCGCCCGGATTCTAAACTTGTGGAACTTTATTGACCGGCGTGGGAAATACTAAACACGAGCCTTGTGTTGGGCTGCGAACATAAGATGCGACACTAAAGATTTCTCGCAAGAAGAGGCTCTTCTGCGCGATCTCTCGTGCAGATCGTCTTGCGTCTGAATCAGAGGGCCAGCTTGGGAGAACCACCTGCGAAGCAGCACGCCGCTTTCTGTGGCAAGTGCCTCACATGAACTCGCGCGAAGCCGATAGCCCGGTTGAGGTGCATCTGACTGCCAGCCTCGAGCCAGCGCGTACCATGCGTCGCGAAAGCGCGAAAGGAAAAGTCTCGCGACTGCAGCGACTGAAATACTTGGCGGTCAACGCCTTTCTGGTGTTCCACATTTTGGCTATTGCCTGCTGGTGTATGCCGGTCGAGAGCCCGGTCATCCTACTGGGGAAGAACCTGGTCCGACCTTATTTCCTCTGGGCGGGACTGTTTCAATCCTGGGACATGTTTGCCCCAATACCAAAGGGAGCTAATACATCCATCGAAGCCGTCATCGTCTACAGAGACCGGTCCAGAAGCAGTTGGACGTTTCCCCGAATGGAAAATCTGGGACTGACCACGAGACTTTTCAAGGAACGCTATCGCAAGTTTGCGGATTGTCTGGTTCGTGACGATAGCGATGCACTGCTGCCCGACGCGGCGCGATACATCGCGCGGATGAAGAGCACTCCAGCACATCAGGTCACGGCGGTCATTCTGATCCAAAAATGGTCGTTCATTGTTCCCCGCCGGGACGGTTCGTATGTTCAAGAGCCTTGGGAGCAGCATGTCTTATTGGGCTATGGAGTGCAGCCTGAGGATCTGAAATGACGTTGCGAGGCGTGTTCAGGGCTTGGGACCAGTTCTTCTTCACTAAACAGTCACCCACGCCGATCGCTTTGTTTCGAATCTTTTATGGGGTGCTAGTCACGACCACCCTCATACTGCTGCGACCAGATTGGCTAAGCTGGTTCGGAGTCCATGGTTGGGTGACTCTCTCGACAGCGTCAAGCCTGGAGCCCGGCACACGATTGAATTTGTTCTCGCTCATTCCGCAAGACGACAATTGGATCGAGGCGCTGTTTTGGGTGTCTCTTGCATCGGCAGTGCTCCTGACTCTTGGTTTTCTGACTCGGCTCAACACCCTGCTCGTATTTCTCTGCCTTACCTCCATCCAGCAGAGGAACTTGTACATAACCCACGGTGGTGACACATTTCTGCGCTTGGCTGGATTTTTCCTGATCTTCGCGCCTGCGGGGGCTGCCTTTTCCATAGACCGCCTCATTCGCATATGGCGGAAGGAAGAACCCGCCACGATTCAACCCAGGAGCCCATGGGCGCAACGCATGATTCAACTCCAACTGGCGCTGCTCTATTTCGTGTCGTTTTTGCTAAAGATTAAGGGAGCTCCGTGGCTGCAAGGCACCGCTTTGTTCTATGTGTATCACCTCGACGAGCTCAGACGATTTCCTCTCCCCTGGTGGTTTTTCCATCCCATCGTGCTTAAACTGGGGGGCTGGTCCGCGCTAGTTCTGGAATTTTCTCTCGCAATTTTGATTTGGGTGAGAGAATTCCGGTATTTCCTGTTAGCGTTTGGCCTATTGTTTCATCTGTGGCTGGAATACTCTCTCAACATTCCGCTCTTCCAATGGGATGTGCTGTCCGCATACATTCTCTTTGTCGACCCTGCGGATATCGCGCGCGCCTGGAATTGGGTCAAGCGTCGTTCGGCCAGGCTCACCGGTAGGCTGGCATCTCTCCCCGCTCCCCTAGGGCAATCGGCTGCTTGGGCATTCGGGATTGCCGCGGGGAGGCGGGACTCGGAATCATTCATCAGCTCGGACCGCTCCTACACGCCCGAAGGCACAGCGGGTCGAAAACATCCCAGCTCTTGAAGCGCTGCGATTGGATAGCCCCCAGCTCGATGCGCTGAACCCGGCAACTCACCTCGCCTTCGCCTGCGATTAGCCAGTTCGGGAAGCGCACGACCTCAGTCGTGCCGCAACCCCCATGAAATGGAACCGAGCCCAGTGCCAGTTGCCCAATTTCACTTAGTCCGTTATTGGGGCCCCAACGAGAATTTTGTTCTCGTTATGACGTTGTAACCTCTAGTTGTTGCATCCTCGGGATTCGCTGGGATATCAAGGGCGAAGCCCTTGGCCAGTTAGTTAGACTGAGCCGGAGCGCCCAGCACGGCCACATCCTCCAGCACAGAACGATCCGCCGCGCCCAGAGGATGGGTCTTGGCATCGAAAAAATGCAAATCCATGAATCCATGCTAGGAAATGCAGCATACAACCATACAAACCTGGCTTTGCTTGCGACTTCTGCCCCAGGCAAGAGTGAGATGCCCGCGCAAAAGACGCACCGCTAGCAACAAAAATCGGCAATTCCTTACGAGCACCCGCTGGTGCTCCCACAACTCCCGCAGCGATAACACGAGCCGTTCCGCGTCATGATGCTCCCGCAGAAGCTGCAGGTGGGAGCGTCGCCCAGGTCGATGATGCCGGCCAGCGCGTCGGCGGCATGGATCGAACCGGCTCCTGGTTCCCGAGTCCCGGCTTCCGGACGCCGCATTCCGGACGCCGCATCCTCTGACGGCTGAGCGCCGATTCCTGACAGCTTCGGCCGCAGATTCTCGAACAGCAACTGCTGCTGCCCGGTGAAACGCAACTGCAGCCAGCGGAAGATGTAATCCATGATCGACTTGGCGTAGCCGATGTCGGGATTGCCGCTCCAGCCGCTGGGCTCGAAGCGCGTGTGCGCGAATTTTTCGCAGAACAATTTCAGCGGCACACCGTGCTGCAGTGAGATGGAGACCGCCAGCGCAAAACTATCCATCAATCCGCTGACCGTCGATCCTTCTTTCGCCATGGTGATGAACAGTTCGCCGGGCTCGCCATTGGGATAGAGCCCGACCGTGATGTAGCCTTCGTGCCCGCCAATGTTGAACTTGTGCGTGATCGACGCGCGCTCTTCCTGCAGCTTGTGCCGCACCGCGCGCGGAGGCGCATTCATATCCTCCGGCTCTGGTGGCGCGGCCGCCCCCGGCCGCGGATCATCTTTACTGGAATTCGCGGTCTTCGTTCCCGCCGCCGAAAGGGGTTGCGACTTTTTGCAGCCATCGCGATAAACCGCGACCGCCTTGAGGCCGAGCTTCCACGCCTGCAGATACGCTTCCATGATGTCTTCCACCGATGCGTTCTCGGGAAGATTGACCGTCTTCGATATAGCTCCGGAGATAAACGGCTGCGCCGCCGCCATCATCCGCAGATGTCCCATGTAAGCAATCGACCGCGTCCCCTTGGCCGGCTTGAACGAACAATCAAAGACAGCAAGATGATCGTCCTTAATATGCGGCGCCCCTTCGATGGTGCCGGTAGCATCGATGTAACTGACAATCGCATTCGCCTGATCGTGGTCGTATCCCAGCTTGAACAACGCAGTCGGCACAGTCTGATTCACAATCTTAATCATCCCTCCACCAACCAGCTTCTTATACTTAACCAGCGCCAGATCAGGTTCCACCCCGGTAGTGTCGCAGTCCATCATGAAGCCTATTGTGCCGGTTGGCGCTAACACTGTTACCTGGCTGTTTCTGTAGCCGTGTTTTTCGCCGTGGGCCAGGGCTTCGTCCCAGCATTGTTTGCTGGATTCGTAGAGGAGAGTGGGGACGTTTTTCTTATTTATGTTATTCACCGACGCGCGGTGCATGCGGATTACGTCGAGGAAGGGTTCGCGGTTGATGTACCAGCCGGGGCAGGCGCCGCCGGGCATCTTGTCCGCTTGGGTAATGCCGAGGCGAGTGGAAACTGTTTCAGTTGCGGGCGTAAGCGGCTGACAAAGTTCTGCGATCTTTGACGATTGCAAGTAGGCTTCGCCGCACATGATGGCGGTCACGCAGGCGGCGTAGTCGCGCCCGCCGTCAGAGTCGTAGGGAAGACCGGCAGCCATTAGCAACGCACCTAAGTTCGCGTAGCCTAATCCCAGGGGGCGATAGTCATGCGAGTTGCGCATGATCATCTCTGTCGGATAGCCGGCGTTGTCGACGAGAATTTCCTGCGCTGTGATTAGAACATCGACGGCGTGGCGATAAGCTTCGACGTCGAAGGTGCCGCTGGGTGCGAACTTCAGGAGATTCAGGCTGGCGAGATTGCAGGCTGAATCGTCTAAGAACATGTATTCGCTGCACGGGTTGCTGGCATTAATTCTTGCGGTGTTCTTCGATGTGTGCCAGCGATTTACAGTGGTGTCGTATTGCATGCCGGGATCGCCGCAGTGCCAGGTGGCTTCGGATATTTTCTGAAGCAGGCCTTTGGCTTTGTAGGTCTTCATGACGTTGCCGTCGCCGATTGCTTTGGTGGAGAAATCGGTGTCGCGGATTACGGCGTACATGAAGTCGTCGGTGACGCGGACGGAGTTGTTGGCGTTCTGGAAAAAGATGGACGAATAAGCGTCGGAATCGGGATGGGAGCCGTCGTATCCCAGGGAGACCAGCGCGTGCGCTTTGGCTTCTTCTTTCTGTTTGCACTCGATGAACTCGACGATGTCGGGATGGTCGACGTTGAGGATGACCATCTTGGCAGCGCGGCGAGTCTTGCCTCCGGACTTGATGACACCGGCGAAGGCGTCGAAGCCTTTCATGAAGCTGAGCGGACCGCTGGCGGTGCCTCCGCCGCTGAGACCCTCGGTGGAGGAGCGCAGCGGAGAGAGATTTGTTCCGGTGCCGCTGCCCCACTTGAAGAGCATGCCTTCTGTCTTCGCGAGAGTGAGGATGGAGTCGAGTGAATCCTTTACCGAATTGATGAAGCAGGCAGAGCATTGCGGCTTGCTGTAGCCGGTGACGCCGAACTCGACTTGCTGAGTCGCGGGATTCCAGTGCCAGTTGCGGGCATCGGAGTTGGGCTCGATGCGATCGCAGCCGACGTTGAACCAGACGGGTGAGTTGAATGCCGCGTACTGGCGGACAAGAATGTGAACTAGCTCGTCGTGGAAGGTTGCGCCGTCTTCGGGAGTCTTGAAGTAGCCCTGGTCCAATCCCCAATTGCGAATGGTTTCGGCTACGCGGGTGACGAGTTGGCGGACTCCGGTTTCGCGCTCGGGAGTGCCGACTTTGCCGTGCAGATATTTTGAGGCGACGATGTTGGTCGCGGTCATGGACCAATCTTTGGGGACTTCGACGTCTTTCTGCTCGAAGATCACGTTGCCTTGAGCATCGGTAATCTGAGCGAGACGGAGATCCCATTCGAGTTCGTCGTAGGGGGAGACGCCGGGCTTGGTAAAGAAGCGGCGGAAGGAGAGACCGGCGCACTTCTTGTTCAGCGCGAGATCGTTAGCGGTGACAGGGATTGCGGGAGTGACTCCGGGGGAATTGACGGTGGTGGTTTTGACCTCGGGCATTTCTTTCTCCATTAATAATTAGATTCTAATCAACCGAGCCCGATTCGGCGTCCCGGGGAGGCGGAGGCGGGAATTTGGGCGTTCCCGAACGAGAATTTGTTCGGGGTGGAGCGTGTGTTTTAAAGAGCTTTTCTTGCAATCGCATCTGGGACATCAGGGGCCAAAACCCGAATCATTTTCATTTCCGACACGCTGCTTGCGCCATCCAGTGCTGTCTGTTGGTGGCGCTTCATATTGGTGGACCTCAAGGGCTAAAACTCAAATCACAATGCAATCACCAATCGCAGCGCTGAAAGCGCTGGGCCACCCAAGATCCTAACCCCCTGCCCTGGTTAGAAACCGGAGGGGAGAGGGTGAGGACAGTGGAGATTTTTGTTGGCTCCCGAATCTCGGGATGGGGCCGATTTTATATAATCCGCTTCCCGGCCGGGCCATTGCATCGGAGCCGGAGTCCGGGCGCGGTCGGCTGAGACGGACAAGAATGTCCGTCCCACACGGCCTGTGCCTTCGCCAGCCATTTCTTCGGTGGTGTTTAGCTCCATGGACGAAGAGAAGGCGGCGGGGATGCCCGAGGCTTTTTCGGCAGAAGAGAGCATCCATTGATTGAGAGCGCTGCAGATGTTGCGACGTTGGTCCTGGTCTTCGATGACGACGAAGCGCAGAAAGCAGCATCCGGAGGAAAGGCGCGTACGCATGGGATTGATGCGGGTAAACATGCGGTCGAGGGTGAAGGCCATGTCGTCATCCTCGGAGAACTGGATGACCGCGAGCATGCGCTTGGAGATCCCGGCCTCGGCGGCTAGAGCCGGATCTGTCTGCGGCGGTAAATCGCAGCGTTTAAGCGCTGCGCCGCCCAAAGTTTCTTGTCCGGAGATAAAGGTGGTGGATTCCATTGCGGGCGAGGGCGCTCGCGCCACACTCGCACCAATCTCCTCAGCGATGGCGAAGATGCCGGGCTTGCTGGGGACGACCAGAAGACTGTGGGGGGAATCGCAACGGAACCAGCGTGACCATTGCAGACGGCGCGGGTCGATGGGGCGATCGAAGCCGTGCCGGGCCAGTGAATCGGTGACGAGGCGAGTTAAAGATTCCATCCAGGGCTCCTCAAGTAGGGGCTAAAGCCCCCATCTCTTTTGCGATTTGTCACAGCGCTGCCGGCAGCCAGATTTTTCTTTCCCGGTCGTTCGCCCGGGGGGAGGGGTCGGGGAACGGCCACCGCACTTTTTCTAACTCCCAGCTCCGGACTTCCGGCAGCGGGCGCCTAGAGCTGGGATCACACTTAGTCCATTGTTTTGTTAAGTTTACGGGATGTCGCCAGGTCACCTCTGGCCTGGTGCCATCCCGTCCCGACCACTCTCTCTTCTACCTGCACCTACCCAACAGTCGCCCCGTTCCCGCGGGACGATTTCAAAGCTATGGGATTGCAAAGTTACTCCCGCTTATTGTGCCTGTCAAGAGATAAACACCATAGGTTGTATCTCCAGCAATGACGGGCTTGATGCGGGGGTAGCGGATTAATTTTCCACAAGGGGAATTCATGCTGTGTTCACAAAAGCGAAGGGTGACGGCGCGGGAGGGTGAGGTCCAAATTCCAACACCTGAAGGCGGAGGAGGGTAATTGGGAGAGGTTGCGGCATGGCCGAAGAAGTGGTGTGGCCGACTTTCTCCGGCAGTAAATACCGTAGACGCAGGTCCTGTCGACGCTGATCCTAAAGAGAGCGAAAGCCCGGGGCTGGGATACCGCGAACCGGCTGCGGAGATTTTCGAGCGAGGTGAGGCGGTAACGGCGCAAGGCCGGGCCGGCGCTTCCGGGTTTGCGGCGGCGGAGCCTCGCGAAGCGACGGAAGAGCAATTGATTCGGAAATCTCGCCGGCAAGCAGGGGGACGTAGATATCCTCGAAGATTTGACGGGGCGCGATGCGGAGAACACCGTCGGAGGATTCGACGAGAAAGTCGCCTTTGCGACCGGAGTGCTGACGGCCGAGGGCGTCGGTGAAACTCAGGCTGGTGGTGAGTCGTTTGGCTTTGACCAGAAAACGGGTGCGGTAAGTAATCCATGGCGTAGTTGCTTTCATCGGTGACCAGCTTTGCTGTAATGGTGTGATGGTGGCTAAGGGATGTTGAAGACAGAGCGCGTTTCGTCTCATGCCGGTTCGTGTCTTCGGCTGAGTTTGATTTCAAGTTTTGATTGAAGGCGAATGAAAATGTACGAGTGAAAGGGCGCGGGGTCAATTCAGTATTTTTGGTGCAATTGAGGAAAAACTCAGGTGAGGATTTTGGCGGATGAACCGGTACTACGGATGTTCTCGAAGATGTTCCGCTAAGCCGCGCGCGCGGCGGGGAGTTTCGTTGAGGAGAAAGTGCGGGGAGGAATAATCCACTGCGTAAATAGGCGGATTGTCCACAGAGCTTGCACAGGAAATGCAGAAACCGGGTGATGGATTGCGCGATGGTTTTCCGTCTCGTCTAGGGTCCGCCTCGCTTTTGCTTGCCCGGACAGCCGAGGCGGCTGTCGCTACGGGAGATGTGGGTGAGCGGGAAAACCATGCGAGAAGGCGGTCTTCGAACTCTTGAGGAGCGGCGCTGATGGCGCCGCAATGCTCAGCGTTCGGAACTTCCCAGAGAACTGTGTTGGGAGCATTGGCATGGATCTGACGGGAGTGCCGGATCGGAATGTTGCTATCGATTTGACCGTGAATGAGGAAGACTGGAACAGCGGTGGCTGCGACTGAATCTTTTGGCGAGGCTTGCTGCATATCGAGGTGATATTTCCAGCGAACATAGAGAAAGGCAAATTCGATGACGGGACGGAACAGAGTGCGGCCGAACCAGGGGCCGAGGTGAAAGGGCTGACCCATGCGGTCGTAGGCGATCTCGCGGAAAGTGGAGAAGGATGATTCGGCAGCGAGGGTACAAAAGCGTGATTCGACGGTGAGAGATTGTAAGAGCTCGGCGGCACCCATGGATTCGGCGAATCCGAAGATGCAATGTGGATGAACATGTGCCAAGAGAAAGCCGAACCACTGGCGGATGTCATCCCGTTCGAGCACTCCGTAGGTCGCGAGGTCTCCTCCGCTAGCGCCGTGTGCTCGCGCGTCGGGGAGAAGAACGCTGAAGCCGTGAGCGAGAAGGAGTTGAGCGTATCCGGTCATACCCATGCGATTGTGGCCGAGTCCGTGGAGGAGAATGATAGCGTCGCCGTTGCTGCGGTGGGGGTGGATGGTCCAAGCGCGGAGTGTGATGACATCTGGAGTGGTGATGGAAACATCTTCGAGATCGGAGTCGAGGTGATGAGAAATGTCGCGCATCGCGGTCTCGGCCTGCGCGGTTAGAGGTCGGCGAGCGGGATGCAGCGTTCCGTCCGCCACGAAAATACCCGCTATGGAGCAAAACGTCAGATAGAGAGTGAGGAAAAGCAAGAGTCTGCGAGATGGGCTGTTGAGGAGCATGAAGGCTCAAATCCATGTACGGGCAAAAGGATGTCATGGTTCCGCGGACGATGTGCTGTAGGTATAAGGTGCACGGGGAGTGGAGAATTTTCCGATGGCTTTGTAAAGAAAACAGATTGCATGCACAAAAAAGCGAACGGGGTCAGCGACTTGGAAGACGACGGAGAAAGGAAAGAGTTTTGCAGAGAGACTGGCTGAAGAGGAAAGCAAATCTCGAAACGAAGGGGATCGATGATGAAGGATCCAGTTTGCGGAATGAAAGTTGACGAGAACAGAGGTGAATTCCAGACGCAGTTTGCGGGAAAGAAATATTTTTTCTGCTCGGATGAGTGCAGGAAAGAATTTGAGGCTGAGCCGGATGCTTATGTGGAGACGGCGGCGGCTTAGGGCGGCTAAAGACTTCATCGTTTACCAATGAAAGGCCCCGCTGACGCGGGGCTTTTCTATTGGTTGGTGATCCCTCTAGGTTCCGCTCGCTTCGCTTCGCGGGACAGCCGAGGCGGCTGTCGCTGCATGGTTCGTTTCGACCCACACAGGCAATCCTAACGGGCCATGGCCAGTTCTTGGACTGACTTGCCACTCTTGAAGGCTTCGTAACGTTGGTTGACTTCGTCCCAGTTAACTACGTTCCACCACGCGGCCAGATATTCCGGGCGGCGGTTGTTGTATTTGAGGTAGTAGGCGTGCTCCCAAACGTCGTTGCCGAAGATGGGGAAGAGGCCCTGCGAGATGGGACTATCCTGGTTGGGAGTTGAAATGATTTGGACCTCGCCGCCCTGTTTGCCGGCGAGCCAGACCCATCCGGAGCCGAATTGCTTGACACCGGCGTCGCTGAACTTGGCCTGGAAATCTTTGAAGTTGCCGAAAGACTTGGTGATGACCTGAGCAATCGGGCCGGTTGGGTCGCCGCCGCCCTTCGGCTTCATGATCTTCCAGAACATGGTGTGATTGACGTGGCCGCCGCCGTTGTTGCGGACCGCGGCGCGAATGTCTTCGGGAATGGAATTGAGGTCGCGGACTAACTCTTCCACACTCTTCTTGGCGAGTTCGGGATGTTTTTCAATTGCTGCGTTTAGATTCTTGACGTAGGTACCGTGATGCATGTCGTGGTGCAGGGTCATCGTCTGCTTGTCGATGACGGGTTCGAGCGCCGCGTAGTCATAGGGCAGGGGCGGTAGTTCATGAGCCATGATTTCCTCCAGAGTCTAATTGTACTGATGATGGATGCAAGGGTACAGATTCAGGCGAAGAGGCGATAGGGTTTGGATGAGGAGGAGCGGCGGGGTGGTTGTGGGGAAAGTTTTATCCGCCCAGCGGCGTAAAACTCCTCCCTTCAGGGCGGAGAGGTTCAAAGTCGTCCAGTCGCGGCGTTGAAGCGAGGCGCCACCCACAGGCGCCTACCGCGCTGAAACGCCTCGCTGTGCTTGGTTGGACAGCCGAGGCGGCCGTCCCTACAGAACCTTTAGTTGGTGGGTGAGCCGAGGACTTCGCGCACTTTGCGGGAGAGATTTTGCAGGGTGAAGGGTTTTTGAAGAAAAGCCTTAGGGGGACCGGCTTCGGAGGCGGTGGCGAGCGCGTCTTCAGCGTGGCCGGAGAGGTAGAGGACCTTGATGGTGGGGCGTGCATTGAGAAGGTGCTGAACGAGCTGGTGACCGCTCAGGCCGGGCATGACAACATCGGTGATGACGAGGTGGATGGTGTCGAGGACGGCGTCGGCGAGTGTGAGGGCGGCGGGGCCGTTGGCGGCTTCAAGGACGCAGTAGCCGCGGGACTCGAGCGTCTCGCGGACGAGCTGGCGAACGGATTCTTCGTCCTCGACGAGGAGGATGGTTTCGGAACCGCCGGAGGCGACGCGAGAAACGGGAGTGGCGCCATTGCTTTCGGAGGGCTCGTCGACGCGCGGGAAATAAATGGTGAAAGCTGTGCCTCGACCGAGTTCGCTCTGCACGAAAACATATCCTCCGCTTTGCTTGATGATGCCGTAGACGGTGGAAAGTCCGAGGCCGGTGCCTTTGCCTTTTTCTTTGGTGGTGAAAAAAGGCTCGAAGATGCGCGCCTGAGTTTCGCGATCCATTCCCTGGCCGGTATCGGAGAGGGAGATCATGACATAAGGACCATGTTTGATGAACGTATTTTCGGGGTGGTAGGAGTCGTCCAGAATGACGCTGGCGGTGCTAATGCGGATTTTACCGCCATGAGGCATGGCATCCTTAGCATTCACCACGAGATTCATGATGACTTGTTCGAGCTGTCCGGCATCGGCGCGCGTGCAGCCGATGGTGGGCTCGAGCTGGGTGGTGAGTTCGATATCCTCGCCGATCAGGGGGCGCAGGAGCCGCTCCATGTCTTCGACGATAGCGTTGACGTCAACGACTTTGAGTTGCAGATGCTGTTTGCGGCTGAAGGCGAGAAGCTGACGAGTTAACGTGGTCGCGCGGTCGGAGGCTTGCTGGATGGCTTCGGCCTTGGCATGGAGAGGGTGAGCGGGGGTTAGTTGGTCAAGCAGAACCTCGCTGTAGCCGCTGACGACGGTGAGCAGATTATTGAAATCGTGAGCGATGCCTCCGGCGAGACGGCCGACGGCTTCCATTTTCTGCGACTGGCGGAATTGGTCTTCGAGCACGCGGCGTTCCGTAATGTCTTCGGCGATGGCTTCGAGAACATCGGCCGGCTCGTGTTCACTGGCAACGGCGCGGCCACTGATGCGGACAGTGGTGGCGGCGCCGTCTTTTCGCTTCCAGCGGACTTCGAAACCGTCGACGCGTCCGGTGCGGTGAAACTCATCGACGAGGCGGGTGTATTGGCCGGAGTCGAGAAAAACATCTCTTTGCGGATCGAGCGCGAGAACTTCGAGAGCCGAGGAGTAGCCCAACATACCGATGAGGGCGGGGTTAACGTCGAGAAATTCGCCTTGCAGGCTGGAGCGGTAGATTCCGTACACCGCGGTCTGAACCAGGGATCGGTAGCGTACTTCGGAACGGCGCAGCGCCTGTTCGTTGCGTTTGTGATCGATCGCGGGAGCTAACTGGCGCGAGATCAAGGTGAGGACTTCTTTATCGCGTTCGCGGAGAACAGACTTTTCGGAATAGCTTTTGAGAACGAGAACGCCGAAGGCGTGATGGTTGACTTTGAGCGGGACACCCAGCCAGTGGAGCGGGGCGGGAGCCGCGCGTTCGATTTCACCGCTCTGTCGCAGTCTCTGCAATATTTTTGGAGTGCATAACAAAGGCTCGCCGGTGCGCAGGATGTGTTCAACCAGGCCCCGGCCAGCCGCGACGGGGGCGGGTGCGGACTCTTGCTCGTCGACAAAGTAGGGAAAGCTGAGCGAGTCGGACTCGGGATCATGAATCGCGATGGAAAAATTACCGGCGGGCATGAGTTCGTCGACGATTCCGTGGATGGCGGCAAAGAACTGTTGAAGATCCTGAGTGGCGCTGGCTTTTTCAGCGATCCGGTAAAGGGCGGAGTTGAGAGTTTCGGCGCGTTTACGATCGGAGATGTCGCGATACAGAACATAGAAGGCGGTGGTGCGGCCGTTCACCACCAGCGGGGCAGTGGAAACGCAAACGTCGAGCAAACTTCCATCCCGGTGACGGCGTTGGGTTTCGAGAGTGATTGGTTCGCCGCGCTGCAGGCATTGAGAGATCCAGTGAGCTTCGGCCTCTCGATCGGGGGGAAGAATCAGCGAGTCGATGGGATGCGACAAAATTTGCCCGGCAGAGTAGCCGAACATGCGCTGAAACTCGCGATTGACACACTGCGCGCGGAACGACGCGTCGACAATGACCAGAGCGTCGGGCGAGTTTTCAAAGAGCTGTTCGAGGAACTGCTGCCGGACATCGGGCGGATATTGTGCATCAGCCACCGCCGAATTTGCTTGCGGAGGACTCGAGGAGACATACGGAGAATCTGACCGAGGATCGGCCGGGATGGTGGGTGGAATGAAAGAGGGTGAGGCTCCGCACTCGAGCGCCCGGCGCAAATTCTTGGCGCGCAGAACATCCTTGGATTGCGCTGACCGGGTGACACGACCACCCATTGGAGGCTCCCCCTCTGAAGCCCAGCAAAAGGCATAGTAGAACGCGGGTGGTGTAGTCGAAAGTTACTGAGGTAATTGGAACGCGGAAAGATCCTTAGTTTGCTGGTGCCGAGCGGAGTTACGAATTGGAACAGCGGCCATTTCGGAATTGGGCCCTTGATTTCCCAATTCGGGACTATACTCAACTCACTTAAGTGTTTCCACAAAACTTGCTGCCGCCAGCGGCCCCTTGTGCAGTGTTGATCTGTTGCACCCAGGAGGTGGCGATATGTCCGCAGACGGCTCCGTTAGACGATCTCTGGAGAATTTCCTTACCGTTGAGTCGCTGAAAACTCCTGTAGCAACGAAGTGCCCCAAATGCGGGTCCGCCATGTCGCATACCCTCACCACATTCTCTTTTGGTGCCGACAAGAGCTGGAGGATACAGATGGCTGTCTGCATCTGCTGCAGTTCCGAATACCGACTCGCTTCCTGATGCCGAGCTCTCGTAATCTGCGGAGGGAACCGGAGTGGAGGGTCAGTTCGTGAAGTACTGACTGGGGAAGCCTGTCAGCAAATCAGGCACTGCCTCACTTACGGTTCAGGCTCCAGTGGCGAGCATTTGACAGACGCGGCGGATGGTTTCGCGCTGGGCTTCGCTGAGCGTAAGGAACTCGAAACCGTAACGCAGACCCTGGCGATAACGCACGATGGCGCGAACTCTCAGAGGGTAGGGACTGAGGGGAAGAGGGATATCAAGCGAAACAATTTCGCCGGTTTCGAGCTCGCCGGTGAGAGTCGCGCCTATGCCGTCCTGTCCGAGTTCGGTGGAGCGTCCCCAGCAAGTACGGAATTCGCCGCCCTGAAACATGCGGACTTGGAGACGGGCGTCGATGGCAAAGCGGGGATAACGGCGAACGTAGGCGGGCGCGGGCGGGGCGGGAGTGCGTTTCTTGCCTGGAGCTGCCATATTTTAATTCCCGGCCTGGGTCCCCTAGAGCTAAAGAACACGTTCTTTTTGCTCGCTAGTACGTCTGAAGCCGCGCCCTTTCAAGGCAATCTTTGCCAGCCTGCTTTCAAAGCCATTGATCAGCTATGAGTGATCAGTCCGACGCCCGGTTGCACGGGCTAGTTGCCATGCAGCAGGTAGCCGGGTTCGAGTGGGAGTTTGCCGCCGATCTTGACGACTGCGACACTGCTGTTGATGGAGTAAACGTCCACGACACCAATGGCGCCGGGGGTGGAGGCGACTTTGTTCACCAGGTCCTCGTCGGAGGTGGCAACCACGATCGCCGGATGCACTGGGCGTCCGTGATTGGAAGTCACGATCAGACTGCCGAGTTCGCTCTCGGACATTCCGTAAACTTTTTCCAGCACCACCTTCATTTCGGGTGCAGAAGGCGAGCGCATGACGAAGGTGACGGGCTTGCCGTCCGGCCAGCGATTGGTCTGGGCTTTGCAGAGCTTGACCAGGTCGGGGACGGTGACTGCGCCAATCGCATTGGATTTATTCGAAACCAGAGCGATGTCGCGTGCCGCCGCAAGCGAAGCGGCGAGCACTACGAAAACGAAAATACGAAAAAAGCGATGGCAAAGCACTCTTGTTCTCCCCACGAAAAGCATAGAACTTAGAAAGATTGTGCTTGAAGAGAGGTCATTTGTTAAAGGTAACGAAGGTCACGAAGGGGAAGGACGAGCGGAGGGGAGCTTTCTGTAAAGGGGCGAGCTTTCTGTAAAGGGGCGCGGCTTGAGAGGCCGCGCCCCGGTAGTTGTGAGCGATGCGCGCTGCTTTAGTTCTTCTTTTGACGCGCGGCGTGTGGCCGGATCAGAGGACTCGCGATAAACATGTGCGACTGCGATGCCGCCGCAGCGGAAGCGGCGGCGGCATTCTGCAGTACGAACACTCCCGCGGCAACTTGGCCATTGTCCGATTCTATAAACGGGAAGGTCGTGCCATCCACGGTATAGAAGGTTAGGGCGAATCCGCCGTTCAGGGTTCCTGCCGAGCTGGTTGAAGCATTAGCCGTGATCGAGCCGCGGCCGCCGGAAGGAACAGTGTAAGCACCGTTGCTGAACGCCACTCCGGAGCCAACCGGGCCCCCACCCGAAGTTTCGTCGATCAAGCCAGTAATGGTGTTTCCGGTGCTGTTGGCAGTGAATTCGGCAATATCGTACACCTGGGTTGCTGGCGTAACTGAGGAGCCAAGAAAGATACCCGTCAAGTTCAAGCCGTAGCCTTGCCCCGCGGCAAAGGTTGCATTGGCCGTCTGGGCGTAGGCGGCGCCGGTGGTTATGCCTGCGTTGTCGATCTCCAACAAGAGGACGCCCCCACTGGACGGATAGGCGGCATACGCGGTGCCCCCTACAAAGGTAGCGAAGCTGCCCAAACTGTAGCGCCCAGTATTCGTCGTGTCGGTCGTGAGAGTAGCCGTAAACGGCGAAGGCGCCGTGGAAGACGTTCCATTTTCGTTAAAGTCTTCAGTGCCGCTTATTGCGCCGCCGTTGCCTGGCGTCATCACGCCTCCTGCGGCAAAGGGAACGCTAGCAGAGGTCTCGCCCTGTAAGGTAAACGCAAGGCTGGCTGTTGGGAAGGTCGGGCTGGCCTGAGAATAAGCGTCACCAGCCAAATCGGCCGTAGCATCCATTTCAATAAATTTCAGATGTGTAGAATCTACAGCGAACACGTCAAACGTCCCCTTGAACTGCGGGGTGCTTAGGGTCGTCGATGGAGTAGCTGATGGTCCCAGAACCAGCGAGCCTGTGAGAGCCTGGGCAGGATAGGCGAGAAGACCGCCTTCATTGAGATCGTCAGCGCCGGCCATGTTTGAGCCGGTAAGAGTGAAGTTGCCAACCGTGGCCCAAGGATTGCCGCCGGCAGCGCCAGAAAGGCTGAAAGCGTAGGAACCGGTCGGAGTGGTGTTGGCGGCCTGCAAATCCATGGTTCCGCTGCCGCTGCCGAACGAGTCAAATTCTGTGACAAGACCATGGGAACTGGAGGAGAGCACGAAATCAAGAGTGAGATTGGGAAAATTTTGGATCGAGGATGTGCCAAAGGTGATTTGTCCTCGTCCATCTACGTTCACGTGGTAGCTGCCGTTATTGTTGATCGCGGCGTTGGCAATGGGCCCGTTGGTGAATTCTAATGTGTCTTCGTCGTTAATGTCGAAAGCGCCCCCGGTGATACCGCCGCTGCCATTTGCAGTTAGGGCGCCGACGATCGCGTACGGAGCGCCGTTCCCCTGGTCAACGCCCAAGACGGAGAAGACGTATGTTCCGTTTAGGTTGCTGTTGCTGAAGTTACCGCTGGGCGGGGCAACGGGATGAGTAATATTGTTGCTGCCGCAGGCGGCTAGAAACAGAAGTGCGGAGAGTGCGAGGAGCAGGACGGTTCCGTTGCGTACTGACATAACTTCCCCCTTGGAAGCGAATCTACGTGTGGAACTGATCATCTTTTATCCGAGGTTAGCACAGGCGAATTCACTTGCTTCAACCCGAACCGGAGGGATAAGTAGCGGCGAGCGCAAGAAAAAAATTAGGGCAAGTGCAAGATATACATATCTTTACATTGCGAGGGATGGATCGGCTGCTGGGCGGCTGCGCGCGGGGCTTCTGCATCCAAGTGCACTCCCAGGGATAGTTGTCGCCGAGACGAATTGTCGGGGACGGGCGGGAAAATTCCGGTAGCATGGAGGGAGCGAAGACTGCAAAAGACTTTGGCGGCAGGCGCGCTAACAGGATCGCTTTTCCCCTGGCGAAGCGTCAGGGCTCTCGGTAACAGAGGGTGGGGAATCGATGACAACGTTCAGGCACAGCGTCGTCGCATGCACCTTGGCAATGGCTATGGGCGTCGTCGGTGAGGCCGCTGGGCAAGCCAGTCCGCCTATGTCCGCGACCGCGCAGGCGAGGGCCGAAGCGGCGAAGGATGCCGGCGATGGGCTGGTGATTGAGCCGACGGAGTTGCCGGCGACGTATCCGCACGGACGCTATCAGGTGCTATTTCAGGGACGCGGAAATTATGTGCCGGTGTTGCGCTGGCGGGTGGAGAGTGGGATCTTGCCGCCAGGAATCAAGCTGGACGATAACGGGCTGCTGCACGGAGAGGCTGAGCGGGCGGGGGAATTTCAGTTTGTAGTATCGGCCAAAGATGGCGGACAACCGCAGCAAACAGTGCAGAGAGGGTTTGTGATCAAGGTGGTGGAGGCGATCACGCTGGCGTGGAAAAATCCTCCGCATGTGGCGGGAAACCGGATTGAAGGTAGCGTCGAGATTACGAATACGACGCCGGATGACATGGATTTGACGTTTGATGTTAAGGCGGTGGCGGAGAACGGGCGGGCGACGGAGATTGGATATCAGCGCTTTCCGCTGAAGCGCGGAACCATTGGAATGGCGCTGCCGTTTGGCGAGACGTTGCCCCACGGCGCTTATCTGGTGTACGTCAACGTGAATGGCGAAGTGGCGAAGCGGAACGCAATCTACAAGCAGCAGATGCAGACTCCGGCGCCGCTGCAGGTAGTGGTGGGGCCTTAGCAGTTTTCAATCCTCAGTTTGGGATTTCTGGGGCGGCGGTACGATGGTCATATTGACTTGAATTTGAAGTTTCTGAAAAACTAACGGCTGGGTGTGTAGCCTGGTTATTTCTTTATGGAATTGCTGCTTAATCTCGCGTGGATGTTGCTGGCGCTGCCGGCTTTTTGGCTTTGGCGGCAGGGCGGGACGGCGCGGGTCGCGCGCAGAGTGACGGCGCTGCAGTGTCTCCTGGCGCTGGGCTGCGCAGTGGTACTGTTGTTTCCGGTGATCTCGGCTACGGACGATCTGCACGCGATGCGGGCCGAGATGGAAGAATCGGCCACGAGCAAGCGTACGGTGCTGCACGCAGGCAGCGAAAAACATTCGACCTGGGTTAACCGGCTGCAAGGACCACCGGCGTTGATGGCGAGTATTGCGTGGACGCCCGCTCCGGAAGCTGGGCGGCTTGAAATTTCTGCTTTATGTTTGTTGCCAGTGGCGAGGCCCTGTGTTTTGCACATGGGTCGCGCACCTCCTGGTTCCCTCCTCGGCTAGTTCGCTGAATCATCCTGAATAAATTGTCGTTTGCCGAATCGCTGATCGGAAGTAGCAATAATTCGGCAGCGGGAGTTTCTCATCTTTAGGGAATCATTACGAGGGACATCGGATACTCCGAGAGGCTCGCATTCAGAGTAGCGATGGTTTCGCTGGATCCGCAAGCGTGGCGCCTGAAACGCACTTGGATTCGCGGCGTCGGCAGCATCGCTCGAAGCGGTATCCCGATTACGAAGCGCAAGCCTGCAAGCGACGGGCGATTAGGCCGGCACCCGTAGCAGTTACGTCCCTAGCGAGAACGCGCAGAGTTGGGTGGAGTTATTGATGCGAAGAACATTGTGGCGAGGTTACGGAGTACTGGCTGTGCTGGGCGCTGCGGTGGGATTGGCCGCGCCGCAGGCGGCGCCACCTCGAAAGCAGCCGGCGCCACAGGTCTGGACGTGGGACCAGGTGAAGGATCGGCTGGTGTTGAATAATCCGACGCTGCTGGCGGACAAGTTGAGTATCGACGAATCGAGGGCGCAGGAGATCACGGCGTTTCTGCGTCCCAACCCAACCCTCGGTCTGTCGGTTGATGGAACCCAAATCACTCCTGATAAGGGCGTCTGGCGTCCGTTCGCGGGGACTTATGAAACTCCGAGTATCAGCTTCCTGCAGGAACGGCAGCACAAGCGGCAGTTGCGCTTGGAGAGTGCAAAAAAGGGCACCCTGATTGCCGAGTCAAGCCATGCCGACATGGAAAGAACCATGCTGTTCAACTTGCGCAGCGCATTTGTGACGGCGCTGCAGGCGAAAGCGGTGCTGCAGTTGGCAAAAGACAACCTTGTCTACTACGACAAGGTGCTCGATATCAGTAGAGACCGCTTCCAGGCGGGCGACATTGCGCAAATCGATCTCGACCGACTGGAGCTTCAGCGCGTGCAGTATGAATCGGATTTCGAGGCAGCGGAGGAGAACCTGGAAAACGCAAAGATCCAACTCCTCACTTTGCTGAATTCCCGAATTCCGATCGATCAGGTTGACGTGATCGGGCCGTTCGATTTCGACGACCAGCTTATGCCGCGGGAGGAGTTCCGCAAGATTGCTCTGGACACGCGGCCTGACTTGAAAGCCGCCGTTGAAGCCGTGGATAAAGCTCAAACCGACCACAAGCTGGCGATTGCGAACGGGTCAACCGATCCGACATGGAGCGCATGGTTCACGCACAACTCATCCAACAATAATCCGTTTGGGTTAAATACCCTCGGCGTCAGCGTCAGCGTCCCATTCCGCATTTTCGACCGCAATCAGGGAGAGAAGCTGCGCACGCAACTGGACATCACGCGCAATCAGCGATTGCGCGAGGCCGCCGAAGCGGGGGTGCTGAGCGACGTGGATTCCGGTTACGCCACGGTCGAGAGCGACCTGATTCTGCTGCGGCCTTACAAGGCCAAGTACCTGAACCTAGCGGTCAGAGTGCGCGACACCATTACCTTCTCTTATCAACATGGGGGTGCTTCGCTGCTTGACTTCCTGAACGCACAGGCGGAGTACCGCACTGTGGAATTGAATTACGTGAACTTAGTGGGTTCATATTTGACTGCGGCGGCGCAGCTGAATCAGGCCGTGGGGCGCGAGGTTATCCAATGAAGAACCAATACTTCAAATATGCCGGGGCTGGATTGTGTGTGACGCTGGCTTTCTTCCTCGCCGGCTGTAATGAGGGCAAAGCGGACCCGAAGGCCGAGGCCCCGCCTCCGGCAAGCGTTCAGCCCGATATGGACGCGAATAATTTCAAGGTGGATCATCCGGAGCTATTTCCGTTGGCGACCGCGATCGAGCATAAGGCTGCCCCGGCTCTCAATGTGACGGGCGTGGTGCAACCCGATATTGCGCGCGCTGTGCCGGTGATTTCGCTGGCCGCGGGACGGGTTGTGGAAGTTAAGGCCAGGCTCGGCGACGTCGTAAAGCAGGGACAGTTGTTGCTTAGAGTGCGGAGCAACGACGTGTCCGGAGCCTACCAGACCTATGTGAAGGCGGAGAACGATGAGAGGCTGGCGCGTGTACAACTTGAGCGCGCCCAAATTCTCTACGAGAAGGGGGCGGTCGCCAAGAGCGCTCTGGAACAAGCCGAAGACGCCGAGGGGGATGCCAAAGCAGACCTAAATGCGGCAACCGAACAGCTGCGGCTCCTCGGCATCGACAAGGAGCATCCCTCGGGGATCGTCGATATTTTAGCTCCGATATCCGGCGTGATCACCGACCAGCAGATCACAAATGCGTCGGGCGTGCAGGGGCTGTCTGGGCCTAACCCTTTCACTATCTCCGATCTTTCTTATGTCTGGATCATCTGCGACGTTTACGAAAATGATCTCGACGCGGTTCACGTCGGAGAGTTTGCCGATATTCGGCTGGGTGCGTATCCCAACAAAGTATTCAAGGGCCGGATCGATAACATTTTGCCGGTGCTTGATCCCACGATCCGCACGACGAAAGTGCGGCTGGAAGTGCCTAATCCCGGAACGATGCGCGTGGGAATGTTTGTAACTGCGACATTTTACGGCAAACAAGCGGAAACCCGAGCGGCCGTTCCCTCGACTGCGATTCTCCACTTGCATGATCGCGAGTGGGTTTACGCACCGCTGGGCGGGGGACACTTCAAGCGGCTGGAAGTGGTCACGGGGAAAACGTTGCCGAACAACATGCAAGAGGTTGTTTCAGGGATGAAGCCGGGAGACCAGGTGGTCTCGAATGCCCTGGTACTGCAAAACACGGTGGAGCAATAGATGATTCGCCGAGTCGTTGATTTTGCTCTTAGCAACCGGCTGTTAGTGCTGGCGTTTGCGCTGATGCTTTTCGCCGGGGGCATTGTTGCGTTCCGCGATCTTCCCATTGAAGCTTATCCGGATGTGGCGGACAACTACGTTGAGGTGATCACGCAATGGCCGGGAATCTCAGCGGAGCAGATCGAACAGCAAGTCACGATTCCCCTTGAAGTCGCGATGAACGGCATTCCCCAGGTGGTGCATCTGCGCTCGTTCTCGCTGTTCGGACTCTCCGATCTGAAGCTGATCTTCGACGACGACTCGGACAACAACTGGAACCGGGAGCGGGTGCTGGAGCGACTGAGCCAGGTCACATTGCCGACGGGCGTAGCGCCGCAGATGGGCACGGACTGGAGTCCGGTCGGGCAGATTTATTTTTTCACGCTGCGCAGCACGAATCCGGCGTATGACGCGATGGAACTGAAGTCAATCGAAGACTGGGTCATCGAAAAGAATTTCAAAGCTGTGCCGGATATCGTCGACGTTTCGAGTTTCGGAGGTCCCACGCGTGAATACCAGGTGCGCGTCGATCCAAATAAACTTGTCGCCTACGGGCTGAGCCTGGCGCAAGTCGAGCAGCAACTCACGAACAACAACACGAATGCCGGCGGCAGCTTCATACAGGAAGGTCTGCAGCAGATCAATGTGCGGTCCGTCGGACTGATCGACCGGTCTCAGGATATTGCACAAACGGTCATACTCACCAAGAACGGCACGCCGCTGCGGGTAAGGGACATTGCGGTGGTTTCGCAAGGTCCGAAGATTCGGCTGGGACAGTTTGCCAGAGCCATTCACCGCGAAGATGGGAAGATCGTCGACAACGACGATGTGGTGTCGGGCATCGTGCTGCTGCGGAAAGGCGCCGCTGCGGATACGGCGCTGCAGGGCATTCACCAGAAAGTGGAGGAATTAAACGATCACATTTTGCCGCCCGGCGTGAAAGTTGTTCCCTTCATTGATCGCAGCGACCTGGTTCACTTCACCAGTCACACGGTGCTGCACAACCTGACGGAAGGAATGATCCTGGTCTCGATCATCCTGTTCTTATTTCTGGGGAACATTCGTGGCGCGCTGATTGTTGCGGCGACGATTCCCTTCTCGCTTTTGTTTGCGTCCATCTGTCTAGACCTGAGGCATATTCCGGCGAATCTGCTGTCTTTAGGCGCGCTGGATTTTGGCATGGTGGTGGATGGCGCGGTGGTGATGGTGGAAAACATTGTCCGCCATCTGGGACACAAGAATGGGAACAGTAAAACCCCGAGCGAGAAAATCAGCGAGGCGTCGCACGAGGTGCAGCGGCCCGTATTTTATGCCATCGCCATCATAATTACGGCTTACTTGCCGATTTTCACACTGCAACGGGTTGAGGGAAGGCTGTTTCATCCCATGGCGTGGACAGTCGCGTTTGCGCTTCTCGGGGCTCTGCTGTTCTCGATATTGATCGCGCCGGTTCTGGCGAGTTTCGCTTTCCAGAAAGGGGCCAGCGAGTGGCACAACCCGGTCATGTCTTTTGTGATCGAGCGCTATCGCCATGCGGTGCGGTGGGCCATTCGCCATCGGGCAATTACCATTGGCGTGGTCGTACTCATGGTAGCCGTAGGTGTTTATCTCGCCTTCGGCGGCGCCATTGGTTCTGAATTTCTGCCGCACCTGGATGAAGGCGCACTGTGGGTGCGGGGCACACTGGCTCCCAGTACCGGTCCTGATGAGGGCATACGGGTGGCGAACCAGGCGCGGATCATACTTTGTTCGTTTCCGGAAGTTCCGCAGTGCACAAGTCAAGTGGGGCGGCCCGATGATGGTACGGATACGACGGGATTTTTTAATGTCGAATTCTTCGTCGACCTCAAGCAGAAAGAAGACTGGCGGCCTGTCTTTCATCAGGACAAGGAAGAATTAATCGTCGCCATGAATCGCGAGCTGGATAAAATTCCAGGCGTCGTTTGGGGCTTCTCTCAGCCCATCGAAGACAATATGGAAGAGGCTGTGAGTGGGGTGAAAGGCGCGCTGGCTACGAAGATTTATGGCGACGATTTGAAAGTGCTTGAGGCCAAGAGCGACGAAGTCGTCAACATCATGCGGGGGATCAAAGGGGTTGAGGATCTGGGAGTGTTTCGCGTGCTGGGCCAGCCTAATCTGAATGTGACGGTGGACCGGGCTGCGGCCGCGCGTTATCAGATTAATGTTGCCGATGTCCAGGACGCTGTACAGACCGCGGTTGGCGGGAACGCGCTCACGCAGGTGCTGAAGGGCGAGGCACGATATGACTTGACGCTTCGCTATCTGCCGCAATACCGGAACACGGAAGAAGCGATTGAGAACATTCGACTGCTGTCGCCCACGGGAGAACGGGTATCGCTGGCGCAGTTGTGCAAGATCAGCGTGACGGATGGTGCCTCGGAAGTTTATCGCGAAGGCAACCGGCGTTATGTGGCCATCAAATATAGCGTGCGCGGCCGCGACCTGGGCAGCACGGTGGAAGAGGCGATCAAGAAGGTGAACAATCAGTTGAAGCTGCCCACGGGATACAGCCTTTATTGGGAAGGGGAATACCAGAGCCAGAAGAGAGCCAACGCGCGGCTACTCATCGTGCTGCCGATCACCATTTTGATCATCTTCATTCTTCTTTATACGATGTTCAAATCGTTCAAGTGGGCGACCTTGATCATGGCCAACATTGCGATCGCACCGATTGGCGGCTTGCTTGCTCTTTGGTTTACTGGCACGAACTTCAGCGTGTCATCGGGAGTAGGTTTTCTGGCTTTGTTTGGTGTGTCGGTGCAGACCGGAGTGATCATGCTGGAATACATCAATCAGCTGCGGGCACGGCGGTTTACCGTGGAGGATGCGGCGGTTGAGGGCGCGGTTTTGCGACTGCGTCCGATCATGATGACAATGTTGGTGGCGACGCTGGGATTGCTGCCGGCGGCTTTGTCGCACGCGATTGGATCGGATTCGCAGCGTCCGTTCGCGATTGTTATCGTGGGAGGGTTGATCGCGGCTCTGATCATGAGCGTATTTTTGCTGCCTACGCTTTATGTGTGGGTGGCGCGGGAGCGCGATGTGCTGCCTTTATCAGAAGAGAGTTTCGAGATTGGGGAGCACGTGGATTGAGGAGCGGTTGTCAGTTTCTGGTTTCTCGTTTTTAGAACGCTTACATAAGCACGTCCAACCCTTAAGCCCGTGTATGCTGAACGCGCTTACTTTTTTCGGAAAGCCATGGCTGATGAATCAGACCCCCGCGTGGAAGAGATAGTGGCGCGGCAAGCGGAGGAGATTGAACGGCTGAAGGATGCTTTCGGCTTGCTGGGCGTCAGCGCCTGTTCCTGGTGTAAGAAGTTTCTTCGTCGAACCGATCCTGGCACCCTTTTCGATGCCGGCGAACTGGTGTGCTACGGCTGTATTCACGAGTGGTGGCCGAAGCGGTGCGTACAACTCAGTACCAAAGAGCGTGAAAATCTGGAAGGTAAGCTGGTCTTCTGGCTGCGCGACTACCATCATGCCGAGACGTTTAAGGATCCAGCCAAGCTTCCGGAGAGTTCCCTGCAGGAACTGCACATTGTGGCTAACTGCCTGGAATGCCACGGAACAGGGACGTCCCTGGGGCAGGAGAGCTGCCGCTTCTGCGAAGGCCGCGGGACGGTGTGGGTTATCGTTCCGCGAAAAAAGGGCTAGAAATTCTAAAGCCTGAGGCCAGACACGGTCAGTCTCTGAAACTGAGAGCTTCACGCGCTCAACAAGCGCCACCCCAGAGAGAGGCTGTTAGCCGCGAAGTCCGAGGGTGACAAATCTCCGACATGCATGGCAAGCATGCGGCTAAAGAGTCGGGGATCGGAATCGAAGGCACGCATCACGCGCTGCCGCCAAGAAGTCTTCCAATCGAGAGCGAGCATGAGTTGGGACATGAGAGCTGGACGCCGCGACAAGGCTCTGTGCTGTTGCTGATAACCTCGCAAATCGCCGGCCGAGATGCACTCAGCCAACACCTGCGCTTGACGAAATGTAAGGCACAAACCTTCGCCGGTAATGGAGTCAACCGCGCCCGAGGCGTCGCCGACGAGGGCTAGCCGGCCTTGATAGACCTGCCGCAACTTTCGGGTTGAAGAGATCGCACCTCGCTCCGCGGATGTGAGTTCGGCATCGCGAAGCCGTGAAGCGATTTCCGGAAATGCGGGCAGTGCGTCGTCCAGGCGAAGATGTGAGTCGCGGGAGACTAGAGCGACGCAGATTTCATCTGCCGCGACCGGAGTGACATAGATCTGGCACTTCGGGCCCCAGTGCAGTTCCATGCAGTCGCTCCAAGGAGAAACGCGGTAATGTTTCCGGAAGGCAAAGCGCGTCCGATCGCAGTGATAACGGTCAAGACCGGCCCAACGCCGCACCAGCGAATGACCTCCGTCGGCTCCGACGATCCAGCGAGAGTGAACTATCTGCTCGCCCAGCAGGACACCGTCTGGATGCAAACCCGTCACGGGAGTCTGCCAGAGTAGAGAAACTCCAACGGCCTCCGCCCTGGCGACCATGAGGCGGTGCAGGACGGTGCGGCGCACGCCGATGCCCATGCCGTTGGGAAAACTTGCCGCCACGTGCAGGCCGCCGCTGGCAAAGCTGATCCCGCGAAAGGGATGCGAGTCCACCTCCGGGACGGAAATTCCCAACTGCGCGAGCGCGGCGCGGCCGTCGGGCATCAAGCCTTCGCCGCACGGTTTGTCGATGGGTGGCCGGGCACCGTCCGCCACTACAACGTCGAGACCGTGCTGGCGCGCCGCGATGGCCGCCGCCAATCCCGCGGGGCCGCCACCTACTATGAAAACATCCGTTGCTCTCTCCATGAAATAAACACCCAGGACCGCGTCCGTGCGCAGTCTTCTTTTTATTTTTTACTTTTTATTTTGCGAATAACGAGTAACGCTCGCGCGCGTTCACGCGCCGATCGCTCTCCGCGCCAGCCCCATAGCTTCAGACCAGAAGGAACCGGGACGGTGCGCAAAATCAACGACGTCGTGGACTGCCGAGACGAATTCCGCGACTTGCGGCGCGGTAACCAGGAGCGGAGGGGCGACCTTCAGAACCATGAAATCGTTGCCGCAAATCTGGGTGAGAATGTTTTTATTGCGGAACAGACGCATCACGAGAATCTGCCCGAACATGGCGGGATGGATCTGAGCGAAGGCTTCAAACGGCGCTCGCAGCGCCAAGCGGCGAGGAGGAGTGAACTCAATGCCCAGCAAGAGGCCTTTGCCGCGGACTTCCTTGACCATCTCGTAACCGCTGAGCGCGGCGGCCAATTTTTCTTGCAGTTCGATACCTAACTCGACTGCGCGATCCCCCAAACTTTCATTTTCGAGCACGTCTAGAGTCGCCAGTCCGGCGCGCATAGACAGGCTGTTTTCGCTGAAGGTGGACGCGTGAACAATCGAGCGCTTGAAGGAAGAGAATACAGAGCTATGTATGTCGTCCGCCATGAGGACCGCACTCACCGGCACAAGCCCCCCGCTGAGGGCTTTCGCCAGGACCACGATGTCGGGGGTGATTCCAAAGTGATGCGACGCAAGAAACGAGCCGGTGCGAAACATTCCTGTCTGCACCTCATCGGCGACGAGCAGCGAGCCGTAGCGTTGGCACAAAGTCTGCGCGTCTCTCAGATAATGTGGCTCAGGGAGACGAATACCTCCTTCCGCCTGGATGGGTTCGACAAAGAATGCGGCATAACGCTTGGTCGCCAATTCTTTTTCGAGAGCAGCGAGGTCGCCGAATGGCACCACAGAGGTATCGGGAAGAAGCGGTCCGAAGCCCTTTCGCCAATAATCGCCATTCATCAGCGATAACGCACCGCAGGTCAGACCATGGAAGGCGCGGTCGCAAGAGAGCAGTCCAACGCGGCCAGTGTGGGCTCGAGCAAACTTAATCGCTGTCTCGACACCTTCACTGCCGGAACTCGCGAAGAATACCTTGGTAAGTCCGCCACCGGCGAGTCGGCAGAGACGGCCAGCTAATTCGCCCGCCAGCTCCGGGACGTTGCTTTGCAGCATCACCGGACCGCAGCGCTCTAACTCATCTTTCAGGGCTTCGATAATCGCCGGGTGGTTGTGGCCTGTGTTGTGGACGCAGTAGCCGGAGAGAAAATCGATAATTCGCCGGCCATCGGTGGTGAACAACTCCGCTCCCACGCATCGCTCATAGCTTACGTTCATCTCAAGGAGGCTAAGCAGCTTGACCCATTGGGGATTGACATGTTCGGCGTAAGCATCGGTCGCGATGAGAGCAGCAATGGGCATCGACTGAATCGTCTTGATTTTAGATAGAGGAAATGCCCGCCCAGACTCTGATTCGTTCGTAAACTTTTGTAATATCGTAAACGTTTTCTGACGGGCGACTTGGCCGGCTTGTAGATGGGATGCGGCACGTCGCGGGACTGGTTGCCAGCGCCACGAGAATGCCCTCTTGAATCGGGTCGCGTTCAGCCCATTAGAGGAAATCGGGGGCGGCCGGCAGGATGTCGGCGGCGGCAACGCACCCTCGCAGCATGTGTGCGCATCAAAAACGTTTTGCCGATCAACGACACCGAGGTTCGAATTGAAAAGTTTCGCATTCAGCTTAGCTTTTTGTTGCTTACTATCCTCGCCTATTGCACTTTCCGCGCAGACGTCGACCGCTGAAGGGACCCTGACGGAAAACCCTGTCTTTCAGCAAAATTGCGCGAAGTGCCACGGGAAAACCGCTGAGGGGCGCCACTTCGCCGGCCCGTCGCTTGTCTCCGAAAAAGCAACTGCGGTATCTGCCGATGATCTGCGCAACATAATCTCAAACGGCAAGCACCGCATGCCGACGTTTGCCGGCAAGCTAACACCGGAAGAAATCAATACGCTGGTCGAACAGATCAAAAGCCTGAACAAGAAATAGAATTTCGGGATCTGTTGGGACCGTGAGCACCAGTTTACCCTCGAGATTTTCTACCATCGTGCCGAAACGTTAAAGATGGGGCAAAGCTGCCGGAGAGAACATAGGGCCTCAGCAATTACTGGCGAGCTGGGACGAATCGCACACTGCATTCAAGATCTTGAATATAAAAGGATCGGTGTCGTAATCCTGGTCATTCGTGAGAACGATCAACGTGAAGCCGTTGTCGAGGAAGACGACGTTCTCCGTATAGAAGCCCCCGATCTGTCCAGCGTGCCATATGAGCTGCCGGTTGTTAGGTGCTGAGAGCCAATCCAAAACCATAGGAATAGCCATTTTTGGTAGAAGCCATTCGATGTGATCATTTGCTGGAACGAGGAGGGCCGCGGTAAATTGTTTTGTGATTGACCCAATCTCAAAAATCGTGGCGGGTTGAGTGGCGGCACGGGTTGAGAGGTCGGTAACTCCGTAGCCATGCGCGTGCAACATTGTGCCTTTTTTGGCCAAGGCGAGGGGCCATGGCTGGAACTCCCAACAGCTGCATCTCCGCTTGCACAAGACTATCGACGGTGCTACTTAACGACGTGGCTTGGGGTTGAGAGGATGACGAGTTGGAGCGGCCGCAGCCGCACAGGCTGAGAAGGATTGCCAGGGCGGCGACCGAAGCATGGAATCGTAAGCCGGCAGCATTGTGAGCCATACTGCGCCCGTCGTTGCGGCCAGAATTTTCAGGGCGACCGCGGATGAGTAGAATTGCATTCCTTCATGGCCGCTGGTTGGGCTGTGCGTTCTCCGGCAGAATGGAATTGACGACCGCAACGGAAACTGTGAATTCGGCGGGGGCGCGCACGGCGCGCAAAAATTAAGAGTTCCGAGGTGGTGTTGAGTCCATTCGTCTCAGCCAGTAGCTCGCGTTAGACCCTTGCTTGACCTGCTGTGCTGCTTCCCTTGCGGGCGCGCTGCATGCGATCTTCGCTCGGGCTCCGGGCTCACCGCCAACCGGATAAACCTACTCAACGCCTCGGAACTCTATCCTGCCTTCGACTGGGTCTCCCGTTCTCCTCGACCAGCGCTTTGCTATAGACCCTTACTTGCCTTCTCTCCTCATTTTGCAATGTGAGAGTGACTGAGTTTGAGCCCCGGACTCCGCACCAACCGGGAAAACTTAAGAAACTGTCAAAGAACGATCCTGTTGTACTCCTTTTAAATTTTGAGTCAACGAAAAGATGGCGAGTTTATCTGGTTTATTTTCAATCAAGTGCAGGCAGTCCACAGGCAAGTGACAGGATTTTGTGCAGTCGCTGACGCAAGGTGATTGAAAGGGCGCGCAGGATGCGGCTTTTGCGAGTTCGGGGAGAACAAGGGTAAGCATGTGCTTCGGAGGGGGCAGTGGGTTGCAGGCTGTGAATATCCAATGAAAGCCGTGCGCAGCAAGGGATGTGGCAAATCTGGCAGAACTGGTCTGTGTCGATGCAAATATTAGCCGCCGCGGCTTAATGGCTTGACAATGCAGGTAAGTCTGATAAAGTGCGAGAAAAGCTGCACACCCTAAACGATTCGCAGGTGCCCAAGGTTATGAAGAATGTTTATGAGGTTCTGAGGCAGAAGGAAATTGAGTTGACCCGGCTGGAGAAAGAAGTGGAGGCGCTGCGCCTGGTGGCGCCGTTGCTCTCCGAAGAAAAAGAAATGAACTCCGACATGGTGAAACCAGCGCTGGCTGTGAACGGGCCACAGGCACCGCCGATTCGCATTCCATCGCCACCGGTGGTCGCGGCGGCTCAACCAGTACGTGCGGCCGGATGGGACGATACTGCCAAGCGCTGGCCCTAAGGAGCGCCGGCCCGTTCTCCAGTTGCGACGGTTTCCATCGACTAATGCAACGTCCCTCCGGGGCCGAAGCACTCGTCTTTACTGGCTCTGGGGAGAAGACTTGAAATCGTGCCCTTTTCAGACGCTCTGGAACGAGCCCCTTCCTTTCCGAAAGACTTCCCTTTCCGAAAGACTTCCCCAAACCATTGCTAGACTCTGGTTCCAGTATTTTCTCCTACGAGGTCAAGATCTGTCTTAGTGCTGTTAGCAGGCGATCTACTTCCTCGATCGTGTTGTAATGCACGAGGCCGATGCGAAGGAAGCCTCCGGATTTTTCCACGTCGAGGCGCTCGGTCAGGTTTAGAGCATAGTAGTTTCCATCCCAGGTAAAAAACCCTTGATCGCCCAGCTTCGTGGCGAGTGCCAGCGGAGTTTGGTCTGCGGTTTGATTTTGCACACGTAGTGCGAGGGTGGGGCAACGCTCGGCGAAGCGCGCAGAATCGGTGATGCCGTAGATCTTCACGTTTGGAATTTGCTGAAGGCCGATGATCAGGCGGTTCATCAATTCGTGCTCGTAGTTGTGGATAGCTTCGAAACCGGCGATGATGGCGGCGCGTCGGTCGGATGTTGCCGAGGGTCGAGCTTCGCTCGACGGACTGCCGAGGGCGCCGGTCCCAGCATTTGTCAGCAAGCGGCGGCCAAGGTCGGCGATGTATTCCACGCAGGCAGTTATGCCAGCGATGGATTCGTGGTTGAGCGTGCCCCACTCCCAGCGGTTGGGGACGGCATCAGTGAGCGGGCGTACTTTGTAGGGATCGAAGCGCTGCAAGTGCTCGCGCTTGCCGAAGAGAACGCCCATGTGCGGACCGAAGAATTTATAAGTAGAGCAAACGAGAAAATCGCAATCCAGAGCGGCAACGTCGATGAGGCCGTGCGGGCCGTAGTGGACGGCGTCGATGTAAGCGAGCGCGCCGGCGGCGTGAGCGAGGCTTACGATTTTCTTTATGGGATTGATTGTGCCGACAGCATTCGATGCGTAGCCGACGGCAACCAGCTTTGTGCGCTCGTTTATTTTGCTGGCGAGATCGTCGAGGTCGAGAGTGCAATCCTCTTCGTTAATTTCGGTCCAGCGGATGGTAACGCCTTTTTCTTCGAGGGCGAGCCAGGGGGAGACGTTGGCGTCGTGATCGAGGCGCGTGAGCAGGATTTCGTCGTCAGGGCCGAGGTCGCGACCAATGGCGCGGCTCATGGCGTAGGTGAGCGTGGTCATATTGGGGCCGAAGACGATTTCATCGGCGGCGCAGTGGAGGAAGTCGGCCATGGCGGCGCGGGCATCGGCAAGCATGGCGTCGGTGTTGCGGCTGGTGGCGTAGGCTCCGCCGGTGTTGGCGTTGTCGCGGCGCAGGTAGTTGGAGATGGCGTCGATGACGCGCTGCGGAACTTGCGTTCCGCCAGGGCCGTCGAGGAACGCGGCAGGATGTCCACAAATGGTTTGGGTGAGTGAGGGGAATTGGGCGCGGATGGAGGTGAGGTCGAGAGCGAGGGAGGGGGCGGTTTCAGTGGTCGGCATCCTGCCCTATTTTTATCATGGCATGGTTCGCTTTGCTCCGGAGCCCCTTCGCGGCCCAGAAAGAACCTAAGGCCCACAGCGACCACCCCGCGAGGGTGAGCACGACAGCCCAGCGCGGAAGGCCCCTGAAACCGCCAAAGGGTAATGAAAGAACCGCAGCTATGCACCCTGCGCCGAACACAAATCCTAAGAAACGAAGCGTCAGGGCAAGCATTTGCAGGATCTGGCGTGATTCGATTGGGACAGCCGGCGTTTGGGGCATCATCCGCGAGATCAGGTTAGCGGCGACTAAGTAGGCTGAAAATAGGAGCAACGGGACCCACCGATGCCCTGTTTTGACGGCCCACAGTGCGAGCGGTAGGCACACAAACATCAAGGCAACTCGGACGAGCGCTCGAGAGTAATGAACTTGCCACATGGTGCGTTGCAACCTAGTCGATGTTTTATAACTCACTTGTTAGGCGATGTCTATATGATCGACAGACCTCACGGCGTTTTCGCGAGCATGCTGTGGGCGGCTACCACGATCCTGCTGGTGACCGATGGTTAAGGAAGCGCGTCCGAAGGACGCACGATAATAGCGCGGCGTTTCAACGCCGGGTAGGCTGGCATGGTGTAATTCCGACCCGTAGGGACGGCTGAGATCCTCAGAGCCGCCCTATCTCGCACCTACGTTTGCAAAACGTTCATCGGACGAATTCAGGCATCCCTACGGATGCGGATCCTCGATTGCTGGATACGCGGCGCTGAAAGCGCCGGGCTATTTTTCATGCGTCCTACGGACGCGGGTGGATGTGGCGGAGCAAATCGCGGGTGCGCGGCTGATGGGTGCGGAAGATCCTTCACTCCGCCTGAAAAACGGCTGCCTTCAGGCTGAGGCCGTTCCGGCCCGCACGAAATCCGCCAGCATGCCGTACGCGGTCGCGTACAGGCCGGGATTCTCTTCGGTAATGGCTAGGCCGGGGAAGATGTCGGTTTCGAAATAAATGTAAGACGAGGTGCCGGCGACTTGTGCCATGGGATCGGTGAGCGGGACTTGTTCGGGGCGGACGCTGGCTGTCACTCCGCTCTCCGTTTTCTTCGCGCGGCAGATTAGTTTGTAGGGACGGGCTTCTTTTCTTGCGGCGCGAACGGCTTCTGCGTTCAGGCTACGGATTCCTTCTCGCTCGATTTCTTCAAGACGTATTGGAACATCCATCAGCACGGTGATTAGAGCGGCAGTTTTGACTGCGGCGTCCCAGCCGTCGATGTCGTGGGTGGCGTCGGTTTCGGCGATGCCGAGGGACTGCGCTTCTTTTAGGGACTCGTCAAAGCTTAGGCCATTTTCCATTTCGCTGAGGATTACGTTTGTCGTGGAATTCAGAATGCCGTGAAATCCCTGCAGACGAATGGCGGGGAGTTGGTCGAAAAAAGAAAAGATGGGGACGCCATCCATCACCGTAGATTCGAAGAGGAAGCGCTTGCCGCGAGCGGCGGCGAGATCGCGAAGTTCGCGGTAGGCCTGGACGATTGGTCCTTTGTTGGCGGTGATGGCGTAAGCGCCGTGGTGAAGCGCGGCGCGGATGTGATCGACGGCGGGCTGGCCGTTTTCAACGTTTAGGGAGGTGGCTTCGAAGAGCACGTCGGCGCGGGCGGCTTTCAGCCAGTTTCGGACGCTTCCCGGCTTCGGATCAGATCTTCCAGGTCTAGCGGGCAAGACTGCCCGCTCCACACAAGCCTTCGGATCGATGCCATTGGGGTCGGCGAGCCATCCAAGACGGCGGGTTGCGATTCCGGTAATTCGGAAACTGATCCCGTGGCGCTCGCGGAGTTCTGGTTCGCGGTCGACGAGCAATTGCGCGAGAGTGCGGTTAACGTTGCCGAAACCGAGGAAGCAGAGATTGTAGGTGTGAATATGGAATTCCCTCGCAGCGTGGGCAAATGCCCGATCAAATCACGACGGCTAACGCGGCGCTAGCGCCGCTCTCCCCAGGTGCTGCGGGCCTTTGGCGCGCCCATGCAATTGCGCCACTGGCCGCAGCGCTAGCCGCACATTGAGTCGTTACGTAGCGGCGCGTCTGAAGCGGCGCCCGTTCAAAAGTGTCCCCGGTTTACGCGTCGCTAGCCCATGACCGTGGTGTGCTCGGGTTTGATTTTGTAGATCACGCGCACTTCGCCGGGCTGGCCGTAGGGATATTTATCGACACCGAGATATTTCTTGGCCAGTTTGTCGATGCTGGCGCTGGCGCCTTCTTCGGTGATCTCGACGACGCGGCCGCGAATCTCCATATAGCGATAAGGATTTTCTGGATCGATGATGGCGAGCGACACGCGAGGATCGCGGCGGACGTTGCGATCTTTCTGGCGTCCTTTGGCGGAGTTGAAGATGACGTGTTCGCCGTCGTAGTCGCACCATACGGGCGTGACCTGCGGACGGCCATCGGGCATGAGCGTGCCCAGGCTGGCGAAGGCGCGCTTCTGGAATAGATCGCGATATTTCTCAGGGATAGCTTCCGGCATTAAGACCTCCTTGCGGCGTGCAATGAATTGACATGACATTATAGATCGAAGCGAGGGCAGGGCTCGATTTGCGGGCGGACGTAATCCCCAGTATTCTTGCAGACCAACAGATTGCAACCCAACCTGAGGAGCAGACAACATGCGGCTGAAGCCGCTGTTTATATGGATAAGGCTCTGCGGCGCGACTAACAGTCGCGCCCTTTCAAAACTGAATCGCGGATCGAACTTCTTCGCAACCCGGCGAGGCAGTGGGCTGGCCATGGTGGTGCTGGTGCTGGTGCTGCTGCTCGGGCCTTCTCCGTTTGCTGGCGCGCAGAACGCGAAATATCCGCAGACGATCGTGTTCATGACTGACTTCGGCGTCGTCGACGATTCGGTCGCGATTTGCAGGGGGGTGATGTATTCGATCATGCCCGAGGTGCGCATCGTCGATCTTACGCATCAGGTGACGCCGTTCTCCATTCTTGATGGCGCGCGTTTTTTATATGGCGCGACTCCTTACTATCCGGCGGGCACCATTTTCGTGGTGGTGATCGACCCCACCGTGGGGAGCGCGCGCAAGGCAATCGTCGCCAGGTCGAAACGTGGGCAGTATTTCGTGCTGCCAGATAACGGACTGCTCACGCTGGTAGAGCAGCGTGACGGCATCGAAGGGGTTCACGAAATTACAAATACGAATTGGATGATTGGTACGAAGCTTTCGTCCACGTTCCACGGGCGCGACATTTTTTCTCCCGTGGGTGCGCATGTGGCGCGCGGGGACGATTGGACGAAGGTTGGTCCGGAGATGGCGGTGGCGTCGCTGGTGCGTTTGGAATTGAAGGCGCCGCAGCTCAACGAGCGCGGAGTTACGGCGGAGGTGATTGCGACGGACGGTCCGTTTGGCAATCTGGTGACGAATCTGGATGCGGAAGATTTTCTGAAGCTGGGCTATCAGCGCGGCCAGGACGTTCCCGTGAAGGTCGGCGATAAAGAGATGAAGATCAAGTTCGTGCGGACCTTCAGCGACGTGCAACTGGGACAGCCTCTTCTGTATATCGATTCGCGCGGACACCTCGGGCTGGCGGTGAATCAGGAAAGTTTTTCCGCGGTGTATGGGGTGAAGCCGCCGGTGGAGTTGTTTATTCCGCGCGTTGGGAAGTAGGACCCAGAGGAACTTGTCATCCCGAGCGCAGCGAGGGATCTTGGGCTGGCCAGCGCCACGGTTCCTGCAACTGCGGGCACACACCATGATCCCTCGCTTCGCTCGGGATGACAGTTCTTACCTAGATGACGGTCTTGCTAGCGGCGTCGCTGTCGCCCTCGATGCGCGGGAGGACGGCGCGCAGCAATGCCTCGAAACTGGACCTGACGCGCTCCCCGGTTTCCATCACTTCCTCGTGCGAGAGCGGCTGGTCGAGAATTCCTGCGGCCATGTTGGTAACGCACGAGATGGCGAGCACTTTGATTCCCATATGACGGGCAGCGATTACTTCGAATGCGGTTGACATTCCGACCAGATCGGCGCCGATGATTCGCAGATAGTTAATTTCGGCGGGAGTTTCGTAACTGGGGCCGAGCAGGGCGGCGTAGACGCCTTCGTGCAGCATCATTCCGAGTTTGGCGGCTTCTTCGCCTGCAATCGCTCGATAGTCTTTTGCATAGGCATGGGTCATGTCGGGAAAGCGGACTCCGAATCGACCGTCATTGGCGCCAATGAGCGGATTCGCCCCTTGCAGATTGATGTGGTCGCGGATCACGACCAGCGCACCTTGCTGATAGTTGAGATTGATTCCGCCCGCGGCGTTGGTGAGGACGACGGAGCGGATGCCCATGCGTCGGAATACGCGCATGGGGAAGGCGACTTGCACGGCGGAATATCCTTCATAAAGATGCACGCGGCCTTGCATAACGGCGACGGGGACGGAACCTGACTTGCCGATCACCATTTCTCCAGCGTGGCCGATTGCGGTGGAACGTGGGAAGGCGGGAATTTCGGAGAACGGGATTCGGGCGGGATCGGTTAAAGAATCGGCGAATGCACCGAGGCCGGAGCCGAGAACGAGGCCAATGCGAGGACGGAGCAGGGTGCGTTCCAGGATGGATCGGGCGGCGGTTTCGGCGAGGGTGTATTGATCTTCCATAAAGGTGAGCGCTGACGTAATTCGGTCTTGCTGGCAATGCTAGTCGCCGCGAAAGAAGCGCCAAAGCTGAAGCCGCGCCCTTTCAAAGCTACTGATTTTGACCTTTCAATATTTTTTCTCGAACTTTGCGAATTCAGCTTCGAGGTTCCATTGCTCGCGGGCGCGTTCGTTGTGTGCGAGGAATTCTGCGCAGGCTGCGGAGGGCTTATCGGCGGCTGCCGCCGCCTCTCCCGTGCAAGACGGCGTCATGCGGAATACTAGCTTTGTTTCCACCCAGAGGCTTTGGCCGGGGAGGAAGCTGTGCTCCAGGCCCTGGCGTGCGATGCGTTTTAAATCCGCGTAGGTCAGATGATAGGTCTCGACGGCGCGCAAATATTCATGCGTCATATCTGAACGGGCCACGCCCTCGTCGTCACTGGCCAGGGCTACGGGAACGCCGTACTTCATATAGACCGGCAGAGGATGGTCGTCCCCGGAGACACCCAGGATCATGTCATTTGAGGTCAGCGCGATCTCGACCAGGACGTTGCGCTGCGCCATTTCATGCAGCAAACGGATCGGATCTTTCTCGTTCATCACCGAGACTCCGTGGCCGATGCGCTCGGCGTGACCGCGCTCGACTGAAGCGCGAATGTGGAATCGGAGATCCTCCGGCGGAACCAAGCCCATCGCCAGTTCGCCAGCGTGCAGCGCGATGTGCACTTTGGGATAAACGCCGTGCAAGTAATCCATCATGGCCATGTGCTCGTTGAAATCGTGGATGGGCACGTACCAGTCTTCGGGCATGACCAGATTGAGTCCGACAAAGCGCGGATCGGACGAGGCTAGTTCGAAACCCAGCAGAATCTGCGCGAAGACGATTTGATGCTGTAAGCCGCGCAAGACTTGATAGAGATAGCGGACGGTCACGTTGCATCCAGGAGCGGCGTCCGGGGTTGCGCACTTGAGGATTTCCTTGGCGCGGGCATCGTCGGCAGCGAGTCTCTTGCTGGTTTCCGTAGCGACGTCTTTTAGCCCGGAGTTGAGCAGGGCCTCGCGCATTTTGGCGAAGTCCGAAGTCCACTCAACTTTGGCCGCCAGGCGCGCGGCTGCGCCGGCATCGGCGGTATGCATGAACTCGACATACTGAAGATGGTCCATGCCAGCGCGGTTCGTAGCCGCGGCGATCGCGTCCGCGACATGAGTGTGAGAGGCCAGACCGAATTTTTCAAAGCTCGCGAAGAAATGATCGTGGCCGGATTCGTCGCCAGGCCGCCAGTTGCGCATCGACCAGGCATCGATCATCTGGTTGTACAGTACGTGATCGCCGTAACTGCAGCGGGCTGCGGGTTTGGCGGTATAGGTTTCACAGGAGTCGCAGGGCGGTGCGATCAGGCGGGAGGATGTGCGGTCCACACACAATCCGCCGTCAGCCGCGAAATCCACGAGATCTTCGGCATAGATTGCGCCATCCAGATGATTGTGCAGGTCTCCACCCTTGGGCAGGTCGCGGACAAAAGCCAGCAGCAATTGCGGCTGCTTGCGAATGCGGTCCAACGATGAAGCGGTACGTTGCTCGGCGCTTTGGGCGACCGTGAACGCGCTCAACAGCAGCAATACACAGCAACCCGCAACCGCACTCTTGCTGAGTAGCAGCATGGACCCTCCCGGATTACTCTGCGGAGTCAGGAAAGGAATTGTAATCTGTTGCCGGCGCCGGGAATGAGGAAAAGCAAAAACTTAGTGCAGGTAGGCGATTGCCGCAATGATGATGGCGACGACTAGGAGGGCTCCGAGAATGTATTGGTTGGTCGCGAACCACGACTCGGAATGGAGCACCCCGCTCAACAGTGGGCCGTCGTCAGAAGGGAGCACATCGGCTGCGATCGCGGGCAGTGAGGGGGCTGTTAAAGTTTCGGTCGCGACAGGTGCTTCGACCGTCGTGCCCGTGATTGGCGTCGATTCCCGTGACGTCTCGGTGACTTGAGGCTCGGGAAGCGCGGCTGCGAATTTTCTGTCTGCTGGCGGTGAGGCCGGGATCGACGATCGATCGGAAGGAGAATCCTGAATAAAAGTTCCCTGCTTCACAACTGAGGCGGACTTTCTTGGGTCCGGCGACGAAAGCTGCTTTGGTTTCTGGCTGGACGGAGACTGAGCAGGGCGTTGACCGCGCCAATGTTTCTCTTCGCACTCCACACAGAAGGACCGTCCCTGGGAAACGGGAAATCCGCAGGCCTGGCACTTCTGCAGATTTCTCAAGACGGGAGGCACTGCGATTGTCGCGATGCTTTCCTTCGCGTGTGCGTCAGCATCAGCGCGCATTGCGGCGGACCAGAATAGAGCCTTCGCCGGTACGAGTGAGGCTTCTTCTTCTTTTTTCTCGTCCGATTTTTTCTCATCTGCCGGCGGAATTTCCTGAGTTGGCGGTGTGGGGACGGGAGCCGCAAAAGTTACTCGGGAATCTGTTCCGTGTGGCGGAGCCTCGGCGGCTATATCAACCTGCAGTCGAATCTCACCTACAGCGGTCTGCGCAGGCAAAAAGTTCGCCCCGACCGCATGTTGCACGGAGGTCTGCACCATCTCACCGAGCCGAAGCAAGGCGGAAAGATCGCGCTCATCAAAGGCGCGGGGCTTGCCGGAGAGAAGCTCGAAGACACCGAGCACCTGGTCGTCGCTGACGATGGGCATCACAACAACCGAAGCTATGCCCAATTCGCGGCAGACGTCGCGGTTCACCCGGGGATCGCGTTCGGCGTCGTCGCAACGCAAGGGCTGTCGTGTGCGCACGCATTCGCCGGAAAGTCCATACTCGGTGGAGAGCAGAGCGCCCAGTTGGGGCGCGTTGGAACCGGTGCTGGCGCGGCACACCATATCATTCTGTTCGCCACGCCGCAGAGCAATAGCGCCGCCACTCGCCCCGGTTATGTACTGGGCGCGCTCGACCAGCAATTGCAGGGTGGCATCGAGATCGCTCTGGGCCATTTCGGCCAGGGAACGGCCGGCATCCTCGCCGGGAAAGCGCGGGGATGGTTGCGAGGGATCCGGCAGCACGGTGTTAGCTGCAGCCAGTCTGGCGGAAACACCCGCGATCGCGGACCCGTCGGCACTGCTCGAATTGTCGGCCCCCGTCGTAGAGGATGAGGAGCTGTGGTCGAGAATCGAGTAATGATCCATTGAGCGCGTACCAGGCGCGAGAGTCGAGCGGGCCGGTATCCCGGTTCCGTCAGGGCTAATTTCTAATCTAGAAGAGGCTTAATTGGAGTCTCGCTCCGCGAGGGCAGGCTGTCAAGAAGCGGGGGTACTCGAAAGTCACAGGCAGGAGCGGTGGGGAAGGTCGTTTGGCCGTGTGCTAGAGAGCGACCTTTGGCGCACGGCCGTATTGGCCAAACGATTCGCCTCGACATTTTTGTCGCGTGGGACGTGTGAGATGGAGAACGTCAGGGCACGAGCCAGCTTGCGGCAGGTCCAGTGAAGGGAGTAAAGACGCGCACTGCGGCAGGCGTACTCGCCGCGCATTTGGCGGACGACCACTTCGGAATCGGAATAAACATGCAGCGCTTTGGCCTTAAGCGAGAGAGCGCACTGCAAGGCTTCCATCAGCGCGACGTACTCCGCGACGTTGTTATCCTGATGGCCAATCCATTTGGCGATGCGGATGGGGCCGCTGGCGCAGCCATCAATGATCACGCCAATGCCGGACGGGCCCGGGTTTCCCTGGGATCCCCCATCGACATAAGCTACCAGTTCGGCGATCACAGCAGTTCCACTATCAGCAAGATGCGCCGAGAACGTGACCGCGTCAAGATGATTATTGGGTTCGGAGTGGATTTTTGCTTCATCGTGGTAATGTGCAAGATTCTGTGCAAATCGAGTCATTACTCACCAGCGAAATTCCTAACAGACGACTCTACAACAAGTTGCCTTTTCCTTTTTTCACAGCCTCCCCGCTAAGCATTGCACCAATTGTTTGCGTTGACATTTATGAATGCTCTGTTAATGTTGCTTTCGTCGACGGTCGAAAGGGTTAGCGAAATAAAATTTGTTGGCCCGAACTAGACTGGGTGATCAGCCCGGCAAGGCAACTTGCAGGGCAGCCAAACCTGAAAAAACCGACGGCTCTGCGAGGGGTAGTTGGGGTTTGGGACTGTGAAAGCAGTGATCGCATCAAGGGGCTGTGACGGTACATGCGTCCACGCGGCTGACTCCCTCGCAGGAGTTGGCAGCTAGAGCATAACCAATGTCACGGCCCTTTCAATTTTTTCCCGCCTTATTTCTTTCAAGCACAAATCTCAAGCAGCCACTTCCCCGACAATCGATTCGTCCACGTAGCACCAGATCCAATCTTCTCCGGCCTCAATGGAGCGCATTACGGGATGATGCTCATGACGAAAATGTTTGGTGGCGTGCTTATTCTTGGACGAATCGCAGCAACCCACGTGGCCGCACGACATGCACATTCGGAGATGAACCCAGGTGTCGCCGGTCTTGATGCAGTCTTCACAGACATCCGTGTCTGTAGTTGTGATTTTGATTTGGTCGAGGTGTTTGCATTTGTCTGACATTATTTTCTCCAACAAACTTAGGGGTTCAGAGTCGTTCGAGTTCCTTGCGATCCCAATGCGCGAGTGAAGCTCCAGCGTCGTAGGTACTCTGCAGAAAGCTGAGCAGCGCTTCGCGAGGAGAAGCGGATTGGCGCACGTCGTCGTACATCAGCAAGAACTCCTTCATCTGTGGATGGTAGAAGGCTGCCGCAGGTTGCACTTTTTGCTCAGCGAAGCCCGGCGGCTCGGGCGCTGCATAAGTATAAAATGCTGCGCCTTTGACGTCGCCTCCGCCCGGCCAGAATCCCGCACTGATTACTTCATGGGAATAGGCTTCGCGCGTAACGGGATCGGCGTCCGGTCTTTCGGGGGCGCGGCGACCGGAGAAGCGCGTCACGCACAGGTCGAAGCTTCCCCAGAAGAAATGCACCGGACTATCTTTGCCGATGAAACGCGAGCGAAATTCCTTGAAGACGGTGTCGCACAGAATCAATATTTGCCATAACCGGTGCGCGTATTCGGGATCGTAGGACGAGTGTTGTTTATCCCTCTCGAAGCGCACAGGATTCGGCACCTCGCAGGGCATCGTCCAAATTTTCACCTCGATGCCCAGCGACCGCAACGCGGACATGAAGTTAGCGTAGAAATCGGCGACGGTTTGCGGCCGCAGCGGTAGAGTCTTTGCAGAACCCCAACTGGTCTCAATGGTCAGTTTATGGTCGATGAAATCGAACTCGACTTCGAAAATACCGTCGCGATAAGGAATCGCTGAGGTTGTAAGTCCGCGCGCGCTTACGTAAAACGGAACTTCCCACCAGTGATTGACGAGAGGAGTTAGCACCAGCCGCACCTTGCCAACGATCTGGGTCCACATGTGGAGAGTGGCGTAAGTCTCCTGCCAAGCCGCAAGCGGCAATTCGGGCCACGCGGCTTGCTTCGAACTGTCAGCAGCGGACTTCATGGGAAACCTCAAGCTTGGGACGTTGATGCGCTCTTGTTCGCGCACATCATTCGGTTTCATTCGACGCGGTCAGATAGAAAAACGATCCCTGAACTCAGAAACGGAACGCTCCAGAAGTGAGCGGCTATTTTCTTGGTGGCAGGTATTTTTTCTGAACCGAGGCCACGATCACATAATTAGGATCCACCATCTCATTCAGATGAATCTTTCCTACCTGGGAGAGGAGCTCATAAGCGTCGAGCTCTGACAAGCCGTAGTCTTTGTGGATCCAGTGTACGAGTTCGGTGAAAGCTATGCGCAGCGCGTCGTCGAGCGGGCGGTAGGCGCCGACGGTCATGATGGCGTCATCGTTTTCGAACTGCGGCCAGGCGATGGTACGGCCTTTGATTACGCTCAACTGCACGCGCGCTTTCAGTGGAACTTCGATGGCGCTGCCTGCGATTTCTCCGTCGCCCATGGCAGCGTGGCCGTCGCCGATATAGAACAGGCCGCCTTTCACGTTTACCGGAAAATAAACGGTGTTGCCGACGCTGGCCTCGGGGGAATCCATGTTGCCGCCGAATTCGGCGGGGACCACCGAACTGCGCGCCTCACCCTGCGCGGGCGCAACTCCGATGCAACCGAAGAAGGGATGCAAGGGAATCTTCACCGAGAAATCGTTATCGTGAGCCGTGAACGTGGCCGTGTTCGCGGCGTGATCGATGTGATAGAACCAGATGCGCTCCGGCACGGGGGGATGCAGCATGGGCGTGTAGTTGGTCTCGTTGAGCGCGCCAAATCCGGGAGAGAACGCGCCCACACCGGTGTCGCCATCGACTTGGAGATCGAGAATCTTGACGGCCAGCGTATCTCCGGGTTCGGCACCTTCGACGAAAAACGGTCCGGCAAGCGGGTTATCGCCTTTCACCAGGCTGAGGGTGTCGCCGGGCTTTTTGAGCACGTTGCCAAAGCAATCGAGCGTGTTGGTATCGAGAATGTCGCCGGATTTCAAACGCGCAACCGGCTCGGCGGTCGCGAATAAATACTTTACGTTCGCGCTGGTGGTGGTGTAGTGAACGGTATTTTGGGCGTACATCGTGCCCGCCAGAAATATGACAGCAACCAGACGAGCAATCACAGGGAACCTCCGCGACGGCGTTCGATTGTCGATCAGCGATTGTAGCCGGTAAGCGTGGATTCCGGAGGGGTGGTGAAGGACAAAATCGAGGGCCGCCCTCATCTCTCGGCGCTACTCGTCGGAGTTCGCCTACCGCACGAACGGCTCGCACATTGCCCGCCCCGCTGAAATTTATCCGCCTAGCGGCGTAAAACTCCGCCCTTCAGCGCGGAGATATAAGCCGTATATAGTTGTCCTCTAGGTACGCTACCGCTAGACAACTTCCCGGCAGATTTGCGATTCGTAATTTAACTGGACCTGAAGCCTAAGCGCATAAAGGGCTGCTGTGATGGGGTTAGTCCCCGTCTAAAAACCAGACGCGTGGGGTCGGTGCGACCCCTCAGGCGCTAACCTAAGGGTTGTAATCCTAAGCGTAGCCTGAGAATCTTCGCCCTTTAGGGCGGAGAGGTTCAAGGCTGCTGCGCCACACGGCTTGCGGAAACAGCCACGCGCTGCTCGAGGAACCGACGCTCCATTGGATTGCGCGCGACGGCTAGCGCCGCTCGGAAATGCTCATTCGCGGCTTGGGGTCGACCGCTGCGAAGCTCGAGATCGCCCAGGGCGGCGAAGTAAAACGGATAGGTGGCCAGTCGATCCGACCGGGCAATGGAGTGAATCTCTTCGAGCCCACGTTTGGGACCTTCGTGCTGCGCGATCGCGATGGCACGGTTGAGGGCGACGACCGGCGAAGGGCGAATCGCCATCAGCGTGTCGTAGAGTGAAACGATTCTGCCCCAGTCCGTTTCCTCGGTGCGGTGCGCGGTCCCGTGAACCGACGCGATCGCGGCCTCCAGGTGATATTCCGTCAGTTCTTTTCCGGTAGCTGAGAGATCGAGGAGTCTTTGCCCCTCGGCCACCAGACCTGAATCCCATCGGGCGCGATCCTGGTCGAAGAGCGAGGTCAAGTTGCCCGACGCGTCGACGCGGGCCGGCGAGCGCGCGGCGTGAAGACACATGAGGGCGGAAAGAGCAAACGTAGCCGGCATTGCCGCGAGCGGGTAATCGAGCAAGAGGCCCGTGAGGCGCATGGCTTCCTGGCAGAGCTCGGCACGCACTGCCGACTCAGGGGACGCGCCGTGATAGCCTTCGTTGAAGAGCAGGTAGAGTGCGCGCTGGACCGCCGGAAGGCGTCCGGAGAAGTCGTCGGCACCCGTGACGTCGAACAACCTCTTCGATCCCGCCAGAACTTTCTTGGCTCGTGAGATACGTTTCTCGATGGCTGCCTGGGAGCTGACGAAAGCGCTGGCGATCTCGCTTACGCTGAAGCCGCACAAGATGTGAAGCACGAGGGCGACCTGCGCTTCCTCCGGAAGCCGCGGATGGCAGCAAGAAAACATCATCCGAAGCTGATCGTCCTTGATTGCATTTGCTCTAAAAAGCTCCTCGACAACGGGGGCGAGTGTCCATTCGCTTTCGAGCAGCCGGCCCAGTTCTGGCGCGAAGGTGCGCGCGGTGCGCTCGCGCCGCAGGACGTCGAGGGCACGGTTCTTCGCCGTGGCCATGAGCCATGCGGAGGGGTTTTCCGGGAGGCCGCGGAATTTCCACACTTCAAGCGCCCGGCAGAAGGCGTCTTGGACGACGTCTTCTGCCAGTGCGAGGTTGTGGACTCCAAAGACGCGGGTCAACGTGGCGACCATGCGCCCCGCTTCGCGCCGGAAAAGATGGTCGCTGGGATCCATCACATGTTCATCTTCATGACCGGGCGTACTTCCACTGCACCATCAACTTCGAAAATCGGGCAGCCCTTCGAAAGTTGCACCGCCTGGTCAAGATCGCGGGCCTCGATCAGCGTGTAGCCGCCGATGACGTCCTTGGTTTCTGCAAACGGCCCGTCGGTTACCGTTTTCTGCTTGCCTTTCACCAGTTTGCCAGTGGACTCGAGCGGCTGACCTTGGTCTTTGATATGACCTTTCTCACCGAGGTCCTTCAACCAGGTCATCCATTTCTGCATTACCTGCTGCGCCGCCTCAGGTGATCGTCCGGCCTCACCACCGCGATAAAGATATACGAACTCGCTCATGTTAATTCCTCCTTCAGAATTTTACTTCTGAGCTAAAGACGTTTGAGCGCCGCTGAGGCGGACATTTTTTTCCGAGGCCCCGTTTTCTTCCTGGCATAGAATTTTCGCACTTTGGTACGGTTGCCGCAAAGTTTCATGCTGCACCAACGACGATGGTGATTTTTGCTGGTATCGAGGAAGAACCATTGGCAGGTGGGCGACGAGCAGGCGCGGACGTAAGCCAGCTGATCGGAAGCGAGCAGGTCGGCGGCCGCGCGCGCGATTGGCCACAGGATCGAAAAAAAAGACGAGCCTGGGTCGTCGAAGCGCCACTCGCAGCGTTCGTCATTTTGCACCAGCCGCGAGTGCAGCGCCGCTTCGTGGACGCTCGCATTAAGTTTGTCCATCGCTGTCTGCGGGACCTTTTGTCCTTTTACGACTGCTGAAAATATTGTGTGCAGCGTTTCTCGGAGGTTGTGAGCGCGGCGCAGAGCATCCTCGGCCTCATCGCTTCGCGAGGGAACTTTCTCGAGCAAGTAATCCGCCTGAGCCGGGGTGAGAATGCCGGCCTCGGAGGCAAAGCGCGCCAAGTCATCGTAGCCCTTCAGCAACTCGTTCGGTTTGCCGCTGGGACGGTCGTCGAGCGTGTTGACGAAATCGAGGCAGAGATTCCCCGCGATCAGTTCAAATTGAAGCGGCCGCGTGTCGGGCTCGGTGGGCGTCATTGGGTGATGCAATCTCCGCCTCAATAATATAACCACTAAAACTATCTTGACAAGTTAGGCAAAGGCGCATAGAATCTGTCTAACCTTCTAACTTATGTTTGAAGGTTATCGCATTCGGAGGTCAGTTCCCAAGTTTCTCGACCAACCGGCACAGATTATGGCGCTCGTTCGCAATAGCAAATTGAAAAACATTGGAGGCAGACCTGTGATCGTTTCCACGCCGCGCAAACCCGCCAACGAACGCGACCGGGGGCTCGCCATCAAACTGGCGCTGGCTTTCGTGGCGATCTACGTCATTTGGGGATCAACCTACCTCGCGATCCGCTATACCGTGGAAACAATTCCACCGCTCGTGGCGGCGGGAATCCGGCACTCGATTGCGGGTGGGATTATGTTGGCTTGGGCCTGGCTGCGTGGGTTTCGCCCGACGCGGCAGCAGTGGGTGGCGGGATTTTTTTTGGGAACATTCTTCTTTTTGATTGGTCACGGCACGCTGCACTGGGCGGAGCAGCATGTAGGCTCGGGCCTGGCGGCACTGCTGCTTGCGACCGAGCCAATGTTCATTCTCGTTCTTGGCTGGATGATGGGACGGCAGAGGATCAGTCGAATGAGCGCCATGGGATTGGGGTTAGGGGTTGCTGGCGTAGCCGTGTTAACCGGAGGGGAATTGACAGTGAAGGGGTCCAGCCTGTTGGGGCTGCTGGCGGTATTGCTGGGTTCTTTGTCGTGGTCATTCGGCGTCGTGGTTTCACCGCGGCTCAAGCTGCCGTCTGACGCTCTGGGGCGCACGGCGCTACCGACGATCTGCGGCGCGGCGATGTTGCTGATCGCGGCAGGGGTTTCGGGCGAATTCCAGCAGACCCACTGGGCAAGCATCTCGCTGCGGTCTGTGTTTGGGCTGGGATATCTAATCACGTTCGGGTCCGTGGTGGCGTTCACTTCCTACACGTGGGTGTTGCAGCGCGTTCCGCCGGCGCTGGTAGCGACGCACACGTATGCGAACCCTGTGGTCGCGGTTCTTTTGGGATGGTTTCTGGCGCACGAGCCTTTGACGATGCGTGTGGTGCTGGCGTCTGTTTCGATTCTGGGCGCTATCGTGCTGGTACGAAGGGGCGAGCGTGTGCCGGGGGCGAAAGCGCCGCAAAGCGATCCAATCGTTGCGAGCGATCCAATCGTTGCGAAAGACCAGAGGGCTCTGCAGAGCGCGTCATAGAAGAGCGCGCCGTGATTCATCTTTCGCGCGAGAGGGAGAGGGTTGTACCCCGAGTTCGCTGAAGGCGAGCGCCCTGCCAGTCCAACTTTTCTCCTGGACAATTACTTGCTATTCATAGCAATTCCTGTTTTATAATCATTCTTATCTAACATGCTGTCTCCCATGGTCGCAGCTCGCGAACAATTTCAGGAACTGGCTTGGAAGTGTGGCCTGGCAGCCACACACCAACGGCAGGTGATCTATGAAGCCATCGTCGCCACTCCTGGACACCATTCAACGGAAACTATCCATGCAGCGGTTCGCCGGCGAATTCCATCTATCTCTTTGGCTGCCGCTTGCAAACACCTGCGGATGTTCGTGGAACACGGACTACCGCGGGAAGTAAGTCCGCATGCTTCCCCGCTGCTGGTGGAAGGCAATCTGGAGCCGCATCATCATCTTGTCTGCACACCCTGCAAGGCGGTGCTGGATATTGAAGGTGACTTCATGAACTGCAAACGGCTGTCGCGGCAGGCGCCGCGCGGCTTTGATCTGACGCAGCCGCAGCTCGACGTGTTTGGGCTTTGCCGGCAGTGTAGTGCGAAAACCTAATCTCAATAACTGGATTTTCAATAGACATCACGGAGCAACCCAAGGTAAGGCGATCATAACTTTTGCAAGTCGAGGAGATTTTGATGAAAGAAGAAAAAAAACAAACCATGACAACCGACGCGGGGCGTCCGGTCGGTGACAACCAGAACTCATTAACCGTTGGACCGCGCGGGCCGGTGGTGTTCGAGGATTTTCTGCTGTTTGAAAAGATGGCACATTTTAATCGCGAACGCATCCCAGAGCGCGTAGTGCATGCCAAGGGATCGGGGGCGCACGGACATTTTGTGTGCAGCAATCCTGATATGGCGAAGTACACGACCGCGAAGCTGTTTTCGGCCAAGGGAAAGTCGACACCAACATTCATTCGCTTCTCGACCGTGGGCGGAGAAAAAGGATCGGCCGACACGGAGCGCGATCCGCGTGGTTTTGCGCTGAAGTTCTACACCGAAGAAGGCAACTGGGACATGACAGGCAACAACACTCCGGTTTTCTTCATTAAAGATCCGCTGAAGTTTGGCGATTTCATTCATACGCAGAAGCGCGATCCCGAGACCAACCTAAAATCTCCAACGATGATGTGGGATTTCTGGTCGCTCTCGCCGGAGTCGCTGCACCAGGTGACGATTCTGTTTTCCGACCGCGGCACTCCCGATGGCTACCGGCACATGGATGGCTTCAGCAGCCATACGTTCAGCCTGATCAATAGCAAGAACGAATTGTTCTACGTGAAGTGGCATTTCAAGACCAAGCAGGGGATCAAGAACTTTACCGGCGAGCGAGCGGCGGAGATGCGCGGTGTCGATCCGGATCACGCGCAGCGCGATCTGTTCGACGCCATCAAGAGCGGCGACTTCCCCAAGTGGCGTGTGAGCATGCAGATCATGCCGGAGAAGGAGGCGGAGACATACCACATCAACCCGTTCGATCTCACCAAAGTCTGGCCGCATGGAGATTATCCACTGATTGAGGTTGGTGAATTGACGCTGGACCGCAATCCGGAAAATTATTTTGCGGAAGTAGAACAGGCGGCGTTTGAACCGCGTAACGTGGTGCCGGGCATGGGATTCTCTCCCGACAAAATGCTGCAGGGCCGGCTGATTTCCTATCCCGACGCACATCGCTACCGTCTGGGAGTGAACTATGATTCACTACCGATCAACAAGCCGCAGTGTCCGTATGCCACTTATCATCGCGATGGCCTGACGCGGTTCGACGACAATGGTGGCGCTTCTCCGAACTATGAGCCGAACAGCTTTGGCGGGCCGACCGAGAATCCGGCTTATGTCGAGCGGCCGAAGATGGTTGCGGGAACAGTGGCGCGGCACAATCACCGCGACGAGAACGACTACTACACGCAGCCGGGGAATCTGTTCCGGCTGATGCCGAAGGATGCGCAGGAGCGGCTGATCAAGAATATTGTGGGCAGCCTCAAAGAAACTCCGCGACGTATTCAGGAGTTGCAGGTCCAGCACTTCTACAAAGCTGATGCCAATTACGGTATGGGCGTGGCCAGGGGGCTGGGGCTGGATGCGAGCAAGATCTTCGCGAATGGAGCACGCACGGAAGAGAAGTTGGTTCCAGCCGACTGAGCGAAGCCTTAGATTGACGAACTTGGGCGAGCCTTGGGGCTCGCCCTTTTTTCGCAAGCCGTGCCCCTCGGCGGAGGCGACGGCCGAGTTCAATTGCCTACGGAGCGCTATGCCCGGTGCACTGCAGCACGCCCAGATAGGCGCTCCATGGACCGACTGCGTCACGATACTGACTGGCCATCACGCGGGAAAGTTGATGCACATGCGTGAGGTCGTGAACAGCCCACGTCGCCAGAAGTTCCGCTAGGGTCACGACGCCCAGCGCTGGGTGCCTTCCCCGCCGGGTGAAGTCTTCTGGCTGCAAATTCAGTGCCTGCAGCGCGGCTAGATTTTCCTTGCGCAGGCGGTCGAAATCGTCCAAGAGCTGCCCGAGCGACTTGTCTCGACTCTCTTTCAACTGCGCAAAGCGATCAAAGGGATCAAAGGGCCGCGCTTCGCCGTTTTCCAGAAGGATCCGCAGCCGCGGCATCCAGTCGGTGCGCTCTCCGACGATCAGGTGGCCTACGATGTCCAACGCGCTCCAGCTATCTTTTCCGTCTTTGCTGCGTCCTTCATTGCAGCTCACCCACGCGTCGGGCAGGCCGCGCAACAACGCAGATAGGGTTGCCGGAGTGCGAGTGAGAACTGCGATGGCCTCGGCCATTCTGAATTCCATCATGCTTGCCATGCCTCCCTAGCTATAGCTAAGATACGTGCACGTGCTTTAGACTCACCATACCGCAGGGGCGTCCCTAATGTGTTTCCGACTTTGCCGATGCGGCACGGCGGAGTAAGTCGGGCGCCTTCATACGCTGGCAATTTTCCTCAAAGTTCGGACGCGGTCCATTCCAACTCAGGTCCGCGATGGTATCAAAAACAGGCACATCGAGTCGCAGGGTGGCTAGCGTGCGAAATAACAGTGCATCGTTCCACGCGTCGAACAGCGATTCCGATAGCAAATGCGCCTTGCGGATTGAGGGATGCCATTGCTGCCAGGCTTTGGGAATATCTTCCAGATGGGGATACTGAGAAAAGGTAAGAGCCGCGGCTTTTGCGCCCCAGCCGGGCAAACCGGGAAAGCCATCCGCACTGTCGCCGACCACCGCCAGGTAGTCGGGAATCGATTGCGGTTTCACGCCGAACTTGGCAACAACGCCAGCCTCATCGCGCAAGATATCGCGCCTGCGATCCAGTTGAACCACTCGGGCGCCCACAACGCACTGACCGAGATCTTTGTCGGGCGTACAAATCAGCACATGGTCTACACGATCATCTTTCGCGGCTTTGCTGGCGGCCGAAGCCAGAGCATCGTCCGCCTCGTAGTAAACCATGGGCCACACGATCACTCCCATGGCTTCGAGCGCCGCTTCGAGAATGGGGAACTGCGAGAGCAACGCAGGAGGTACTCCGTCGCTAGTCTTGTATCCGGAATACAGATCGTTGCGGAATGACTCAACGACGTGATCGGTTGCCACGCCAAGGTGAGTTGCGCCGCGCTCGATCATGGACAGCACGGAACCGAGGACGCCACGCACCGCGCCGATTTCCTGGCCATTCACATCCAAGACAGAAGGCACGGCGTAGAAATGGCGGAATAGTTCATAGGTTCCGTCGATTAAGTGAACGTCCATCGAGGGCTGATCAGGTTTCTGCAGGCGATGGTATACGAATCGGCGAGGATTTGAGAGATTTTCGCATGCGACCGATGGCGTGTGGACAGAAGTCCGACGGAGCTGCCCTTAGCGGAGTCGAAGGGGGTGTCCTTCGCGCACGAGCGTTCCTGGCCGTCCGAAAAGCCGGCGGGCCGGCGGCGCTACTTTTCAATGCCCTTCGCGGCGGCGGAGGTAATCGATGAACATCTGTTCGACGGGCTTGTCGTAGCTCTTAAGAACATGGCGGACGGTATGACCGCTCACGAAGTGGCAAACTTCCTCGGCGAGATTCTTGGCGTGATCGCCGGCACGCTCAAGGGATTGCGTCATGAAAATGATTTGCAGACTGGCCTGGCGGGCGATGTTTTCCGGATTCTCGATGTGACGAAGGAAGATGAGATTGCGAAGGCGATCGATCTCGGAGTCGGCACGGAGAACGTCAACGGCTTTGCCGACGTCTCGGGCCGAGAAGGCGTTGCCGACGTCGGTGAGCATTTTTTCGAGGATGGTGGCCATGTGGGTGAGGTCACGAGCGTCGTCGGAATCAATGCGGCCCGCGGCGGCTTGAGCGCTGTTGGCAAAGCTGAGCAGCAGGTCACCAATGCGCTCGAGGCTGATCATGAACTTCATGCAGGCGAGGAGTTCGCGGGCTTGGGCGGGATCGACTTCGGTGATGACGGTGGTGACGGCGCTGTCGATTTCCATGTCGAGAGTGTCGAGTTCGCGTTCGCGCTGCCGGAGAGAGTTAAGCAGTGGAGCGGAACCGGTCGCGATGCCTTCGGCTGCGGCGCCTGCGGCTTCCTTGGCGAGATGACAGGCTTCGATAGTGCGACGGACGATGTGATGATGGGCGGGTTCGGGAAGCAGGCTTTCGACGCGTGCGGTACTCATGAGATCTCCCTGTGGCGCTGACGGGGGAGTGCGCAATGCTATTGACTCTGATTTTGCCGTACGCATAAGTGGATGGTCAACGGCTAAGCATAGTTTTTCTTTTTCGGGGCTGGGTTAAGGCGCTGTGAATTTTTGGTCATTTTTCGGCGGGCGCGTTCGACCGAGGCGGCTGTCTCGACATGAGCGGCGACAGGTTTAAGCCGTGGGGAGGGTAAACAGGAAAATCGCGCCGTGGGCGAGTTCGCCTTCGGCACGGATGGAGCCACCGTGGGCCAGCATGATGTGTTTGGCGATGGCGAGGCCGAGGCCCGTGCCGCCGGATTCGCGGGAGCGAGCTTTGTCGACGCGATAGAAGCGCTCGAAGAGACGAGGAAGGTGCTCCGAGGCAATGCCGGCGCCGAAATCCCGCACACTGAATTCGACCGCGTGCGGAACCGTGCGGGCTCCGAGGACGATGCGTCCGCCGGACGCACCATACTTCAGGGCATTGTCGATCAGGTTGGAGAATACCTGATGGATGGCTTCGCGGTCGGCCAGAACTGCGGCGAGACTTTCGGGAATTGGGTGGTCCTGAATGCGGAGATCGATGCCATGAGTACGGGCTATCTCGCGGAAGCTCTCTTCGGCGTCGTGAAGAAGTTCGGCGGGGGGTACGGGCTCCACATCGAAACGGGTTTCCCCAGATTCGACGCGTGCCAGGGTGAGCAGGTCTTCGGTGAGGCGGGACATGCGGGAGGAATTCTTGCGGATGATTTCCAGAAACTCACGCGTCGGCGCGCCGTTTTCCGGAGTAGTGTCGAGCAAAGTTTCCGCGTAGCCCTGAATCGAGGTGAGCGGCGTGCGCAGCTCATGCGAAACATTAGCGATGAAGTCGCGGCGAGTTTTTTCCACGCGCTCGGTTTCCGTGAGGTCGCGGAGGACGGCGACCGCGCCCCCGTCGGGCAAGGGTGCAGCCGTTACATCGAATGCCCGGCCGGGAACGATCGAGGTGGCCCGAGCGGTTTTGACTTGGCGGCTGACAGTGGCGTCCTTCACGGTGGCGAGAAAGTCGGGGTCGCGGATGGTTTCGACGACCGGCTGCTGCAGGCGAGTGCCTTGCGGAACCATCCGGTTCATCGGTTGATTGGCCCACTGGACGAGGCCGTCGGCGCTGACGGCGATGACGGCGTCCTGCATGCTGTTAAGCAGGGTTTCGAGCTGATGCTGGCTGGAGCGCACCTCCGCGAAGCTTTGTTCAACCCGGCGGGCAGTCTTATCAATGGCACCGGCGACGCGGCCGATTTCATCCGGCGAAGTTTCCAGGATGCGCGCCTGAAGGTCGCCCTCGGCGATACGGGCGGCAACCTCGACGATGCGCTCGAGGCGGCGAGCGCTCCAGACAGAGGCCACGGCAGCCACCACCAGGGCAAAAAGAAACGCCAGCGCGGAACCGAGTTCAAGCCGGCGCCGGACCTGCTGGGAAACGGCCTCGACATCGGAAAGCGGGTACGCCAAACGGACAGCGCCACCGGAAACAGGAACGGCGACATAAAGAAACGGAGTGCCGATGGTGGCGCTACGGCGCTGATCGCTGCCGACCCTGCCCGCGAGAGCCGCCGCAAACTCTGGAGCGGAGGCCCGGTTCTCCGGGGTAGCAGGACTCGCCTCCGAATCGGCCAACACATTCCCCGTGGGACCGATGATGGTGACGCGAGCGCCAGCCGCTTGGCCTTCCTGAGCAGCGATGTCGGCCAGGGAATGAGTGCGGTCGGTTTCGACCCGGTGAGCGAGGAGTTGGGTCTTTTGGATGAGATTGCGCTCAATTTCGGAGCGCAGGGAGGTTTCCCACGCGCCCCCGAGGAGGAGGTCGAACATTACGGCAGCGGCCAGGATGACGACCAGAAAGGAGGCCATCAGTTTAAGGAAAATCCCGCTCCTCACTGCTTTCTCACTTTGGCGCCTCGAAGCGGTAGCCCGCGCCGCGTACCGTCTTCAGATAGCGCGGGTTTTCCGGGTCTGGTTCGATTTTTTCCCGGATGCGCCGAACATACACGTCCACCGAGCGCGGGGTGACGTAAGAGGTGTCCCGCCAAACGGAATCCAGCAAATGGTCGCGGGAAAAGACGCGGCCGAGATGTCGCGCGAAGTAATCGAGCAGGCGAAACTCGGTAGCCGTCGTGGGAACAGCTTGTCCGCGAACCATCAGGACCATGGCGGAAGGATCGATCTCAATGTCGCCGACTTTGAGGGGGCTCGGCGGAAGCGGACGTTCAAAGCGGCGGAGGACGGCCTTGACGCGAGCCACAAGTTCGCGCGGACTGAACGGCTTGGCGATGTAATCGTCGGCTCCAATCTCGAGGCCGAGGACGCGGTCAGCCTCACTACTCTTGGCGGTCAGGAAAATAACCGGCACGGCCGCGAGTCCATGAGTCTGGCGGACGGTGCGGCATAGCTCGAGACCGTCCTTGCCGGGAACCATGATATCGAGTACGAAGAGCGCCGGACGTTGGCGCTCTGCGTCGGCGATTACCGTAGAACCAGTGGGATAAACGCGCACAGCAAAACCTTCGTTCTCCAAGTGGTGGCGAACGAGGCGAGAAATATCGGGATCGTCTTCGACGACGAAGATGCTTGGTTTCACGGGTTCATTGTAACGAAGGGAGTTGCGAGTACCTAATACCGAGTACCTGGTTTCGGGTGTAGGTGCGGGTTTTCATCGGATTGTAACAATCAGGTTACCAGCGCGGTCGAGGTAAAAGCGCTTGCCGGGTGGGATCACCGTGGTGGCGCTGTATTCGCTGATGATGGCAGGACCGGAATATTTCTTGCCCGGCTTCAGGGTGTCGCGGGAGTAGATTGCGGTCGCGCGTTTCTTGCCGTCGAATGAGACTGGGGCTTTGGGCGCGGAGGGCAAGCCGAGCTTTGCTCGGCTTGGACGGGCAGGAGTGCCCGTCCCCCCATGGACTGTTGGCAACGTGGCGCGGAGGCGCAGGGTTACCAGCTCTACTTCGCGGTCGGGATGGGCATAGCCGTAGCGGCGTGCGTGTTCCTTCTCGAAATCGGCCGCCAGATTCTTGGTGAACGGCAGGTTGAGTTCGTATCCCTGGCCGCGGTAGCGGATGTCCACGCTCCGCTCATAATGCACTCTTCCCTGCCAGGCTTCCTGATGAAAATCTCTTGCCGCTTGTTCTTCGAGAGCTCTGAATTCTTGCGCCAGACGCGCGTGCGGAATCTTATTGGCCACGCGCAATAGCACTGTGCGGGAATAATCTTTCACGACGTCACTGACCAGAATGCCGAGAGCGGAGAGCGCGCCGGGAAGCACGGGAACGATCACGCGCGGGATGCTGAGGGCTTCGGCCAGGGCGCAGGCGTGGAGGCCACCGGCGCCGCCGAAGGCTACCAAGGCAAAGTCACGGGGATCACGGCCGCGCTCAATGGAGACTACGCGGATGGCCTTCTCCATGGTGGCGTTCACGACGCGGACGACGCCGGCGGCGAAGCGTTTGAGAGGCAGAGCACTTCCCTGCTGCTTCAGCCATTCGTTCGTGATGCGGCGGGTGCGGTCGAGATCGAGAGTGAAGGCGCCCCCGAGAAAGCGGTTGGGCTGCAGGCGACCTAATAGAAGGTTAGCGTCGGTGACGGTGGGTTGCGTGCCGCGGCCATAGCAGATGGGGCCGGGATCCGCGCCCGCCGATTCGGGGCCGACGCGTAGAACTCCGGCGGCGTCGAAGCGGGCAAGCGAGCCTCCGCCCGCGCCTACGGTATGGATGTCGAGCATGGGGACGCCTATCGGGAGCCCGGCGACTTCTGCGTGGCTGGCCGTGGTGATGGCACCGTCGACCAGGGAAACGTCTGTGGAAGTGCCTCCCATGTCAAAGGCAATGATGCGTGAGAATCCGCTGCGACGGGCGCTGGCAGCAGCGCCGACAACGCCACCGGCGGGGCCGGAGAGAACGGTGCGGACGGGCTCGCGGGCAGCGGCAGCGAGTGCCGTGATGCCGCCGCTGGATTGCATAACGAAAATTCGGTTCCGCTGCGGTACCTCAGGGGCTGAAACCCTCACGGATTTTGGATTGTTTTTCGCAGCGCTGAAGCGCTGCGCCTCCCCAAAGCCCTTGATCGCCACAGCGCCCGTGTCTTTCCTGGGACCGTTGTCTCCTATCTGCGAGATTTCTCCTGCAGACATAAGCCCCGCAGCACGTCGTGCAACATTTTCCAGATATCGCTGCATTAGCGGTTGAAGGTAGGCATTGATCACCACGGTTGAGGTGCGCTCGTATTCGCGGAACTCGGGGAGAATCTGGTGAGAAATGGAGAGCGAAAGACCGAGGGGGTTCAGTGCTTCCGCCATCGCCAATTCGTTTTTTGGATTCGCGAACGAGAACAGCAGCGAGATGGCAACGGACTCAGGATGCTGAGCGGCGACGCGGGACACCAGCGATTGCAGATCTGCCGGCGAAGGTTCGGACAGGATCTCGCCATCGCCGGCAGTGCGCTCTTCGATGCCGAAGCGGAGACCTTTCGGGACTAGCGGCTCGACACGGTCGAAGAAGAAATCATAAAGCTTGGGGCGGGATTGACGCCCGATCTCGATCGCGTCTTCGAATCCCGCGGTGGTGACTAAAGCCGTGCGCGCGCCTTTCCGTTCGAGCAGCGCATTCGTACCAACAGTGGTGCCGTGCAAGAGAACGAATTCGCCCTGGTGATCGATTTTGCTGAGTGCTTCAACGATTGCTTGCGAGGGATCTGCGGGAGTCGAGAAGATTTTCAACATCCGCAGGCGGCCGCTGAAATCTGTCCATACGCAGTCGGTGAAGGTGCCACCGGTGTCGATGGCGACGCGAAGTGGTTGGAGGAGGCGCGGCATGGATTAATTGGGAGAGTAGCAGAGTGCTGAAACCTTCCAGATACCTCGGGGGCTAAAAAGCCCTCGGCCAGGGGATGGGCTTTATCGCAGCGCTGGAAGCGCTCGGCCACCCAAAATCAAAATACTGGAAAGCACTTGCGCCGAACACAATCTGAGTATTCTCAGCAGCCGTCAGCCCACGAATTTGTACCCCAGGCCGGGAACAGTCAAAACTAGCTGAGGTTTTTTAGGGTCGATTTCGATTTTTTGACGGAGACTGCCCACATGAACGTCGACTGTGCGGCTGAAAACCTCTGTGCTGTATCCCCAAACATCGCGCAACAAGTCATCCCGCGAAAGGGTGATGCCGGAATGGGTGATGAAATACTCCAGCAGCCGGTATTCGCGGGCTGAAAGTGAAACGAGCTGGCCTCCGCGCGTGACGGTGGTTCCGCGCAAATCGATGCGCAGGGAACCATACTGACGGAGGCTATCGCCTCCGGAGTTGCGGGATCGCCGCAAGAGAGCCTCAACGCGGGCCAATAATTCAGCAGGCTCGAAGGGCTTGGTCAAATAGTCATCCGCACCCATCCGCAGGCCGACGACCTTGTCCACCACTTGGCTGCGCGCGGTCAGCATGAGAATTGGAATATTTATGCCGGCGCCGCGTAAGTCGCGGCAAACATCAAATCCGCTCTTCTTGGGAAGCATTACGTCTAGCAGGAGGATATCGTAAGAGTTGCGAAGCGCCTGCCGGTAGCCCTTGTCGCCATCCGAAACGCTTTCGACGACATACCCTTCGCTCTCCAGGCGATCACAGATCGCCATGCGAATCGCAGCCTCGTCTTCCACCAATAGTATCTTCTCGTTCATCTGGTCTCGCGAAAGAGGGCTAAATCGTCCACTGGCTGTCTGTTGCCGACGGTTCAAGCTGAGCTCCGGGCGGGACGAAGGTGGAGCGTGAATGTGCTGCCTTTCCCCCGCTCACTCGCAACGCTCAGTTTGCCTCCCATGGCCTCTACCATAGTCTTGGTCAGGGGCAATCCCAACCCATTGCCCAGAACCTGAGAATCAACCACTGCAGGGCTGCGGTAAAAGGGTTCGAAAATGTGTTTAAGCTCGCCGCTCCCTATGCCGATCCCACGATCCTCAACGCTGACGCAGACTTCCCTCTTGCCGCCGTTTTCCGCAAGAAAAGCCCGGACCGCGACCCATTGTTGATCGCCTCCATATTTTAACGAATTCGTGATCAGGTTCTGCAGGGATTGGGAAAAAGCCGCGGCATCGCCGTGCACCATTGGCAAGTCGGAAGCGACTTCCTCCTCGACGGTGAAGCCGCTGGCTTCGACGATCGGAGCGAGACTATCAAGGGTGTTTTGAATACCGAGTGCAACGTCGAAGGGCTCGATTTTGTAAATGTGACGGCCAGAGTGGGTTTCCGCGAAGAGGAGAATCTCTTCCACCAGGCCGGAAAGCTGCGCTGCGTGGTTCTTGATGGCAGCGCCATAACGCGCCAATCCGCTCTCCCCAACCACGCCATCTTCCAAGTTGCGCGCCGCTAACAGGATGGCCGTCAGAGGCGTCCGCAGCTCGTGAGAGACGCCGGCGACAAAGTCAATTTGCATCTGCGCCAAAGCGCGGGCGCGGTGGCTGGTGATAACGACCAGCGTGAGGGTGATAGCCAGAATGCCAAGTACACCAAAGTTCACGGCCATGTTGCGTTCGCGGAGACTGGCAACCGCAGCTTCCACCGATCCCTGGCGATGCTGCGCGATCACGGTGAGAATTGGACCTGGAGGCGATGGAATGAGTGGGTTGACGTGTAGCGGGGGCAAGTCGCCGGCCGATTCCAGGCTGGCGGGAAAGACCACCCCGCGCCCGTGCGATAAGCCACTTCCAGTGACCAGCGCCGGAGGCCCGAAAAGATTCAGACTGGCATCGACCGGAGAGTTGTGCACGGATCCAAATCCCGGCTGAGAAGAATAAAGAAGCGAGGGGCTGGCGCTGTCGATGATTACCGCTACCTGGTAGGTTTGGGTGTGGCCGCCGAATTCATGCCTGGACAGTTCCGGCAGCAAGTGTGCGGTCATGTACTCGCGAGACAATGGAACGACCAACCACAACAGCGGCTCTTCACCCAGTTCAAATTCGCCGGACTTGCCGGCTGCCGGTTCGGCATGCAATAAGACCAGATGCTCCTGGTCGAGCATCCATCCAAAGCGCGACCTTTGGCCAAAGCGCATAGATTCTCCGGACTTGCTGTCTTGCGATTGGCCGGGGGCAGGTGAAAAGCTGTCATCCGACGACATGCGGGCGAGTTGCCGGGGCAAAGCTTTCAACTCAGCCGGCCATGCGACACGGCGAACGAGGCCTGTCGGATAAATGAGTGTTGGTCCTGAAACAGCATCTCCTTCCCACAGAAATGCCTCAGTCACCAAATCCGGGTGAACGGCATTTTGCCGCCACTGTCTCAGGCGTCGCGCGACTTCTCTTGGATTCATCGCCGGAGAATGATTGCTGGCTTGCAATTCGAGGCACAAGCTGGAGAGTTCTCGCTCCAGGGCGTGGCGAAAATCGAAAAGCTTTGATTGCAGACCCTGTTCCATGTTGCGCGCAGTAGCGTCGCTGACTCGCTGGGTTGAACGATATTGCAGCAGGCCAAGAGCGGAAAGTATCGCGGTAAGAACAAGTATCAGCAACGCCGAGCCCATACTCCTTCTGGGAAGAAAACTCATAAGCTTCGAAGCCGCCGGCTCTTGTCAGTGAGGCCCTTGATCAGGGTGTGACTGAGTGTACTTGTCATTATCACCGGGCGATGTAAATTCCCTGTAAGGAAGTATCCAGCGCCTTCCATCGGAAAAAGAAGCACCGCTAGTAGAACCCAGCAAATACGCGGCAATGCGGCTGCTCAAGCCATTTTGAATATCTCTGCAAACCTCACGTCAGAGTTTACGCAGGCCTTACCGTCTTCTTACCTCCACAGGTTCGGGGTTCGGCTTTAATGATCTCAGAAAGCGGCAATCAAAACTCAAGCGCGACGCGCTGAAAGGATTTCAAAGCAATCATGACGAAGAGATTAAATGCGGCGGCAGTGTTGGTTTTGGCGGTAACGCTAATATTTGGCAAGGCGGAGGCGAAAACCAAATCGAACCCGGTAGTCGAGGTTAACATTCCATTTTCCTTTCAGCTCGGAAACCGCACTCTTCCCGCCGGCACCTACAAATTTGAGTTGGCAACCGGGATCCCCGGGGTTGCAGACACGATGAGCGTGCTTGTTGTCCGCAACTTCGAATCGCATATCTACCAGGCGATTGCTGTACCCGTGAAGGCGGGAGCAGGATTGGGCAGCGAATCCAGAGCTGTATTCAGCGGCGGCGACCTGCACACTCTTGTTGCCGTGTGGGAGAGCGGCGACCGGCTCGATTTACGACCGGGCGGGCGGGCAGTGGTTGAAAACGGCGATGACTGGTCAAATGATGAGCAACTGGTCACCGTCGCTTTCCGGTCCGACTGGCGGTAAGTGAAAAATGCCGGCGCCGAACCCCCAAGTGACGAATCGAGAGACCGTCGTGGCACATCGAACCGACGATGAAAGCCATTCAGGTGAAACGAGTTGGCGGACCGGAAGCGATGGAAGTGGTAGAAATGCCCGTCCCGCAACCGAAGGCCAACGAGGCAGTGGTCAAGCTGGCTGCTTCCGGCGTTAATTTTGTCGACGTTTACTTCCGTGAAGGCAGGTACAAGGCGGCGGTGCTGCCCTTCGTCCTGGGCCAGGAGGGCGCCGGCGTGGTCACCGAGGTTGGCGCGGAGGCGAAGTCGGTCAAAGTTGGAGATCGCGTGGCCTGGACTGGCGTGCAGGGCGCGTATGCGGAATATGCCGCAGTCCCGGCGGACCGGTTGGTGCCAATTCCGCAGGCCGTGAGTGATCAGCAAGCTGCGGCCGCCATGCTCCAGGGAATGACGGCACATTACGTATCGCATGATACGTACCCGCTCAAGCAAGGTGAAACGGCGTTGATCCACGCGGCGGCCGGGGGCGTGGGGCTTCTGTTAGTGCAGATGGCTCACAATATCGGCGCACGGGTAATCGCCACGGTTTCGACTGAAGAGAAGGCTAAGCTGGCGCGGGCTGCGGGCGCGCACGAGGTGATCCTCTACACCCATGCCGACTTTGAGGCGGAGACCAAACGGTTTACGGACGGCAAAGGAGTAAATGTAGTTTACGATTCCGTGGGCAAAACCACGTTCGAGAAGGGACTGAACGTCCTGCGTCCGCGGGGGATGATGGTGCTGTTCGGTGGGTCGAGCGGAGCGGTGCCGCCGTTCGATCCGGTGCTGTTGTCGCAGAAGGGGTCCCTTTACTTGACGCGGCCCACGCTGGTAAATTACATCGCGGCTCGCGAGGAGTTGGTGGCACGGTCGGGAGCGGTTTTTGGCATGATCGCCACGGGAAAGCTCAAGTTGCGCATCGAGCACACTTACCCGTTGGCCGAGGTCCAGCGCGCCCATCGCGACTTGGAAGGACGGAAGACGACAGGGAAGCTGCTGCTGATGCCGTAAGCGTTCGGTCTCCGACCAACACAATCATGAAAGCAATCCGCGTGCAACAAACGGGCGGGCCGGAGGTAATGGAGTTAACGGATGTTCCGGTTCCGCAGCCGAAGCCTGCCGAAGCGCTGGTTAGGGTCGCGGTTGCGGGGGTGAACGCAATTGATGGCTACTTCCGTGATGGCCGGTTTCGTACGCCGCTGCCGTTCATCCCCGGGCAGGAAGGCGCGGGAGTGGTGACCGCGGCGGGTGCGCAAGCTAAAACGGTGAAAGTGGGCGACCGGGTGGCGTGGAGCGGAGTGTTGGGTTCGTACGCCGACTTCGTGGTATCGCCCGAAGAGCATCTGGTGCCCGTGCCGGAAACTTTGACCGATCAGCAAGCGGCGGCAGCGATGGTGCACGGCCTGACAGCGCACTATCTGGTGAACGACGCCCATAAGCTGAAAGCGGGCGAGACGGCGCTGGTACACGCGGCGGCCGGCGGAGTCGGGCTGTTGCTGGTCCAGATGGCGCGCGCAGTCGGGGCGCGGGTAATTGGCACGGCTTCGAGCGAGGACAAGGCCCGGCTTGCGCGCGAGGCAGGGGCAGATGAAGTAATCGTCTTCACCAGGCACGATTTTGAAGCCGAGGTGAAACGTCTGACGGACGGCAAAGGCGTCGAAGTGGTGTACGACGGAGTGGGCAAAGCGACTTTTGAGAAAAACCTGAATGTCATGCGCCTGCGCGGCATGCTCGTGCTTTACGGCATGTCGAGCGGGCCGGTGTTGCCGGTGGATCCGGCGAAGCTGTCGGAGAAAGGCTCACTCTACATGGCACGCACCACGCTGGCGCACTTCACCGCGACTCGCGATGAACTCCTGGCGCGCACTCGAGCCCTTTTTGGCATGATCGCAGAAGGCAAGCTCAAACTGCGGATTGCGAAGACCTATCCGCTGGCGGACGCGGCACAATCGCACCGCGACATGGAAGCGCGAAAGATTGCGGGCAAACTGCTGCTTATCCCGTAGAAGATGTGTTCTTAAATTCTTAAATCAGACGGAACTTGGGAAAGTCCTGACTGTAGCGATTGGCATCGCGGGTCATCAGCCTATCCGCTTGTAGCAGTGCATGCGCCGCGATTACGAAATCCGGCAGCAAACGCTTTGGCGAACCGCCGCCGGATCGGCGGCGGCGGATGGCGCAGGCTGCAAAGGTTTCAGCCGCTAGCATCCAGACATTCTCTTCAAGGTCGAAATCAATAGCGATGGCCGTTTCCGCAAGAGCTTTCCGAACCGTGCGCACATTCAGGCCAGGGATCGCTGATAGCTCGACGAAGACCGGCGCGCATATCACGAGTGCTCCCTCTGAGCGAACTCTCGATAACTGGGAGGCAATCGTGGTTGCCGAGGGGGCTGCCGACCAAATTGGCGATAGGATGTTGGTGTCGAGGGCCGTCCTCATTCGTAGTCTTTATCGCTTCGCATATCGTCGATCCAGGCCTTTATTCCCTCTTCCCCGCCGGGGAACGGATCCGCAATTCCGATGAACTTTTCGAAGGGATTGAATTCCGAGCGGACTGGCCGGATCACGGTGCGATCTTGCTCCACCACAAACTCGACGCGGTCGCCGGGTTCCAGCCCGAGGCGTCTACTTATCTCTTGCGGAACGGTGATCTGGTGAAGGGACATTCGATGCTGTCCACTTCAACATTTGCGGGCATGCAGAGAGGGGGTTTGGAAAGGGTGCCTTACTCTCTTAATCCTAAGCAGACCAACTTGGAAGAGCCGGCGAGATGGCTATTTTGCTTGTTGTGCTTGATGAATAGTCGGGATTTGTACCCAAGCTGAGAAGCTCCTGTTCGTCTCCCCTCCGCGAGCGAGGAGATAGAACCGAACTGCCTCCGCTAATATCGCCTTTTCGATCCTTGTGTTCCAGTGGCCCTCTTATCATCCACCGCAGACATTTCCCTCGTCTGTGCGTCTACCGTTTGCGTGAATAGTTCCGTGCGTAATCCGGCGCGGTCTGTCCTGGCAGAAGTCGCGAATCGTCAATCGGTGGTTCCGAAACAACTTTTAGCGGCACAACTCCCGCCCAAGTCGGGAAGGAATAATCTTCTTCATCGTCCACAACGGGCCCTTGGCGGATCTTGGCTGAGAATTCCTTGATCGGCACGCGAAGCACCGACGTTGCCCTAAGTTCCCGCTCGTTGGGTTGGCGCGCGTCGGCCCAGCGACCGGCAATGATGTGTTCGGAAAGCAAACGCAAGGCTTCGATCTTTTCGTCTGGATCATCGACCAGCGTCGCCTTCCCGAGAACCACTACTGATCGATAATTCATCGAGTGATTGAAGATGGAACGCGCCAGCACGAGACCATCGAGCAAGGTAACAGTCACGCAAACCGGCACGCTTTCTTTCATCTGCCGCAACATGCGGCTGGCAGCGGAGCCGTGAATATAAAGGCTGTCGTCCTTGCGCCCGTAAGACGTAGGAATCACAAAAGGCTGACCGTCGACCACAAAGCCGACGTGGCACAGAAAACCTTGGTCCAGAATGCGATACGCGGCTTCACGATCATAAACAGCACGATCCGCTTCGCGGACGAGCCGGGTCCGCGGCGTGGGCGTATAAGGTTCGGACATTGGGGAACGAACTCCGGGCAAACGCCAAGGATGGTTGAAGGGAAAGTGTAACACTGGCCTGGAGCCGCGACTTTTTAGGCTCAGCCAATAAGGGCCCGCGAGTCCGGATCCCATGAGGGTCATGGAATCCAGGCTCGAGTGACAGAACTTACCAATACAGTTTCATTGCGAACTGGAATTGACGGGGATCATAAGCGGCCGTCGCCTGGCCGGCATTGGTAAATAGCGGGCTGACTGCAGCTACGTTATACCGGTTGGCGATGTTGAACATGTCGGCGATCAATTCCATGTTGAAGCGCTCGGTAAAGTAGATGCGTTTCGCGACTCGCATATCGTTAAATACGGTCCACGGCGTAACGCCGGCGTTGCGGCCGAGATTGCCGTCGAGAGACTGAAGGCTGCCGTTGAAGTCCGCGATGCAGGGTTCCTGGAAAACTCCGGTGGGAGAGTATTTGGAACCAACCCCAGGATATCCGAGCGCCAGGCACGCGGGGTTGACGAAAGTGTTGGGACGGCCGGTGAGAGAGGACAACTGGAGATTGTCGTCCCCGCTCGTGATGATGTTGAAGGGACGTCCGGAGCCAAACTCGATCAAAGGAGCGAGGGTCCAATTACTGAATAATTTGCTGGCAAATCCAGTACCGCCGAGTTTGCCTGACTGATAAACGCCACTGAACACAAAGCGGTGACGCTGGTCGAACAGGGACGTGGAGCGGTCCGCGCCGGGAAAGTAGCTGTCCTGGGGAGTGAGAGTGGACTGCAGATCGGTCGAGTCATCGATGGTGTGCGACCAGGTGTAGGAGGCGAGAAATTCGTAGTGCCGGTTGAAACGTTTGCGCAGATTGGCGCTTAGGCCGTGATAGACGGAGCTGCCGTTTGAAAAATTGGCATCCATGTCTCCGAAGGGGATGCAGCTGGCGAGAGTCGCGGGGTTGCAGTTGGCATTGAAACCCTGGCTCGCAAGACCCTGCAAAATGGTTTGCCCCAGAGTCACGCAGGCGCCAGCGCCACCCGCGATGAGGGCGTCAGCAATCGAGGCATTCAACCCGCTCGGCCGGAAGAAATTCATTAAAGCGGCTGGCACATAGGCTTGTCCGGTCGGAAGAACACCACAGGGAGCGAATGCCGTAGAGGTTCCTACAGTAAAGGGACTGGTCGGATAATTCGGGTTTGAAGGAGCGATTCCTGCGGCGTTGGCGGCTGCCTGAGCTACAAGCAGGTTGTTCACCATCAAGTCACCGCGAATTGTGTTGGCGTTAATCGGGCGGTTAAGGTGACGTCCACCGTTGAAGTTGTAAGCCAGATTAAGGGCGAAGCCGCCTCCCAGATCCTTCTCGATGCTGAAATTCGCCTGCTGCGAATAGGCGTAGACGAAGTTCTTTGATTGTGGATAGCCGAAGGGCTGGAAGGCGAGTGGCAGGAAAGTGGAAGGATTCAGGTAGTTCTGGTTCAGGAAAATCGAGTTGGGCTGAAATGCGTTGAATTGTTGCTGGTTTGGCTCATATCCCAATGCAGAGACCACGCCGCCGTTATTCGAGACGGCACACGGTCCTGTGGTCGAATTAATTGGTAATCCCTGAAAAATGGGGATTGCGTTGAGATTTCCGAAATTGCCGAGACCCGAGGAATTGCTACAGGTTCCCGTGCCCGCAAACGCCAACTGCCCGCTGGTCGAGCCGTCGGAGGCATCGCCCAGGAAATAAAGGCCGAGCAGAGGGTGGTCGTAGAAAAGTCCGTAAGAGGCGCGGACTACGGTCCTGCCATCGCCCTTGGGATCCCATGCTATGCCGATGCGAGGCTGAATATTGTTGGTGTCGGTCTGGATTCCTTTTTGCAATCCCAAATACTTATATCCAGCCAAAGCCAGCGGCGTAGGCGATCTGAATTGCGGCGGGAACTCGACGTCGTAGCGCACTCCGTAGTTCAAAGTGAGATTCGGACGAATGCGCCAGGAATCTTGCCAGAAAACTCCCAGCGGCTTGTTAGGAAATGAGTCATGAGGATTGCCGAATCCCTGAATGAAATCCCCAGGCAGGCCAGCACCGTATGCCTGAACCGGCGAGAGGTTGGGGAAAGGATCGCCGGCGGGCGAGACGAAGCCCAGGCTGGCGGAGCTGAAAGTTCCGAAATCGTACACGCCTCCGTAGTTCACGGTAAAGGTCGCGGTAGTCGGAATGTAATTGAAGTCCACTCCGAACTTGGTGTTATGACGTCCCGCGGTTAACGAAAAGTTGTCGGTGATTTGGTAGCGCTGTTCAACGCGCTGAATGTAGGAGTAGGGCTCGCGCCCAAAATAGGCAAACCCGGGGATGTTGACCGCTGGATCAGAGCCTCCTGGTATCGCCGTGTTGTAAAAGTACGACAAACCGCGACGTGCATATTGGAAGCGCAACTCATTCACTTTATTGTTGCCGATCGTCCAAGTGTCCTGAACGACGCCGGCAACATCGCGATAAGTCTGCTCGGAGGTGCGGGAGTACGCGTTCTGCCCGAAAGGCTGGTCCTGGCCGCTGACCTCGATCCCCGTGACCGTGCTGGGACTCACGTTAGCGCGCAACGTAAGCCGATGGTTGCTGCTGACATTGTGGTCGATGCGCAACGAGTACAGACTTGTCCCCTCGAATACGGGAAAATTCCCCCGCTGCGAGGCCAGCGTTTGGTACGAGGCTGGCACAAAGCATGGCGGCGCGCTGCAACTCGTCGGAAAACCCCCGACTCCCGGGAAGCCGCCGGTCAGGCCTGTTGGCCAGGCTCCATTCACCGCCATCCCAGACGACGCACCGACTAACGCTGCGTATTGACCAACCGCTCGCGCAAAAAGAGGATTAGCCTCGGCCGCGAGCGTTGTGGGGTTCGTTAGGAACCCGACCTGGTCCGGAGTCAGCTGTAACGTTCCGAAGGGTAGTCCGACTTGGGTGGTATCAAAGGGCACCAATCCGAAGTTGTTTGCGCCGATGTCGGAGAAACCTGTCTCATGGCGCCGGGTAACTTCGTAGGAAAAATAAAAATAGGTTTTGTCTTTCTTGATGGGCCCGCCAAAAGCTGTGCCTGCCTGTACCCGCGTGTAAGCGGGATTGGAAACTGTGCTGAAGGGATTCACTGCCTGGAAGTTGCGATTACGCAGGTAGCCGTAAACGTCGCCGTGAAATTCATTCGATCCCGAGCGTGTAATGATGTTTACGACTCCCCCAGCAGCACGGCCATACTCAGGGGCATAATTGTTCGTGATGATCTGAAACTCCTGCACAGCCTCCTGTGAGACGGTTGAGCGAACTCCGTTCACGCCATTGTCCGTGGCATCAGCGCCGTCGACATTTACCAGGTTGGAGCGCGCACGTTGGCCGCTGATATTGAGGCCCGAGGTGGGAGCCGCGCCTGTGTTCGGAGCGTTGTCACGGACCACCTGAGAATCCGTGAGCGTGAAATTGATGTAGTTGCGGCCGTTGATGGGGAGATTGTCGATGCGCCGCTGTCCAATCGTGTCGGTAGTCGAAGTGCGCGAGGTCTCAACCAAGTCTGCTTGCGAACTAACCTCTACCACTTCCTTGCCGCTCGCCACAGCGAGTGTCACGGGAAGCTCTACCAGGCCGCCAACGGTGATGCTGACATCCTTGGCTTCGGCTTTGCCGAAGCCAGCTGCATTCACGGTTACGGCGTAGCTGCCTGGAGGTAACTGTCGAACGCTGTAGCCTCCCTCGCCGTCGCCGGTGGCGCTGCGTACAAGGCCTTTGGCAACATCGCTCACTGAGACCGCGGCATTCGTCACAACGCCGCCTTTAGGATCCTTCACGCTTATATGCAAGTCACCGGTAGCCACGCCGCCCTGACTGAAGGCGATGGCGGAAAACAACACGACGAGCAGTGGCACAGAGAAAATTCTTGCGCTGTGTCGGTTTGCGATCATGCGGATGGTGATCATGGTGGTCATAGAGGCTCTCTTGACTCCGACACGTGAATCCTCTCGGCGACAGCTGAAATGGCAGATGGCCGAAGTGCGTCCAAGATTTTCAGGTGATGGGTCCCGCTGGTTTTTACACCAGAACAGGTGGCGAAAACAAGGTAGGAATGCTTAGAGGTAGTGTGCCAGTAACCCCATAGTTTCGCCAAGCGCAGGATGGGCAGCACGAAAGTTGCCAGAGGGCTGTGCCGCATGGTCGCCCAGGTCGCGATCAGCGGTCCTATATCAACTATCAACTTCGGGAAGATAGACGCACCGCCGTTGCAGGATTCTGCAACCGCCCTAATAACATGGCCGAACTGCTTACTTGCTCATACCGATCGATTACGCGTCCCGCGGCAAACGGGGAATTCGGCCATGCCAATGCCATGTAAATCCGCAGCAGCGCAACGGTGGTATTACGACGCAGGAGGAGAGCGTCATCCACCAATTGCCCTGCAGCTTCGGTAAATCGCGGGTCGCCCCTGGCCAAAACGGATTCGCCCACGCGCACCAGCACTGCGGCATTGCCTGCCGCAACCTGTACGTAGGCGGCCATGGCGAGCAAGCGCGCGCGACGGACTTCGCGAAACTGGGTCGGTGGCAAATGCCTTCGCAAGTACTGGTCCTCAGCAGGGTCGATGAGATTACGGAACGCTTCCACGTCGATGGGACGAATCGTTGCAGCGGAGTTCCCCTTGGCCTGCAGGCTTCGAGTTATTGTCAGGCGGAGAATCACGCCCAACGCAACGGCAGCGCCGACGACGAGAATGATGGCCAGATTCATCGTTGGAGTAAGCGCTCCAGTTCGCGGTTCCAGATGTCTAGGTTGTGCTCCGGTAAAACAACCGCCGATACAGCGGCGCTCTTCTGAGGAACGAGGAGGTAGTAAAACCAGATCAAGACACAAATGTGGTAGGTGGCCATGTTCAGAAAATCCAGAAGATAGCTCTTTTGCCCAAACAGCCAACCAGCCATGAGAGCCCAATAGGCCAGATAGACCGAGGCCACGATACCGAAACCAAGCGTAATCCCGAAAACGGGGCTTCGCCACCGCAGGTGGAAGTGGGCAGCGAAAAGAAGAAGAAAAAGAATCAGGCCGCATTGAACCACACTCACGCTGCGCCCCAGGATGCGCGTCGCAGAAATGAGCCAGAAGGCCGTGGGATTGGCGTAGGCTGCGAGTATGGTCGCCGTAAATACCAGAAAGACGCCGAGGCCGCTGATGAGTACTTTCGCTAATCTGGCGAGCGGCGGGTAATGACGTAACAGGTGAGTAAAAACCTCGCCGATAACCAGAAATTTTATGAACACTTCAACGATCAAGAAAAAGAAATAGCTCCGCCAGTAGACTCCGTCGGAGAAGACCGCCGGAGTAACATCCATTACATAGATAATGCCCCCTCCCGCGCCCTCAAAAAGAGCGTAGCAAAAGAAGGCAGGGAACTCCCTGTGCAGCCCCCGCCTCCACATAAAGAGGGCAAGAACCAGGAGGAGGACACAGGGCGCCACCCACAAGTAGTGCCACAAGAATGAGTGAGGCTCCAACATAACCTTAGCGGCGTACTATACCGCTACGAGCGCTCCTCAGCAATGCCGCTGTAAGCCCTGTCCGTTTTTTGTAACGTCCCCCTCGACGACTACGGCCTGCATGCCCCAGTGCTGCCGGAACAGTTGCCGCCGCCGCTTCCGCCATCGGCATGCGCCACCGTCGGAACTACTATTGTATTAAGAAACATCAAGACTGTGGCGATGATGAGTAGGGTGCGTTTCATGCTTGTTTTCTCCTTGAATTAGAAAATCGAGTCGTGATACTTTCATGCTTCACGCTTGGCTGGGAAAGAGTACGGAAGGCCCTTAGTTGTTCGGAATTCGTAACAAGAAGTCGGTCGGAAATGACTCTCAAATCAGCTCTGCAAGACCTGCGAGAAACCACCTTGGCCGCGGTCGCGGGATTGCTCGCCAAGTTGGCATACTTAGGCTCTTTGCGCCGCCGGGAGGGTGGGTACAAGCATTGGGGCCTCTCGCTGATTCACGGAGAAGAATCGTCGGACCGCGCTTTGAAGGCGGCCCACACAGAAGTATTGTCCAGGGTGTTGCGGACACCGATTTCGGATTTACGGGAAGATTTGCAGCAGTCGAGCCTAGCCGACCAGCAGAACGCGGGAACTTACATCGCAGGTATGCGCCAACAATTTAAACAACTGCTCCCCTCACCGCATGACGCCGTTTCCGAGCGCCATCTTAATTCAGTACTGATTGCGCTTTCGAAGCTGGAGAAGAACCGAAAGCCTGCCACTCCGTCAGTTTCATAGCAACCCCTACAACCTGCCCGATGATCTCGGCATCCTGAGGATGGCGCAGGACTCGCACGTGCACCGGCGACAGAGGATGGGGCTGCAAGATCACGTCATCGCGCCGCATACTGCACCAGCAGCAGGTGTGCCCCTCGCGAGTTTCCACAAAGTAGATAGGGCGTTCATACTCCGACCGCCACGTTCCCTCCACGACCGTATTTTTTCCTTCGTCGACCTGAACGAAGCTGCCGGGCGGAAGAATCGGGTACATGGTGAAATCCTGATTGCCGATATAGCCGTAAGTGAAATCGCTATGTGCGAATTGAGCGAGATAGGACAGCGGCACCAATCCCCACTGCTCGACCATGCGTCCCAGGTTGCTGGTGCGATGCTCGTCAAAGGCCGGATCCATGCGGATCGGAATTTGCACAGACGATAAAGCCGACACCGCCTCGGAGACATGGGAACGCGGGGGAGCGATCATGCCGAGGTCTGCGGCCACATTATTCATGTCAACGCCGTACCAGGCCAGCAATTCCCGCATATCGCGGCGGTAGATGACGGCCAGCGTGTAAAGGCGGAAAATACTGGGCAAAACACTCTTGGTCTCTATGTCGGATAAACGGCTAGGGGGAATCGAAAATTCTTCGTTGCGATACTTCTCAGCCATGCGGGCACTGGCAATCTCGATGTCGCGCATCGTCAAGCCGAGCTTTTCGCGAAGGGTACGAAGACTTTTACCGGCCGGGAGCATGGAACGCCTCCACTGGAAGTTAGGAAGATTCCTAGAGTGGCCGCCATCATAGCAGGGAGCGGCGTTCGTGTCATGAAACTCGCAAAGAAAATTTGCCGGCGGGTAAGTTTGTTACGATTTCCGAACAGCCTCTGATCCGCGCCCTGTCTGAGGAATCGCCTGTCTCGCTACGAATTCCACCGCTGCTGTCGCTAGGGAACGAATGTTCTAGCGGTTCGACCTTGTTCGTTTTTCGTAACAGGCATCGCTCAAAATAGCAGAAATCCTCATCCGGCCCTTCCGTCCCATTTTGGGACCCCCCGCTCTTTTGGCAGTTCGCCATGACATTTGTCACGCCAACTCAGTGATGAACAGCACTGGTGCTTTATCCGCACCTCCGCAATCATACAAGCACCGGGACAGAACGAACCCCGGCGAGGATTGGTAAGGGTGGAGATGGCCAACATGATCGCAACGCTTGAAGAAATGCAAAGTGGGCAGCGCGCAAAATCAGGCGCGGTTGTCGCAAGCCTGGAAGGTGTCAGCAAAAACTATGGAGAAATTCGCGCCCTGCGCAGTGTGAATTTCACGGTAAATGCAGGTCAGGTGGTCGCGCTTCTTGGGCCGAATGGGGCAGGCAAGACAACAGCCGTGAAGCTCCTGCTCGGTCTCGTTCAGCCGAGCGCCGGCAGAGTCCGGGTCTTCGGCGGAGATCCCACCAATCCCGCGAATCGTATGCGCACCGGGGCTATGCTGCAGGTGGGCAAGGTGCCGGAGACTCTGAAGGTAGGCGAGCACATCGATTTGTTTTCCAGTTATTACCGGAACCCGATGTCTCTCGAGGGAGTGCTGGCCGCTGCGGGCCTGGAAAAATTGCGCGATCGCAAGTTCGGCGATCTCTCGGGCGGCCAGCGGCAGCGCACGCTGTTTGCCCTGGCCATCTGCGGCAATCCCGATCTGCTGTTTCTGGATGAGCCTACAGTGGGACTCGACGTCGAAGCTCGTCGCGCCCTCTGGGAAGAAATTCGGCGCCTGGTCGAGCGTGGAAAAACGGTTCTTCTCACCACGCACTATCTGGAGGAGGCCGACGCTCTCGCCGACCGCATCGCGGTTATTAATCAGGGCGAAATCATCGCCGAAGGCACACCGGCAGAGATCAAGGCGCAAACCAGTGGAAAGCGGATTCGTTGCATTACCGCGCTCAACCTGGCGGCTTTGCTCCAAATTCCCGGTGTGACCGAGGTGAAAAAAGACCGCGAAGCCGTCGAGATCCGTGCCGCTGAAGGTGAGTCGGTGGTTCGCCTTTTGCTGGCTCGCGATCCCTCGCTTTCCGGATTGGAGATCAGCAACGCGGGACTCGAAGAAGCGTTTCTTTCCCTTACTCGCGACAATGGCGAAAACGGAAATCATCCAGACTGAACCGCTATTTCCCTGCACCCAGATTCAGAAAGATACCGAGGAGACGACCATGAGCACTACGGCAGCGGCATTCCCTGATACTCCGATCGAGCGCTCCACCAAACACACGACCAAGATTTATCTGAAGGAAGCCAAATACGAGTTTCTGAAGAACCTGCGCTTGCGCGTGTACACCGTTTCGGTGATTACTTTTCCGTTGATGTTTTATGTGCTCTTCGGTTTAGTGCTGAACGCGAAAGAAGCGATTGGTAGTACCGGCGTTTCCACCTATTTGATCGCAACTTACGGAACCTTCGGCGTGATGGGAGCTTCGCTGTTCGGGACTGCGTCGGGTCTGGCCTCAGATCGCGGCTTGGGGTGGCTCCAGGTAAAGCGGGCCAGCCCTATGCCGCCATTCGCCTACTTCGCGGCTAAGGTGATCCTAAGCATGACCTTCAGCGCGATCGTGGTTGCTCTGCTGCTGCTGCTGGGCATCAGTTTCGGCGGAGTGCGAATGCCGCTCGCGGAAATGGCAAAGCTACTCGGAACTCTGGTCGCGGGATCGTTGCCCTTTTCCGCCATGGGATTGGCCATCGGATACTTCGCCGGCCCGAATTCCGCGCCTGCTGCCATCAACCTGATTTATCTGCCACTCTCGTTTTGCAGCGGTTTGTGGGTGCCCTATATGTTTCTGCCGAAACTGGTCCGGCAGATCGCGCTGGCGCTTCCGCCTTATCACTTATCGCAACTCGCGCTAGGAATTGTCGGCGCGGGGCGCCACGAGCCGGCCACAACACACTGGGAGGTACTGCTCGCCTTCACCTTGATATGTTTGGGCGTCGCGCGCATCGGTTTCCAGCGCGATCAGGGGAAACTCTACGGCTAGCAAGATCCGGACGTTGGAATATTCAAGTCCAGGTACAGAAAGGCTCACTGGAGATAATTAGCAGCGTCACGAATCGTAAGGGAGTGGGACATGAGTGCACAAACGAAAAAGTCGCTACTATGGACAACGGTATTGATCGTGTTTGGCTTGACAGCACTGTTCGTAGGGATGAAAGTTCTGATCGTTCTGATTCCGGCGGCCTTGTTGATTTGGTATGAAATCGCTCAACCGATGCTGCATGGTGATCGGAATTGACTGCGGGGCGAAAATAGAAGAGTGGGACATTTAAGATGTCGGCAATAATTTTGCAGTCAGCCGGTTGAAACGATGATTGGATTTTTCGACAGAGTCTCGAGGAATCGCGAGCACGGATGGGCCCCCTTCGTCTGGCTTGTATATTCCGGCTTCTTCTTCGTACAGCCAATCATGGACCACGTTGGTCGGAAACAGTGGCTGTTGGACCTGCTCGGATTTTCGGTGTTTCTTCTTCTGTACGCGGGCTTGTTTCTGCTGCAACACCCCCGAGGTCTTTTACATGTCGCCGGCATGGTGGCACTGGGGATGATCTTCATCCCATGGGACGGGGGCGCTTCGACTTTTTTTATCTTCGCCGCCGCCTTTACGCCCTTCGTCATGGAAACCCAGACCAAGGCCATCGCGGGAATGCTCACCATTGTGGCCATCGCCGGTACTGAAGGCTGGCTGTTGCACTTGTCGGGATGGGCGCTTTTTTATTCCGCGGTGTTTCCTCTCGTGGTCGGTGGTAGCAACTTGTTTTTTGCCGAGCGCAATCGCATGAACCGCAAGTTGCGCAAAGCCGACGAAGAGATCGAGCATCTGGCGAAAGTCGCGGAGCGCGAAAGGATCGCCCGCGATCTCCACGATGTGCTGGGGCACACACTGTCAGTGATCACCCTGAAGTCGGAGTTGGCGGGCAAGCTGATGGATCGCGATCCGGTTCGCGCAGGACAGGAGATCCGCGAAGTCGAGCAAATTTCCCGAGAGGCGTTGTCGGATGTGCGCGATGCCATCCGCGGTTACCGCTCAAAGGGGCTGGTGGCGGAGCTGGCGCAGGCCAAATGCACGCTGGAAACCGCCGGCGTCGTGGTTCGATGCGATGCATCGACCATGGTTAAACTTCCGCCCGTGCACGAGGGCGTGCTGGCGATGGCAGTCAGGGAAGCCGTCACGAACGTTGTACGGCACGCGCAAGCTCGCACTTGCAGCCTGCGCCTGGCGCAACAAAATGGTTCCTGCCGTCTTGAGATCGAAGACGACGGCCGCGGTGGCTTCCACGATGAAGGCAACGGACTCCGGGGCATGCGCGAGCGCGTCGAGATGTTAGGCGGCACACTGAACCGTGACGCTCAGTCGGGTACGAGACTCACCATCACACTACCACTGAAAGAAGTCGCGCCCAGAACCGAGGGCCGCCCCCATTGAATCCGATCGCGAAAGAAAATCGTAAAACCACGCGCGTGGTTATCGCTGAAGATCAGGGCATGGTCCTTGGAGCTCTGGCCGCGCTGCTCGAGATCGAGGGCGACATCTCAGTCGTCGCCCAAGTGCGCAATGGCAAAGAAGCGCTGGAGGCTGTTTTCGCACAAAAGCCGGACGTGCTCATCACCGACATTGAGATGCCGTTCATGACCGGACTCGATGCCGCAGCCGAGCTGAAACGCCGCCGCTCCAGTACCCGCGTCATCATCCTCACCACCTTCGCCCGCGCAGGATATTTACGGCGCGCCATGGAAGCGGGAGCCTTGGGATACTTGCTGAAAGACATGCGCGCCGAGGAACTTGCTGACGCCGTGCGCCGCGTGCAGCAGGGCTTGCGCGTCATTCATCCCGATCTTGCCACGGAAGCCTGGTCCGAAATGGATCCGCTCACCGATCGCGAACGCCAAGTCTTACGCTTGGCCGGCGAAGGCATGCAAAGTGGCGATATAGCCGCCGAGCTTCGACTCTCCGAAGGCACTGTAAGGAATTATCTTTCCGAAGCCATCAGCAAGATGGGCGCCAGCAACCGGGTAGAAGCCTCGCGAATCGCCCGAGCAAAGGGCTGGCTCTAGGCTGTGTGGAGCGGGCACTCCTGCCGCTTGCTCGCAGCGCCAATTGTCACGTTCGAAGGTCGGTTCGAAATCGGCTGCGAAACTGAGGGATGCACATACTGACAAAGATCTAATACGATAGTTTCATGGCCGACGCTTACATTCTCGGCATTGAAAGTTCCTGTGACGAAACTGCTGCGGCTGTGGTGCGCTCGGGAGAGAAGCTTATCTCGAACGTGGTGGCCTCGCAGATTGCCACGCATCAGCCTTATGGGGGCGTAGTTCCGGAACTCGCGTCGCGCGAGCATCTGCGAGCGATTGTTCCCGTCGTCCGGCAGGCATTGGCGGACGCCAAGCAGACTTATCACTCCTTAGACGCAATCGCTGTCACCCAGGGTCCGGGTCTTGCTGGAGCGCTACTGGTGGGCATCAGCTACGCGAAGGCGCTGGCCTTCGCTCTCGACAAGCCGCTGATTGCCGTCAATCACCTCGAAGGCCACGTCCATGCGGTGCTGCTCGAAGAGCGGCAGAAAGGTAATCACGAACCGCAATTCCCCCTGCTGGCTCTGGTTGTGTCAGGAGGGCACACACACCTGTATCTCGCGGCACGAAAGAACGAAGGTTGGACCTATGAAAATATCGGCCATACCCGCGACGACGCAGCCGGAGAGGCTTTCGACAAAGTTGCAAAACTGATTGGCCTGGGTTATCCGGGAGGTCCCATCGTCGACCGGCTCGCTCCCCATGGCGATCCCAGCGCGGTGAAGTTCCTTTCCGCACAAATCAAGCACCCTGATCGCCGGCATCGTCGCGGACAAAAAGAAGAGATAGAAAACGATCGTCCGCGCTTTGACTTTTCCTACAGCGGTATCAAGACAGCAGTCCTGCGCTACGTTGAGGTTCATGGCATGCGGGATTCCATCGAACTCCGACGCCAAGCGCTGGCGAAGATTTCGAAGCCGAAGCTGGAAGATTATTTGGCGACTTGTGACCGCCAGACGCTCGACTTAGTCGCCTCGTTTCAGCGTGCGATCGTAGAGGATCTGGTGAGCAAGACTCTGGCTGCGGCCCAGGCGTATGACGTGGCTACACTCTTTGTGACGGGCGGAGTGGCGGCAAATAGCGAACTGCGAAAGACCTTCGAGCAGCAGGGCGCTCAGGCGGGTGTGCCGGTTTATTTTCCTTCGCGTGCGCTTTCCACCGACAACGCCGCAATGATTGCCGCCGCCGCCTATCCCAAATACCTGGCCAAGGATTTTGCTGCGATGGATTTTTCCGCCGACCCGAACCTCGTCTTGCGTTAAGCAGAAGTTACGAGGAAAGATCTACTTGCTCGCGCCCTTATTTCCCATGACCGCATCCAGCGCCTTTTCGAGTTGGCTTTGGATATCAATATCTTTGTAAATGGCGAAATCGGCACGCTTTTCGCTTTCGTCGAAGCCACTGCCGCGTCCCGCTACAATAATGATGGGAATGTTGGCGGTCTTCGGATTGTTCTTTAATGCCGAGATCAGTTCCCGGCCTGACATCTTTGGCATGTGCATGTCCGTGACAATCACATCAGGCAGCACACGTTCAAGAATGAGCAGGGCCTCCAAGCCGTTGGTGGCGGACTCCACTGTAAAGCCGCGCTCTTCCAGAGAGCGGCAAACGGTGTAGCGGATGAGCATCGAGTCATCGACCACCAGCGCTGCGGCAGGCATCAGTATGTAACGTGCGTATGCACGTCCCCGGTCCGGAGATTAGCAGTGTGTGTGTCCGCCGAACAAGGAAGAAGCGCGCCAACGAGGTTACCGTAGTGCGGCGCTTGGCGGCTTACGGTTCCTGGGCTTCACCCTCGACGCTCTCTTCGATACTCATGTCCTTCAGTTCGCTGGACTCGAAGACTTCGCGGCACTCGAGGCATTCCACAAACTCGGCGTCCTCGTCGCGGGCGACGATTTGCACGCGTGGGTGTTTGCAGGGCGGTTTTTTCGTGTCTTTCGGCTGGGAGAACGGCTTTGAGGTCATAATCCGAAAACGTCGCCCTCATCGGAGTAGCGGGAGGGATCGATCGGGAATTTCCGGGTATTTTAGCCCTGCTAGGCCAGTTGTCAAGCCCCTGCGGATTAATTTCCTTCCTTGATCGCGCTATAGCCGTCATTCGGCTTCACCTCCGGTACTTGAAGTTCCGACCATCATCCCCGCCAGGTCTTAAACCATTCAATCGCGATTGCTTACTGTCCGATCCCAGGTTATCGCCGATGCCTGCTAGACCTTGCACGAATCTGGCGTTTGGACGTAGAATGAATTACGACAGAAAAGGTCGCAATTAAATCCGACTGAAAAAGTCGGAGATGGTCGCACCGGCGGCGCAAACCAGATGCTGAAGCTAACCAAGAAAGCGGATTACGCGCTAATGGCGATGAAGCACCTGGCTGACCATGCTCAGCAGGGTACGGGCAGCGCCAGTGCGAAGGACGTTGCCGACTCCTTCGGTATTCCTCCGGAGGCTTTGGCGAAGATACTGCAACGGTTGGCCAAGGCTGGTTTGTTGCAATCACAGCACGGCACCTACGGCGGTTACAAGCTGGCGCGGGCCGCGCATACGATTTCGGCGTTTGATGTGATCCGGGCTATCGACGGACCCCTGTTTATTACTTCTTGCGTTACGGTTCGCGGGGAATGCGGTCAGAGCAACCGTTGCAACATCCGTGAACCTCTCCGCAAGGTGAACGATAGCATCGAAGCGGTGCTGAAGCGCATCAAGATCTCACATATGAGGGAAGAGGCGGAAGTGGCCGAAAGCGCAGCGACCAAGCCGGCTGAGCTGGTGACAATTATTTGAGCAGTGAATATTGGTATTTAAGCAATCCACCAGGTAGGAGACGCATTTTATGAGCACGGATGTAAAGATCCCCCAGGAACTTGGAGTCACAAAGCACGCTACTCCTCAAGGAGTGAAGCTTCCCATTTATATGGACAATCATGCCACCACCCGCATGGATCCGCGGGTGTTGGAGGAAATGCTGCCCTACTTCATGGAGAAGTTCGGAAACTCGGCCAGCCGCAATCACTCATTCGGCTGGGCGGCCGAGGACGGCGTGGAAACGGCTCGCGAACGCATCGCGAAGCTGATTGGCGCCACCACCAAGGAAATCATTTTTACGTCGGGCGCCACCGAGAGCGATAACCTTGCCATCAAGGGTGTGGCCGAGATGTACCGCGAGAAGGGCAATCACATCATCACCGCGGTTACCGAACACAAGGCGGTGCTCGATACCTGTAAGCGCCTGGAGAAATATGGTTATCGCGTCACCTACCTGCCTGTGCAGAAGGATGGCCTGGTCGACCTCGACGACCTCAAGCGCGCCATGGATGACAAAACCATCCTGGTCACCATCATGGCGGCCAACAACGAAATCGGCGTGCTGCAGCCACTTACCGAGATCGGAAAGCTGTGCCACGAACGCGGCGTGATCTTCCACACCGACGCCGTGCAGGCCATTGGCAAGGTTCCGGTGGACGTAATCAAGCAGAATATCGACCTGATGTCTATTACTGGACACAAGATTTACGGTCCTAAGGGTGTGGGGGCTTTGTACGTGCGCCGGAAAAATCCGCGCGTGCAGATTTCCGCGGGCATTGACGGCGGCGGCCACGAGCGCGGCATGCGCTCCGGCACATTGAATGTCCCCGGCATCGTTGGCTTGGGCAAGGCTTGCGCCCTTGCGGCGGAGGAAATGTCTCGCGAAGCCGCGCAGCTGGGCGGTTTGCGCGATCGTCTCCGCGACCGCATCATGAATCGTCTGGACGAAACCTACATCAACGGTTCGATGGAGCACCGCTTGCCCGGCAACCTGAATATCAGCTTTGCCTATGTGGAAGGCGAATCCTTGCTCATGGGAATCAACGATATTGCAGTTTCCAGCGGTTCGGCATGCACCTCCGCTACGCTTGAGCCATCTTATGTATTGAAGGCTCTGGGCACGGGCGACGACTTGGCGCATAGTTCGATACGCTTCGGCATTGGACGCTTCAATACCGCTGCTGAAGTCGATTACGTGGCCGACCGCGTGATCGAGACCGTCGAACGCCTGCGCGAACTTTCTCCGCTTTACGAAATGGCGAAGGAAGGCATCAATCTGAAGGATGTGAAGTGGGCTGGGGAGTAAGCAGTACCTAGTACTTTGTGCCTAGCAAGAGACGAATTCAGAGAATTTAGGAGAGCAAATGTCATATAGCGATAAGGTAATCGATCATTACAACAATCCACGCAACGTCGGCTCAATGGATAAGACGAGCGCGGACGTAGGCACGGGTTTGGTCGGCGCACCGGAGTGTGGTGACGTCATGAAGTTGCAGATCAAAGTCAACCGCGAGACTAACGTCATTGAAGAAGCCAAGTTCAAGACGTTCGGGTGCGGCTCGGCGATCGCCTCTTCCTCTTTGGCCACAGAGTGGGTCAAGGGCAAAACCGTGGACGAAGCTCTCGCCATTAAGAACATGGACATCGTGAAGGAGCTGTCGCTTCCTCCGGTAAAGATCCATTGTTCGGTGTTGGCTGAAGATGCCATTCGCGCCGCGATTGGTGACTGGAAGAAAAAGCAGGAAAGTTCTAAGCCAGTTACCGCCGCCGTAGCGCAGTAGGCTTGTTGCCGCGCTGGCTGGCAGTACGGCCTAGGCCGTGCCAAGGCGGGCGGGCGCGCGGACGGGGAATTCTTATGACAACGGTGACGGAACAAAGCGCGAAGCCATCCCAAACCTCCCTGGCCAAGGGCATACAGGTGACTGACAAAGCCCTGGGCAGGGTGAAAAGCGCGATGGCCAAGGAAGGCATTTCGCCCGAACAGGGTGGACTGCGCCTCGGCGTCCAGGGCGGGGGTTGTTCCGGCCTTAGCTATAACGTTCGTTTCGACACGCAGCCACGCGAACGCGACCGCATCTTCCAGTTTGGCGATGTGCGCGTGTTCGTGGATCCGAAGTCGTTTATCTATTTGCACGGCATGATTCTCGATTACCAGGAAACCTTGCTGCAACAGGGATTCGTTTTCGTGAATCCGCAAGCGACGAAATCGTGCGGCTGCGGGACTTCGTTCTCGGCGTGAGCGTGCTTTGACTTGGATTGTGTGACTCGGAATCTGTGGCGCGGGCAGTCTTGCCCGCGAGGGTTTGCAAGGCGCGACCGTCCTCGCCCAGCACCCAGCGCCCTGGGCTTGCACCGGTTCAAGCTATGAGGGTGTAGTTGTGTTTGCCCGAAGCGTAGGCTGAGTTGGCTGAAATGACCGATTCGTCTTTGACTGCAATTACCGCGAAGCCCGCACCGGAGGAGACTCAGTCCTGCTGGTCATGCGGCACCATGCGCGCCGTACACTTCTGCGAGTCGTGTGGCAAGGTTCAGCCGCCGGCGCCGGTGGATTATTTCACCTTCTTTGGTCTGCCCCGCAAGTTGACTCTCGATGTTTCTGCCATGGAGAGAGATTTTTACGAGCTGAGCCGCAAGCTGCATCCCGATCTCAATGCCCGCGCCGGCAGCCAGGAGCAGGAGTGGAGCCTGCAGCAAAGTTCCCTGCTCAATGACGCTTATCGAACGCTGAAAGATCCTATTAAGCGCACCCAGTATCTTTTGCAGCTGGAAGGCGTGGAACTGGAAGAGCAGTCGAAGTCTGCGACGGAGCAGGCGCGCTCTACCGGGGAAATGAAGAAGCAGATTGTCCCGACGGATTTGCTGGAAGAAGTTTTCGAGTTGAACATGCAGCTCGAAGAGCTTCGCATGCAGAAAAAGACAGGCGAGGACAATCCCGCCCTGATCGAGGAAGTCGGCCGGCAGAAACTCGAACTCGAGGAGAAGCACGGAGCGCTGTTACGCGAGTTGCAGGGTCACTGGAAGATGTGGGATGGAATGATCCAGCGCGAGCAGAATGGTCAGCCCGTCTCAGAGGAAGAGCGCAGGCAGGCGCGCAACCGGATGGTGGACTTGCTGAACCGCAGGAACTATTTAAGGAATTTGGTCAGAGACGTAGATCAGGTGCTCGAAAGTTGAGCCTCTGTTTGCAGGGATGCCCATGAGATTGAACGATTACATCACGCTGGGTCGCTCCGGCCTTCGGGTCAGCCCGCTCGCGCTTGGGACCATGACGTTTGGAACGGAGTGGGGTTGGGGCGCGGATGAAGGAGCTTCCCGCGCCATATTTGACCGCTATGTCCAAGCAGGCGGAAATTTTATTGACACTGCGGACGGTTACACCAACGGCAAGAGCGAAGAGATGGTGGGGCAATTTGTCGAGGAGGGCAGATTAAGGCATCGCCTCGTCATCGCGACCAAGTTCACTTTCAATGCCGAGCCGAGCAATCCTAATGCCGGCGGAAATGGCCGAAAGAACGTTTATCGCGCGCTCGAAGGCTCCTTACGCCGTCTTCGGACCGATTTCCTTGACCTGTACTGGCTGCACGCCTGGGACTTAGTGACTCCGGTTGAAGAGGTGATCTCGACCTTCAACGACTTGGTGCGCGAAGGCAAGATCCGATATTACGGGTTTTCCGATGTCCCAGCCTGGTATGTGGCGCGGGCGCAGACGCTTGCGGAAAAAGAGGGCAAAGAGAGGTTGATCGCGCTCCAGCTGGAATACTCCCTGGTCGAGCGTAACATCGAGCGCGAACACATCCCTGCCGCTCAACAGCTCGGGATCGGACTTTGTCCCTGGAGCCCCCTGGCCAGCGGCTTCCTGGCCGGCAAGTACAGGCGAGACGCAGGAGACGGCCGTGGTGAGGGCCGGCTAGAGAAGGTCAAGGATTCGGGGAACCCCGCATTCGACAAGTTCACGGAGCGCAATTGGCGGATTCTGGACGAGGTCCGCGAGGTGGCGAAAGCGATCGATCGAACTCCTGCTGAGATTGCTTTGAATTGGGTATCGACCCAGCCCGGTGTGACGTCGACCATTCTTGGGGCCAGCAGGCCAGATCAACTTGAATCCAATCTGCGAGCCATCGAGTTTTCCATCCCTGCGGAACTTAGAAAGCGCCTGGATGAAGTCAGCGCGCCTGAATCCGTGCATCCGTACATGTTCTTTGAACCGTTTATTCAAGGCATGATCAATGGAGGATCTTCCGTGCGTGGCTGGACCCCGGCCGACGTCCGTGCGGAACGGATTGTAGATTCCTCACGGAAAGCGCCGGAGAGCGGTTCGGAATCCTCCGAATCCAGATCTGGTGAATTCAGGTCTGGTCAACGGCAGAAAGTAAGTTGAACTGAAAATGGCAACTGATCGCATCGTCGGCATCGACCTTGGTACCACGAACTCTCTCGTGGCCTTCATGCAAGGGGAGAGCCCTGTCGTGATTCCCGGGGATGACGGTTTGAACCTGGTGCCTTCCGTGGTTGCACTCGACGAAAAGAACCAGCCTGTCATCGGCAACGCCGCTCGTAAGTATTTGACCGAGACTCCGGAGCGCGCCGTCTACTCTATCAAGCGCCTGATGGGACGCGGGGTTGACGATGTCCAGGAAGAATTGAAGTTCTTTCCCTTCCGCCTTGCGGAAGACCTCCAGGCTGGCGAGGTTCTCCGTATCAGGCTTGGCGACAAAACTTTCACGCCGCCGGAAATCTCGGCTCTCATTCTTCGTCAGCTCAAGCGTAACGCCGAGCGCTTCTTCGGAGCTCCCGTCACCAAGGCGGTCATCACGGTCCCGGCATATTTCAACGATGCGCAGCGCCAGGCAACGAAAGATGCAGGCCGCATCGCAGGCCTCGAAGTTATGCGCCTGGTGAACGAGCCCACCGCCGCGTCACTGGCTTACGGCCTGGACAGAAAGCAGAACGGCATCGTTGCCGTCTACGATCTCGGCGGCGGCACATTTGACGTCTCGATTCTCAAGCTGCATGACGGCATCTTCGAGGTTATCGCTACCAACGGCGACACTCATCTCGGTGGTGATGATATCGATAATCTTCTGATCACGATTGCGCTGGACGATACTTTGGGCGATCTTGGCCTCGATCTACGCCGCAATGCCGAGGCGGTGCAAGCGATTCGCAAAGCTGTGATCGAAGCTAAGATTGCTCTCTCATCGCAGCCTTCGGTCAAACTTGATGTTGAATTGCCTGGCGGCAATCGTTACTTGCGCGAGATCACGCGCGAGCAGTTCGAACAGCTGATTCAGCCCATCATCGACCGCACGGTCGGTCCTTGCAAGCAAGCCCTGAAAGACGCAAGTTTCAAGCCTGAGCAAATTGACGAAGTTGTCCTGGTTGGCGGTTCCACGCGCATCCCCAAAGTTCGCGCTCTGGTAAATGAACTGTTTCACCGTGAGCCTCACACGGACCTTAATCCGGACGAAGTTGTTGCCCTCGGTGCGGCCGTACAGGCAAACATTCTAGGCGGGGGATCCGAAGCCACCGAGAACATGCTCTTGCTCGATGTCACGCCGCTGTCGCTCGGTATAGAAGTTGCGGGTGGGGTCACTGACAAAATCATTTTGCGCAACTCGACCGTTCCCGCTTCGGCGACGCAGTTCTACACGACGCAAGTCGACGGCCAAGCCAACGTCGCGATACACGTATTGCAAGGCGAGCGCGAACTGGCGAAGGATTGCCGGTCCTTAGCGCGCTTCGATCTCAAGGGCGTCCCGCCAATGGCGGCAGGAATGGCGCGCATCGAGGTCAAATTCCTTATCGACGCTAACGGCATCCTGCATGTCTCGGCCCGAGAGCAGCGCAGCGGCAAGGAAGCTGAAATCCAAGTCCAGCCTAGCTATGGCCTCACCGACGAACAAGTCGAAGGCATGATTCTCGACTCGTTCGACAGCGCGGAAGAAGACTTTCGGCAGCGCCAGGTCATTGAAGCGCGCAACGAAGCCGCGACCATCCTCGACGCGCTTGACAAAGGCAAGAAGAGCCCGGCCTGGGGTCATCTCTCCACCGGCGAAAAGAAAAAGATTGCCAAGATGGAGAAGGCTCTGATCGCTGTGAAGAACGAAGACGACTATCAAGCCATCCGCAAAGCCATCGATGCGCTCAATCAGGGCACGACGCGGCTGGCCGAGTTAATGATGGACAGCGCCGTCTCGACCGCGCTGAAGGGCAAAACGATGGACGAGGCCGACATGGGCGAAGGTCCCACAGCACCGCACCCCATGGCGAAAGCGGAATTTGAATAAGTAGCGCGCCGGCGTCTCGCCCTCGCAGCGTGAGCAACGAAGCAGTGAAGGATTTTAGAGGAGCAGCAATGCCAGAAGAAAAATCGCAAGGCGCCGGCACAGTCACTGAAGAAGCCCCCGGCGAAAATACCGTCCAGATTACATTCCTGCCCGAGGGCAAGACGGTCCAGTTTGAGCACGGCAAGCTGCCATACGAAGATCATGGCAAGGAAGAGTCGATTCTCGATATCGCGCTAAACTATGGAATCCCGCTCGACCACGCCTGCGGCGGCAATTGCGCCTGCACCACCTGCCACGTCTGGATTAAAGAGGGTGCTGAGAATCTTTCTCCGATGGATGACGATGAAGCTGACCGTCTGGACATGGCCGCCGACTTGCAGTTAAACTCGCGTCTCGGTTGCCAGGTGCAGATCACGAAGCCGGGTAAGGTAGTGGTCGAGATCCCCGCCTGGAACCGCAATTACATTTCGGAAGAACATCACTAAATCGATCATCTGGCTCTGAGGAATCTATGCCAAAATCTCTTACCTGGGACGACGCCGAAGACTTGGGCATCCTCCTCTCCGAAGTTCATCCCGAGCTTGATCCGCTCACCGTCCGCTTCACCGACTTACATCGTTATGTAACAGAACTGCCTGATTTCAAGGGAGATCCGAAAACTTCCAACGAGGGAAAGCTTGAAGCCATCCAGATGGCTTGGCATGAAGAATTTCAGGACCGCACGCAAGGCTAGGCAGGGCGCTTCCCTGCTGCTTTTCGATCGAGCAAAGGGCTTCCCAGCGCCGCGCATAGTTTTACATCTTCGTGACAATTCGCGGCCCGATCATGCGTAACCTTGCATTGCTCCTGTCTGCTCGGAACTTCCACACAAGGTTCCTCGCGGGCATCAGCATCTCTCTCCGTTCAACTGCAAAGGGCCCGGCGCTCAACCCGGACCCTCTTTTTTCTTCCCTGCAAATAACTGACCTTGATGAGAAATTACCCCACGGCTGCCGGAACTGGCTCTTCCACACTCGCCTCCCGTAAAAACTTGGCGGCTTCCTCTGGCGGCGTCGGATTAATGTAAAAGCCCGTGCCCCACTCGAATCCGGCGGTCTTGGTGAGTTTCGGCATGAATTCCATGTGCCAGTGATAGTGATCGTTAGTCGGATCCTGCGCCGGCGATGTGTGAATCACCAGATTGTAGGGCGGATTATCGAGCACTCGATCGGCCTTAATCAGCAACGTCTTCAGCGCCTTGGCCAGGTTCTCGAACATGTGCGAGGACGAGTTCTCGAACGCCGATTCATGCTGCTTGGGCAGAATCCAGGTCTCGAACGGGAAGCGCGGTGCGTAGGGCGCGATGGTCAGGAAGTTCTCGTTCTCAGCCACCACGCGGCTCCCGTTTTCTATTTCCTGCTGGATAATGTCGCAGAATACGCAGCGCTCCTTGTATAGGAAGTACTGCTTCGCGCCTTCCAGTTCCTGAGTGACGTTGATGGGTAGAATCGGCAGCGCGATGAGCTGCGAGTGCGCATGCTCCAGCGACGCTCCGGCGGCCTCACCGTGATTTTTAAACAGCAGGATGTACTTAAACCGGCGGTCCTTCTTAAGATCGAGAATGCGGTCGCGAAATGTCCACAGCACATCTTCAATCCGTTTAGGGGGAAGGGTTGCGAGACTGGCGGTGTGGTCGGGAGTTTCGATTATCACTTCATGTGCCCCGATACCGTTCATCCGGTCAAACATTCCTTCGGCCTGGCGGTTCAGCGTGCCTTCAATGCCGAGGGCGGGAAACTTGTTAGGTACCACGCGCACCGTCCACCCTGGTGTGTCCCGCTGGGACGCCGGTCCACCATTCGATCCTGGACGGTAGGCTTGAATCTCAGGAGGTGTCTTACCTTCGTTGCCATAGCAAAAGGGGCAGAATCCGCCCTTCAACTTCACATTCTCTCGGGCAAAATCGGTTGGGCGCTTGGCTCGATCCGTGGAAATAATCACCCAGCGGCCAACAATAGGATCTTTTCTCAACTCCGGCACTCAAGAACCTCTTTATCAGAATAAGCGCGAATTTTATTCTAAGCCGTCAGAGAGGAATTACGAAACAGCTCAATCTGCGGCCGGCTGGCTGGCAAACGGTCTTTAGTATACGCTGACCACCTCGAAACGCCACTGGCACGAAGGTGGAAGCCGGCGCTGATACTCGCGCAGCACGGCCGCTATTTCGCGTCGCTTCTGGCGATCCACTGCCGCTACTCCGGTCTTCAGGTCGCGGGTGCTTCGAGTCTTAACTTCGACGAAGCAAAGCACATCCTTCTCCCAGCCGATCAGATCGATCTCGCCGCGGCACCGCGGCGACCGGAAATTCCGCGCCACCATGGTATAGCCCTGCTTTCTGAGATGAAAGTAGGCCGCTTCCTCGGGCCCGCCGCCCGGTACGCAGGTGAGCAGGAGAGTCGTCAGGCGGCAGGGTGCGCTCCGCCAGCCAGTCAAGGACTTTAATCGGCGCCTGCGTTGCCCGTCCCGAAAGCACAGAGAAAAACCCCCGGCTTTTATGCTATTTACCCTGCCCCAGACTGGATGTGATAGATGTCACAAATCCGGCGCGGAAAACCGATCCGGGAAACTCGAATCCTCAGTCAAGTCTCCTCTCGATTCCTCCCGATCCCGTACTCGCAGCCTCGCAACAGGTTTATAATCTCGAAAGCTGTACTGCACGCATGACTGATCAACTTAGAAAAAAATTGCAGGAAGAAGTCGACGCGCTGGAGCACGAACTGGTACACGAGCTACCCAAAGAAATCAAGCGCGCCGCAGCTCTCGGCGACCTCAGCGAGAACGCCGAATATCACATGGCCAAGCAGCGTCAGGAATTCGTCAAGGCACGCTTTCGCCAGCTCGGGAAGCGTCTCGCGGATCTTTCCCTGACTAACATGAACAATATCCCCAGGGACAAGGTGGGGCTCGGTTCCACGGTCAAGGTATATGACAGCACCAAGAATGAAGAAATCGAGTACAAGCTCGTGACCAGCGAGGAGTCCGACGTAGGCGCAGGCAAGATATCGACCACTTCACCCATTGGCCGCGCCCTGCTCAACAAGAAAGTCGGCGACGAAGCCACCGTTATCACCCCCAACGGCAAGCGCGAGCTGGAGGTTTTGAGTCTGATCACGGTCCACGACGAGACTGACCGTGAAAAGGCAGGTGCCTGATGTCAGCTTCGCCCAACCGAAGCTGGACCAGCGCCTTTGGCCGCGCTTGCGGCGTGTTGCTGGATACTATCGTCAGCTGGCTTGCCCTCTCACGCATCAACCCCAACGTGCTGACGTTCATGGGATTAGTGGTGAATACCTGGGCAGCGATCCTGTTCGGGTCCGCCACGGCGGCAACCCAGAAGCGCATGTTTTTTCTGGCCGGCCTGGTGATCATTTTCTCCGGCTTCTTCGATCTGGTGGACGGCCAGGTGGCTCGCGCCACCAACCGCGTCACCCGCTTCGGAGCATTTTTCGATTCGGTGGTCGATCGCTACAGCGACGCTTCCCAATTCCTCGGCCTCCTGGTTTTCTATGCGCGGGGTGACCGCTTCTTCTACGTCGTGCTCACCGCCTTCGTAATGGTCAGCGCTATCATGGTGAGCTACACACGCGCCCGCGCCGAATCGCTTATTGGATCCTGCCGCGTCGGCTTCATGGAACGTCCGGAGCGGTTAGTGCTGGTAATCATCGGCGCGCTCTTCAACCGCATGGCGCCCGTATTGTGGATAATCGCGGTCCTCTCCACTCTTACTGTGATCCACCGCATGCGTTATACCTGGACTCGCACCCAGGACGCTCCGCCAGTTGTTGCGGCCAAAGCGGGCCACGCGGCGTAGGGGAGATTCCCAGTTTCCCGGCAGTGCGATGCTAGACTAATCAGTCGTTTCAAATTTTTCTGAGGATTTTCCTTGCCGAGTGATCCTGTTTTGGTTGTTCACGGCGGCGCTTGGGCCATGCCTGATGACATGGTGCAGGCGCACCTGCATGGGGTGCGCAACGCACTGGTCGCAGGCTGGCGCGTGCTGGAGCGCGGCGGCCCAGCACTGGATGCAGTCGAGGAAGCCGTCGTCATCATGGAAGATGACGAAACCTTCGACGCAGGCCGGGGAAGCTTTCTGAATCGCGACGGCAAGGTGCAGTTGGATGCGCTGATCATGGACGGTTCTACGCTGCGGGCAGGGGGCGTGGGATGCGTGGAACGATTGAAAAATCCAATACGAGCGGCGCGCAAGATTCTGAGTGAGAGCCCCCACGTGTATTTTGTAGCCGAAGGCGCGGAACAGTTCGCCGCGGAGCATGGCGTTGCCCTCTGCCGGAACGAAGACTTAGTAGTTGCCCGCGAAGTGGAACGCCTGCGCGAATATCAGGAGTTGGCGGCCCGCGGATCCGGGAATGATGGAGAAGATCTATTCGCGCCTTCGATTTCACACGATACCGTAGGAGCGGTGGCACTCGATCGCGGCGGCAACATCGCGGCGGCGACCTCGACTGGGGGAACTCTGAACAAGGCTCCCGGACGTCTGGGCGATTCGTCGCTGATCGGATGCGGTTGCTACGCTGATAATCTGAGCGCGGCGGCTTCGACCACAGGTTGGGGCGAACCAATTATGAAGTTGGTGTTGGCCAAGTGGACTGCAGACCGCGTGTCAGCAGGAAATCTGCCCGAGTGGGCGGCACAGGAGGCCATGAACTACTTGAAACAGCGATTGAATGGGCACGGTGGAATTATCGTGCTGAACGCCCAGGGACAATTCGGCATCGCGCACAACACCCCGCGCATGGCCTGGGCGTGTAAAACAGCGAAAAAGGAAGAAGCCGGCATCGAACGCGGCGCAATGTGATCGTGCGCTGCCATGTGCAAGTCAGCCGTTTTGACCCGCTGGCGGGAGACGCGATTTGCGATTTTGCTTTGCAAGGGCGGCGACTTCAGCCGCGCCGCAAACATCCCATAAAAACCTAACAGCGGCTTTAAGCCGCCCGGCGGCGCATGTCCAAGAAGTTCGCCATCTCGACTATCGACACCCTGCGTCAGCATGGGTTTCAAGCCTACCTGGTGGGCGGGTGTGTGCGCGATCTCCTGCTTGGACGCGAACCAGCGGACTTCGACGTAGCAACCAGTGCTACGCCCACGCAAGTCATGGAAACTTTCCCCGAAACCTATGCCGTCGGAGCGCAATTTGGTGTTGTGCTGGTGCCCTCGCCAGGCGGCGAATGTGCGAACGGTGAGAAGGGGACGTCGAAGTCGTACCTTGTGGAAGTAGCGACCTTCCGCAGCGATTTGGGATATTCCGACGGCCGCCATCCCGATGAAGTTCGATTCACCCAGGATCCCCGCGAAGACGCGGCCCGCCGCGACTTTACGATCAATGGCATGATGCTCGATCCGGTGACCGGCGAGTTGCTTGACTTTGCCGGCGGGCGAGAAGATCTGGAGGCGAAACTAATCCGCGCCATCGGCGATCCCAATCGTCGCTTCGGGGAAGACAAACTGCGGATGTTACGCGCCGTCCGTTTTGCAGCACGCTTTGAATACGAAATCGAAGCCGACACTCTGGCCGCTATCCAGTTGCTCGCCAGAGACATTCAGCTGGTCTCGCGCGAGCGGGTTCGCGATGAACTCACCAAGATGCTCACCGAGGGCCACGCTCGACGCGCTTTCCTTCTGCTCGATCAAACCGGTTTGCTTAAAGAAGTCTTGCCCGAGATTTCAGTGATGAAGGGAGTTCAGCAACCGCCGGAGTTTCATCCCGAAGGCGACGTGTTCGTGCATACGCTGATGCTGCTCGAAAATCTGCCGCTTCCTTGCCCACCCACGTTGGCTTGGGGAGCCCTGCTGCACGACGTAGGCAAACCAGCGACATTCCGCGTCGCTCCCGACCGCATCCGTTTCGATGGCCACGTGGAGGTCGGCGTTAAAATTGCGGAGGAGATTTGCACGCGTCTGCGTTTTTCAAATCACGACACAGACCAGGTGCTCTCTCTGGTCGACAATCACATGCGCTTCGGTCACGTCACGCGCATGAAGGAATCGACCTTGAAGAAATTCATGCGACTCCGCGGCTTCGACGAACATCTTGCCTTACACCGCGCCGATAGTCTCGCCAGCCATGGCAATCTCAGCACGCATGACTTTCTGCAAAAGAAGCTCGCGGAGATTCCTCCGGAAAACATTCGCCCCGCTGCGTTGATGACAGGAGACGATTTGATCGCCGCCGGATATGTTCCGGGCCCCAGGTTCGGGGAAATTCTTGAAGCTGTGGAGGATGCTCAACTGGAAGGGCGACTGCTTTCGCGCGAGGACGCTCTCGAGTTCGTCAAGAACGCGTTCCCTCTTTGATAGTGCAGTCTCGAGGAAGGTCACGTCGGATTAATCAGAGTGCTAGAATCGAGGCTCCGACTGTGTTTAAGAAACTGAAACACCATGCTTCACCAGGAGTGCATTTGGAGCAGGTTGGCGTGGGATTAGAAAAGATCGTGGCGGGCTCGCTGCGTCGGGTTCCGAAGGGCGAAGCGCCTCTGCTTGCCTGGCCCCTGGTTTGCGGCTCCGTCGTGGCCGAGCGCACACGTGCTGTTCAGTTTGCCGATGCAGTTCTCCGCGTTGAAGTTCCCGACGCGGCATGGCAACGTGAGATGCATAGCATCGCTTTCCGTTATCTTGCCACCCTGAATCGTTACGGTGGCGAAAAAGTGGAGAGGATCGAGTTTGTGATTTCACAAGGAAAGCAGGAATGAGTCGAGGGAAGATGAAAGTTACGGAACGGGACGTGACCCACGTAGCTGATCTCGCCAACCTGGAACTTTCCACGGACGAGCGAACCGGCATGGTGCGCGATCTGAACTCCATTCTCGATTACATCGAGATGCTCAACGAACTGGATACGTCGAAGATCGAGCCGATGGCTCAAGTATCAGACCGCTATGGCGTGGACGAATCGAAACAGGGTAGTGACCGATTTGCCTATGCGAATCGCGAAGATATCCCAGAGGGACTGCGGAAGGCCCTGTCCCAGGAGTCGGCCCTGGCAAACGCGCCCGATGCGGATGGAACTTTCTTCCGGGTGCCGAAGGTGATTGAGAGGTAGTGGCCAGCGGTCCGTCTGCGATGTGCGGTGTTTACTGACCACCTTAAGTCTTCCATGGAACTGACTCAACACACAGTTGACTCTGCTCGCTCCGCAATACAGGAGCGCAGGACCACTGCGCTCGCGCTCGCCGAGGCGCACTACGCGCGCATCCAAAAAGAGGACGGGCAAATCGGCGCGTATCTCACCCTCTGCAAAGAGCGCGCTCTCGAACAAGCGGATTCGATCGACCGCATGGCCGCCGAAGGTAAGCCCCTGCCGCCGCTGGGCGGTGTTCCGGTCGGTATCAAGGATGTGCTGTCGACTCGGGGAGTGCGCACCACGGCAGGATCGAAAATTCTCGGCAAATACATTCCACCGTACGACTCGACCGCGGTCTTGCGCATGGAAGCCGCAGGCGCCGTGATTCTCGGCAAAACCAACTGCGACGAGTTTGCCATGGGTTCTTCGAACGAGAACTCCGCGTTCCATCCCGTACGCAATCCTCGCGATTTGACGCGCGTGCCCGGAGGATCTTCAGGCGGTTCCGCGGCCGCAGTAGCTGCAGATATGGCGGTGGTCGCCCTCGGTTCCGACACCGGTGGTTCGATCCGGCAGCCGGCGTCCTTCTGCGGCGTAGTGGGACTGATGCCCACCTACGGGCGCGTCTCCCGCTACGGCCTGATCGCCTTTGCCTCTTCGCTCGATCACATCGGACCGCTAGCCAGGACAGTGAAGGACGCGGCTCTGGTGCTGCGTACACTCGCCGGTCGCGATCCCATGGATTCGACCTCAGCGAATGTGCCCGTACCGGATTATGTCGCCGCTCTTGACGAGCCCGTGCGCGGCGTGAAGCTGGGCGTGGCGAAGGAATATTTCGGCGACGGATTGGAGGACGAAGTCCGCCACGCCGTGGAATCGGCGATCGACAAGTTGAAAATCTTGGGATGTGAAGTGGTTCCTGTCTCGTTACCGCACACCCCCTACGCAATTCCCACCTACTACCTGATCGCAACTGCGGAAGCATCCTCCAACCTGGCCCGCTACGACGGTGTTCGCTACAGCTATCGGGCATCGGGAGTGAAGTCGCTCTCGGAGATGTATCGTCGCACTCGCGATGAGGGCTTCGGCGCCGAAGTAAAGCGTCGCATCATGCTCGGCACTTACGCGCTGAGTGCAGGGTACTACGATGCGTATTATTTGAAAGCGCAGAAAGTACGCACGCTGCTCGCGCGCGATTTCGAGGACGCCTTCCGCCAGGTGGATGCAATCATCACGCCGACCAGTCCGACGGCCGCGTTTCGATTGGGTGAGAAGTCTAACGATCCGCTCGCCATGTACCTGGCTGATATCTACACGGTGACAGCCGATCTCGCCGGCATTCCGGGGATTTCAATTCCGTGCGGCTTGACGAAGGATAAGCTTCCGATCGGACTGCAGATTCTGGGTAAGCATTTTGACGAGGCGACCATTCTTCGGATCGCGCATGCCTATGAAAAAGAGGCTCAGATTGGATCGTAATAGCGCTCTCCCGCGCAGGCCCGGCAAAGCACCTTCTCTGCGGTACGAACTTCTCTGCGGAAGTTGATGCCTTCGCCACATAGTTCGCACACAATGCGTTCTCCTTTATATCCTGGAAATTCTTCAGGCGGCAGTTCGACCTTCACCCATTGCATCGTGAAAAGATCGTCGTCCGTGATCTCACGGTAGGCCAGCATCTGCTGCTGATTCTTGTCTGCGATTTCGGGATGCATCTGGCGGGCAAGATTCTTCGAAGATTCTCTGGCCGCGATACGAATTGCTTTGCCACTGCTTACATCCACGAACGTCGCCGCAACTTTCCCCCAGTCGCGGAACTTCAGTGCACGTTTACCCAGACGGCAACCCGTGACTACAGCAACCGCATCGGTGGCGCAGCGGTCGATTTCGACGAAGGTGACGAGCCGCTTGCGGTCGTTGCCGTGCGGATCATCGATCCCGAGCTTGATCAGGCCCAGCATCGCCAACCGCACACCAAGAACTTGTCCAGCGCAGAGATGCCCGTGAGCCTGCTCGGCATCGCGGAGATATTCGTCGAGGGATTTCATAGAGAGCTGACAGCGTTTCGCCATCAGCTTTCAGCTTACCACCGGCAGGATCACTTCACTTCCTTCTCCAGCGCACACCGTCCTTTGTATTCTCGATGATGATGCCCGCGCCGGTGAGTTCCGCGCGCAGAGCGTCGGAAACCTTGAAATTGCGGGCATCCCGGGCCGCTCCCATCTCAGCGATTTTCCGTTCGATATCGGCGTCGGAAAGTTGATCGGACTGTACCGCCTGCCGTAACTCCGCGCTGATGTCTTGTTCTCGGCCTTCGGTCGACGCCCAATCTAAAACCTGCTTCATCTTCGACCCATCATCATCCTGGAGCACGGCGAAAATCTCATCAAACTTTCCCAGCGCGGTAAGCAACGCTGCAACATCATCCTGCCTGATTTCACGCGCATCGAAGGCGGCATTGGCGCGGCGCACCATTTCAAAGATGGAGGCCTGCGCTTGCGCCGTGTTCAGGTCGTCGTCCAACGAAGCCGTCATCCGGTCAAGTGTCTCGCTCGCAAGCGATTTCATTCCCGGATTGCTGCCCGACTCAAAATTCCCTGAGGTCAGCCGCTGGCGAAAATTGCGGAGTCGTTCCACCGACACAGCCGCTGACTTCAGCCCATCAAACGTAAAATTCAACTGATTACGATAAGGCACCGAGGCAAGAAGATAGCGGATCGACGAGGGTTTATGTCCCTTCAGCACCAGGTCTCGCAAGGTATAGAAATTTCCCAGACTCTTGGACATTTTCTCGCCCTCAACCAGCAGGAAGCGGACATGAAACCAGAAACGGGCGAACGTCTTTCCGGTGAGTGATTCCGATTGCGCGATCTCGTTTTCGTGATGCGGGAAAACCAAGTCTTCTCCGCCAGCATGCAGATCGAACGTCTCACCCAATTCTTCCATGGACATCACCGAGCACTCCAGGTGCCAACCCGGCCGTCCCGGCCCGATCGAAGTATCCCAGAAAGCCTCGCCTGGCTTGGGCGCTTTCCAGATAGCAAAGTCGCGCGCGCTGTCTTTTTCGTATTCGTCCACATCAACGCGGGCCCCGTCGATCATCCCGCCAAAGTCTTTCTTGGAAAGTTTGCCGTACTGCGGAAAGCTGGCAATTCGAAAGTAATAGGATCCATCGTCGGTGCGGTAGGCGTTGTTCTTCTCGACAAGTTTTGCCACGAAGTCCGCCATCGGCAAAATGTGCTCGGTAGCTCGCACCAGAGTGGGTTGTTCAATGCCGACCAGGGTAGAGTCTTCCAGAAATGCTTTCTCGAACTTCGCGGTATATTGCTGAACGCTCACTCCGTCGCTGGCAGCGTTGCGGATAATTTTGTCGTCAACGTCTGTGATGTTCATGACGTAGCGCACTCTGTAGCCGCGCTGGCGCAGGAATCGCTGCAGTATATCTACGGCAATGAATGTACGGAAGTTGCCGATGTGGCCATAGCCGTAAACGGTTGGGCCGCAGGCATACATGCGGACTTCACCGTCGCGAAGGGGAAGGAATTCCTCGATCTGCGACGACATAGTGTTGTAGAGGCGTAGGGCCATAGGATGGTGTGCGCTCAGAAGACGAACCTCCAATTCTAGGGGGATGCGAGAAAGAGGGTCAACTGGCAGGGATATCGGCCGAAGAATTTGGCACCAACGCATGAGTCTGCGTGTGAGAGCGCAGCCTCTGTTGTACGAGAAAGACGTAGTGCAGAGCCGAAATGATCGTGAACGCAAATGTGGCGCGCAGGAAAACGGTGCGTGTAATCCATACCCACCGTTGCGGCCGCAGACTAAGCAGCATCACGAAGAAAACCGCGGCGATCTGAGAAAAGGTGTTTGCTTTGCCAAAAATACTAGGCTGGAAGTTGCGCAGTCCCGCAATGGCAAACAGCACGGCACTGGCCGCCAGGATGGAGATATCACGGCTGAAAACCAGCACAAAGAACTTCCACGGAATCTTATGCAAGATGGAGAGCACCAGAAACAGAGTACTCAATAAGAGTTTATCCGCAATGGGATCGAGATACTGGCCGAGCAAGGTCTGCTGGTGCAACTTGCGGGCCAGCAAGCCATCCAGGCCATCGCTGAAGCCTGCAATCACGAAGAGAACCAAAGCCCAGTGATAGCGGCCGTCGACCAGTTCGATCACGATGAAGGGAACGAAAATCATGCGCAGCATCGTGAGCTGGTTGGGCGCGGTGAAGACCTGAGAGAGCCTCATGCGGATTCTTTCTTCGGAAGGGCTGTGCGTCGCGCCGCACTCTCCTCACAATCGATCGTGCTCGTGCTGCCGGGCAACCGAGATCCCAGCGTTTCAGCTGGACGAAGACCGGTCTTGGTCGAAAAGCGCTGCGAAAGTGAAGGTAAACTCCCGTCGGGCAGATCAAGTTCGACGCGTTCAATGCGATGCATTGGGAAAAAAACCACAGCCGGCGTGAAGGGTTCACCATCTTTCACCATCACCACAAGGTCTTCAAAAGAAGCCAACTCAATACCACTCAAGCTGACCCCTTCGGGCGCCAACGAAAGAATCATGCCCCAGAATTTGTCTCGGGGATTGCCAAGGGTCACGACGACCATCGACCCAGGAACGAAAGGATCGCGGGCGGGCGTTCGTGCGCTAGCGTTGTTATCGTCCCGCTGAGAGTTTCCATGCATGCAACGATTGTCGCCGCCGCCGCCCGGACTTTGCAACTGGCAAAGGCGGTTCACCCGGCTTGTGAATCGCTGGACACCGTTGCCCGCCACTAAGCATGACGTTGCGTTTTCTTGCTGGCCTTCCGTTGCGTTCTTTGAGATCTCTTCATTGCTTTCCGCTGTTTCTTAGCTGCTTTCTTTGTAGCTTTTCGCTGCTGCTTCGCCGCCTTTCGCGCTTCGCGCCCGTTCTCGCCGATGTTGGTTCGTTCAGTCTTGCCGGGCATCGCCCACGCAACGCTCGAGGCGAGCAGCAACATTAAAGCCGCAATTCGTTTCATAACCTCTCCGCATGGAAGATCTTCAGCGATCTTACACCGAAGTCGCGCCGCGTTGCGCAACCTCGTCCATCGACGGACCATCGCATATAAAAACTCAGTTGCCGCAGCAGCTGTTAATAGGAACCGGAACATGATTCAGTGACGGCTGCAAGCTCCTACTCAGGTGACCAGGCTGAAAATCAGTGGACGCGAACAACGATGTAAGCAAGCAAGAAAATTCATAAAGTTACGACTGCGAGAGGAGGCACCGAACCGTCCTATGGGGGGAATCAAAATTCAGAGTTGAGAGTCCTTTCCAGAGGCTGGGAAACTCTTTGTAGGGGCGAAGCGACTATACGCCGGTGTCGGTAAACGCGGCAAAGCCCACGAGCGCATGCCGGCTAATCGCACTGCGGTTATTGACTTTTATTTCGCCGGCGCGAGTATCGCATCCAGCCGATCTGGGGTTGTCTCGACTCTCTCCAAGTGCGGGTAGCGCATTCCGCCGTGGTAGCCCAGAGAGATTGTGACAAATTCGTCACCACGCTTAAGCAAGAGTTTGATTGGTTCCTGACTTTTCTCTGCGGCGAGGATGGTTTCGCGCAGGACTGCGGGAGTGTACTTCTGATCGTTGACGGCTTGCAGTTGCATATCCGGCGTGATGCCAGCTTTGAAAGCCAGACTGTCCCACCAAACCTGATCAATGCCGCCATGGGAGTCAGGGCCGCCGATGTCTGACTTTACCGAGAAGCCCAGTGAGGTAGCGAAGCTCACTCCACGAACGCTGTCTGCCTTCTTCAGCCACTCCGGTTCGTTATCGTTGTAGACAAGCCGATATCCGCCCTGCGTAAACCCGTTCTCCGGAACGTTCGGGTTGACCTCGTAAACCCGGGCACGGAGCAATCCTGCCCAATCGTAGGGTTGCACGGTATTCAAGGCCTTCACGATGTCGTCAAACGTATAAGTCACGGTGATATAGCTCCCATTATCGATCCCGAAAAAGAGCTTCGCGAAATCGTCAAGAGACTTCTTTCCGCCGCTCAGTTCGCGGATCTTCGTGTCGGCGTCGAGCCAGACAAGGTCTGACTCCGGATAGTAGTCGTAGGCACGCTGCCAGCTTTGCCAGGTCCCCGGGACAAAGCGAGACGAAATAATGGGCTCGTTGGTGGTGTCTTGCAAAGAGCGCCAGGTGCGTCCCTGGCTGATTTCGAAGCCCGCGGCGATTTGTGCGAATACATCGCGGGCCTGCTCGGGAGTACGCATTCCGGAACGCGCTGTGAGCACGTTGCCGTAATAGTCCGTCAATCCCTCATAAACCCATAGCAGGTCGTTGCGCATGGGGACGTTGAAGTTGGGTGTCCACAAGTCAGCCGGCCGGCGGAACTTGCCGTTCCACGAATGGGTGTATTCGTGGGGCAGGAGAGCCCGGCCGGCAACTCCTGCACCCCAGTCCGTGAAGTAATTGGCGCGAGAACCGTCCTCACTCGATTGATGGTGCTCCAGGCCTTTGCCGCTGACGATGTCGCTGACAGAAAAGAGAAAATCATAGCGATCGTAGTGATGCGAATTGAAAAGCTTCTGCGCCTCGATCACAAGGTTCTTGTGGTATTGCAGTTCTTCCGGAGTGATCTCTAGATCGGCAGGTTTGTCGGCGAAGACATCGAGGTACACCGGGTTGTCCGGCCCAGTGGACAGGTCTAAACGCTTGAAGTTGACGCCCGCATAAAGGGGGGAATCGACGAGCGTATTCAGCGTCGTTCCTTTGAACTGAACCAGATTGCCATTCTGCGATTTCACGTCCAGGGAGCAGGCGAATTGCCATGCCTCCGGCAAACGGATCGCAGTTTCGAATTTGATATCGCGGGAGAAGTGTCCCGCGGGATAGAGAAGCACGCTGTTCCAGGTAACGTCGGCGAACTTTGCGGAAATGCGGCCTCGTTTTGGATCCTGCGGGGCCAAGTACTGGAAATTTATATCCAGTGTTGTTGCATCTTTTGGCGCCTCGACATGGAACGCGTACATGTCCACGCGGTCGCGCACCCATGGAAGGCGTTTGCCATTCACCGTGACGATGAGGCCGGCGAGTTCGCTCGCTGGGTTCGACGGCGAGTGCGTCCCGGGAAGCCACTCAGGGTAGAGCAGCGTAATATCGCGGCCTTTGATGGGAATCGTCTCATGCACGCTCAGTATGCGATCCGTTATGTTGGTGGCATCGACGAGCAGCGAAATCGTGCCGGGATAAGGCGTGTCAGCCGGCGCAACAATGGGCGGAGGAAGCGGTGCGGGCTGCGGGCCAGGTGAATTCTGCGCGTACGCAGTTGCGCTTAGGGCAATGCATAGAGCCGCGAAAACCGCTGCGGCGCCTCTATGACGGGAAAATGAATGCCGCATGCAGATCCTCCGAAACTCCGAACTTTAAACGATGTGGTAGGGAAATGGTTTGGTCGATCACTCGGGCAGAATCCTACGTGCGCGGAACGTTCAAGTCAATGAAGCCGGGGATTTAGCGAGGCCTCAAAAGGATGGCTGACGTAAAACCGTCATAACGCCCATCTACCGAGTTCCGACCGCGGACTAGAGGACGCCCGGAGAAGGCGCCGACGATGGAAGAAATATCATCTCTCATAGCTCATCCGCGATTTTGCGAAACGTACGCTTTTGGTACGGTCAGTCGGCCGCTGGCAAGACAATGGCGGGGTGCGGCTGCACTGCCAGGACCATTCCTAATACGACCCTATCTGAACCTCTCTCGTTGGCGTTTTCAACGTGTGATCAAAGAACAACCAACCACGGGAACACCCGGGGGGTACCCCCGCTACCTAGGTAGTGAGGGCTATGGGTAGCAAGTGTCATTTTCGGAAGAAGAATGGCTCGCGTTGTGGCGCAAACGCGCAGTGGTCCTTGGAGGAGAAGTCTTGCTCCTGCCACAGCGAACTGCGCGCCTCTGCCAAGGATGTGGAGGCGAACTCGAATAGAGCCAGTTTCAGCCTGGCCACCGCCCCGGTACAAACGACAGAACGGCACACCGGCTGCGTGTTTGAGCGCGTCCGGTGGTATATTTGCTCAGAGTAGAGAGCCGAACTTACCGCATTCCCGTCTGACGACTGCGTGCGAGAAATCTCTTTCTAATGTTTGCGGGTGGTAACTCTTTAGGAACATCCACCGACAGACTACCACAGACACCAAGCTCGTAGATGTAGGCCAGAACAGTTTCAAAAGCCATAGATGAAACGAAAGTACAGAACTTGTCACTAAGTGGGTGGAGGTGGGGTTTCATGGCCAACACACAAACCGATATAATCGCTCGCTACGGAAACTGGTTTAAGGGCGACGACGACTTGTTCACACATTGTCTGATTCTGAGGAACGGCGAATGCCGTCTGCTGGGGCAGGGCTTGCGAGCGGTCACTCTAAGCAAGTTCAAAGCGCCGGCCGCGAAGTTAAAGAAACTGAAAGCCGAGCTCGCCGCCATTCCCCCAGCGTGGCCCGATGCCAGCTATACAGGATACAATTTCATCACCGACGCCGAATCGCTGACCGCAAGCGAGATCGCCGTCTACGGCAAGAAGGCCGGCGGTGGACTACCCGGATATTTTGTTCCGCCAGTCGGCTCCGAGGCAGCAACTCTGGTCAAGGCGATCGCCAACATTGATTGAGGGTCCCGCACGCCGTATATCGCTCGCGCTGGCGTGCTCGACGCCCCGCCCCGGTTCCGCATCTGCCCTCGGTGAAGCTGGTGAAAAAAGTTCGGGTGGGATCCAAAGTGCGACGCGTGTATCGGGCAAGACGGGAGCTGACGGAGCACAGAATCAAGAACTCCTCGCACACGGCTGGCAAGAGGGTCCCCATCAAGGCTCTCTAGATCCCGAGATCAGCGATCATCTGAAGATCGTCAGCACGCCTAAGAAACTTCAGCTCTCTGAGATCATGAACGCGCAGAAGGTCAAACTCGACAACAGCGTCCAAAGATGGCCAGCCTTTCGGACATGCGGCATAGCCATCTTGTCGCAGCCACCGATGCTGCAGTCCACCATCAGCCAGTGGTAGCGCAAGAAAAGAGTGATCCACGATACGCAGTTCAGAGTCGTCGCCTGCATGAAGACTCGCATCGAGTGCATACACGATGCATTCATCCCCTACTGAGGAGCCACATTCCTGGCGGACGTTCATCCGTCTCATGAGATGAGGGTGTGTGGAGAGGAACTGCTCGCCAATCCCGAAATGGTTCTTCCGAAGATCGCAAAATGGTTGGGACTTCGGTCCGATACAATCGCAATTGATTGCATGAAGTACCCTGAGAAATGGCCCTTCGCGAGCGTGGGGCCGCGAAATGCTCGGTTTGGGAATGATCCGAACTTCTGTCAGAAGCCGACGCTTCAAGTTAATCAGCGCAAACAACAGAGACTAGACGGTACCCTACCTTGGAGACCGGATGCGGCCGGGATCAAGCCTGAGGTTCGCCGGCTTGCAGAGAAGTTCGGCTACGAGTGACACCCTATGCTACCCGACCCGCCGCTCGACTCCCAGACGACGTTGCCGGTAGAGCTCCCGCGTCACAACCGATTGCATGCGCCTTTCATCGAGTTCGGCACCTAGAAACCACTTGATCCGCGCACTCGTTTCTTGCGGGTTGTCGATCGTCTGATTGTAATCAACATAGAGAACGCGAAAGTTTCGTGTGGTTGCCAACCAGGCCTCGAATGCTCTGAGTTCGTCACGAAAAAGTCCGATCAGTTGGCGTGATTCGTCTGGAGAAACTTGAGTGCCACTCCGACGCAACATTTCGTCCTGCGAAGCGACAATCTCTTCCACAACTCGCCGCATGAAAATCACGTTGTAGGGAAGCGAGGGCGGGAGATCATGAACTAAAAGATAAACCATCTTCACCGCTTTTCCACTCGCTCCTGCCACCCATGATGAGTTTTGTTTGAGCAGTTTTACGGGTTCGTACTCGTAGTACCCGTTAGGATTGTCCAAGTCGGCTTTTCTCACACCATCGACAAGGAGGGGGACTCCTCCGGCCTCGAGCATTCGCATCATCATCGACGTGCCAGACCTCGGCAACCCAGTCACTACAACTATCGGCGCAGCTTGTGCCGTAGGAGAATCCATCATCGCGGTCGTCCAGAACATGAGGGTTGGTGCGGCTTGCGTGCCGAAACCAGCAGATAATTGCTGGTTATCCGATCTCTCAGCGTCAGGCTCACCGCGACGCTTTCGAGCGCAGATGGCCAAACCTGTCTGGTCAGAACTTTAGTGTAGACGTACTCGAAACAGTGATCTCGAAATCCCTCCCAGCATTGTTGTCGCGCCTCCACAATGCGCACATTTTCAAACCCGATACCTTGAAGGATCGACCGGTATTGAGAGGTGTCAGAAACAAAATTCGCTACGGGAATGCGCTTCGTCAGCGACGCAATTTGTCGCGACCGCAAAAGGATGTCCGACAAAGCTAGGCATCCGTCAGGTTTAAGTACTCGATACGCTTCACGCAAAAACTTCTGACGCGTGTCGAAATGGAAAGCCGCCTCGACGCACAGAATGTTGTCAAACGTATCGCTAGGGAACTTCAGCTTCGTTGCGTCCATATTGATAAACCGGCACCCTGGAGCCTTTTGACGGCAGGTAGCCAGTTGCTTTTCAGAGATGTTGATCCCGGTAACGCACGAAGGATCGTAATCACGCAAGAGTCGCTTGGTCGACGCACCTTTGCCGCAGGCCACGTCGAGTACGTTCCCGTGCTTGTGGGAAAAGAATCCCACTAAAACGTCGACCAGTTTCTCGGATGCTTCCCGCTGATTGAGGGTCTTCGGATTCCAGTAACCATAGTTGTGGAAGCCACTATGGTCGTAATACGCATCCACGAAGTGCGAATACATTGTGGAGTCGTAACGCCGGTTGATCATTTCGGACAGCGTGCCGTTCTGGCGTGACCGGAGTTCAGCAGGGTAGAGAGCACTTGGCCACGATGCTCGCGGATACGCTTTGGCGAGTATCGGTAGCATCTTATGTCTCAACTCCTTGCCGCTTAGAGCCGAGCCAGATCTCCAACCCTCCGCGTTGGTTGGGCCGGAATTCCCATTCGTCGCGCCCTGACTTGGCTTGACGCACGCGCACAGCAACTTCCGGACCAAAAGGATTCGCCGTGCCGACGAAAAGTCCGAGGGGCGTTGATTGCAGGGTCCGAACGCCGTCGTTGTATGGATTCTCAAAACCGTTCTGCGTGATTGGGTACCAGTTCACTCCATCCGGGCTGCGCCACAGTTCAAATCCGCCGGCGATGTGTGCAAGCTCTTCTACTCCCAGCTTATCTACGATCCACTGGATCTCGGCGCTCCATTGGTCACGCGTCAGGTACGGGAGGAACACGGTCCATTTATAGGTACCGAGGTAGAGCCAGCCGTCGTGAACTGTCATTCGCCAGAAGTATCCATTGAATGGGTTGTCGAAGCCCGGCCCCTTGCCACTCAGAGGAAACTTGTATCCTTCAGGAGTGGAGCGAGGGCTGCCGACGATCAGGTCCCAGGAATCGTCCGGGAGGATTCGAATCAGTTCGGGCGCGGCCGGTCCGACCTTGTTTTCACGATCATAGCCACCGTTTTGAATGGCGGTTCCGACATACAGAGCCCCGTTGAATGGGCACATGCTGATGGCGAGTTCATTAAGGTTACCGCGATAAGCGCCATCTGTAACGACACGGGACCACCGATATGGGTTGCGTCCACCGGGCGTTTTCCAAATCTGAAAGCCCGTGGATGGGTTGAGCGTGCCCACATACAGATGGCCTTCGAAGACCGCCATTTCGAAAAAGGTCTGATTGTTGAGATCTCCGAATCCGAGATCACTGACGGGCTGCCACCCTTGGGTAGCCAGGTTTTCAGTTTCCAGCACAACGGCGGCATTGCAGGCATTCGCCGCGCCGCCCACCCGACCTGTGGGTGAGGTATAAAGCCGCCCATCAAATACCTCAAGAATACGATAGGTGTTAAGCGCAGGGTCTGTCCCAGCCTTCGCTACCGCATCGAAAGTGCGTCCGTTAAGGGTGCGCAGAATTTGTGGTGGCAAGCCCGAGCTGGCAGTTGAGAATCCAGCCACATACAAGGCGTCGCGGTGGAGCGCCATCGAGCGATACCCAATATCGCGCGGCACCATCTTGCCGTCACGCCCGGCCACGCGCGGAGACTGGTAGACAAGATTCCAGATTCTTGATTGCGGTGTGAAGCGCCAGATTTGAGCCCGGAAGTCCAAGTCGTGGAACTGCCGCGGCATTCGGACCGGCCAAGTTTTCATCCATTCCGGGTGATTTTGGTGAATCATGACCAGATTTCCGCGGGAGTTGCCCACGTAAAGCGCGTTGCTGAACCACGCCATGCAATACGCGTAGGCATTGAATCCGTCACCCCAGCCGTTCGCTGCAACCTTGCAAAAGTCGCCTCGCCTGAGGCCGTGGTCATCGGGATGAGCGATTTGCTTATCGGTTGCTGTGTCCGTCCGACAGCATAGGGGGGAGGTCGTCACGGCGTTACTTCCCCCTCCACGTCGGCTTGGTTCTGCAGGGCTCTAGACATCGTGGGTGCATGAAATGTTTTCACGTGCTGGACGAAGAGTTCAGGTCGGGTAATCGGAAAAAAATGGCCAACACCCGGAAGGATCGTCGATTTCAGACCTTGCAAGTGTTCCTTTAGACCCTCGAGCGTCGGCAGACAAAACGAAAACTCGCCGTAGATCGCCTGCGCCGGCACGCTGACCTGGCTGATCAGTTCTGGTGTCAAGCCCGCAGGGTCCCGCAAATCGGCGTTCGCCGTGGTTGATGAAAGGAGTTTCATCCAGTGATCCTCAATGCGCCGGTCGAGTGCGGTCGCCTCATTCGTACCTCGCGAAGAACGCTGAGAGCGGAGCAGTTCAAGCAGCGAAAAGTCCAGTTCGCTATTTTCATCGAGTGTGAGTCCATGCTCCTGGAGTTGCTCCTTCCACATTGGCCAGTAAACCCAGTCTTTGATTTTCAGAGACCGCTGCAGGGACCAGACACGGCTGTCGGAAACCGTGAGCGCGTTAACACGGTCCGAATGCAATGCTGCAAAATGAAGGGCAACGGTACCCCCGAAGCTGTGCCCAATGAAGTGGGCACGGTCGATGTCCAGTGCGTCAAGGAGACCGACCAGGTCGGAGGCCATGTCGGCGGACGTGTAGCCGGACGGCGGCATGTCCGTATATCCGTGGCCTCGCAGATCGTAGGTCAACACCGTGAAATTATCTTTCAGTAAAGGCACCACCCGCACTTCCCAGTCGGCCAGACTACCGGTGAGTCCGTGGATCAGTACAGCGTGCGGTCCGGAACCTGCCTGGTGGTAGTGGATGTTGAGGCCACCTGCAAGCACCTTCGGCGCCAAAACGATCGACGTTGGTTGGATTTCGGTCACTGCGCAATGTACCCAATCGCCCGCAAGCGTTTCAAAACTTCAGTTTGCACTTCCTCCAAGTCGAGGCTGTTCTGCTTGCGTTCCAACGTTGGGACGAGCTCACTGGGCGCCGTAGCGAGCACTGGACAACCGTTGAACAAAGCTTCCGGGCACACGCCTTCCATCTCCCACTCTAGTGGCACGCCGAGACTGCGTAGCAAGATCGGAGCGACGTCAACGATCTGTAGCGGCGACATTTCCCCCAATCGTGAAACCCCGGGGCCAGCCGCTATGAAGACACCTTGAGGGTAATGGGTTCCCCAGATTTCCGGACGACGGCGAAAAACCGCGTCGGAGTCGATTACCGAAAGAAACCCATGGTCCTTCATCAACAAAGTGAGATCGGGCGCGCGCCCTGCTGCGTCACCTGGGAAGGCTTGCTCCCTCGTCAGTACTCGGCTAAAGAACGGCTGGCCGGAGTAAGGGTCAGTCAAGTCCAGCAGCTCTGCAACCAAACGCGCTCGAAATTCCTCATACGTGTGCGACGGAATACTCGCCGGGCAGGCAGCACCCTCGGCTCTTCGAATATAAATGCCGTTGCTACTGGGGTTGAGGGCAAATGCGGTAGTGCGGTCCCAGTCGATATCCTCTACCTGGAACTTGATCCTTTGGTCGGATATGTTCGTCACGGGGGACGCCTTACTCTTCGGTTTGTCTCTCCAGAAGAGATATCCCTTTTGCGCGAGCCAGGCGTTAGCAAAGAAGACGATATCGGTCGGCCCAAAGCCATGATCGGATGTAATGAAAACTCGAGCCTCGTCGCCGGCTGCGGCAACGATTTGGCCAATGAATCCGTCCAGCTGACGGAAATAGGTCAGGCAAAGATCGAGAATCCGAGCTTCCCAGAGCGTGGGTCTGTGGGAGCGCAAGGACGGATCCAGGAATCGCCAGCACAGATGCTGAAGCTTATCGACTCCGTCAAAAATGACCGCCGCGAGATCCGGCGGATCTTCCTTCAAGATCAGTTGGAGAAGGTCGAACCATCGTTCCTCGCGCTGAATATGATGGGTAATCCAAGACTCATACTCCTCGTCCGGGAGATACTGGATCGACTGGAATTCCTGGTTTGTATCCATCGAGAGAAACTTTGCATCGAAACCCGGCAGTCCTCGCATCGTTTCGTAAAAAGCCGGTGGATAGACCGCGTGTTTCAAGTGTCGCCAATGCACAAACCCAGGTACGCAAACCCCGTGTACCGGTTCCGGAGGATACGACACCGGGAAGTTCAGTGCTGCGACGCGCATACCGCGTTGGCTGAGAATCGACCAGAGCGTTGGACACTGGATGTCATAAGACATGTTCAGAGTAAAGAAAACGCCGTCGCGCGTCTGACGGCAATGGATGAAATCGAACACCCCATGATGCTCGGGCGTTCTGCCCGTGATCATGGATGTCCAAGCTGCCGGTGTGATGGGGTGCACCGTAGACTCCAGTTCCGCATATGCTGCTCGCGCCATGAACTCCTGCAGGAAGGGCATGTGCCCAGTCTCTAGTAGTGGGTTCAGAACCGTGAATGTTGCCCCATCCAGTCCGATTAAGACCGTCCGGCTCATAGGTTGCTCCTTATTCTGCGTTTCCGCCTTCCCGGGTCAGCTGCTTTTTCGTGTGTTCCCACAAGAAATCTGCCAACGTCCCCAGAGAGATATCCATCACGGGCTTGCCGCCAACCAGAAGCAGCTTTTCCAAAGGAAGATCACGGCGTCCCAGTAGGCGAGTGAGATCAGCAGTCAACACAACGATGTCGAGCGATTGACAGCCGAGATCTGCGACCAGCAAGGTCTCCTCGGTGATCGGATCGGCAAAGTCCCGGTCCCAGCCTTCGGTGAGGCCTAGAGCCGAGTTCATCACCTTGGTCAGGATGGCATCGCGTCCATCCGGGGCAGGATCAGCGTGGGTCATAGGGTCCCCTCGAAATTCGATGTAAACAAGTTGCGATTACCAGATCTTTCTGGCGGAAAGTGTGGACCGCCAGGGGCTCATCCCGGGCGAATTGTTCCGCCAGAGAGCCCGTTGCCGCAAGCAATATGCTTCCATCATCAGCGTTGAATGACCGCACGATTACGCTGCCTGGTCCCCCGAGCAGCCCATATCCCAGCGCCTTGGCGGCGGCTTCCTTGGCACACCAAAATCGCAAGGCATATTCCCGACGCTGTTCGGGGTCACGAATCGCTAGAAGAGAGCGTTCCTGCGCATCGAAGGCCAAGTCTTCAAAACCGTCTCGAGATGGGTCCAGCCGCTGCACATCGACGCCAATCGCTGTTCCCGGTTCGAGTGTGGCCGCTGCTATGGCGATGCCATCCGCATGAGAGATCGATATCGCCGGACGAATGGATCCGACCGCAACGAGGGGTCGACCGTTCTCGTCGGCAGAAATCTCAACATCGGAGGGAAGCAACTCCGTCTGCCCATGCTCCTGAGCGAGCAACCGAACCGCATCCTTCGCACAACACCGGCCGAGAAGCCATTCGACGCGTCGTTCGTCACGCCCCGCCAACTCATGCCAGGTCTGACGCTCACGCGGGCACAAGAGGATGTGCGCGAGCACCCGCAACCAAATCCCTCCATAAGCTGTGAGCAATGGGAGAGTAGTCATCTCGACGGTGCACAACTTTGCTCGCGCGTCGATCGACTGCACCGAACTCAGGAACACCCCGCGGGTCGAAATGCACATGCGGTAAAAAGAGTCTGGCAGATCGACTCGCAGGTCTTCCCAGCCATTAATGCGCGCCAGCAGGCGTCCGCCTGAGTCGATGACATCGAGGTCGGCATCGATCCGGGACTCTCCCACCAGGCGGATATTCGCCCGGCACTCGGCGCGGCACTTTTCGGGTAGTTGACGTCCATAGATCTGCAGCGACTCGATTCGGTACGGAAAAACATTGAATCGGCGCGTAAGATGCTCAGCGGCCCAATATCCGATAATCTGGCCCGCTGCATCGAGCAACACTGGGTCGGTCAGGAACTCAGGAGCGGCTAAGCTTTGGAACAATCCGGAAACCGGAAGGGAGACAAGCGTTGCCGACGATCCGTTCTCACCCCACTCGTGGATCAATTCGATGCCGCGAAAACACGGGCCGTGGAACATGTGGTCACGGTATAGCCGCTCCGTTGTCCATTCAGAGGGTCGCGCTGACCGTAGAATCAAAGGCGGAGGATCCGGCGGATCAGGGTACTTGTCGCCGAAGATCGCGATTCCATCGGCGACGAGAACGTCGTCTCCGTCCATACGGACCTCGATCCGTACTTCGCTGTCCGATTGATAAGGGCGACGTTCCGCAATAGTCCGCAATTTGAGCTTCCCGCGGTCCATCGCCAACCATTGCAGTCCCCGAACGTTGCGCATCCCAATGAGCGTCCGGCCCGCTACTAGGAGCGAGGCGACTTCTGCCATGAGCTCCATCGTCATGGTGAGAGGAATGAGTGGCAAGCCGGTGAGCTTCTCATCGAGACTGGAGATGCTCCCACCCAAAGCATGGTCGTTGAGGAATAGGTCATGTGCCGTATCGAATTCGCGAACAGTAACAAGTCTTACTTCAGGTTCTAGAGACTCAATCCTTCCCGCCAGCGGAAGGGTCGGCGCGAGCTGGGGTGTCGATTGGACCTGGGCGCCGCTTTCCAAGTAAGCCACAATTCCTGCGATGGTCTTGAGAGAGGAAACATGCTCCATCTGCTCCGGTCCAATCAGGCCGGTCCGACGGTGCAAGGCGCCGAGGATTTCGATACGTTTGATCGAATCAATGCCAAGGTCCGCTTCGAGATTCAGTGCCGGCGCTAACATATCGCTCGGATATCCCGTGCGCTCAGTGATCACTTCAAGCAGCATGGCTAGCACGCTGACGTGACCATTGTCCTTGTTGTCGCTACCGGAAACGGGCTGCATCGGTGATTCCTTCGAGCTTGGCTTAGCTCCATTTCCGTTCGTGGGGATTGCCGCCTCGCCGGTCCTATCCACAACGGCCACCGATGTTCGTGAAGGACTCAAGTAGGCCTGCATGACCTCTTGTTGCACGGTGAGGAACCGATCCATGGAAGTCAGATAGGCATGCATCGGCGAACTGCTGTCATGCTGTAGTTCCCGTTCGCTCGTCGCGAAATGTAAGCTAGAAACAGCGGCCACTGGGTCCGGCACATGCGAAACTGCAACCTGCGACGGTACGGGCGCTGTCTCTTGCGCTGAAACCTCGGAGGGTGCCGTCGCGGCATGCTCGGTTGCCTTCCGGGCGCGCAGATGATCCTTCAGGCGCAGGTGAGGCAGGCTGGTCACAAGCCGTAGTCCGCGCTTCGTTTCTTTCTTCGAAGCTACGGGATCATCCAAGTCGATCTTCCGCGCCTCGCGTCGCTCGTAAAGTGGGTTCAGGCGCACGCGGACCCCGTGCGCCGCCAAGTGCGCGAGCATGTGATTCAATTGTAGGGTTCCTGAAACCTGTGGGAGGTCAGAGGCAATTGCGGCGTGGGGGCGCGTCCGCAGTGTGTCGGCAACGAAAGAGGTGAGAATCCCCTTTGGTCCGACCTCGACGAACACCCGGGCGCCATCATCATGCAACGCCTCAAGCGTCTCGCGGAAGCGCACGGGCAGAGCTGTCTGACCTGCCGCCAGTCGTCGGATCTCTTCGGGATCGTCCGGGAAAGGCCGTGTGGTCGCCGCGGAGTACGCTGGCACCCGCCCGCGGCCAATTTGCACGCGATCAAAAAAAGGTCGGATGCGAGCGCAGTAAGGCTCGAACGCTGGAGTGTGATATGGGCGCTGAAATGGCATGGGTGTACAAAGCGCCCCCATGCTGCGCAACCTTTCCAGTAGGCCGTCCGCTGAACATTCGGTCCCGCATACCACCACTTGGTGCGGACAGTTGTCCATCCCAATGTCAAAGTGGCGCCCAGATTCGCAGATCAACTGGACAACCGCCTCCCGGTCTACGCCGCTCACGGCAAAAGCACAACCACTCGGCACGAGCCCCTCGGCTGAGAGCTGCAAATAAAGTTGGTTGATGTCGGTGATGTGGCGGATTATCTCAGCGGGACTGGCAACCTGAATAACGCCCGCAGTCAGAAGCGCAGAGATCTCGCCGCCGCTGTGCCCTACCACAACATCGGGTAGGATCTCCAGTTCTGCAAGCAGAGCTAGCATCCCTTGACTAGCCGCAAACACAGCCTCCGAGGCACAGTCCATCTCTTCTAAGCGTCGTTCCTGCGCCTGACGCGTCTCGGCATCGTTCGGAGACGGAGGGGGGAAGATGACCTGGCTCGGTAGCGATTCTCGGGCGTGACCGGAGAATGCGGCATCCATCAAATCGAACTGCGCTCTCACTGGGGGCACGCGCAGGCAAAGGTCTGCAAACATATTCAAATACTGGGATCCCTCGCCAGGGAAAAGGAAAGCGAGCTTTCCTTCCGGCGCCAGCATTCGTTCGAAGAAATAGATCCCACTTATATCCTTAATGTATCGGCACGCTGGGTCTGCGAGCCGAGTAGCGGAATGCGTCAACTTGCGCGCTAGATCTTCTGTCGAAGATGCAACGATGGCCAAGCAGACCCCCGCCTCTGTGGTCGGGTCCTTCTCGCAGTTCAAGCTGTATGCGAGATCGCAAAGCGGCAAGCTTGGCGAACCCGTGCGCGTCAGAAAGTCCTCGAGACGTTTGCAGACTCCAATCAGAAGCCCGCGGGAAGCAGCGCGAAGAATCACTACTTCGCTATCCCAGGGCGGTCCGCCGTCGGGCACGAGCGCGTGCTCTTTCGGAGTGACTTCTTGAAGGATGGCGTGAGCGTTGATGCCTCCGAATCCGAAGGCGTTCACCCCAGCCCGTCGCGGTGTGGCGAGACCATGGATCCATGGGCGCGTCGCGGTATTGAGGTACAGAGGAGTTTGGTCGAGCCCAAGCTTTTGATTCGGCCGCTCGCAGTGGAGTGTGGGCGGAAGAACCTTGTAATGAAGGGCGAGCGCTACTTTTATAATTCCTGCAATGCCTGCCGCAGGGATCAGGTGGCTGATCATCGATTTAACCGATCCTAGCGCGCAGAATGGCGGACGGCCGTTACGCGCGCCGAAAACGCGTGCAAGAGCCTGAGCTTCGGTTTGGTCGCCAACCGGCGTCCCCGTACCGTGCGCCTCGAGCAATCCGATCGAGGATGGAGACACGCCGCATGCTTCATAGGCCCGGCGGATGGCCAATTCCTCCCCTTCAACTCGCGGCGCCAGTAAACCCAGCGCCCGGCCATCGCTCGCGCTGCCGACTGCCTTGATCACCGCGTAGATACGATCGCCGTCTCGCTGAGCATCTGCCGTCCGTTTGAGCACAATTAAGCCGAGCCCTTCTCCCAGCAACGTCCCATCCGCCTCTTCTGCGAAGGGTTGGATCTTGCCTCGGCGTGAAAGAGCGTTGAGTTGGCAGAAAACCATGAAGATAGGTGGAGGAGACGAACAATGAATTCCGCCCGTCAGCGCCATGTCGCACCGTCCCGCCAACAGATCTTGCATGGCACGCTCCACCGCGATGAGAGAAGATGCGCACGCCGCGTCGATGGTGAAATTGGGGCCCATCAGATCCAGGCGGTTTGCTATCCGCCCGCTTAGAATATTGGGAACCAATCCTGGAGCCATCTCCGGATTGAACGGCGGGAGGCTGGCTTTCAACTCCTGGCGGAGCTGCGCCAATTCCTCCTTCGTATGATTCGGATGGAGCTCACTCAACAGTCTTAGTGTTTGATCGATGATCAGGCTATGCTGTACGAGATTTGTGAAACCGCGGTTAATGTACGCTCCTCGGCCCACGATAACCTCTACCCGATCACCCCGCACGGGACCGGTGCCGTCACGGCGATATCCAGCGTCCGCAAGTGCCTCATGAGCCACACGGAGCGCCAGAAAATGATCGGGTTCACCGCCGTCGATGCTCGTCGGCATAACGCCGTATTCGAGCGGGTCGAATGATGCGAGCTCATGCAGGTAGCCGCCGCGTCTACAGTAGGTGCGGTCGTTATCGCTTGAGCTGGGATCGTAGAACACATCGGCACCCCAGTCGTCAGGAGCTTCAGACACAGCATCCACCTTACTGACGATGTTTCTCCAGTAGGTCTTTAGATCGGGTGCGCCGGGAAAGATACACGCCATGCCGACGATGGCAACATCATCCGTATTAGTGCCGCGTTTGCCGTTGCCAGATTTCATGCGGCTCCGGATGCCTCTGTTGGGAACTCCATGCTGGCTGTGCGAATCGCCAATCGGTTCAGCGACTCACTGCACGTGGACTCCAACTTTTCCACCGATAGAACTATCTCGCCACCCGGGCTAAACACCTGGAAGCTCGCGGTGATGATGGGCCCATCGCCTGCCGTATCGACCAGTAGGCAGCATTCGACCGGCTCTGTGCCAGCGGCCAGCAAAACCTCGGCGAGCCCGTCGAAGATCCGCACTTCGCCGAATCGAGACGGCAGCGCCGTCATACCCCGCATCTGCTGCGCCCACAAGATGAGCAATTGCGGCCCGGCATCGAGGAGAATAGGATCAATGATCCATGAGCCGCGGCATCCCGGATCCATGCAGTCGTCGGGCCCGGACGGACTGACTTGCGCGCGACTGCCCCGCTCGTTCAGCGCCATTATTCGCTTTAGGCATTGGAAGCGGGGACCATGAAACAGGCGCCCATAGGCTTCAGCCACACTCAGGGGCGCCGGGCCAAAGTGTGAGGCACGGCCCGACGAAGGGGGCAGAGCCAACGGCAAACGATCAGAAAGGCAAACGGTGCCCCGATAGTAAAGCAGACCTGCTCGTTCTGGGTCAGTGATGTCAACATCCACAGTTAGACCGCGATCTTCAATACTGTGATGGGTTTGAGTCTTGACTGACAGGCACACGATCTTGCTGGGTTCGTCAACGACGATTCCCTTGCAAACGCGTACCGACTTCACCCCAGTGACCACAGAATCCGGCCAGCCCTGCTTTGCCGCTTCCGCCATTAACTCGATTGCCATCGTTGCCGGGAGCACGGGTTTCGTATCGAGGCGATGGTCTGTAAGGTACCTGTGTCGCGCCGAATTTAGCTCGACCATTATGCTGGCCGTACCACCAATCGATGGGACGAGCGTTTGACCTTCAAGTAATGGAAGCGGCTGTGGCTGCGGCTCCGGCTCCGACAGCGCCTGCAGCGCCACAACCTCTTCGCCCCACGGCCCCCCTCCAAGAATGACTTCTGGTTCGCCTTTCCTCCCGGCCAGCAGCTCATCGACGAAAGCGCTACAGCCTGCGGATGCTTCAATGAGTTGAACGCCGCGCCGCACAAACTGGTCGCGCACGGATTCGCTGACCATGTTGCTTCCGTCCCAAGGACCCCAGTTGATGGCCACCACGCGAGCCGGCCAACGCGCGTCCAGGTGTGCGGCCAGTTTGTTCAGCACTTCATTTGCTGCCGCGTAGTCCGCCTGGCCGCGATTTCCAAAACGGCCCGAGACCGAAGAGAAAAATGCGAGGAATCGGAGCATGTCCGGCTTAAGGCGATCTGCCAGGACCATGGCACCCGTGACCTTTGCCCCAAGTACCCGATCGAATGAATGAGAATCTTTGTTTTCCAGAAGCCGGTCGTCGACCACACCCGCCCCATGAATCACTCCGTGGATTGCACCATACGAGGAATAAATTTCGTCCAAGAGCCGGCTGAATTCGTCCGCGCTCGCCAAGTCGCATTGCAGATAGTGGACTTCGGCGCCAGTCTCCCGGATGGCGCGCAGGTTGTGCCGAATTTCCCGGTCCTGGAGCAGCCTCAGCCACGCGGCTTCGATTGCTGCAGGTTCGGCTTTCCCGTCAGTACGCCGGATCCGGTCGATAAGCGCACTCTTAAGTTGTCGTGGCGACTCGATGGCCGCCGTTTCGGATGATTCCTCGCTGGGTGGGAGCGCCGACTTACCGACGACCAGAATTCGCCCGCGACACTTTGACGCCAAGGCGATGGCAGCCTTCGCGGTGATTCCTCGTGCCCCGCCAGTAACTAAAACGATCGGGTTCTCTTCGAAGATAGACGCAGGCGGCCCGTGGGTGGTTGGAAGGGGAGCTGGAGTGATCTGCAAATGTATCCGGCTGTCGCCTTGATAGCCGATCTCCACGGGTCCTTTGGCGGACAGTTCCGCCAACAGCCGATTTGCCGCGAACGCTGGGTCCACACCGAACTCGAAGTCGATCAGCTTGCAATCAACTTCCGGCCATTCCCAGGCCAGAGTTTTGAGAATCCCTGCTACTCCGCCTTGCACTGGAAACAGCGCACGCTTGCCCCTCCCGACCGCGAAATCCCCACCCAGGCTAGTTGCCGCCAAAATAACCGCCCGAGGATCGTGATGGGATCGGAGTTCGCTTCCAGTCGCTCGCGCGAGGTGGAATAACCCTTTCGTCTCCAACGCAAGATGTCGTTGCCAGGAGAGTTTCGACCAGTCCCTGAGGGGCAACAAATGAATCACCCCCGCCACACATCCGTGCAGGCGGCGCAGCCGCTGAATCACCTCCTCAACTCGCGCTGCCTCGCTGAGATCCACGCGCGACGTCCAGGCGGATTCGGCCTGCTCAGGGTCGGCCGAGAAATCCTGCGGCTGAAGCACGACGACGGACACACTGCGTTGCCGCAGTTCGCTTGCCAGTCTTGATGCTACTCCGCGACCGTCATCGGTAATAAGCACGACACCTTTCGGTATCGTGAAAGAAACAGATGACGTCGCAGGTGCTTGCACTGCACTCAAGACGAACCGGGGCAACGCACTGATGGGCGTGCTCTTTGTCGTGGTCAACCTGCTATCGAGAACGGACCCCAGCGCGTCGATTAGGCTGCCGATCGTCTTCAGGGAGGTTAACTTCTCCATCGCACCACGAAGCTCAGGCTGTTCGTCAGCATTACAAGATCGTTGGAATGCACCGAGGATTTCAACCCGCTTAATGGAATCGATGCCCAAGTCTGCTTCGAGATTGAGCGCCGGCTTCAGCATCTCCATCGGGTAGCCGGTACGCTCGCTGATGATCGCGCACAGACGATCACCGATCGAGAGAGTTTCCGGACCATCCAATTGGCTTGCAATCACCGACTCCACGGTGGCCTCATTTTCATTCTCCTTTTCGTCCGCTGCCCCGGCGCTCGCTGCGTCGGATGAGTGAGTCTCGGCGGTTACGACAGCCTTTGGCCTACCCAGATATGCCAACATCGTTTGCCGCTGCGTTTCCAGAAAGTGGCTCATGCTTTCCTGAAACCTCACCATCACTGCATCCGTTTCCAGAGACGCACCCGCTCTAGGCAGGCGTTCGGTCTCCACAAAATTGGGTGTTGGAGGACTCGCGAACGCCGTCGGCGCAGTGGGCCGCATGGCCGGCTCACCTAGCCGCCTGGCTCGTCCGCCGTTTACCAGCCACGTGCCCGGTGGCGGTGCCCCCGTATCCGACTTTTCCATCAACGAGGTGAGCTCCAGTCGCCGATCCACTCGTCCTGCGTATAGCCGATCAAGAGAGAGTGGCGTGCCTTCCACGATCAACTGAGCCAACGCGTGGTGGAATTGGGTTAAGGATGATCGTTCGCCTCCGGTAGCGACCGCTACGTGAGGCCGACCTGCGAGGATCTGGCCCACTAACCCTGTAAGGATGCCGCGTGGCCCCACTTCCACAAACGTCCTCACGCCGGATTTGTACATGGCTTCAACCTCGTCCTTGAATTGAACCGGACGGACGAGATGCTCAGACAGTAGAGCCACGACTGCACCGGAATCTTGCGGATAGAGATCTCCTGTCGTGTTCGAGAAAACCGGCAGCTGCGGCGGGAGAAACTCTGTTGCTGCCAGTATCGTAGCGAGCCGCTCCTTCGCTCGTGCTACTAGCGGAGAATGAAACGCGCAGCTGACCTGGACTGGCTTGACGTCAATGCCTAGTTGAGAAAGCCGGTCCTTTGCCTCGGCGAGGCCCCCCTGCGTGCCAGACAGGACCGTTTGCCGTGGTGAATTCACGTTTGCGATCCACACGCCTTTAATTTCAGCGATGATTTCCTCTATACGCTTCACCGTCTCTAAGACCGCCAGCATGCCGCCCGGATCCGCCCCTTCGGCCAGGCATTTGCCGCGTGCTGCGGACAGCGAATAAAGCGACGATTTTGAAAAAACCCCTGCGGCTGCCAGCGCCACGTACTCTCCGTAGCTGTGGCCCGCCACTACATCCGCGCGCAACCCCATAGATTGGAGTAGGGCCAACATCGCCATGCAAGCCGCGCCCATCGCGGGCTGGGTGATTTCCGTCCGGCTTAGCGCCTGGCGGCGGTCTGCGCGCTCTTGTTCTGTGAATTGCGACGGTGGAAAGATGTAACAGGTCACACCCTCGGGAATCTGGCTGGCAAGCAGCCGGTCAGCTTCTTCAAGGGACTCCCGAACCTCAGGGAACGCGACTGCCAACTCTGCCAGCATGTCCACGTGCTGAGACGACTGGCCAGGAAAGAGGAAGGCTACTCTCGTAGGCTCCGAACGTGCGGAGCGCAGATGCAGGTAGATGCCCCGAGGGTCCGCTTGATCACCTCCGCCTGCGGCCGTCAAACTCGATTCCACTCCTCCTAGTTTTGTCCGAAGGTCTGACAGGCTGTTGGCCACGACGGCCAGACGTGCACCTTCCGCTTTGTTGAACTCTTGCCACAGTGTGCAGCTCAGGTCAGCCAAGACGGGTTCGGCTCCGCCATCCAGGCTTCGGATGAGATCCGAGACTTTCACCCGCAACGCATCGCGAGAGTTGGCGGACCAAACCAGAATTTCGCTCGGCCAACGCTGCGCAATCAGAGCCCGCTGCTCCGTCGCCGGATCATCGGCATACTCTTCCAGCACGACATGGAAATTTGTTCCGCCGAACCCAAATGCGCTGACGCCCGCCCTTCGCGATATACCGTCGGGCCTGGCAATCCATGGCCGTGTCTCGGTGTTCAAAAAGAATGGGCTGTCGGCAAAATCCATCTTCGGGTTGGGTGTCTGCACATGCAGCGTGGGCGGGAGCACTTTTTCGTACAGCGCCAACGTCGCCTTCACCAGTCCGGCCGCGCCCGCCGCGCACTTGGTGTGCCCGATCATCGACTTGACTGACCCCAGGGCGCACCCCTGCCGCCGGGAACCACTGAACACCCGCTTGAGAGCTTCTACTTCGGCCACATCGCCGGCGGCGGTTCCCGTGCCGTGCGCTTCCACCAACCCGACCGTCGCGGGGTTGATTCCGGCGGCTTCGTAAGCTCGCTGCAGCGCGGCGACCTGGCCCTCTGGCCGTGGAGCAGTTAAACCTTTATCCCGGCCATCGCTTGAGCCCGCGATCGATTTGATGACCGCGTAGACGCGATCGCCGTCGCGTTCGGCATCCACCAGTCGCTTCAGCACCAAGATCGCAAGCCCCTCGCTAATTACAATGCCGTCAGCCTCGGCGTCGAACGGCCTGCAACGCCCGCGCGGCGACAAAGCTTTTGTCTTGCTGAAACACAAGTATCCGAAGGGATTCTGAACAGTGTCGACGCCACCGACGAGCGCGACGTCGCTCGCACCCGACTCTAGTTCGCGAACTCCGGTGTAGATCGCGGCGAGCGACGACGCGCATGCGGCATCCACCGTGAAGTTCACTCCGCCCAAATCGAAGCGGTTGGCGACCCGGCCGGCCGCGACGTTGAGCAGCAGGCCTGCAAAAGAATCCTCGGTCCACGACGGAAGCCCCTCCATCATTGCCGCCGGCACCCCGTCTTCACCGCCCGTCAGCGCCGGCAGACCGGAGCGCATTCCGTATTGTTGCCCCAGGTCTCCCAACCCGCCGCCCACCCCTAGGATGACCGACGTCTTGGAACGGATAAACGGACGCTCAGCATATCCTGCATCGGCGATTGCAGAGCGCACCGCTTCCAGCGTCAGCAGTTGCATCGGCTCGATCGACGCAAGGGTGTGCGGCGGCATCCCGTATCGCACCGGATCGAATGCAACGTCATCCAAAAAGCCGCCCCACTTGGAATAGATCTTGTCGGGTTTCGCTGGATCAGGATCGTAGTATTGACGCCAGTCAAAACGGTGTGACGGTATTTCTGTGATCGCGTCAACCTTGGCCAGTATGTTTTCCCAGAAGCGCCTGACATCCGGTGCCTTGGGAAGCATTGTAGCGACGCCAATGATCGCGACATCGCAAGGACGAGCCGCATTCTGGGCTCCGAAGGCCCCAGCTAACGACTCCAGACGTGATGAGCCCCCCTCGCTTACGTCCCGGTGAAGTTCCCCGATGGAGCAAGTTTCGTGACGCAGGGCAGCCACTTGGCCAAGCATGTACATCCCGTTGGCACGTTGCTCATCGCTGTCGACTTGTACAAGCTTCCGTGAAGCGAGATGGGATCCGGAATGCGCGAGTCGTGTGAGGCCTTTGGCGGCGATCCGCAGGCGACCTAAGTTGAGATCTTCCAAGGCGCTGCGAATTTCGTCAGCCGAGGCTCCCGACGCCGCCAGTCTCTTGCGTTCCCCTTCGAAAACCTCCACGAACGCAGTGCGGGCGCAGCGCGAAGCATGGCCGGGGCCGCTCTCCAATAACGCCGTACTCTGGCACCGCACCGCCTCGGCCTGAAACGCCGGCGTGAGCGCGCCGCTTTGGACCACCTCGTGCGTAAACAGGTAGGCCGTCCCCAGCAGCACACCCACTTTAGCTCCACCCTGCGCGAGGGGTGCGGCCAGTGCCGCCACCATAGATGCCGATAGTGCGTCATGAATGCCACCCGCGAACAGCACGTGCACATCGCGCAGGTGCGCGCCGCTCGACGTGAGCGACAACAACGCTTCAATCATCTCGTCCCAGAGCACGAAGCTGCACCTCGGTCCCACGTGGCCTCCGCACTCCCTTCCTTCAAAGACGAAGCGTCGGGCGCCTTGTTCGAAAAACAACTTCAACAGATGCGGAGACGGCGTGTGGAGATAGGTTGCGATACCTTCACGCTCAAGACTGAGCGCCTGGTCAGGCCGGCCACCGGCAATCAGGGCGAATGCAGGTTTCACGTCTCGGATCACGTTGAGTTGCGCCGTCCGCACCGCTAATGGAACGAACCCAAGAATCCCTACTCCCCACGGCCGCGGGCCGAGCGATGCACGCGTTTCCTCCAGCACTTTCCGTGTCTCCGCCGCATTGGATAAAGCCAGCGCGATGAAAGGCAAGGCGCCTCCTTCGGCAACAGCCGCCCCGAAAGCGGCGTTGTCACTAACGCGCGTCATGGGTCCTTGAACGATCGGAAAGCGCGTCCCGTGAGATCGCGCCAAGGCTGAACCCTCGGCTAACGGCTGGTAAGACCCTGCGGCTATCAGGTGGAGTTCAGTGGACTCACGGATAGCAGAAACGATCCTGCCGGCGGTTTCGAAACGTTCGGCCAGTTTCGATGCTAGGGCCGCATCCTGGCCAAGGGGCCACACCCATCGGTCGGGCCCGCCCCACCCAACTCGCGAACCAATGATGGACTTCCATTGGTTCCCGCGCGCCTCCGTCGAGTCCTCCAAGTCCCGAGCCGCGAGCTGAAGTTCCTGCGTCGCGGGGGAACCCGGGTGGTGATAGGAGCGAAACGCACGCGGCAAACATTCACCAACTGCGATGGGTTCGCTGCCATCCATCCGCGCGATTCTTGACCGTACCGATTCCGGTAGATTTGACTCCCGTGTGAGACACAGTTGCGCGTCCAGCACGACACCTGCTGCTCCGGCGGCGCGGCAGGCTGCCGCCGAATGCAGACCAATGCCGCCCTGCGCCCAAATGGGCAACGAAGTCTGTCGCGATAATCTCTGAAGCAAGATGAACGTCGTCTCGTCGCCGACGATTCCACCTGATTCGTGCCCTTTCGCAATGAATCCATCGATCCCGGCAATGTCGGGGACCTCGCCTCCACCGGTGATCTCGAGCAGGATTTGCTTCGGTCGGTTTGTACCAGCGTGCAGTTTCGCGATCTGCCGCACCAGCACGTCGTGCGGCGCATCAGTCAGGATCGCAAGTTCGAAAGAGCAAGGCAGGCAGCCAACTAGGTCCTTGCAATGCGACTCGTCCTCTCCATCGAGCTTAATTCCCCAGCGCCCTTTTGCAAGGCGTGCGACCTTTTGAAGTGCAGCCACTTCGCCCGGCGAACTCTTCGTTTCTTCCTTCCAAGGTTCGACGCCTCCCCAATCCAGATCGAGAACGCCAATCCCACCGGCTCGGCTGACGGCGATTGCAAGGGTTGCGTTCACCAAGCGTGGTAATGTCATCCCGATCACATCGAAGTTAGGGCGGTTCCCGCCGGCGCGGAATGATAGATAGGAATTCGAGGTCATTCATGTTTCCGTTTGCGGCCATTTCCTGGTTCTTCGAACGGGATTGCTATTTCTTCTGTTTGCTCAAACACGGCGCTATCGAGATCGACTTCCACCGACATGTCGGAGCGCGGTTTCTCGCGCTCTTCATGAGATTCGTCGAGCTGGTCCCGATCACGAAGCTGTTCTTCTAGGGCACTGGCAGCGACAACCAGGTATTCCTTCCACACGCGCTGAAGCGCGGCATCGTTCTCCAGTTTTGGTTCACCGTTCGCCACCAGCCGCCGGTTTACCGCTGCCAATCTGGGAAGATTCTCTGTCGTAAAGTCGGAACCGCGGTACTCGCCGCAGAGGAGCATTTCGTCGAAGATTCGGAAAGTCCGCCTTCTCCCGCGTGAAACATGGACCTCGGATGAGTCCTCTTTGCCGTTCGCTTTGTGAGTCCGACTGGCTCTCTCGCTGTCGTCGCGGCGGGCGTGGCGTCGATCCGCCGGCTTCCCATCCCAATCGTTGAAAGCCCGCTCCAGTTCTGCGGAAGTCACAGGACGTGTGTCTTGGAACATGGCTTTCTGTTCCTCATGAACATCAGCGATGTAGGGACAGCCCTCGCGACTGAGCCGGACGCGGTCGCGGTACAGCCTTCGGAAAATGGCTTTAAATTCGTCCTGGCTCAGCTGGCTAAACCGACGATCATCAGCCTCCTTCTCGTGCCAGACGGCGCGATCCCGATGGCGTTCGTCTTCGTTTTCATACCGCCGTCCTCTCCTCCGCTCTGCCTCATCAAGGTCTGAGTCACCCCTGTGCCGCCGGAAAAGTCGCTTGCCATCGTCGTTTCTCCAATCGTCCCATGCCTCCTCGACATCGTCCCGCGTCAGCAATTCAGTGGACGGATAGACCCTCTGCCGTTCGTCGTTAACGTCGCTGCTGTAGGGATATCCCCGGACGTTCAATGAACAGCGATGGATGGCGAGTTTTTCAAACAGGTGGTGAATCTGCCTTTGGGTAAGACGAGGGTCTCCGACCTCGCGGGAAACTTCTGAGGGGGACCTGTATATGATTTTCACATCGTCATCAGCCCGCTCGCGCTGGACCGACAGCGAATCGCACGGCTCGTCATCCCGGTCCCAAGCCGGCTCAGCGACCTGCTTCTCTAGAGCGTCTAACCTGCGGCCGTACTCCCGCAGTCCTTGCCTGGCGAGTTGGAGTACCTGCCGAACTTGAGCTACTGGTTGCTGCAATCCCCAGCCACCGGACCCCCAGTAACCAGGCTCCGCGGAGAGAAGAGCTAGCAATCCCGGAAGGCCGTAAGGTTGGCGAACACGCATATTTCAAACCTTCCCAGCCTTGGCACAGCCCGGCACTTATTCCTGTGAGGCCGCCAATGTCTTTAACCATATCGCCACTCAAAAGAACCAGAATCTCGTAGGCGAGGTGGTATGTGTAATTTGAGCGTCCGCGTCATACGAGCCCGGCTGGACGGACTCTGTGGACACACCACTCCTCGTACGCGAAGAGAATCGCGGAGCCCACTCACGCTGCGCGGGTCCTCTGCACGATCCTCTCCACGGGCGTAACCAAGAGCTTGCGGCCGGCGGTTAGGTCGGACCGCGAAAATGGCGACTACGCAGCCTATCGAAACCTGGCTCTTACCGCAGCCGCTCTGTGAAAAGCCGCAACTCGTTTGGCGCGCACCGTCCGGCGCGCGCTAGCATTCGCGGCTCTCATCGCTCGTGCAGCTTTGAGTGCATGCACTTTAATAGCACGTGCCTTCATCGCCCTTTTAGCCATCGCTTTTCGTGCCAAAGCAAGCCTAAAACCCGCCATATGCTTATCCTTTCTATTTCTATTGAGGGATGTTGTTTACGTACACGACCAAGATGGCGCGAGGGAACAGCAGCTGCTGACAATGCCAACAACTCAGCTACCGCCCAGGCTGCCAGACTTCGAGCCCGAAACGCTGCCGCTCGAGGCGGACGGATTGGCGACGATACTATGCATTTCTTTAACATGCTTTGCATACGCATCGGCCCAGCTCTGCCGGGTACTGAGGGCGTTTTGGACCTGCTTGAGATACTGATCCCGGAGCGTTTGTGCTCGAGCGGTCGCTGGCTTCCGATTTAATAATTGAGCTAGCATCTGGCGCCGGTTTTCGGCCCTCGTCTTCCAAGCGTCAAGCCAATTTGACGTTCCATTCATACAATGTTTCTCCGTAGCCCTCTGTGAAAATCCTAAGTTACAACTTGATTAGTATGGTTAGTATGGTTAGTACACGTTGTCCACTGACTTAGCGATCGAGGATGACGGCTCCTCTCACAATAGTTCAGATAAAGCTGTACCGTCTGGCGTGCCTAGACCGGTGCAGGCATCCCAACCCGGTCCCGCTACATAACCGCCTCTCCCGTTGTCACCTTTAACAATGTCCGTAAATCCCTTGCCGGCCAAGCCTTGGCTGTAAAGTAACGAATTCATAAAACCTACGGGAGATCCGAGTTTCTGATTAATTAGGGCACACAGCGCCGCCCACAGCGGGGCCACAGCGCTGGTCCCTCCTATCACGGCTTCTTGTCCGTCCACTCGAATGCGATAACCGGTATTTGGATCCGCATCACCAGCAACATCCGGGACGCCCCGTCCCGTGGTGCCCGGCGGATTGACCGATGGAGGAACGTTGGCGCTGGTCTGGTAAGAAGGAACGGGAAATACAGCGCTCACGCCTCCTCCCGTAGCACCGTTCATCGGCAAATCGTTCCAGACCGATTCCGCGACAACCTTGCCTCCAGACGAGTGCAACCGGGTTCCTCCGCACGACAGCACGTAGGGACTCGATGCCGGGAAATCAACATGAGCCTGCGAAGCAGGAATTCCGCCATCGGTAAATCCCGAGTCGCCCGCCGCTGTACAGATCGTTATCCCCAAAGCCCCGGCGGCCTGGAATTCGTAATTGATCGCGTCAATAACAGCTGGGTTCCAGGAATTTTCTGGTCCTCCCCAACTGATCGAGATGACGGAAGGATTGTGATACGAATCGTTAATGGCTGTGTTGATGGCGAGCCACCATCCGAGATTCGTATTCGGCGCAAAGTAAACAACGATTTGCGCCGCGGGAGCGATTGCGCCCACTACTTCGATGTCAAGCATTACTTCGTCGTCGGGGCTGTTGGGGCCAGGGATGGGACGATTCACGGCGCGCCCGACGGAAACGGCTGCGACCTGGGGCGTGGCTATTCCAAGAGACTGAAAATACGTATTCAGATCGCTCGGGTTAAATCCGCCTCCAAACTCGAGGATGCCAATACACACGCCGGTGCCGTCGACATCAGTGGGGAAATTGTAGAGACTGGCGACCTCGTTCGGTGCATACGATTGCGTCGCGGCAGCGGCGGCAGCACCGTACGGACCGCGCCTTTGAAACGGCTGCTTCGATGGTAGCTTTCGCAGGTGATAGGTCGACTGCGGCTTGTTATCCAGACCGAACACACCTTTCACGATGCTGGAAATCGCGTCGGGGACATGCACCGCTCCGGTGTATCCTCGGTACGAACCTTGCGGGGACTGGTAGAGAGAAAATTGAACCTTGAAAGCTTGCGCGAGACTCCCCAGCGTTCCCGCTAGTCGGACCATCCGGTGCGCCGGACTTATCGCTTCAATCGTGAGACCGGCGCCATTGGCAAAGCTCTCAATGGCTGCAAGATCTACCGAATCGGCGCCGTATTTGTCCGATAGGCTCCCTCGACTAAGATATTGCCGTTCGCGAACACGAGCACTACCCAGATTATGAACATCTGCCTCCAGATCGTCACCTGCAGCCGCTCCCCGCACAAACAAGGCGACCTCCGCAACTTCGTTGAGATTCAGACGTCCGGGGATGCTGCGCGCTCCTGCTAAGTGCGCCAGTTCGCTTCCATCGATAGGGACGTACCGAGTTGGACGGGCGGCGGAAGTTGGCCGCTGCTTTGGAGTATCGTCCGCCGATGGCATCTCCGTCGTCTCCCTTCGAAAAGTTGAGCCGCGAGAACGGTTGGAACTGCACATGCGCCCAAGCTGGAGCACGATGATGACCGTAAATCTCCAACATCCAATAACGAACGGCCTCGGGCGAGCATGCTGTTTCAATAGGCGATCGGCTACTTTCTCTTTTCAAGGATCTCGACCGTCTTATCACCGGATCCCCAGTCATCCCGATCTAGTAACAACAGAAGTGGCAGAAGTTGCTGCATCGGGTTGGTGGTCGGCACACCACCCTGCGTTGCGCTAGGATTGCCCGTGTTCATTGTCAATGCCATAATAGCCATACGGTCCAGTCCCCGGCCGCCTGTCTTGCTGCCGAAGATCATCCCGGTTATGAAACTGGTGGGATCCAGGTTCCCCTGCATGAGTGTCATCAACGCGATGATGTCCTCAATGCCCCGGTCGCCGGATCTGAATTTTTCGATAATCTCCCTCACTTCTGCTGGCATGTGCTTATCCTTCCTCGCAACCGTCGCAGCCACCGTGCGCAAACTCTATAAGTTGCTCCAAATTTATGTCACCAAGGTGAGCCCCACCCTCATAACATCCAGCTGGGTTCAGTAGATCCTGGTCGTCGAGAATCGGGTCATTGCAATCAGGCGAGCCCGAAAGGAGACATTACTTCTCGAATCCGAGCGTGACAAGGGATTCGTGATGGCCATTGTTGCTATTTGCTGGCGCGATTTGCTGCAGTGGGCAGTGCGAAATTCTTGGTGTTGGTTCGCTGTTGTGTAATGAACTCTTTGGGAGTTAGGCCGGTCAGCTTCTTAAACTCCCGGCTGAAATGACTTCGATCATTTAGCCCGACAGCATAGACGACTTCCTTCACCGTTAGAGAAGTGTTTTGCAACATATCTTCCGCCTGTTGCATTCTCACTTCCTTCAAATATTGCCTAGGGGACTTAGAGGTCTCCGCCTTGAAGAGGTGGGTAAAACGCCAGGGCGAGAGCCTTACCATTTTGGCCAAATCGGACACAGAGAATGTATGTCGGCTACCAGCCGTCATGATCGCGATCGTTGCGCGGACTCTCGGGTCCATTTCCGCATCCTAGCCATTCAGGTCGCGCATTATAGCAAATTGTCCCAGCATAAGCAGAATTCATCGCGATTTGTTACAAAATCAGAATAGCGCTTCGGGCATTCGCCTTGTTCCAGGTGTAAGCCAATGCTCACGCCTTCAATCGCCTTCTGTCGAGGCCGCTGGCCATCAGGCCTCCCGAAGTGGTGAACGGCATCCCGTCGGCAACCGGGCCATTTACTACGACGGCTGGCTTGCAGCCACCGTCCCGCCAGTTTACACCCTGGGCGACGGGGCTGCCCACCATGCCTGACGTACTCACCGCCTACAACTGGGAGCTCTACAACCTTTTCGATATTAACGAGCGACAGGTTCCGCACACCGCGCTCAACTCCGCTGTAGTAGGTGCGGTGACGCCCAATGCCCCATCAAAGCGAACAACGCAGTACTTTGAAATGCTCCGCATCGCTCCGCAGCTTCTTTCTGACTCATTTTCTGCTGTTCGCGCAAACGACGGATCGCGCGACCAAAACGCTTGCGGATATCGGGGGTCATCGCCTGCGAATGTCATGGCTTGCAGTCGATTCGCACACAGCCGATGGGTCACATACTTGTGGAACACTGTTCGCTATTCGCGAACTGAAGCGCCAACTTGTAAGGGTTGCACATTGCCATGTGCATGAGAATGCAGGTCTCCGTTACGAAATCCGAACAGGAACAATTACTTCGAGATGTCTACGGCTTTTCATCTATCGTCCCGCTGCAATCAGTGAGCAGGATTCGCAGGGGGCGACGGATTCTCAGTTCCGTCAGTAATCCTGATCGCTGCTTCCCTTGAAGTGTCAATGGAGTTGCGCCAGCCGATTTGGTTGGCGCGGAGCGGTAGTGCGGACAAGTAGTCGCACGGGTTTAACCGGCGTGGGGCCGGAAGGGGCAATCCGTTCATTTCGTCAGGAGGAAGCTAATGGCTCGCTTCGACTTTGTGTCACTCTCGTCTTCCCTCGCTCCAAACCAGCGCAGCGTCTTGACCGTACTTTCACATGACATAAGAACAGTCAGCTTGACTCTCTTGCGGCTGCCTATCTTGCTGGGCACTGGATTGTCACAGGATGATCCGTCTGCTGGAATTCTCCCGTTCTCCACGCAGGCTCCTGGGGAAGCCGAGGTTATCTGCGATGGCCCCGGAGAACCCGTTTGGATCAAAGCCGGGCGGATGCATCGGCGAATGGTTCTCGTATCACCTTCGATTCGCGACCGAAGCGGAGGCGGAAGAATGTTCGCGTCACTTCGGCGCTGCGGGTTGGAATGGTATTCTCGATTTGCGCGTTGTGTCGAGTGAGGAACCCGCTAACGCCAGTTGGACTGAGAAGGGTGTCTTGGACGAGGACGGACAGCCGATTCACCCTTCACCACCACCTCCAACTTTGGCGGAAATACAAGAGGAAGCAAGAAAATTAGGGCTGGGGTGGGAAGAGATTTGTGGCTCAATAAACGACTCTCTAAAACCGAAGTAAAGATCCAGCTTCTTCCGTCAACTGACCGAAATCAGGTCATTAGAAGTTGACAATTAAAGGGAATTTTCTTATGACAATTGACGCCAATCCGTACAAGCACGACTCAGAGTGCACCGAGGCATGCCCTGCTTGCCGGTGGCGAATGGGTGAGATGAAAAAACAACTAGACTCACCCGAGCCCTATTCACCCAAGCTATTTTCACCTGAGCCCTATTCACCATGCCCCGACTGCGGGGAATGGGGATGTCACCACTGGTGTAGTTTGACCGCTCATATGGGCGAGTATGGAATTCCGGCAAAGGCTGCGAACCGAGCTTAGACCCGCCCAACGGAGGGCTGAAAGTGGACATTTTCGAGAAAACTCCGAACGGCATGGTTCAACACGGACCTATGCCGGATGGAAGAGAGACATTCGACCAGCAACGAGCACGTTATGCCAAAGATAGAGAGGCGTACGTCCAAGCGGCCAAGGACAGATTGGGAAGAATTAGGCCAGTTCACCATGACCACGATACTTGGGGTGGCTGCGACCTCTGCCTGTGGTACGAGGTCTATCCAGACGGCAACGGGCCTAGCGTTAATCAGGACCGATCAGGAGAGGGTCTATGATGGAAGCGTATGTTGAAATCGTAAATGACATCACGATGATGTATCGACGTTCATTGAGTAAATCCGACCTGAGTCTCATTGGTGAATTCACGAGAGAGAGTATTGCAAGGTGGTTGAAAAGTGACCGTCTTGACATCTACGGGTTTACAGATTTTCATGCAGTCTGTGGTGACATAGACATTCCATGGGCTACAGAAGAGGGAAGGTACGCTGAGTCGGCACAGGAAGCCAATAAACGTTGGATGGAACAAAGCTCCGCCGGGGGAGAGACAAATGGAGAAGGCGTACATTGAAATCGTAGGCGACCTATCGGTATCTCGATGGAACTTGAACCAATTCGACTTGCGTTTGATTGGCGAATTCACGAGATGGAGAGTGGCGCAATGGCTGTACAACCGAGGCGTTGTCGGCCTAGATGATTTTCACGCGGTCTGCGGTGACATAGATATTCCGTGGGATACGGAAGAGGCGAGGTCGATTTGGAACGCCTCCGCAAGCAGCGAGAGTACGGCTGGACAGCCTGTAAACCCTGCGGTGTGACCTCTGGCAAGGAGACTTTCAAGTGAACATTTTCGAGAAAACTCCGAACGGCGTAGTTCAGCACGGACCATGCCCTTACTGTGGTGAATGGGCCTGTACATGCAGTGCATGGGCCTGTCCGGACAAGCACAAGGACTATACGGTAGACGACGTGGAAGCTATAAGAAATCACAGAATATCCAAGGAAACCTCTGAACGAATTAAACTCCTGAAAGAACAGCGGGACCGTCGTCCGAAACGGACCTACCTAGTACCCGGCTGGCCCTCTCCGGACAAAAAACACGCTTAAACCACCCCCGCAATCGCAATAGGAGCCAAAGTTTAAGGGTATCCAAGTGTTTCTGAATCTAGGTACTCTCGCGATTCCGTGGCGCTTTGGTCGCCGGACAGCAAGGGCTTTGTTTATTTTTCACAGAATACCGACGCCAATCCTGACCATGCCTACCAAGGGGTGGCTGAATTATTCTGCAGTCGAGTCTGGCACAAGTACGCCTAATTTTCGGCTCGCGACAGGTTCCACGCCAACTTATTTCTGCAATCTATTAAACTGCCGACCATCCCAGCACACCCGATATTCGTATTTCTCCGCAGGACATCGGCCCCAAAATCCCGTCCAAACGGTTCGATTCAAGCAACGCTGCTGGATAGGGATTCGGACGCGGTCGATAGGAAACTAAGATTTTTCGCCAATTACGGCTCGGCTGGCGGTTCACCGATCTTGAGCCTGACCTTTGCGCCGTCAGGAGTGTCGGCAATCTGCCGATGCAAATTTCCAAGAAATGACACTTGTTCATAGAGGTCGGCGACGTAGGCGTTGTTAGGGACATCCGCACTTTCAGCAAAAACGACGGGCACCTTAAAACCGATACATTGCAGACCGTTCGGCTTCAAGCCAAGGCCGGCAAGTGCTTCCAGTTGCTGTTCAGCAAACCAAAGTTCACGTTTGGCCGAATGCTTTAGCGAGTCCTTGAAACTCGATTCCGATTCGGCAACCTCAGCCAGAGTTCCGTCACCCACGTTTAGGCGCAGTACTTTGCCTTCGACTGTCCGCACGAACAGATCGCCGAAACCACTCCGGGCGATTAGCGTGACAGATTCGGTGCAAAGCCAACGCCACTGTTCGAGCAATCGGTTTCCGTCGAGGTGCTCAATGTCAAACGACATGCGTGTTCTCGTCGAGCAGGGAGCAGCGGATCACTGCTTCGGGTCATTTGGCCAGTAGCCCGTATTCTCGTCATCACCCTCCAAGACCTTCAACAAACCGAAGCAAATGAGTAGCACGACGATTGACCCGACGAATAGAAGTAGTCCTTTATTGGTTGTCATCCGGGCAAGGATAAAAACCACAGCAGCAATTCCAGCCACAGCTTTGATCACTCCACGGATTAGACCCTTTGGCACGGCACTATGTTCGCACAGGCCACCGAAGCGGCAAAGGGATAACTGACGAAATCGCATTATAAAAGGGCGCCCCTCTTGGAGTAGGTTGTCATCATTGCGTATGACCACCTGCGAAAGGAGCACCCTCAATGAACAGTGAAAAGTATATTGGGCTCGACGTTCATCAAGCAACGATCTGCGTAGCGGTGATGGATGCTAAGGGCAAGGTAGTTATGGAATCCATCCTGGAAACCAAAGC